>Ga0066795_10000094_pt1 | contig 11543 bp, 14 predicted proteins | sample PersoiDNA2013191_FD_70940 | JGI IMG/M metagenome (GOLD analysis project Ga0066795, IMG submission 70940) | Permafrost soil microbial communities from the Arctic, to analyse light accelerated degradation of dissolved organic matter (DOM) -... | ecosystem: Environmental > Terrestrial > Soil >... | reverse complement strand
ACTTTCTCTCACTTTGATCCTTTTACTTTTTCATCGGGGCTTTATTAAATATCTTCGCTGCAATGAACGAACAATTATATGACATCATCATCATTGGCGGCGGACCAATCGGGCTTGCCTGCGGTCTGGAAGCAAAGAAGGCAGGACTGAGTTACCTGATCATTGAAAAAGGAACGCTGGTAAATTCTTTATACAACTACCCTGTTAACATGACGTTCTTCAGTACCAGTGAAAGGCTTGAGATCGGCGGTATTCCTTTTGTCAGCAATAATGCAAAGCCCACCAGAAATGAAGGACTGGAATATTACCGCAGAGTGGCAATATCCGGCGGCTTGCATGTTAAGCTTTTTGAAGAGGTAGTTGATGTAAAAAGAGCAAATGAACATTTTACTGTTACAACTTCAAAGCAACAATACACTGCTGCCAACATTATTGTCTGTACCGGCTTTTACGATATTCCTTATTTGCTGAATGTAAAAGGAGAAGAGCTTGATAAAGTAAAGCATTATTATAAAGACCCGCACTTTTATGCTTTTCAAAAAGTATTGGTTGTTGGTGCGGCAAACTCCGCTGTGGATGCGGCTTTGGAAACATGGCGAAAAGGCGCAGCCGTTACAATGGTGATAAGAAATGACAGGATAAGTGATCGTGTAAAATATTGGGTAAAGCCTGATATTGAGAATAGAATTAAAGAAGGTTCCATCAAAGCATATTTTAATTCAACTGTTGCAGCCATAAGAGAGAACGAAGTTGATATAAACACTTCTGAAGGTTTGGTAACTGTTGAGAATGACTGGGTGCTTGCGATGACAGGCTATCAACCTGATCTTACTTTTCTGCGTAAGCTTGGAATTGATCTGTCGGATGATGCTGTTTGCAAACCAACCTACAGTGATGAAACGTATGAGACAAATGTAAAAGGGATTTATCTTGCCGGTGTTATATGCGGCGGCATGAATACACATAGATTGTTCATTGAAAACTCAAGAGAGCATGCAGAAAAAATTATTGAACATATAAAAAAGAAATCTTTGTAAAGTGGGCGGTGGGACACCGCTCACGGCGAACTGCCGCCGTTGGTCTCCCGGCCAACGGCTAATTCAGATGTTCCTCTCTTTGTAAAATCTGTTGTAGTTTTTTTTCGTTGGTTTGATAAACAAGATGTGTTATTAATGCAGCCAATACAATTGATAGCGGGGCGACAATATAAAAGCTTGTCCATCCTCCCATGCTTCTATCAGCCATTAAAAGTTTAAGTAAAAAGAAAAGTGACAGAAATATAACAGTACTCCATGCAACAATGTATTGCAGGTAATATTGCCACCTGGGTCCTTCTTTCTGAATTCCCCAATCTCTTATAAATTTTTTCTCCTTTACCGAAAGCATTTATCAATTTTTTATTTCCTTTCGCAAGTCTCCCCACCAAATGGCGGAGGAGACCTGCCTGCCGGTCAGGCAGGTTTAGAGGGGGCTCTATTCCGCCATCATTTCTTTCGCAACCCTGATAATATCTTCCACATTGGGTTTGCTGAAATAATCTCCGTCACTTCCGTAAGAAGGCCGGTGAGCTTTTGCTGTTATCGTTCTTGGAGATACATCAAGATATTTATAGCCACCCTGTTCCTCCATCACTTTATTGAACATAAATGCTGCAGCGCCTCCCGGTACATCTTCATCAATAAATACAATGCGATTTGTTTTCTTTAATGATTCAAGAATTTTGTGATTGATATCAAAAGGCAACAAAGTTTGTATATCAACAATCTCGCAACTGATCCCTGCCTGTCCGGTAGGCAGGTTTAATTTGTCTAAACTATCTGCAGCCTCCTGAACAATTCTTGCAGTAGAACCATAAGTAACCATGGTTATATCAGAACCTTGTTTTATAATTTCGGGCACACCCAGCGGCACAGTGTATGCAATTAAATTAGAAGGAAGTTTTTCTTTTAAGCGATAACCGTTTAAGCATTCTATTATTAATGCCGGATCATTGCTTTGCAATAAAGTATTGTACATGCCAACTGCCTGCACCATATTACGCGGAACACAAACATACATTCCACGCAGTGCATTTATTATTATCCCCATTGGTGAGCCGCTATGCCATATACCTTCGAGGCGATGCCCTCTTGTTCGCACAATAAGCGGCACACTTTGCTGCCCTTTAGTTCTGAAATGTGTTGTGGATACATCATCACTCAAAGGCTGTAAGCCAAACAACAAATAGTCAAGGTATTGAATTTCAGCAATAGGACGTAATCCCCGCAAAGCCAGGCCTATTCCCTGTCCCATGATAGTAAGTTCTCTAATTCCTGTATCAAAAATTCTTTGCTCGCCATATTTTTTCTGCAATCCGCTGAAACCCTGGTTAACATCACCGATAAAGCCAAGGTCTTCGCCAAAAGCCACTACTTTTTTATTAGTTGCAAAAAGTGCATCAAAATATTTATTGAGGACTTCGTACCCATTTATAGTTGGTGCATTATTTTTAAAATAAGGTTTTATCTCAGTAACTTTTAATGCCGATCTGGGTCCTTCGTTATAGAGATAAGTATTGAAGAGTTGTGCATTCTTAGTTGTGAGTTGTGAATAATAATTTGTGAGTTGTGAGTTGTGAGCTATGAGTTGTGAGCCTGCCTGTCCGGTAGGCAGGTTGTGAGTTGTGAGTTCGATAGCGGTTGCTAAAGCTTTCATCACATCCCTTCTTTGCGGTTCTCTATTCGCAGATAATTCATCTGCTATTTTTTTTATCTCTGTGTTTTCAACACTTAAACTATTTAACAATTCAACTGTTTTGTTAACCTGTTCCTTTATTGGATTGATATATTTTTCCCATGCATTCTTTTTACTTTCTCTTACAAATTGTTTTGCTTCAATTTCAATCTGCTCTAATTCATTTTCTTCTGCGAGAGCATTGGCAAGCATCCATTCTTTCATTTGTTTGATACAATCCCATTTTTTCTCCCACTCCAAACGTTCCTGTTCCTTATACCGCTCATGACTGCCGGAAGTTGAATGACCTTGCGGCTGTGTTATCTCCTCAACATGAAATAATGCAGGAATATGCGTTTGGCGCATTTCTTTAATTGCACTTTCCAGTACTTCGCACATACCTGCATAATCCCATCCTTTTAGTTTGTAAATATTTATGCCATTGGTATTTTCTTCTTTCTGAAGACCCTTTAAAGCTTTGGAAATAGATTCTTTAGTGGTTTGATATTTTTTAGGAACAGAAATTCCATAACCATCATCCCATACAAAAACTGCCAAAGGAACCTGTAACACTCCTGCTGCATTCATTGTTTCCCAAAAATGGCCTTCAGAAGTGGCAGCATCACCAATTGTACAAAAACAAATCTCATTACCATTATCGCTTAAATTTTTTAGTTCATGTAAGCTCTCTACATCTCTAAAAACTTTTGAAGCAAAGGCAAGCCCTAAGGCCCGTGGCATTTGACTGCTTGTTGGGGCTGTATCAGCAGAAACATTTTTTTTATTTGCAAGATCCAGCCATTCTCCGTTCTCATCAACAAACTTGGTAGCAAAGTGTGAATTCATTTGGCGACCTGCACTAAAAGGATCATGGTTCACATCAGGATCGGCATATAATTGTGAAAAGAATTGCTCAAAAGTTGATAGACCTGAGGCAAACATAAAAGTTTGATCACGGTAATAGCCTGAACGAAAATCACCGGGCTTAAAAAACTTTGCCATAGCCACCTGCGCTACTTCTTTACCATCGCCAAAAATGCCAAACTTGGCTTTGCCTGTCAATACTTCTTTACGTCCTGATAAGCTGGCTTCACGGCTCTCACAAACCACACGATAATCTTTTAAAACTTCTTCCCTGAATTTATCAAAAGATAATTTTTCCAGTGAGGCTTTAGTGGTGTCAACTATATCCATATCGGCAAAAATATTAATAATGAGTGATGATTGTTAAAAATCTGGTAACCTATCCACAATTTGAACACATTAAATTCGTTTTTGTATCTTTGAATCAGTTTTATTTTAATTATACAATGAAAAAAATATTTGCCATTTTTTGCGCTTTGAGTTTAACTTATATAGCTGGTGCACAAACAAATGTTACTGTTCCGGTTAAGGAAGATAAAACAACTTCAGTTGCTGAAGTGATTTCTTTAAAAGAAACTGAATACGACTTTGGCAAAATTCCGCAAGGCAAACCGGTAACCCATGTTTTTACATTTATCAATACCGGCACAACGCCTTTGGTTCTTGATAATGTACAGGCAAGCTGCGGATGCACAACTCCTGAGTGGAGCAAAGATGCAGTACCTGCAGGCGCAACTTCTAAAATAAACGTTGGTTACAATGCCATGAATGATGGACCCTTTTCAAAATTTATCACTATCACATACAACGGAACGCAAAGCAAACAAGTCACTATAAAGGGCGAGGTTTGGAAAACACCCACAACTTCTGCCCCCGAAAATTCAGGATTAAGCTCTTTAAAAAATCAACAATAAATTAAACTATAAAACTCCTCTTAAAATGAAAAAATTATTATTCTCTTTGATGGCTTTTACTTTTGCAACAGCAATTTTTGCGCAAAAGAAAGCAGCTGATGTAGCTAAATTCAGCACAGAAACTTTTGACTATGGAAAAGTAAAACAAAACGTTCCGCCAACTGCAACCTTTGTTGTAACCAATATTGGCACAGAGCCATTAATAATTGAACAGGCTAATCCAACCTGTGGCTGTACTGTTTCTGATTATACCAAAGCACCGATAGCTCCCGGTAAAACAGGTTATATTAAAGCAACTTACAATGCAGCAGTGCTTGGCGGAATTCATAAAACACTAACAGTAAAGTTTGCGGGTGTTGACGAAATAAAGCAGATCAATCTTGCAGGTGAAGTTTTAGAGCCTGCCGCTTACGACACATGGGCTGCTACTAATAAAACAACTACTGATAAAACAACTGTAAAAGTTAAAGACGATGGCAATAAAGTAAAGACCGAAACTAAAACCGATGCCGTTACTACCAAAGTAAAAACCAAGAAGGGTAAGAAAGTTGTAGAAAAGAATGTTGTAAATAACTAAGATGATTCTTTGAATTATACAGAGCCCTTCCCGAAAATCGGGAGGGTTTTTTTATTTACACATTCTTAATCTCCGTCAATAGATCTTGCAGAACTTTTTTTGCATCACCAAATAACATGGATGTTTTTGGCCGGGAGAAAAGAGCATTTTCTATTCCTGCATAACCGGGCTTCATGCTTCGTTTGTTCACTATTATATTCTTTGCTAATTCCACTTCCAAAATAGGCATTCCATATATCGGCGAGGCAGGATCATTTTTAGCTGCAGGATTTACCACATCATTAGCGCCGAGGATTAAAACCACGTCTGTGGTCTTAAATTCATCATTGGCTTGTTCCATCTCCAACAATTTTTCATAGCTCACATCTGCTTCTGCAAGCAAAACATTCATGTGCCCCGGCATTCTTCCTGCAACAGGATGAATAGCATATTTAACATCAACTCCTTTTTCATTCAGCACTTTTTCCAACTCATGACAGGCATGCTGCGCCTGCGCTACAGCCAATCCATAACCGGGAACTATCATTACTTTATTTGCATAACTCATTACCATGGCGGCATCGCTCAATGAAATTTCTTTGTAAGCGCCATGCTCTTTCGATGCAGAACCTGCAGCAGCGCTTCCTCCAAAAGATCCTATCAAAACATTTTTCAAACTGCGGTTCATCGCCTTGCACATTAAAATAGTAAGTAATGTTCCCGCTGCGCCAACTAATATTCCACCGGTAATCATTACCTGGTTGTGATATAAAAATCCGCCGCATGCCGCAGCAACACCGGTAAAAGAATTTAAAAGAGAAATAACCACAGGCATATCAGCGCCACCAATAGGCATCACAAACATTACTCCGTATGCCAATGCCAATGCAAGAATTCCGTATAATAAAAAACTATGCGTCGGGTTAATTACCAGGTAGGCGCCTGCACCCAAAGCAACAGCCAGCAAAATGAGGTTGAGAATGTTTTGTCCTGTGAAACTAAAATCTTTCACCTTACCATTTAACTTTCCCCAGGCGATCATACTGCCTGCAAAAGAAACCGAACCAATGATAAGTCCTAATACAATAATTAATACAGTTGGTTGAATACTGCTTACATATTCACTGCTGTTATTAACTGCAAGTTCTTTGGATAAATGATCAAACTCTACAATTGAAATTAATGCTGCACAAGCGCCGCCTGTACCATTAAAAAGACTTACCATTTCGGGCATGGAAGTCATTTTAACTTTTTTTGCGCTCAACGTTCCTATTATGCTTCCAATAATTAATCCGCTAAATATCCAGGCATAATTTCCGAGTTTGTTTCCATTATCTTCATACAAAAAAATTGTTCCGATGATTGCGATCAGCATTCCTGAGGCGGCAATTAAATTACCTCTTCTTGCGCTTGCAGGATTAGATAACATTTTTAATCCGAGTATAAAAGTTACCGAGCCAATGAGGTAACAGATAGTCAATAGATTCAATCCCATAACTTATTTTATAAAAATTCAAAAAACCAAATAGCAAGAACCAAATAAATAAAAAATAAATAAAAATTAATCTTTATTTTCACGGCTTTTCAATATTGCTGTAAAAATCAATACAAATTCTTTTGCTTCTTGTCTTAATGCCGCCCTTTCATTTTCCATAGCCGAAGAATTATCAGTAATAATAAGCCTTAACCAATATGCAGATTCTTTCGATTCTCTTCGACAGGTTTTTATTTTCATCTTAAAATCTTTATCGCCTATACTTTCATTAGCTTCTATATAATTTGAACCAGGTGAACTTCCGGCACGTACAAGTTGAGGAATGTATTCATTGTTTACAACATTCTTAGGAAGCTGAAGGCAAAAATCTCTAATTCTCTCTGCAAACAAAGCAGTACGTTCCTCTAGGTCATATTTTTTATTTGAATTTTCCAATTGAATTTTATTTGGAACTTGTTTTTTGTGATTTAGATTTGGATTTAAACATTTCCAGCATCCTGTCAGTAACCACAAAACCACCAACTACATTTAATGTTCCGAGGATAACAGCAAGAAAACCCAGGATCAATGCTAAATAATTATTTGTTTCAGCTTTGCCCATTACGATTATTGCACCAATTATTACAACTCCATGAATTGCATTTGCGCCACTCATTAATGGCGTATGCAAAACACTCGGAACTCTTCCGATAACTTCAATTCCCAAAAACACTGATAGAATTACAATGTAGATCAGCTCTATGTTTTCACTGAAAAAATTTAAAATTGATTGCATAAATATTTTTTTGTAGTCAGCATTTATATTTCATAGTCCCGCAATTGCGGGATGTCACTCACTTCAACTATTATTTTTCTATCATCAAGGCTTCTACAAGCTCAGCCTGACACAAGACTTGCGACTCTTTCATTCGTTATTTTTCCATCGTGTGCAATGCAGGTGCCTTTCACAAGATCATCTTCAAAATTCAAATTCAATTTTCCCCGTCCGACCGGGTCATCCGGGCGGGCTTCCTTATCAATAATTAATTGTAAAAAGTTCAGAATATTTTTTCCATATAATTTGCTGGCATCATAAGGCATTGTACCTGGCAGATTAGAATTGCCAACAATAGTTACTCCATTGTGTGAAAAGCTTTCTGCATTTTTTGTAAGCTCAGTATTGCCCCCTGTAGCAGCAGCCAGATCAATAATTACTGATCCATTTTTCATATTCTCCATCATTTGAGTGGTAATTAATACAGGTGCTTTTTTACCCGGTATCTGCGCTGTGGTAATTATAATATCTGCCTTTGCTACACTCTTAGCAATTTTTGCTTTTTGTTTTTGTAAAAATTCTTCTGATTGCTCAACCGCATAGCCACCGGCTTTGCTTGCATCAGCAGCGCCTTCCACTTCTACAAACTTTGCCCCAAGGCTCATCACTTCTTCTTTAACTGCAGGTCTTGTATCAAATACTTCTACAACAGCGCCCAATCGCCTTGCAGTTGCGATGGCTTGTAACCCCGCAACACCGGCACCCAGTATCAAAACTTTTGCAGGTGGAATGCTGCCTGCAGCAGTCATGAACATGGGAAAATATCTTGGAAATAAATTAGCAGCAAGCAGTACCGCTTTATACCCTGCAATATTTGCCTGGCTGCTTAGCACATCCATACTTTGCGCTCTTGTAGTTCTTGGTATCATATCAATGCTAAAAACTGTAATTCCTTTATCACTCCAACCTTTTATAAGAGCGGCATTAAACAGCGCCTGGTAATTACCAAGAAGAACTTTAGATTTTAGATCGGAAGTTTGAGCTTCCGAAAAAATATTTATGGATAAAATAATATCTGCAGTTTGTAAAACTTCTTCACGGCTTACAACCTTTGCTCCTGCATTAGTATACTTTTCGTTTGTGGCAAATGCGCTTATACCTGCGTTGATTTCAACAACAGCATCAACATTCCATTTTTTAAGCGTAGTTAAATGTTCCGGCAATATGGAGACTCTGGTTTCAGGTGATGGTTCTTTTAAAACACCAATTATCATAGTTTGAAATATTGGCGCAAGATATTGAAAATTTAAAACCTGATAACAAAATGTTGCTTTGCCTTAAAATCTTTCTTAAAAAATACGAGCCCGATAAAAAAAAGATCAATGCTTAATGTTACAGCAGGGTGTTGCTGAATTTCTTTCCATGCTTCTTCCATTTCTGCACTCCAGTGAATGTCATCAAAAATAAAAATAGATTGATCAGTAGATCTTTGCAGGAATCGCTGAAAGTACTTTAGGGTTGGGGGTTTGCGGTGATTGCCATCTACAAAAGCAAGATCAATTTTTTTAATTTTCAATAAGAGTTCAGGTAATGTATCATCAAAATTTCCCTGTATCAATTTTACATTTTGTAATCCGGATTTTTTAAAATTACCTTGTGCAATTGTTGCTATATTTTTAGATCCTTCAAGGGTAAATATCTCTGAAGTTTTATTTGCACAGGCAAGATAAGATGCAGTAATTCCAAACGAAGTACCCAATTCTACAATAGTTTCCGGTTTATAATAATATGCAATTCTGAATAATAACTGTGCAAATTTTTTTGGCTTTGGAGAGGAAGCTGCAATATCTTTTATCACTCTTTTGTTTAAAGGTATCACTGAAGAACCTGCACCAAAATCTTCCACAGTAATAATTCTTTTATCATGTAATAATTCTTTTCTTAATTTTTCAATTGAATAATAACACTCATAATTTTTTTTATCATTGAGAACATTTGTTATAAAATCAAAAACAAATGGAGAATGAATGCCATGCCCTTTTCCATTAGAAGCGGTTAAATAATAATGAAGAAATTTTTTAGCTAATTGGAAGCGATTATACATTAACTGATTTTTTCCCATAGCTGAAACGTATATGCAAATTGATGCTTTTCATCTGCCGGATGCGGATCTTCTGAAATCAATTTCCATTCATTCTTATCAAACTCCGGATAAAAAGTATCACCATCAATTGTTGTATGAACTCGTGTAAGATAGATCCGGTTTACAATATCCATTGATTGCTTAAAAACCTCTCCCCCACCTATTATAAAAAGTTCATTACAATCTGATTCGCAGGCCTTTTTAACTGCTTCATCAATGCTGTGAGCAACTGTTACATCCTCTCTTTGCCAATCATTCTTTGTTGTAATCACTACGTTTATTCTGCCGGGCAAAGGTTTATCCAAAGATTCATACGTATTACGGCCCATTATCACCGGCATTCCCCATGATTTATTTTTAAAGAATTTAAGATCGTTCGGTAAATACCATGGGATCTTATTCTCTTTACCGATAACATTATTTTCTGAAACTGCAACAAGATGAGAAATTATCATAAATAAGAAATAAAAAATAATTAATAAGCCCGCCCGGATGACCCGTTCGGACGGGAAATTAGAAAGTTGAAGCAATTTTATTTTGCCTGCCCGGCTGACGCCAGTCGGACAGGCTTCGCTGTTTCAATACTTTTTAAAAATATAGCCATTAACCCGTTCGCTTCTTTAAAAGCTACTTGAACTTTTTCATTAGATAGTATTGGCTTTTCAATTATTATTAGATTAATTCCTGACTCTCTTATTTCTTTTAAAACAACTTTCATTTTATGAGCCCCTCCAAACCTCCCCGAAGGGGAGGCTTATGAAGTTCTTTTGTATTTGAGTTTTCTTTCATAAAATAAAATTCTTTAAGTCCCCCTTCGGGGGATTTAGGGGCTTCAGCTTTAGATTCAGCAGCCTGCGCCTCTCCATAAACTAATGCTGATGATGTTGAACTTTTTAATAGTTGATATTCTAAGGTTTGTCCAGTTTTGGTATTTGGCAAAAGATCACAAACATCAAGACATATACATGCAAACTTTACCAATCTATCTTCAAGATTAAATTTTTTATTCTCCATAACTTCCTTATTTCTTATTTGTCTCCCGGTTTACATAAATATTTTTTTTTAAATATTCTATAGATTAATTTTAAAAACTTATAACGATTATTAATATCGTTCGGACTCATTTATGTAATTTGTATATATGAAGAAAAAGATAAAAAATATATATACTTACCTAAAACAGGTTTTTACTGAATTTGCTGAAGATGATATTTTAAAATACAGCGCTTCTCTTGCGTATTATACAGTTTTTTCCTTAGCACCGGTACTCATAGTAATTATATCAATATGTGGGGTTTTATTTGGCAAAGAGGCAATACAGGGGCATATATACGGGCAAATAAAAGGTTTGGTAGGCAATGATGCTGCTGTTCAAATTCAGGAAACAATAAAAAATATTCATCTCACCGGGCATAATATTTTTGCCACTATAATAAGCATTATTGTTTTACTAATTGGCGCTACCGGTATTTTTGGAGAAGTGCAGGATTCATTAAATAAAATCTGGGGGTTAAGAATTAAAACAAAAAAAACCTGGTGGAAGCTTATCATCAACAGGCTGCTTTCTTTTTCATTGATACTATGTATTGGTTTTGTGATGATGGTGTCACTTTTATTAAATGCATTGGTATCAGCTTTTGGAACTTTTTTAGCCCGCTATTTTTCAGAATTCAGTGTAATATTGGTACAGCTAACTGACAACGTATTAACTTTTATAGTTACTACATTTTTATTTTCACTTATGTTTAAAGTATTGCCGGATGCTAAGATAAAATGGAAAGATGTTTTAATTGGCGGTCTTATTACCTCGGTGTTTTTTACTTTGGGTAAATTAACCATCGGATATTATTTGGGATCCAGCAATATTGCTTCTGTTTATGGCGCAGCAGGTTCCATAATGATAATTATGGTATGGGTTTATTACAGCTCCATAATATTATATTTGGGAGCAGAATTTACTAAAGTGTATGCTAAACTACATGGCGGCAAAATATTCCCTAATGAATATGCAATATGGATTAAAACAGAAGAAACACAAGTAGCAAATCCTGTTTTAAAAAACAAAGTTTTAGATTAACTTTGCTATCCCTAAACCGGCAACCTTT
>Ga0066795_10000092_pt1 | contig 11567 bp, 10 predicted proteins | sample PersoiDNA2013191_FD_70940 | JGI IMG/M metagenome (GOLD analysis project Ga0066795, IMG submission 70940) | Permafrost soil microbial communities from the Arctic, to analyse light accelerated degradation of dissolved organic matter (DOM) -... | ecosystem: Environmental > Terrestrial > Soil >... | reverse complement strand
AGTTGGCGAATATGGCGATGGGACCGAAATCTTGCTACCGGTCGTAACGGTCGGTGGTGGAAAGGACGGGCCGACGCTCTTTGTCCAGGCGGGACTCCATGGTGACGAGCAGACCGGGATTGCGATTTGTCGCGCATTCCTGACCGGCCTCAAGGACCTGGACATCCCCCGCATGAAGGGGAGACTCGTCGTAGTGCCCATCGCCAATCCGCCGTCCCACCTCAGCCGTAGCCGTGGTTACCTGCACGAAGAGCGTCGGATGATCGATATCAATAGAGTATTTCCTGGCGACCGGGCGGGTCTAATTTCCGAGCGCATCGCCAACATCCTCTTCGAGGAGTTTGTCCGGCCGTCTGATGTTTGTGTCGACTTGCACTCGGCGCTTGACGGTTGCACGATTGCGCCATTCGTGTATGTCGACCCCGCCGACGATAACGGGGGGACCCTGCAGATCCGCGAGCGTTTGGCCCGAGCCTTCGGGACCCCTTACCTCTATTACCGGGAACGAGGGAAGCGCTTCGGCACCAGCGACGTGACGCGTAGCCTGAATTCCCAAGCGGACCTCATCGCCAAGCCGATCCTGATCGCGGAAATGGGTCAGTCTCAGGTGGTGAGCCGCGAGTACGTCGACATTGGGGTGAAGGGCTTGAACAATGTGATGCATGCATTACAGATGGTGGAGGGCGACCCGCAATCGGGGTCGAGCCAGCGGCGCTTCTCGGAGATTCGTCTTGTGCACGCCAATCGTGGAGGCGGCTTCGAGCCTGCAGTGGCCATCGGGGACGTTGTCACTACGGGCCAACGCCTCGGCACCATCTTCGACTCGTTCGGCCAGCCGATCGAGGAGTTTACGTCGCCTGTCGATGGCTTCATCCTCCGACTGATGCTGTTCGGTACCGTAGCGACCGGAGCCGAGGTCTTCTGGGTTGCCGCGTGAGATTCGTGGAGGCGGGTTGGCTGCGCTGAGGCGGGGCAACCGAATCGCCAACGTCGCTGCACCCATCGGCCCGCTGGACCGCTTCGGACGGTGGTTTGGGGGGAACCGGCAGAGGATCCTTCCCCTCCTGTCTTTCGCGCTGGTCGCCCTCGCATGGGAGGTAAGCGCCGACATCGGCCTGCTCAATCAGGCCTTCTTTGCTTCACCCACTGCCATCGTCATCGCCGGAGTCCGCGACGTGCAAACACAGCTCTTCTGGGGAGATGTCCGAGCAAGCGCTTCCGAGTTCATTGTCGGATATGGGATAGCCGTTTTCGCTGGCCTTGTGTTTGGATTCACCATGGGGTGGTTCCGGCGCTTCGGATACTTCTTTCGGCCATGGATCGACGCTCTGAATGCGACACCGTCACTCGCCCTGATGCCTCTTGTCCTGATCTGGTTCGGACTCGGGGCCTCATCAAAGGTCGCCATCGTCTTCATTACGACCTTCGTTCCGGTTGTGGTGAACATTTACACGGGTGCGCGCACTGTCGACCAAAAATTTCTCAGAGTAGCGGCAGGTTTTGGCGCATCACGAACCTTCCTGCTGAGAAGTGTGGTCGTCCCGAGCATTGCACCCTTCGGATTCGCAGCCGCACGTCTGGGTGTCGGTCGTGCAGTTTCGGGCGTAGTTGTCGGGGAGTTCTTCTCGGCTCAAGCGGGACTCGCGTACCGGCTGTTTCAAGATGCACAGCTATTGCAGACAGCAAGGTTGCTTTTCGGGGCTTTGACAATCACGTTCCTGGCACTCGGGGCATTCCGGTTCGTGAGCTTCGCGGAAAGCAGGACTCTTCGCTGGCGCGTCACAGCCTCAGGCATGAGTCGACTGGCGCGAAATGCTTAGAGATCCTTCCACGGAATCGACAGGACAGAGCCGGCGATGCCGCTCCAATGGACTCCGGGGATTCGCGTAGATGCACTCGCTGGCGATTAATGACGTGGTTATGGAATACGAGCGACCGCGCACCCATGAGCGCGTGCTTGCAATCGACCACCTGTCCCTCACCATCGAGAACAGTTCGTTCGTCAGCGTCGTTGGACCTAGCGGCTGCGGGAAGAGCACGCTGCTGTTCATTATTGACGGCCTGGTCCGCCCCACGGTCGGCTCGGTCACGATCGACGGGCGGCAGATTACATCGCCAGGTCGCGATCGGGCAATGGTCTTTCAGGAGGCTTCGCTGTTCCCTTGGTACACAACTCTCCGCAATTGCGCCTACGGCCTTGAGTGTCAGGGAGTCAGCCGGAAAGATGCCGAGACGCGCTCACGGCCGTTGCTAGAAATGGTCGGTCTCGCTGGCTTTGAGCATCACTACCCACATGAACTATCAATTGGTATGCAACAACGTGCCAACCTTGCGCGAGCGCTTGCTGTCGATCCAGATGTTCTGCTGATGGACGAGCCGTTCGCGGCCCTCGATGCGCAAACCAGGGAACTAATGCAAGCCGAACTCCTCGGAATCTGGGCTCACGCCAAAAAAACAGTCGTCTTCATCACTCATCAGATTGACGAAGCCATATATCTGAGTGATCGAGTCATCGTGATGAGTGCGAGACCTGGGCGGATCATCGACGATATCCCTGTTGAGCTCGAGCGGCCGCGGTCATTGGATATCAAGCGCACCCCCTCATTCACGGCCCTCGAAGAGCGGATATGGCATCGCCTGGCCAGCGAGGTCAAGCACGGTGGCGAGATGGAGCGAGCTGACCGTGGGGTGGCATCGGCACCGTGACCGATACGACCAAGCCGCCAGGTGCCCCTCCTTACCGGGTGGCAGCGAGCGTTTGGCAATCAATTCCGCACCCCAGCGAGCGCTTGATTTACGGGTTGGTGGGGATCGTCGCGGTATTGGCTGTCTGGGAGGCCGTATCGCAAACTGAGGTCGTTAAGTCGGTACTCATCAGTCGCCCGACAGCAATCATCACCGCTGCAATCCAGGAGTTCTCGACGGGTGCGATCTGGCCAAATCTGCAAGCGACATTGTCCGTTTGGGCCCTGGGTTTCACGCTCGCGGCGATCCTCGGCATCGGTATCGGATTGTTGAGCGGGATATTCCGGACCTTCCGCTACATAGCAGACCCCTGGCTCAACGCCATCAACGTCGCACCTGACTTGGCATTCGTGCCGATTCTGATCCTGTGGTTTGGAATCGGCCTCAAATTTAAGATTGTGCTGGTCCTTCTCACCGGAACGTTCTACGTTGCGATCAACACCCTGGCCGGAGTCAGGAGTGCGGAGGGTCGTTTCCTACAGGTCGCCGAAAGTCTCGGAGCATCGCAGATTCGCGTGCTTCGTACCGTGGTTCTGCCAGGCAGCGTTCCCTACGTAATGACCGGACTGCGGCAGGGGGCCGCTCGGTCAATTATTGCTGTAATCGTTGCCGAGTTCGTGTCGTCCAATCAAGGCATCGGCTTCATGATCTCGGTTGCGGGGTCGTTCCTTGACACCGCAACCGTCATGTTCGGGATCGCCCTCCTTGCGATTCTTGGATTCCTGGTCAGCGAAATTCTGGGCCGGATCGAGCATCGCTTCGACGCCTGGCGTCCCCAGCTGCCTTGACATATCGCCGCACGCCTGGCCGTCAATTCAAGAGATAAGAGGAAAAACATGGAACCTGTCTGGCTTGTGGATCCCTACAACGACTGGAGCGTCAAGGAAGGCATACCGATCTACGAGGGCCTGTTTGCTGAGCTCCCTGCCCTTGAGACTAAACCTTGGGCGCGCACGGGCGTCAACGGTGCGTTGATACACCTTGAGGCGCGAGGGGATTTCTTGAATGCATACATCACGGACATCCCACCAGGTGGGGAGACAAGTCCGTTGCGGCACCTGTATGAAGAGGTCACCTATGTCCTAGATGGAACTGGAAGCACCGAGTTTGTGAGTCGCTCTGGGGATCGTCGCACCTTCGAATGGGGAAGGGGCTCTCTCTTCGCGATTCCCTTGAACCTCGCCTATCGACACTTCAATGGCAGTGGGCGCTCCGCAGCTCGTCTCGTATCGGTGACCAACCTTCCGATGATGGTGAACCTCTTCAGGAACGAGGATTTCATTTTCAACAATAACTCCAGTTTCCCTGAAAGGCTCGGCACCCGTAACTACTTCGAGGGAGAAGGTACGTTCATACCGGTTCGCGAGCATCGCAATATGTGGGAAACGAACTTCGTGCCTGACCTGCTGGCGTTTTCCCGCATGACCGAATCGCCGTCACGCGGAGCCGGCAGCCTGAACATAATGTTCATACTCGCAGAGGGCACCATGCACGCCCACATGTCTGAAGTCGCGCCTGGGTCCTACAAAAAGGGCCACCGCCATCCGCCCGACTTCCACATCTTCCAACTCTCCGGCACGGGTTATTCCTTGTACTGGAAGGAGGGAGACAGCGACTTTCGCCGAGTGAATTGGTCTTATGGACTGATGCACGCGCCTCCTGACCAGATGTACCACCAGCACTTCAATACCGGCCGCGAGCCGGCACGCTATCTGGCCATAGCGCTTGGAAGCCTCCGCTATCCGTTCACGATGGCTAAGCGCTTGGTGACCATGCGGGATTACCGGGAGAGAAACAAGGGTTTCCAGATCGAATACGAACAGGAGGACCCGCGAATCCCGCGAATGTTTGCTGATGAACTGGTCAAGAACGGTGTTACGCCGCGCTCAGACTTCGTTCCTCTCGCTGGCCTTGGTTAACGAGGAAGGTCATGGACGCCGACGATGTCGCCGGCGAGGCAGGGGCTGCGTGGGGAGTCGACAACGTAATCCTCACGACCGTTGGTGTGGACATTGGGTCGTCGACGTCTCACCTGACATTCAGCCGCATATGGCTCCAACGGGAGAGCCAGTACCTGTCGAGCCGGTTCGTCGTGGTCGAGCGCGAGGCGCTGTACCGCTCGCCAATCATTCTGACGCCCTACACCACGGACGAGTTAATCGATGTCACAAGGCTGGCCGCCTTCATTGAAGGGAGTTACGCCGCCGCAGGATTCAAGCCGTCCGATATCGATTCCGGGGCGGTGATTCTGACCGGCGTTGCGCTGGATCGAGCGAACAGCCGGGCCATCGGTGAGCTTTTCTCGCGAGAAGGTGGCAAGTTCGTATGTGCGTCAGCCGGCCACGTACTCGAGGCAATCCTGGCGGCCCACGGCTCGGGCGCGGTCGATTTGTCGATTCGCGAGCACACGACAGTCCTTAATGTCGACCTGGGCGGGGGCACGACGAAACTCGCCCTGATCGTTGACGGCCATATCGAGGCGACGATGGCCATTGGAGTCGGGGCTCGGCTCATCAGTTTCAGCGATCAGGGTCGCATTGAACGAATCGAGCCACACGGCAGATTGATCGCCCATCTTGCAGGCCTGGATGTGCAAGTTGGAGATTCCCTAGAGGCGACCGAGCGCCGGCAGATCGCCGGGCTTCTAGCAAACCTGGTGGTGGCCGCGATTCAGGGACGTTGGGAATCTGTTGGTCCCATCGAATTGCTCCTGGCCGGTCACCTTCCAACTACTTCCCCCATCAATGCGATCACTTTTTCAGGGGGAGTCTCAGAGTTCATTTACGACCGAGCCGATAGAGAGTTTGGCGACCTGGCACGGGAATTCGCGGATGCGATGAAGACCCATTGGCACGAGCTCCCAGCCACAATCGTCACGCCCCGCGAAGGCATTCGCGCCACTGTCATGGGCGCGTCGCAATACACCGTGCAGCTGAGTGGAAACACCGTTTATCTGTCCAAGCAAGCAGCCCTCCCGCTCAGGAACGTGCCGGTTGTCCGCCTACTTGGAGACTTGCCGGACGATTTGGACTCCGCCGCACTCAAAGAGACTGTGCTGCGCGAATCAGTGGTGCTCGGATTGGACGGTCTTGCTGGGCCACTCGCCATCTCGGTACCGTGGACTATCACCCCGCGGTATCACGTTATTCGGTATCTGGCCGAAGGGCTTCTGGCCTTTCATGTCGCACGAGCTCAGCCCGAGAGTCCGCTCATCATCGCCTTAGAAGGTGACATCGCGGCAACCCTCGGTCATTTGCTTGCGGAGGATCTGGGGTACGGCGGGGAACTGATCGCTCTGGACGGCTTGGCGCTGGAACCTCTCGACTACCTCGACATCGGTGAAATGCTGGCGCCGGCCAACGTTGTGCCAGTTGTGATCAAGTCGTTGGTCTTTCCCAAAGCCTCGAGCTAGGCGGGCTCTCTCATGACAGTGGCACTAGCTCGGAGACCAGGCCAACTCTCGGTGCGTACGTGAACGCGGACGGAGGCCTGTAGAGTGCCGGTTGCGTCGCCCCTGTCCGGGATCACGCACTGGCGCCGGGTCGTGCTCGCGATCTGGATCGCCCTTTTCGCGACTCAATTTGGAATCGGGTTCGCCAACCCATTCTTCCCACTGTTCCTTCAGCGCGACCTCGGAGTCCGCGACCCAAGAGAGCTCGCCGTCTGGTCTGGACTCGCCGCCGGGGGATCGGGCATCGTTGCTTTCTTTGTGCTCCCTCTGTGGGGCGTGGTGGCGGACCGCTATGGACGCAAGCCGATGGTACTGAGAGCGATGCTCGGCATTGGCACACTCACTGTTGTTTCCGGGCTGGTGGTCAACGCCGTTGAGTTGGTCGCGGCACGAATGGTGATGGGAGCTACAGTCGGCGTGAACACGTTTGGCACTGCCATGGTTGCCGATGCGGCGCCTCGCGCGCGAATTGGTTGGGCACTTGGGATGACCAGCTCAGCTCGATCACTCGGTCAAGCCGTTGGACCAATTGTCGGTGGCGTTCTCGCGACTCTGCTGCCACTTCGAATCGTTTTTGCCTTGGGCGGTCTTCTAGTCCTGACAATGTCAATACCGACTGTAGTTTTGTTGCGCGAAGCACCAATTGCTGGCGGTGATCGATCGCATGTCGGCGTCCGGCAGGTCCTGCGCGCAGCAGGCCCTCGCACGACTCTGAGTCTCCTAGTGGTTATCGTCTGTCAGAGCTTGGCTTGGTTTGCGTATGTCGGGGCCCAGCCCCTCGTAGTTTTGCGCATCCTTCAAATAAGTCCAGGTGGCACGGCTTTTGCGACGGGGCTTACGTTTGCCGCACTAGGTGTCGCCACGGCAATTGCTGCAGTCACGTACTCGGGCCTGTTGCCGCGGCTCGGGTTCAGGCTGCTGGCTGCACTCTCCTGTTGTGTGATGACCGCCGGCTTAGTGGGTCTGGCCATGGCGCCGAGCGTCGCGTGGTTGTTGTTCGCCACCGCATTTGTTGGCTTGACATTCGGCGCTCTGAACCCAACCTTGACGAGCATGCTCGGACTCGAAGCGCCATCGGCGATCAAGGCCAGCGTTTTCGGTGTCGGGGCGAGCTTCGTTGCGCTTGGCAGTGGAGCTGGCCCGATCCTGGGCGGTTTCGCCGCAGGCGCTCTTGGTGTGCGGGCTGGCCTTATGGCTCTCGCCTTGGTGCCTTTAGTCGCCGCGTTAATAGTTTGGTGGAAAGGTCGTGAACCGAACCTGGCCGAGGTCCAACGAACTCAGTCACCGTCAATAGGGAGCTAGTCCAGTCGTTTGGAGCAGTCGCCGACCTCACATACACTCACGCTTGTACCCGAGCGGCTAAGCCTGGGGATATGGTCCCCGAGAGTTGGACCCACCTTGCGAGAGTCCGAGCACCAAATCGGAGAGATGACGGGCCAAGTCGTATGCACTGGCATCCGCGCAGGCGGCAGTCCGACGGGTCTTTCGTACAGCAACGCCGACGCTAAACCATGTGATTCGGTGTTACTCAGCGCTACTCAGCGTATTCGGGCCGTCATTTCTGAACGGGGGGCAGCGATCTGTTAACCGCAAGGTTCAGGGTTCGAATCCCTGTCCCGGAGCCAAATCTGAACTCAAAAGGTCACCCACTGCCGGCGCCAGCGATCGCCACTGAATCAGTTTTGAATCAGTTTTGAATCAGTTGACGCCAAAACCACTGCCGAGTCGGACCTGTTGTTCTGGGTCACTGAGACGTGGAAACCACAAGCGAACCGACTGCCAGCATTCTTAACTCACGCCGTAGCTGTGCTTGAGGGCGTCGATCCCAGTCAGCGCAAGCATCGGTGCATCAGGTGGATTCTCGACCAAGACTGCCGATCAGCGCCAAGCGACACAATTCTCATTCACTTGGGCAGCCGGCCCAGGCTTTTCCTGCGATATCGGAATAGACAAGAACGGGCACCCGGACTTTACCGATATCGAGGTCGATGCCACGGTTGGATTCGGATGGAGTGTCAGTGTGCTTCATGATCTCAGTCGGAACTCATGACAGTTAGGTGGGTGTCGTCAGCAGCTGTTGAGGTCTTGTCATTCGGGTGCGGAGCTACGATTGGTTTTGTAGCCCGGCGGTGGCGGCCGTATTGGACGGCGCGCAACGTAACGGTTCCCTGGATCTTGTTCGGTTTGGCGCTAACAATTGGCGCAGTCGCTACCGCGCTGGTTTGGCGGATCGGGCCGCCCACTGAGCTCGCGGATCCTGGTCCACGTGCAGTCGAGCTGCTAGGTGCTTTCCTGAGCAGTCTTGTCGGTTTCTGGCTTGTATCGAAATTTAGCCCACTGAGCATCATCAGATACAGCCATGTTGACGACAAGAAGATCTAGCATGGCGGAGGTTCAGGCAGGTCTCCACGCGCAGGACATACGAATCACCAGGGCGAGCATGCCTACCGCGGTCTGGGACGTAGCCAGGATCACGGCATCTACGCGACTATCTGCGAAAGAGGCGTCTGAGGAGATCAACCGCACGATCCGATCGCGGTTTCCCGGTGGCTTGGAGCCTCCACACGAACTGACTCTCGGTGACGACCCAACCGATCCCGAAACGTTTGGTCAGGCGTCCCTGCCGTGGCCGCCGCGCGGCTTCCCTGCTGTAGCGGCCGATTTTAAGTTGGTTGCTTCGGAGGCTACAACCACGATCGAAGTAGATGTGCATCTGCCGTACAAATACACCGTTCTGATCGCTCTCATGGTTGCCTTGCCTGCGGTGCTGTGCATTCTCTCTCGCAGCCTGGTCGGAATCCCCGTGATTCTTATTGGCTTGATTGCGTACACCGCCGGCCGGCTACAGGGGGGACCGATGGCCACGGCTCAAATCGCTCGTTTGCTAGGCGGCTGAAGGGTTCTGGCTCGCGAGGCTTGAACGCGACTTCGACATGCGTTGTACAGCAACGCCGGTGGTTAACGGTGCGAATTGGTGATACTCAGCGGCTGTGGGGGGGCAAAAGTCAAACTGCAGGGCCTGGTCGGACTTTTGCCCTCCTACACTGGCTGCCTCGTGCCGGCGCGAGTCCCCTGGGTCGGGACCTTACTCGTCTCTGCTTAGTTCCGTTGCTGCGTAGACGGAATCGAAGTCGACGTATTCAACCGGCGCGGCAGCTTCCGACGGCAAATTGTGCCGATCTGTCTCGGTCACCTTGACGCTAAAGGGACTGACTGGTCGCGCCAGGAACAAGTCTCCGCTTGGCTGCTCTATAACGATCGGGAAGTCGTCCACGAGTCGGACGCTGACTTCGCCGGTGCCTAGGTGTCCAGGATTGAGAACCTCCACGTGTGCCGCACCGGATCTGGCAAATCCTTCCGACCCCAAGCCGGCGGTACCGCTCAACCATTTCCGGACGTTGGAAACATCGACCGGCTCAATGGTCAGTGGTCCCCAACTCTCGGTTGCCAAGTGCAGTTGCTCGCCGTTCAGCGAGCTAACCATGATCTTCTGGCTGGGCAATGGCTGGACGCTAATGTGCTTCCCAAGCGTCACGTGTCCGCCTATGTCTGCGGCCAACTTGATGTATCCGAGTCTGGGTGGATTGGGTCCGGTGATGATTGTCCTGACGCGCTCTCGCCAAACCTCGCCCAACAAGCCAGAGAAATTGGCGGGCGGCTGGCGTGGTGCACGCATGAGCTTGAACATTGGGGTCGCCTTGCGCCCACCGACGACTCTGATCGTCGCTGCGCTAGAGCCGGCAGCCTCCAGGCTAGTGGCCAAGGCGGCTGGCCCGATCGGAGTCAGGATTGGCGCGGCCAGCCGCACTTTGACTGCCTCGCCGCGGGAGCGCGAAATCATAGCGGTTAGTGACGCCGCTTCCAGCACGTCGGTGACGATTACGTAGTCCGGCGGGAACGTTCCTGCGCGGACAAGGCCACTCAGCTGCTTCGCTACAGAACCACGACTTCGCATCGAGGTCTCGTGGACAGCCTTGGCGCCGAACACCACGCCGTTGGCGCGATTGAAACTGACAGTGAATTCCTGCGTGCCTAGAGCTGTGGCCGCGCTTCCTGATGGCGTAATCGTGACGCCACTCTTGGATCTGAGTTCGAGAGATGGCCAGCGCTGCTCGGACGATTCAGTCTCGATCCGGATTTTATAATCAGGCTCTAGATTCTTCTCATTCTCGAACACGACGCCACGTAATAGACCGCAATCTCCAACGCGAATTGAGCGGCCTGGAAGCCACGATCCCCAATAGTCCCAAGCGTCGTGAAGCTCTTTGAGATAGGCACGGGCGGGACTCTGCCCCACGCCAAGAGCCTACGCCGTAGGGTGGCAAAAGTCGATTAGGATCCCGGACGCGCCAGCCGGTGGCCCAGCTGCATGATCAGATAGGAGTCAGTCTGCGCCGACCGAGCGAGGCTGTGACCGACCTCGATGGGTTCTGTCCGACCACGATTGTGTCGAGCTAGGAGCGGTTAGCCCTCTTGAGAAATTCTAGGTAATGTTCAATCGCAGTCGGAAACCGCATGCTGCCGATAAGAGGCAACTATCGATAACCGCGATCTTGCCGTTGACGGAAGGGCCTTGCGAGCTCAGAGAGGCTGGCTCGAGGATGGTTTGATCCGCGCTCAGTCGTCTTGATCCAACCCTTCTTCAAATGCACCTAACCGCGGTAGGGAAAGCTGAGAAGGTGAATGACACCTACCGCCTACCCGCAAAGCGCACGGGCGCCCGCGGGTCTCTTTGCCCGCACTCGTCGCAGACTTCCGCTCGATCTGTATTTGATGGCTTGTTTCGGGAAGTACTTGAGCCTGTTCAGCAAGTCACTTGACACTGCAATATGGCGGCCCATAATCGTTGGGCCTGAACGCCTCGCAGGAGGGTGTCGGGTCGAGCGAAGTCTGATTCGCTTGTAGGGCAGCGTTCGGCCGCGGCGCCCACGGACGGTTAAGGGGGGATTAGGTTTGGCCCAGAGCAACGCCGCGTCCGGTTTCAAGGCTACTGGCAACGGCCTACCCCTCGCGGCTTCGAGGTCCCATCCAGGCCGACATGGGCAGCCTCTGGACCATGCGAGCGGACAACCATGACTATCACGCCTCCGTTCGACCCCCAAACTCTGACTCCGGAGCAGGCCGACTACGTTCTGCGAGCATTCCGTTTCGGCGATTTAGACTGCTGCGCCGACCTCGGTGTGCTCCAGCGACACCCTGTTGCCATGCCGGTGGCCGGCCGACTCCTAGCTGAACCTGGTGCGCCCGATGAGTTGCTTTATGCAGCTGCGGTTGTGTGGCTGTCGTTGGGGGTGGATCCCGCGCCCCTTCAACCGCTACTTACCCAGCCGAACTCGACGATCAGGGCGATCGCTGCGATCGGGTGCTCTGC
>Ga0066795_10000086_pt1 | contig 11740 bp, 10 predicted proteins | sample PersoiDNA2013191_FD_70940 | JGI IMG/M metagenome (GOLD analysis project Ga0066795, IMG submission 70940) | Permafrost soil microbial communities from the Arctic, to analyse light accelerated degradation of dissolved organic matter (DOM) -... | ecosystem: Environmental > Terrestrial > Soil >... | reverse complement strand
ACCACCTCGTAGCAGCCCTTGTACTGGGGGTTCGCGTACTCCGCGCTGCGCGAGCCGAGCTCCCCCGCCAGGGGGTCATGGCCGAGCGCCGCGCGGGCCGCGTCGCACGACGGGTAGGTCCCCGCGGCGCCCTGCTCGCCAGGGTAGACGCACACGGAGGTCGCGCCGACGGCGGGGTTGGGGCACGCCGCGGGCGGGGCCTCGGTGAGCATGGTGTTGTGGGCAAACCCTCCGAGGACGGTGAGGACCGTTTCGTAGATGCGGGCGGTCTTGAGGCAGCCGCTCCCGTTCGCGGACGGCGTCTGGGTGGTGCCCGAGCATGGGCCCGCGTTCGCCCCGAAAGCGTTGTCCGAGGGATCCTCGTTGGCGACCGCCTGCCGCGCGCCCTGTCGTGCCGCTTCGGCCACGGTTGAGCTGACCCAGTCGACGCGGAACACGTCGATGCTGAGGGCAAGGATGAAAAAGAGAATCGGAAAGATGAGCGCGAACTCGACGAGCGCCTGGCCCCTCTTGCTTCTCATCTCAGTACTCGGTGCGCTGGAATGACGTGATCGTGATCGGATAGGACGTGCCCGTCACCGGCCACAGCAAGGGCGTGATGACCGACATGCGGCTGGTGATGCTCGCGGTGACCGAGTCGGACCCGGCGTTAGAAGGTCCGCCGCCGTTGCCGGTCGCGTTGGTGATGGCAACCCCGTTCAAGCAGTGAAACGTCACGGTCAAGGTCGCGCCCGCGATCACAGATCCCGCCGGCGTGCCGTTGCTCGAGCTTTCCAGTGCCGCCTGGTTGGCGATGGTCGTGATGGCGCTGCCGGACGGCGGGATCGCGGACACCACCGTCACAGCCACTGGACCGCCGCCGGTTCCGGCGCACACGCTGTTGGCGGTGTTCTGCTGGTACGACGACACTGCCATGCGCAGGGCCTGCCGGACCGAGTTGGTGACCGCTTCGCGAAAGTAGAAAGCACGCCCGATGTCGGTCACTCCGAGCGCGAGCAGCAGAACAACAGGCAACGTGATCGCCGCCTCGACGAGAGACTGGCCTCGCTGTCGTCCCTTCCTCATGTAGCCGGTAAAACGAGTTCACCGAACGCGTCTTGCCGCTCCCATCGAGACTTAACCCTCGCGCGCGGCGACGATTTAAGAAACCACTATTGAGTCGATTTCGACCCCTTGGGATCGCTCGTGGGACAGTATACCTCCGGGGGGTATAATCGAGCAATGCGCGGGTACACGAAGGACAAGCGAACGATCCAGGCGAGGCTGCGCCGCATCGAGGGGCAGGTGCGCGGAATACAGAAGATGAGGAGCTAGCCGAGGTTGTCCGCCGTCTCGGCGGTCTGGCACGCGCTGCAGATCTCGCTGTTCATGTTCTGGGAGGTGCTCTGGCCGCTCGCGTTCGGCTTCCTCCTGTCGGCGGTGGTGCAGGTGCTGGTGCCCAAGCAGGCGGTGGCTCGCGTGCTCGGGCGGAGCGACGCCCGCGGTTTCGCGTTCGCGGTCCTGTTCGGCGCCGCGAGCTCGAGCTGCTCGTACGCAGCTGTGGCGCTGGCGCGAACCCTCTTTCGCAAGGGGGCGACCTTCGTGAACGCGATCATCTTCGAGTTCGCATCGACCAACCTGGTATTCGAGCTGGGCCTCGTCCTGCTCATCCTCCTCGGCTGGCAGTTCGTCGCCGCTGAGTTCGCCGGTGGCCTGCTCATGGCGGTGATCCTGTGGATCGTGTTCAAGCTGACCCTGCGCCAGCGCATGGTGGCGGACGCGGCGAGTCAGGCGGAGAAGGGGGTCGTCGGGTCGAACATGGAAGGGCACGGTGAGATGGACATGTCCATCACGAAGGGGCCTTTTGTTGCGCGGCTGTTGAGTCCCCGCGCCTTCACCAACATCAGCCACTACTTCTTCATGGACGTCTACAGCGTCTATATCGATATCGGGGTGGGGTTCCTGATCGCGGGCGCGCTCGCCGCATGGGTGCCGAACAGCTTCTGGCACGTCTTCTTCTTCACGTCGAACCCGACAGTCAACACTTTCTGGGGTCCGCTGGTCGGGCCGCTGCTTTCGATGGTCAGCTTTGTCTGCTCGGTGGGTAACGTGCCCCTCGCCGCGGTGCTCTGGAACGGCGGCATGAGCTTCGGCGGCGTGATCAGCTTCATCTTCGCCGACCTGATCATCCTTCCGATCCTCAACATCTACCGCAAGTACTACGGGGGAGGGGCGAGCCTGTACCTGCTGGCCGTTTCGTATGCGGCGATGGCGCTGGCGGGGTTCTTGATCGGTCTGGCCTTCAACCTCACCGGCCTGACGCCCGCCCATTTCAACGTTGCGGTGTTCCAGGCGCCGCCGGCCTGGAACTACACGAGCTTTCTGGACATCGGTTTCATCGTCCTGATCGCGGTGATGCTGTGGCGGTTCCTGACCACCGGCGGCCCTCAGATGCTACGGGCGATGTCGCAGCCGGGGGGCGGGGGACACGCGCCTATGGACCATGACCAGCACCATCACCACTGACGCGTTGATCTAACTTACGTTCGTGGCGATCATCGTGTGCCCGCAGCCGGCAGCCGCCGAGATCGGGCTCGAGGTCATGCGGCGTGGCGGAAACGCGGTCGACGCCGCGGTCACTTGCGCATTCGTGCAGGGCGTGCTCGATCCGCAGATGTGCGGCATCGGCGGGTGTGGCGTGATGCTCGTGCACAGCGCCACCGGCGGCGACGCCCTCCTCGAGTTCTACTCCACGGCTGGGTCCCGGGCGCGCGAAGACCAGTGGGAGCACCTCTTCATCCGAGAGGCGGCCGACCGCTACGGGTACGTCCTCGACGGGTGGGTCAACGACGTCGGCTACCAGTCGGTCGGTGTGCCGGGGACGGTGGCGGGACTGCACGAAGCGCTGACGCGTTTCGGCTCGATCACATGGGAGCAGGCGATCGAGCCGGCCATCCCGTTCGCGCGCGACGGGTTCTCGGTCACGGGGTTCATGCACGGCTACTGGACCACCGACTACGGCCCGGACGTCGTGCCGAACCTGCAGAGGATCCAGGCGACGCTCGAGGCCAGGTCGATCTACACGCGCGACGGCAAGCTGTTCGCGATCGGCGAGCGGATGGTGCAGGCGGATTACGCGCGCACGCTGGAACGTCTCGCGCGCGAGGGACCCGACATCTTCTACAAGGGCGAGATCGCGGATGAGATCGCCGCCGACTTCGAGGCCAACGGGGGCTTCATCACGAAAGAGGACCTCGCCGGCTACAAGGTCAACGTGACCGAGCCGCTGAGGGGAACGTACCGCGGCCGTCAGGTCGTGGCCGCAGGCCCGCCCGCGGGCGGCCTGACGCTGCTCCAGATGCTGAACTTCCTCGAGGGCTACGACCTTCGTGCCCACGGCTGGCCGAGCAGCGAGGCGGCGCGCGTGCTCGTCGAGGCGATGGCGTGGGCGATGGCCGACCGCGAGCTGCACATCGCCGACCCGAAGTTCATCGAGATTCCCACTGGCGCGCTTGCCGACAAGCAGTACGCGGCCAAGGCTCGCGAGGTGGTCGCCGCCGGTGCACGCGCGCACGACCGGGCGGACACGACGCACGTGTGCGTCGTCGACGACTCCGGCAACGCGGTCTCGCTGACGCACACGCTCGGGTCGTCAAGCGGCGTCGTTACTCCAGGCCTCGGCTTCGGCTATAACGACTACATGAACTGCTTCGATCCGCGTCCCGGGCGGCCCAACTCTGTGCGGCCGGGCAAGACACGGGTGACGATGATGACTCCGACGTTCGTGTTCGATAAAGGGCGGCTGCAGGTGGCCGTCGGAGCGCCCGGTGGCACGAAGATCGTGACGGCGATCCTGCAGGTGCTGGTCAACGTGATCGACCACCAGATGTCGCCGGTCGAAGCCGTGAGCGCGCCCAGGATCGACTTCCAGGGTGACGTGGTGCAGGTCGAGGCGCGGGTTCCGCCCGTCGTCACGCGGGCGCTCGAGAAGCGCGGCTACACGGTGAACCGGCGCACGCTGAACTACGACTCCTACTTCGCCCGGCCGCAGCTGATCGTCGCCGAGTCGGATGGCTTCCTGCACGGCGCCTCCGACCCGCGCAAGGACGGCGGCACCCCGCTTGACACGGAGACCGTATGAGGTTCGAGGGCAAGGTCGCGCTCGTGACCGGCGGAGGTCGCGGCATCGGCGCCGCAACCGCGCAGCTGCTGGCCGCTGAAGGCGCCAAGGTGGCGGTGTCCGACATGGACGCCGGTCCCGCGGCGGAGGTTGCGGGCCCGATCAACGGCATCGCCATCGCCTGCGACGTCACCGATCGCGACCAGGTCCAGGCGATGGTCGAGCGGACGGTGAAGGAGCTCGGGAGGCTCGACATCCTGGTGGCGTGCGCGGGCATCACGCGCGACAACCTGCTCCACAAGATGACCGACGAGGATTGGGATGCGGTCATCGACACCCACCTCAAGGGCACATTCCTGTGCGCGAGGGCGGCGCAGAGACACATGGTCGAGCAGAAGTACGGAAAGATGGTCTTTCTCTCCTCGACTTCGGCGCTGGGCAATCGCGGGCAGGCCAACTACTCGGCCGCGAAGGCCGGCCTCCAGGGCATGGCGCGTACGCTCGCCATCGAGCTCGGGCCGTTCAACGTCAACGTCAACTCGGTGGCGCCCGGGTTTGTCGATACGCGCATGACTCGTGCTACAGCCGAGCGGCTCGGCGTCGACTTCGAGGCGTTCAAGATCGGCGCTGCGTCGCAGATCCCGCTGCGGCGCGTTGGGCAACCCGAGGACATTGCTTCCGTCATCGCGTTTCTGTGCAGCGACGAATCGAGCTTTGTCTCGGGCCAGACGATCTATGTGCGGGGCGGCCCTTAGTCCTTATTCAGGCCTTCGTCAGTCCTTCGTCCGCGCGAGCAGCTCCTTGGCCTGGTGGACGATCCGGCCCACAAGCTCGCCGGCGGGCACGATGTCGTGGACGAGACCGGCGGACTCGCCGGCGAGGACGAGGTCTCCGGCGCCGACCGCGGCTTCGAGTGACGGCCGCAGCTGGTTCGCGGCGTCGGCCCACTCCTCCTGGCGATTGGCCCACTGTTCGATCAGCGGATGCGTGATGGTCCGCACGATCGCGCCTGGCCACGCCTTCCCCATCACCTCGTCGTAGAAGCTGCTCGCCGCCGTCTGGCTGCCGAGCGCGTTGAGGATCACATCCTTGGAGTGGCCTCGTCCGCGGGCCTCCGGAGTGGCGAGAAATCGGGTGCCGATGAGCGCGCCCTGGGCGCCGAGCATGAGCACGGCCGCCAGGCCTCGTCCGTCTGCGATCCCGCCCGCGGCCAGGACCGGAACTCCGCCGACCACGTCGACCACCAGTGGAACCAGAGGCAGCGTCGACATCGACCCAACATGCCCGCCGCCCTCCGTGCCCTGCGCGACGATGACGTCGGCGCCGTCGCTCGCGACCAGGCCCGCCTCCTCCGGAGTGGTGATCATGTGGAGCACCTTGACCCCTGCCTCGTGGGCCTGGTACGTGAGCTCCTCGGATCGACCCCAAGCCAGGGACAGAACCGGGACGCGCTGAGCGAGTGTCACCTGCAGCGCGGCCGCATTCAGGCGGCACAGGACGTGGTTGACGCCGAAGGGGCGCGAGGTCAGCTCCCGGACCTGCTTGATCTCGCTGCGCAGCTCATCAGGAGTTCGTCCGAGGCCCCCGATGATGCCGAGGCCGCCGGCGTTGCTCACAGCCGCCACGAGCGCAGGGGTCGTGTAGGTGGACATGCCGGCCTGGAAGACGGGCACGTCGATCCCCAGCAGCTTGCAGACGGGTGTGTGAAGAATTGTCATTCGCGCGCGTCTCCTAATATCCCTTATCCGCGCCCGGCCCTCTTGGGGCAAGTACCGAAGCCGTCCAGCGTTCTACCTCCTTGTGAACCGACTGCTCGGTCGTGTCAGGCAGCGCCTGGGCGCACGAACTACTGTTCGGCGAAAGGCCCTCTGGCGCCTGGGACCTCGTATTCGGATCGAGTTCGGCGATTCCGGCGCATCAGGGATGACCTGGTGCCCGGTGCCCGGCCTTACGGGGTTGACGCCTTCGCCGGACTTCTGCTACGGTGGCGGCCGTCTCAGGGGAGTCGCCCAATCCGGGGCGGGTTCGCACTCTTAGGGGTAGGTTTTGCGAGTTCATCGTTATCTGACGCATGCCATCGTGCTCGCAGTTGCGGTCGCGATATCGAGCTACGCCACGATGGATCGCCATTTCCCCTCCTCTCTAACCGCTCGTCTGGGCGCGGTGAACGCGGAAGCCGTGGTCGTGAGCGAGGGCGGCACCGTCGGCGACGTGTCGCTGGGCCGCTACAGCACGATCATCAAGCCCGTCTCGATTCCGACCTCGGTTCCGATCAACCGGTCGCCGGTCACGTACGGGGTCGCACCGGGCGACAGCCTGGCCCAGATCGCAACCAGGTACGGAGTGACCGTGAGTCAGATTCGATGGTCGAACTCGAACCTGATCGCCAGCGACACGATCGCCACGGGTCAGCAGCTGGTGATCCCGCCGGTCCCGGGCATCGTTGTCACCACCAAGGCGAGCGACACGTTCGACAGCCTGGGCGCCAAGTACGAGGTCGACCCCCAGACCATCATCGACTTCAACCGGCTGCGCAGCACTCAGCTGACGGCTGGAATCACGCTCGTGGTCCCGGATGGCATCGGCGGCGCGTTCCCGCCACCTCCGGCCCTGTGGCAGATCCTCGCGCACTCCGCCGGTACCAGCGGGTCGTTCAACGCCCATGTGGTTGGATGCTGCCTCGGCGCGTACCCGGCCACCGGATTCCCCGTCGGGTGGTGCACCTGGTACGTCGCCACGAAGCGCAACGTGACATGGCGCGGTGACGCCGGTTACTGGTACGCCAACGCTTCGGCTCAGGGTTACCCGGTTGGTCCGACGCCGAAGGTCGGCGCGATCATGGTGACCTGGGAGAGCTGGGCCGGCCACGTGGCCTACGTCGAGGCGGTCAATGCGGACGGCTCGTGGGTCGTCTCTGAGATGAACTGGCTCGCGTTCGACGTGATCAACGAGCGGACGATCAAGCCCGGTCAGCTGGGCGGCAAGCTCGTCGGGTTCATCTATTAAGAGACACTAGGAGACCGGCTGGGCGGATCGCGCCGCCCACGCACTCTCCATGGTCTGCACATCGCTCTTCACTGAGCGCAATCCGGTCGCGGCGATGATGGCCGCGAGGACGAGCAGTGTCGGCGAAGTGATCAGCAGAGCGACCTGAAGGCTTCCGACGTGCTCGGAGATCCACCCGACGTCGTAGGTCGAGTGCGAATCCCCGAAGACGTGGGAGATGAAGAGAAGCATCGTTACGGCGCTGGCCCGTAGACCTGGCGAAACAACGTTTTGCGAGACGGCGCTGAACGGCCCGGAGTAGAGGTACAGGAAGACGACGGCCAGGATGAACGCGGGCACGAAGACGGGAATCGGGCCGACGTTCAGCGGAGCGACCAGGGCGATCGTGATGAACACCGCGCCGAGCAAGAAGCCGGTGATTCCGACCTCGAGATGCGCCGCCGGGTTCTTCAACGCGCGGCGGTCCGCAATCCACCCGCCCGCCAGCGTCCCGATCAGCCCGCCCGCGACAAGCACGACACCCGCCAGCAGCCCGGCCTTGCTCACCGACAGGTTGAAGCGCCGCGTGAGGAGGATTGGAAGCCAGAACGCGTTGGACGCGAGCACGAAATAGAGAAGGGTCTGGGACAGGATCGTCGCCCGGAGGGTGCGAATCCGCATGAGGTCGAGGAATTTGCGCAGGCTCGCGTCGTGCATCTTCTCCATGGCGTGGCCGATGCTTTCGGCGCTGCCTCGCAGTGGCTCCCGCAGGCTGAATGCCAGCAACGCGAAAAGGATTCCGGGCACGGCGGCGAAAAAGAACGCGCTCCGCCAGCCGAACTTCTCGGCGATGTATCCGCCGCCCGCAAATCCAACCGCGATGCCGAAGGTGCTCCCGGCACCCCAGATCGACATGGTTCGTGCGCGCTGCTCCTTGGGAAAGTAGTCCGATAGAAGCGAGGTGCCGGCTGGGTAGTAGCTGGCCTCGCCGATCCCGAGAAACGCGCGGCTCACAAAAAGCTGGGGGAAGCTGCGGGCGAAACCCGTGAACAGCGTGGCGATGCTCCAGATCGCGACGCCGGCCGCGACCACCGTCTTGCGGACGCCGCGATCGGCCCAGTACCCGAAGGGCACGGCGGCCACGGCGTAGACGAGAAGAAACGCCGAGCCCAGAAGTCCGACCCGGGTATCGCTTAGATGGAACTCCTTCTGGATCAGCGGCGAAGCTGCGGCTCCGACGTAGCGATCCATGAAGTTCAGGAAGTTGATGCCGACCATGACCACGAGAACGTACCGTGCATAGCCTCTCGTCACGCGGGCATTCTATGAGCCCGGGGGCCGAGTCCGAAGGGCTACCATTACTCGCACGCTTCCGAGCGTTTCGGCGGCCTGCGTGGGTCGGCTGGGCATTGGCGAGCTCAAGTGGCTGTAAACCACCCGCGAAAGCTGTGCAGGTTCAAATCCTGCCCGGCCCACCACCCCCCGCCACCAAGTTCCCGCGAGCGGGTTTCGTTTGGCTGACTACTGCGCCTGGAGTTCGGGCTGGCTCACCACCTGGCTCTCGAGGCGCCGCACGGGCGCGGTCCCACTCCTTATCTATGTAACGGTCGAGGAAGGGGTGCATTTCTTTCAATAAATGTGTCCGGTCCCCTCTAACTGGTCCAATCGGTAGCGCAACCCGCGCTCGCTGGCCGCTTATCACTCTGCGAGGCACCTGTTCGGTCGGGTCCCCATGACCTGGATGAACAAGAGCGCGGGCGGGTTCCCGCTCTACCTCGCGAAAGCCAAAGGCGCGCACGTCGAGGACATCGACGGCCACGACCTCACGGATTTCTGCCTCGGCGACACGGGCGCCATGGCGGGGCATTCGCCGGAAGCCACCGTCAGGGCGGTCCACGTGCGCTACGCCGAGCTTGGCGGCGCGACGGCGATGATGCCGTCGGAGGATGCCGAGTGGGTTGGGGCCGAGCTCGCGCGCCGATTCGGGCTCCCTTACTGGAGCTTCTCCCTCACGGCGACTGACGCGAACCGCTGGGCGATCCGGCTTGCCCGCGCCGTCACGGGGCGGCCGAAGATCCTCTTCCACAATTACTGCTATCACGGGAGCGTCGACGAGTCGTTGATCGTGGTCGGTCCCGATGGCGAAGGCACGAGCCGATCCGATCATCGGCGCACCCGTCGATGTGACCGAAAGGAGCAGGGTGGTCGAGTTCAACGACCTCCAGGGGATGGAGCGCCAGCTGGCCCACGGCGACGTGGCCGCGGTGCTCATGGAACCGGCGCTCACCAACATCGGGATCGTGTTGCCGGCGGACGGCTACCTCGCGGGCGTGCGCGAGCTCACCCGCAAGCACGGAAGCCTGCTCATCAACGACGAGACGCACACCTTCTCCGCCGGGCCCGGTGGGTGCACGAAATCGTGGAACCTGAGGCCGGACATGCTCACGATCGGCAAGGCGATCGCCGGAGGCATCCCCACGGGGGCCTACGGCCTGTCCGCGGAGCTCGCCGAGAAGATCACCGGGCGTGATGACCTCGACCTGATTGACGTGGGCGGTGTCAGCGAAGGCGAGGTCGAAGATGTCCGCCTGTCGGAACTCCACGTTAGTCAGGCCTGCCTGCTCGATCCGGCGCCTGGCTTCCGCCAGCGAGTCTGCGGAGATGTCGATCGACGTGAATCGCGCCTCGGGGCTCCGCTGAGCCAGTGTCATGGTCTGGGCACCGACACCGCACCCTACCTCGAGCACCTTGCTCCCGCCTGGATATGCGGTGTCGGAGTGCAGCAGGTCCACCAGCGTTCCGGCCTGGTCCTGCAGGCGCTCGTTCTCACGCTGGTGATAGCCGTGCACATACGTCTCGCTCATGGCGTTCCGCGGACTCGACGTTAACGGAGCTTCAGGAGACCTCGGCCGAGTCCGCGGTTTCCTCGGGATCGATCTGCAGGTCCTCGTCGCTGGCCGAGTACCTGTCGCGGACCTCGGCGCCGCCGGTTTCCGAATCTCCAAGGTCCTCCTCGGAATCTTCCTCCACCACCTCGCCGGCCTTGCCCGACTCCGCGAGGAGCTGGTCGTAGGCACGGCCGGCCTCGTCCCACGTCGGGTATTCCCAGAACTCGGTTCCCGGAGGTATCTCCGCGCCTTCTGTCTCGTCGGTTCCGTGCCTGAGCACGTAGCCGCGACCATCGTCCGGATCCTGGATGAGGGACAGGAACTGCGCGTCGCTCAGCTCCGTCCGGCGCGCCGCCTGCCCGCTGTTCTCCAGCTCGAACAGGCGGCTGAGGATTTGCTCCTCACTTCTTTCCTGCATGTCGTCGATCCCCCCTTACAGCTTGAACGGAGTGCCGTAGTGCTCCGCTGACACCACCTCGGCCAGCGGCTTCCGCTTCTTCTTGCCCAGGCCGATCTTGCGCTTCGGATAGCCAAACGGAACGACCGCGAGGACCTCGTACTTGTCCGGAAGCCCGACCTTCTTGCGCACGCCGTCGAGCTGGCCGAAGCCCGTCCAGTTGGATCCGACCCCGTCGCCCCAGGCGACCAGGATCATGGACTGGATCGCGCGGCTCACGTCCGAGATCCCCAGTGGATTCGCCTTCTCGTACGCGACGACGACGGCGGCGGCCGCGCCTGCGATGTATGGGCCGTGAGCAACCAGCCCGCCCAGATCCCCCAGTCCTGCGCGATCGCTCACCACCACGAAGTGCCACGGCTGGGCGTTGCTGGCGCTGGCGGACAGGTGGCCCGCCTCCACGATGCGCCCCAGCACGTCATCCGGAATTGGCTTGTCCTGATACTCGCGAACCGCGAGTACCGTGCGCACCGCCTCGAAGACCGGGTTGATCATTTCGCTGATTCTCCTACGATCCCCGATGTGACTGTGGCGCAGTTGGGGTCAGTTGGCGGGCTGGTCTTGATCCTGATCGTGTTTTACGACCTCTTCCAGTCGATCATCCTCCCGCGCCCGGCTGTGAACAAGGTGCAGCTGGCGCGACGCCTGGTGCGGCCGACGTGGTTGATGTGGCGCTGGGTGAGCCAGCGCTCGTCTCGCATCGATCGCAGCGAGGGACGGCTTGCCGCTTTCGCCCCGGCCGTGTTGCTGTTGCTGTTTGTGGTCTGGGCCGCGGCAGCCGTCCTGGGCTACGGGCTGATCATCAACGGTCTCGCTGATCAATTTCACCCCTCGCCGCAGGACCTGGCGACCTCGATCTACATCTCGGCGACCACGCTCGTGCCGCTCAGCTACGGCGACTTCGTGCCGGAGGGCGGCCTCGCGCGGGCAGTGATCATCGCCGAGAGCGCAACCGGTGTCGGCATCGCCGCCCTGGTGATCACCCTCCTTTTCTCGCTCTATGAGTCGTTTCGCGCACGGGAGGAGCTGGTCGTGTCGCTGGACGCGATGGCGGGCGCGCCGCCGTCCGGCGTCCAAATCCTCGAGACGGCTGCCAAGCATGGAATGCGCCCAGAGCTCAAGGAGACGTTCGACGAATGGCGTCGATGGTCGGCCATGGTGCTCGAAAGCCACCTCGCGTACCCGCTGCTTGTCTACTTCCGGTCCAGCCACGACAACGAAGCGTGGATCAACTCGTTCGGCGCGGTGATGGACGCGGCAGTGCTGATCATCAGCACTGTCGACGACGACTCGGAGGGGCCGGCGCGGTTG
>Ga0066795_10000085_pt1 | contig 11782 bp, 10 predicted proteins | sample PersoiDNA2013191_FD_70940 | JGI IMG/M metagenome (GOLD analysis project Ga0066795, IMG submission 70940) | Permafrost soil microbial communities from the Arctic, to analyse light accelerated degradation of dissolved organic matter (DOM) -... | ecosystem: Environmental > Terrestrial > Soil >... | reverse complement strand
GGGTGCTTGTACGCAAACCGAAGGCGAACGAGGCGCAAAAGGTTGTACTAGCCCCTCCCGAGGGGACGGTCACACAACAACTCGCAGACATGACGGACGCCGTGCACCGTCAGCTGCTGAAGCGTCCCGTGGTTCAAGGGGACGTCGTGCCCGTTTTGAGCGTTGCGTCGCACCCTCTTCTGCGAGTGCCAGGCCAAGCAGTACCTCTCGTCGTGATAAGCACAAGTCCACTTGGTGTAGTTTTCATTACTGAGAAAACACAGCTTGACCTACGAGACAAGCCCGTCAAAGGGTTTGAATCAGTGCACGCCACTGGCACCTCATATGAGGACATAGGTGGTTTGGGAGAAGAGATACAACGCATAAGAGAGATGATTGAGCTCCCGATGAAGCATCCAGAGGTTTTTCAAACGCTTGGTATCTCGCCGCCGAGTGGTGTTTTGCTTCACGGTTCTCCTGGTACCGGAAAGACGCTCATAGCAAAAGCAGTGGCAAATGAGTCGGGTGCATCGTTTTATTCTATCGCGGGGCCCGAGATTATGAGCAAATATTACGGTGAAAGCGAGCAGCGACTGCGTGAAATCTTCGACGAAGCGCGCGACCGAACTCCCTCGATCGTTTTTATCGATGAGCTCGATTCAATCGCGCCACGACGAGGGGATGTAACGGGAGAAGTCGAGCGACGCGTTGTTGCCCAATTGCTTACTATAATGGATGGGCTTGAGGAGAGGGGTGAGATAATAATCGTCGGCGCCACGAACAGGATAGACGCAATCGACCCTGCTTTGAGACGTCCGGGAAGGTTTGACAGGGAGATTGAGATATCTGTTCCTGACTATGACGGTAGGAAGGAGATACTCCAAATTCATACGCGCGATATGCCGCTCGCCAATGACGTAAAGCTTGAAGAGCTTGCCAGAATTACGCACGGCTTCGTTGGTGCGGATCTTCTCTCAGTGACAAAAGAGGCAGCCATGCGCGCGTTGAGGAGGTATATGCCCGATATCGATCTTGATAAGGATATACCTGAAGAGATCCTTACTAAGATGAAAATTACAGGTGACGATTTCAGCGAAGCATTTAGAGAAATTCAGCCGAGCGCGTTACGTGAAATCTTGGTCGAAATACCCAATACGAGCTGGAACGACGTTGGGGGGCTTGAGGAAGCACGGCAGGAGTTGATCGAGGCAATAGAGTGGCCGCTTAAAGACCCGCAATCGTTTAGAAGAATGGGGATCAAGCCACCTCGTGGTATTCTGCTCTATGGACCGCCTGGAACGGGTAAGACGCTCATCGTTAGGGCAGTAGCGAATGAAACTGAAGCGAATTTCATAAGCGTGCGTGGTCCGGAGCTTATGAGCAAATGGGTAGGCGAATCTGAGCGTGCAGTTAGGAACGTTTTCAAGAAAGCTCGGCAAGTTGCCCCCGTCGTTGTCTTCCTTGATGAGCTCGATGCGCTCGCTCCAATGCGGGGCGTAGAGGATACCTCGCGAGTTTCCGAAAGGGTCGTGAACACCCTTCTAACAGAGCTAGACGGTTTACAAGATCTAAAGGACATTGTCGTGATCGCTGCTACGAATCGCCCTGACATAATCGATCCTGCCCTCCTGCGATCAGGACGATTTGACAGAATGATACTGCTTGGCGCGCCGCAGAAGAGTGCAAGAGTGTCGATTTTGAATATCCACACGCGGACTATGCCACTCTCAGACGATGTTGACATCGAAGAGCTTGCGGATCTTACCGAATGGTATGTCGGCAGCGATTTGGAAACACTTTGTAAAGAAGCTGGGATGCTCGCTTTGCGAGAAGCGAAGGACATTCGTTCCATCGAAATGCGGCATTTCAGAGAAGCACTGAAGAAAGTCCGACCTGCGATTGATGAACGTGCTATGCAGTATTACGAGCAGATAAAACAGAGATTCGCAGGGGGTCGCCCTGCTGAACCGACGACGCACATAAGCTACCAATAGACGTGGGGGATACGAAACCCTTTATATTATAAATACATAGCAAGCAGCGATGAAAAAGGAGATTTTCGCAAAGAATCTGTCTAATAAGCAAGTGATGGGGAGCGATGGTTCTGATATCGGCACGCTCTATGATCTTATTATTGATGAAAATACCGGCGATATCCTTGATCTCAAAGTGAAGCCTGATCCCGACTTAAATGTGCAAGAGTTTAGGACAGAAAACGACTTCATATTTCTACCATTTGACGCTGTAAGAGCGATAAAGGATTACATTGTGGTTGACCGCAAGCTGATTAAACAGCCGCAGTAAATACTTTCCATCTAGCTGCTTGATTCGCGCTATAAATGCGGCCAAGGCTTTAGCAAAGAGGGCGTATAATTAATAGCATAATTATGTTTCACGAGCTTAAGCTCGTTACTAAGCTCTGAGAGTGTTCCAAAATAGAGTTATAAATATAGACATTAAAGAGTGGAAGCGAGGTAGTGACATGCAAGTTGTCGATTTGATGAATGCCCCTGTATATTCCGTTTCACCCGAAGACACGGTTGGCCACGTAAAGAATGTGATGCTGAAGCATAAGATTGGCAGAGTAGCAGTAGCTTACGAAGGGGCTCTTGTTGGCGTTATTGCTAAATACGACCTTGTAAAGATGCTTGAGTCATCCGAAGCAGGTTGGCGAAGGCGAAATCAGGACAGAACGCTTGCCAAGACGATAATGTCAGAGAATCTGATCACAACCTCGCCTAAAACTTTAATTGGAGAGGCCGCTCGAGAGATGATCACCAACGAAATTGGCTGTCTTCCGGTAGTAAAGGACGGCGATCTGCTTGGCATTTTTACAGAGACTGACTTAGTGACACATTTTGCAACTACGAGCACAAAGGTTCAAGTCAAAACTATTATGGCTGATGCTTTTCTCACTTGCCACCGCCATCATTCAATAAACCATGTTTTACGTGACATGGATAGGAACCACATTTTTCGTACCATAGTTCAAGAGGGGAATGGCGTACCCGTAGGTATAATCACGCACACCAATCTGACGTTTGCCCAAGAGCCGTCCGTCGATTCAAAGGACATCGTGATGGTGAGGAAAGCCGATCGTGCTGGCGTGCAAAAGAACAGGTATGTGCGAAAGGTGCTACAAGTTGCAGAGGATATTATGTCTGAACCGCTTATTACGATACAAGATGATTCGAAAGCGGTAGATGCTGCACGCGTGATGGTTAAGAACAGGATAGACGCCATTCCTGTCGTTAAAGACGAGTCACTTGTAGGCATCATTTCTAAGACTGACATAACGAGAAAGATCGCAGGATAGGACGGCCAGCGTCAGCTTCACAAGTAAGGTGTAAAATGCGTTACAACAACTTCACGTTTACAACAGCGTCCGATCTGGCATCAGATGCGTGCTTTGTAAACAAATCCGATCGGATTTCACACGCCTTGGATCTTATGGAAAAAAACAAGGTGAGCCAATTACTCGTGATGAATGATGGAGAAGTAGTTGGGATTTTGACAAAACAAGGTATTGCGCGCACATTAGGCGCAATTGATGACATCGCCAAGCCCGCTTCATCCCTGCACGTGACAAAAGCAATGGATGACACTTTCACTGTAATTAGTGGAGCTCTTCCCGTTGGCGAGGTCTCCCGTCTATTGGAATCGTCGGGGGTCATAGTCGTTGCAAATGGGCAGCCTGTAAGGTGGATCACATACAAAGAGATCGTGAAAGTGAGCAGACCGGAGGGAGTTGCAGGCGACATAATGGAACCTCCATTGACTTGCTCTCCTGTTGATCGCGTATCCCACACCAGAAGGAGGATGATTGATGAAAATGTGTGGTGGATGGCGGTCGTCGAGGATGAAAAGCTTGTTGGCATCATAACGGAGAACGACGTAGCGAAGGTCATGAGCCAGTTCAGAGACGTCGTACGATCTCAGTATCAAGATTCACGCGTGCGGAAACTACTCGTAGGGGATATAATGGTCGCAGATGTCGTGTTTGCGCGTACTAATACACCATGTGCAGAAGTGGTCGACCTCATGTTGAAACACGACGTTGAGGGAGTCCCGATCCTAGATCTGACTGACACTATGGTCGGCGTAATAACTCAAAGCATCGTGCTCCGAAAGCTAGAATGACTTTGAAATTTTCACAACCATTCTTGGTGGATCTCCGGGAGAAGAGGCTGATAATGCTGTTCTTAAGCCACGCCTGATATACACTGAATTATTCCCGACTCCCCAACCTTGCCGCGGATTTTAAATTGACTACTAGTCAATTTTTCTGTTACCTTTATGGCAGTGATTGCGTGGAGCGTCAGCATGGTCGTCTTAATTCTAGAGCGTCCTTTTGCGAGTGCTAGCCACACAATTAGTTGATCGCTAAGATGTGTGTCGATCGGTGCCCCAATGGACAATTGCGATAAGAGCTTAGCTGCAGCCTCTTCTCCAACGCGTTCTGCAGGTTTACCTGGCGCTCCTAGTGAGTCGCCTGCTAGTTTTCCCCCGGTTGAAGTCTCTGCCCATAGCACAACGCCACTTCCTGTGGACGGACCTTTAGTCGCAAGACCAGGGTCACACACGAAGCCCGTGGTTTGAAAGCCTGCTCGCGAGCAGCTGCGTTTGGCCGCGTTTGCTTGTCGTTCGACAACGTGTGTAGGTAGATTACACGAATGCGATATACCGCTTATTCCTTCGACAGTCCCCATATTGACGATATCAACAGGATGCAGCTCGTTGACGGGCTCTGTGAGGACGTTTATCAATCCCCCACCGCGAGGATAGAACCCCCTTTTTATGAGACGAAATCGGTGCTTAAATCCCATGCTAACTAATACGGGATTAAGGACGTTGATCACGTAATCGGCTTGTGGTGCGAATGGGTTGTTAGTGCCGCCGACAAGAGTAACAGATGAACGCTGATCGGCGAATGCGAGGACAGGCAAAAGAGCCTGTAAAACGAGGGTAGTGCTGCCGGCCGTCTTAACGTCAAAGTGAAAAGTTCCCCCGCGTATCGGTCCCGGGGAGAAAACTAGCTTAGAGGAGCCTATCGCAAGTCCGCCCACCTTCGCGGCCGTGACCTCAGCTAACGCGCGTATCGCAGTCAAATGTTGGCTGCGAAGCCCGGGATTTTTCCGGTTTAACCTTATATTTTTGATAGTAACAGGCTTTTGTGTTAACGCGGAGAGCGCTAGACATATACGCAGCACTTGTCCGCCGCCTTCACCGATGCTACCATCAATTTCAATCATTACTAGTAATTGCACTGAACACAAAATAAACTGCAGGGTAGACAGTTAAAATCGCTGATGACTTGAGAAACAGTTAATCAGCTCCGTAAATGTTAATTTACACGTAAAACCAGTATGCTTTAGGACCACAAGCAAGTGTTATTTAGTACCTTCGACGTCCTATTACTACTCGAACAGTGGCTTTAACGCCGGAAGAATTCGGATATACAAGGAGCAAGAGATGGGTCAACCGGACAACACCACAGTCTGTAAACTCTGCCAGCGCAACTTTGAAAAATCAGAAATAGGTCGAATTAAGATCTTAAGACGCGAAAAAAAAGGAGAAAGCGTTCTTTGGGTCTGTTCTTATTGTGCTGGGCGAATTAAATTCGCCGACCACTGAAAGTGCATCTAGGTGCTCAAAGCTAATTTTCCCGCTGGTCAGTGATTCGTGCTTCCTAAAGCGATCTCGCAATTATTGAATAGTTGTTTTAATCCGTAGGACTCATTTAGACGAGATTGACGGTTTACAGGTTAAGCACGCAGTTACAGTTTGGTATAGTAAAAAAAGTGGCCCCGCTTCTGGGCTTGTCGATGCCGTAGCGCTTATGAGCCCTTTGCTCTTTATGTCCAACGAACCCGCTTCTAACGTGACTGAGGCGAGGGACTAGCCAGTGGCAAGGCGGATCTTGGTTCGCCGTAACCTGCAGGAACAGCAACGATCAAGCTTTTAACCGCTGGACAGCGCCGTTAGGGCGTTCTCCGGCTCCAAGCATTGAGGCGTCGTTTGTGGTGACTTCATCAATACGTATTTATTTCGTTGTGTATTGTTTAAGTATGTGAGGGTTATTGCACTCACCGGTCAAGCAGAACGCTGCGAACAGTTTATAGCGGCACTAACGCGTGAGCACAAGGTGGCGATTCTTCGTCGGCAACGAGAGAATGCACGTACGTTTGCTAAGAAGGGAGACTCGGATACACTCCTTTGCATCAAATCGCCGACGAGATACGTTTTAACGCCCTGCATCGACGAAAACCCAGATCAAATCCCAAGAGAGTTAGATCGTCTGGGAGAAAAAGAGGACGTTGACTTTGCCGTTGTAGTGGGGGGCGAGCTCACGTCACGGATTGTCTCATCTCGTGAGGTTTATGAGGTTCAGCTAGCGGGCTCTGCAAACGTTGAAAAGCATCTTGAAGCGCTAAAGAAATTTCCAGAATGGATCACGCTTGGCGCTCTGGTAAGAAACGTACGTTCGCATCCTGACATTCACAAAGCTGGGGCGATACTTACATTCACTGGAATGGTTCGCGGGGAAGCTTTTGCGCTTGAGTTTGACATTTACGAACGGGAAGCGCAGCAGCGACTTTCGTTAATCGTTCGCGATCTGAAGGCTGCAGAGGGCATAGTGGAGGTAAAGATACACCATAAATCAGGGCGTGTCAAACGAGGCGAAGACATAGTCTATATTGTTGTTGCAGCTGCACATCGACAAGAGGGGTTTAAGGCACTTAGGGATGCAATAGAACGGATAAAGAAGGAAGTCCCCCTCTGGAAAAAGGAGCTTACCGAACAAGGTGAAAAATGGATCGGTGTTTGAAGGTGTGGGTAAGCCGCGAAGTCAAAAATGATAAGCGGGGCTTTCTGTCGATCGGCGCGAGGCTGGAACGGCAAATGTAAAACAGGGAGTTTTTATGAAGCTTTTTGGAACAAATGGTGTGAGGGGGGTAGTAAACCGCGATCTGACTGCAGGTCTTGCACTAAAACTCGCTATGAGCTTGGGGACAGTAACAAAGGGCACCGTTGCGGTCGGACGGGATACTCGGACGTCGGGCAACATGCTCAGCTATGCAGCAATTGCCGGACTGCTCGCAACAGGTTGTAAGGTTATTAACGTCGGCATAGCTCCGACTCCCGCCGTGCAATACTTCGTACGTGATAACGCCGATGCGGGCATTGTTATAACCGCTTCGCACAATCCGCGGGAATACAATGGACTGAAACTAATCGCCGGTGATGGAACGGAATTTGGAATTGAAGGGGAACTCGCCGTGGAGGATATATACTACGGTGAAGCGCTCAAGCTTGCTGATTGGCGCGAGACAGGCGACCTTTCACACACTGACATCATCCCTGCTTACATTGAGGGGGTTATGCAGAACGTGAGTGCGCCAGACATTGCAAAACGCAGGTTCATTGTCGCAGTCGACACAGGTTCTGGCGCCGGCAGCATTGTAACGCCATTCTTGCTCAGTAAATTAAACTGCAAGGTAACGACGATCAATGCGCAGATAGATGGCACGTTCCCGAGTCGGAACCCAGAACCGACAGAGGATGTACTCACCGATCTTGGAAAAATCGTCGTCTCTAATGGCGCCGATTTGGGAGTCGCTCACGACGGCGACGCTGATAGGGCTGTTTTCATCGACGAAAACGGGAATTTCGTTAAAGAAGACGTTTTGCTCGCGATCGTCGTAAAACATGTACTTTCAAAGACGCCAGGACCAGTAGTCACACCCGTCAGTTCGTCGCAGCGCATCGCTGATGTAGCTGAAGCAGCCGGTTGCCAGGTCATTTGGACCCCAGTCGGCAGCATTCACGTAGCGCGTGTAATGATGCAAGTGAATGCTGTCATAGGCGGGGAGGGTAACGGAGGTATTATTTTCCCAGAACATCAGTACTGCCGTGACGGGGCGATGACAGTGGCCAAAGTCCTTGAAATAATGAACGAACGTGGTAGAAAGCTTTCTGAGCTCGCTGCTGAAATTCCGAAGCGATATATGGATAAAACGAAGGTCACGTGTCGGGATAGAGACGCAGCCATGCAACACATTCAGTCATCAGCTCACGGTAACGTCGACACGACTGACGGTGTTAAAATATGGTATGATGACGGTTGGCTGCTAATCCGCCCCTCTGGAACAGAGCCAATCATTCGGATTTTTGTCGAGGCGGAAACAGAGACAAGGGCCCACGACCTACTGGAACTAGGCATGAACATGACCAAAGGCTGCTAATGGCCAAGGAGTCTCGAGCTTTCTAACTTACTCGGAAACGGAATATGGCTTTAGAGGAGCTCTTAATTCTCGGTTCAGAAGTCGAATTGCGCGAACCCAGTTTAGAGTTCTTTGTAACTGGTTGTAGTGGTTTTATCGGCACGCATCTTGTTAAGCGTCTCCTGGACGAAGGGCATATGGTGACCGGTTACGATTTAGTCATACCAGCTTACACTCACGTTAATTTCGATTTCGTGCAAGGGGACATCCTCGATCTGGAAAGACTTCGCGCAAGTGTAGTCAAACCTGACGGCATCTTTCACCTCGCAGCGCAAACAAAGGTTCCTGACTCAACTCAAGATCCAAGTTACGACTTCCTCGTTAATGCGCAAGGTACCTTCAACGTGCTTTCGTGTGCTTCTGAAGCTACGTTTGTGTATGCGTCAACAAGCACGGTTTATGGAACTGCCGCCACCCCGACAACTGAAGAACACGCTATGCATCCCGTATCATTCTATGGCGCTTCAAAAGCAGCAGGCGAGCTTTATTGCTCTGCGTTTAACGGCATTTTTGGAGTGCCCGCGACTTCTCTCCGTCTTTTTAATGTCTATGGGCCAGGCAATGCCAAGGGCGTCATGTACGACCTAATAAAGAAACTGCAGTTGGATGGCAGCCACCTTGAAATACTTGGATCTGGACTCCAGAAGAAAGACTACGTTTATATTGACGACGTCATAGACGCGTTCTTGCTCGCTTATGACAAGGGAATACCGGGCGAAGCTTACAACGTTGGAAGCGGTAGGGCCATTACTGTCAATGAGATTGCTAGTTCTATCTGTCGAATTTTGGACCTGCATCCCGATATCAGCTGGACTGGAGGCAAATCTTGGGAAGGTGACATCGAATCAACGCAGGCTGACATATCATATTTTACTTCGTTTGGTTGGAAGCCTAGGATCGATCTAGAAACGGGCTTGCATAACCTCTGCGACTGGATAAAAAGCTAACTAGTCCGATTTAACCGGCGCCAACAGCGTTCGAAGTGTGTAATCGTTTAGCGCTTCGACGGCAAAAAAACAAAGAGTGAGCCCAGCTCCGCTGAACTCACTAAACGAAGCTCTGAGCGTTATTTCCTACGTCGCAGCACCAAATACGCCACAGCTAAGAGTCCTGCTACTGCGTACAATGCCTCAAATCCAGGCAAGCCAAGGAATCCAGGTGCTGCTGTGGCTGAAGCAGTCGCCGTTGCCGTTGGGGGTATCATGACACTATCGATGACGTGAATCACACCGTTTGTCGCGTTGATATCCGCTTTAGTTACAGTCGCGTTGTCAACTTTAAGTGTAGTGCCGTTAACGGAGTACGGTAAGGAGTATCCGTTCACTGTATCAAGCGTTCCACTGCCGGTGAAGTTGTTTGAAAGAAACTTCGTTGGGACGATGTGATAGTATAGCACATTTTGCAGTTCTGTTGTGTTGTTTTGCCAACGCGCAAGCGTTGATGCGTCAACTTTGGAAAAAGCAGTGTTGTCGGGTGCGAATACAGTATAGTTACCTGGACCGTTCAACACGTTTGTGAGGTTTGCTTTCTTCAATAGGTTCGTAAAGTTTGTAAGATTCGTGTTATTGGCTATAGTTTGTGCTAGAGTCTGCGTAGCTTTCGCCGTCGCCGTTTTCGTCGCATTTACACTCGCGTTTGTAGTCACGGTATTTCCTGTTTGTGCGAAAGCAACGGTAGGCCCGACAATAGAGAGAACCACTAATGCCGCCAAAACAGCAGAAAAGAGCTTTTTGCTGACCATTTTTCACCTCGAATATCTTTTGCTTGTGTTTGTTTGATTTTCCATATGCTATAAACTTTGCTTTTCCCTACTTCCGACGTCGTAGTGCCAAATACGCAATAGTTACCAGCCCTGCTACCTCACACAACGCCTCAAAGTCAGATAAGCTAACGAATCCCGCAGCTGTGTAACGCAGCGGCTTTCGCTTGTGCAGTTACTGCAAATAAGAAAAAAAAGAGCGAGCCCAGCGTAGACCGAGCTCTTCAAGTGTGGTTCAGAGCGTTACTTCCGGCGTCGCAGCACCAAATACGCCACAGCTAAGAGTCCTGCTACTGCGTACAAGGCCTCAAAACCAGGCAAGCCAAGGAATCCCCCAGCTGCTGATGCTGATGCTGATACAACCGCTGCTTTCGTTGACGAAACACCCGCTGGCGCCGTTAGAACTTTATCAAGCGTGTAGATTTGACCGTTCGTTGTGTTAATGCTCGTCTTGGATATCGTTGCGTTATAGCCACCGAGGAACGTTACTGTTGTGTTGTTCACGGTGTACGGGATCTCGTTGCCCGCATATGTTGTGACTGTGCCGTTCGTACTGAAGTTCTGTTTACCGAGTATTACGTGGTTTTTAAGAACCTCCGCGAGCGTTGTGTTGTTACTCTTCAGGTTGGCAAGGGTTGTGTTGTTGAGCTTCGCAAAAGCAGCTTCGTTCGGCGCGAGAAGAGTATAGTTCTTCGTCGTATTGTTGAGCGTCGCTGTCAAGTTAGCTTGCTGAAGCAAACTTGCCAAGGTTGCGAAATTTGCGTCACTGGTTACCGTCTGAGTTATCGTAGTAGTTGTCGTAGTAGACACCTGTGCTAAAGCAACACTTGACCCTCCAACTATGGAGAGAATCATAAACGTCGTCAAAACAGCAGAAAAGAGCTTTTTACTGACCATTTTTCACCTCCAAATATAATTAGCTTCAATGAAGCATGATTTTCCATATGCTATAAGCCTTGCTTCTCTAACACCGACGCTATAGTCCAAATACGCAACGATCAAAAGTCCCTTCAAAACCTGGCAAGCTAGATCCTTCGGCATCGTGGCTGACTATATTACACGGTTACCGTGAATATGAAAAGAAAAAGAAAAGTGGAGTCCAGAAAAGACTGGCCTACCACGTATATGGTTTAAGTGTTACTTCCGACGTAACATCACGAAGAACGCAACAATCAACAGCCCAGCTACCGCGTACAACGCCTCAAAGCCAGGCAAGCCTAGGAATCCTCCAGCAGCTGATGCAGTGGCTGATACAACTACTCCCTTAGTCACATTTTTAGTCGCATTCGCTGTCGCATTCGCTGTCGCATTCGCAGTCATATTTTTAGTTGCGTTCGCAGTCACTGTATTTCCTGTTTGCGCTAAAGCAACGGTCGGTCCGATTATAGAGAGAATCACTAATGCCGCCAAAACAGCAGAAAAGAGCTTTTTATTGACCATTTTTCACCTCCAATATATACTTAGCCTCTTATACGTAATTGGCTTATGTAAGTCTTGTGTTTTAATGAATACGCCTCTTCTAGACGTAGACTCCTAAAGGTACAACTAACGGTATTAGCGGTGATTTAGAGTCTAAAAATCTTTTGAGCGAGACGTCATTTCATAAGGAAACTAAAGCAATAAACTCTTTTTGGTTCCTTGTTAAGCGGGAAAAAAGGTCTTCTCTACGTCTTTCCTACAGACAATGGAAATCACCCTTTTTTATTTACCTTATCCCTGCAAGACCTTCTCCCACTTAAAATTTTTCAGATGAAAGCAG
>Ga0066795_10000077_pt1 | contig 12007 bp, 3 predicted proteins | sample PersoiDNA2013191_FD_70940 | JGI IMG/M metagenome (GOLD analysis project Ga0066795, IMG submission 70940) | Permafrost soil microbial communities from the Arctic, to analyse light accelerated degradation of dissolved organic matter (DOM) -... | ecosystem: Environmental > Terrestrial > Soil >... | reverse complement strand
TCGGTGGTGGTCGACCACCACACCTCCAACTATCGGGCTGCCGTCATGGCGTTGGCGGGGCGCGGGTCGACCCACACACCACGCTTGCGGTCGGTGACAGTCTCAGGCGAGCCGCCCTGAGGCCTCTCGCTTCGTGGCAAACGTGTGCGGAGCGGGGACCATGGACCCGTCGTCGGTCAGAAGCCGATCTTGGTAGCGGCCGGAGGGCAACCGACGTACCGCACCAGAGCCGGCATCGCGCCAACTCCGAGTTGTCGGAGTCGATGCGCTCACGCCGCCCACCTCCTTGACCGCAACGCGCCATTATCTACCGCAGTGAATGGCACGCGAATGGCACGAGTCGCTCATGAAAGCCCGGACGGCGACGTCAACAACCCGGTGAGCTGCAGATACGGCGTGCCCCTGATCGAACGGCTTTCGAACCGGCAAATCGGTGCAGAACTTGACAGATTACCGTTCGCAGGGAAAGCCGTCGTCTCCGGCGGACAGGCTCGGACCTGTCGGTGTGGCTGTGGGCAGCCAGTCCCGGACACCCGGAAGTTCGTGAGCCAAGATCACTACAGCGTCTGGCTCAGCCGCGAACGGTTTGTCGGGCGGCACCGGAAGCGGATGTAGGTCCGTCACTGAGGGGCCCATCGGTTCCCGGGTAGCCTCACCCGTTAGCCGTCGCGGCGGGGGACGTCAGCGGTCGAATTGGCGGGAAGATGCGGGCCGGCTGCCCGGACGGCGGCCGATCCGGGCGAGCCTCAGCGCGGCATGAGCGGACGTTCGGATGGGGTCAGGTGGTCCGGAGGGCCAACTCGTGGTGACCGGGAATCGGCACGGCGCCCGCTCGGATGGCCGGCTGGTCGACGGCGAGTTAGCCCGTCCGGCATGTGAAACGTGGCGTCGTTGCGGCGGGCAAGAGAACTGCCTGGCGTCGCGGTCGAGCCGATGAGTCCGGGGGCGACCTTCCTCCAACCATTCACGACCGGTCGCCAGACCAGGAGCAACGAGCGGACCATGAGCCACGAGGCGCCACGACCGGAGGAATGCGTCGGGTCACCCGAAAGGCGGGTCCGTCGGCTGCTCGCGGGCGAGCAGTATGCGCTCAATGGCGGGGACCGCCTCGCGGAGCCGGCGGAACACCGGCGTGGTGCGGCCGAGGCGGGCGAGGCCTCGTTTGAGGGCGCTGCCCATCGCGCGCTCGCAGACGACGGCGTCGGTGTAGGCGGCCGCGGTCGACAGGTAGAACATGTCGGTCAGGTCGTTCGGACGCCAAATCAGGCCCCGGTTGAGGTGGCGGTCGTGCAGGACCTCCCGGAACAGCCCCAGCGCGGGCAGCGCCGCGAGCCGGGCGGGGTGTTGCCAGAACCATTCGCTCATCTGCTTCGGCGTGATGCCGCTGGAGTGGGCCTCCTCCGCCAGCTCCAGCTGCAGGTCCTGCAGTAGCAGGACGTCAACGGCCTTCCGCTTCTGCTGGGAGTCGCGCGGCTCCTGGTCGAGCCAGTCCGAGAACTGCTGGTTGGTCTGCGCCCAGCCGGTCGGCGGCGTGGCAGGGATGTGGTCCCGGTCGAGCATGACGTCGATGAGCACGGTGGCCGACAGCAGCGCGTTGTACTCGGCGGCGAGAGGGGGCGGGAAGTCCGGCGGCGGTTCGGGAGCCGGCCCGCCGCGTGAGGGCCCGTGCAGCGTGTTGGGCATCAGCGTGACGACCGACCACGCGCGGGGAGCGGGGCCGTCGAGGAACATCTGCTCGTAGGAGGCCCGGATCTCATCGCGGCGGACCTGCAGCGCGTCGCGGAGCTGCCAGCCGCGGCTGAGCTGGAGGACGGTCAGCCCCAGCCTGTGCCTGGCCGCGTCGTCGGTCCACTTGGTCGTCTCGTGGTAGTGCGCGGACGACGCCGGCAGGACCAGCGTGCGGTCCCGCGCCAGGTCTGCGAGCCGCAGTGCCGCGGCGCGGTCCTCGTCCGGGATTCGAGCCGACGGGTCGCTGGCCTTGCTCAGCACGCTCCACTGGTTCTGGTCGAGGTAGACGACGAGCCGCCCTGTGAGCTGCGCGTGGTCGTCGCCGGAAGGGAGCTCGAAGGCCATGTCCTCCCCGGCGACGGTGACGGCGAGCAGGACCGGCCCCGCGAAGCTGTCGTCGGTGGGCGCCAGGTGCAGGCGCGCCAACGCGCTGGTCTCGGAGAACGGCGAAGTCCCGAGGGGGAACCGCGCCTCCTTGCCGTCCGCGCGGAGGAAGGAGACAGACGCGTCGTCGCGGCTCATCGTGACAAGGACGATCGGCAGGCCCGACTCGGCGTCCTTCATGCCCCGATTGTTGGGCACGTTCGCCGGTCGGGGTGGCAGCGCGGCGGAATGCCGGGTCGGCTGTCGCCTGCGAGCCCTGTCCTGATCGTCCAGTGACGTGTACGGCGGGCGGCGCCGGGGCTCGACTCGTCCCGTCCGGACGAAGATGTCGCACCTGGCGGCGATGATGGACAGGCCATGAGCGAGCAGGAGTTCGACCGGGTCGTCGAGACCGGACGCCAGAACCAGCAGGCGAAGTCGCTGCTGGCGAACCACTGCGCCCATGCCCGGCTGGAGCTGCCGAACGGGACGAGCATGGCCGGGTCGATGCTCGGCCTTGACATCGGGATGGCGTGGGTCCGCTGCCAGCACGCGCCGATGCCGCGGTCGATGTCGATGCACGGGCTGGAGCTGGCGGTCGCGTTCTACGAGGAGAACTGCCACGGCTGCCCGCAACGAAGCCCGAACGGGCTGCTGCCGACGATCGCGACGGAGGCGGACGACAGGCGGCGCAGGGCGGAGCAGGCAGCGGCGCACTCCGCCGCGCGGCTCGCCGAAGACGTCGCCGCCTGGGAGCGGCGGCGCGGCGCCCGCCGGACAGCCGTCGCGGCCGAGGGGTACCCGGCGCGAGACCTCGCGGCCGATCTTGATCTGCTCGACCCACACCCTGGCGACCGCGACCACGGTGGCGGCCGACTGGCGCGGCGCAGGCTCGTCGAGACCGCGCGGCGCGCCCCCGCGCTGTTCTCCCCGGCGGTGGCCCGCATGGTCCTGAACCTCGGCATCGGCATGGCCGATCCGACCGCGTGCACGGTCCTGCGCCTGCTCTCGCGGTCCGGCCAGGTCACGCGGCGGGCCGCAGCCGCCGCGGGCGCCCAGGCTCTGGCCGCCATCGCGTCACCGGAGGCTGGCCGGCTCGTCGCAGAGCTGGCTGGCGAACTCAGCGACGACGAAGCAGCGGCTGCGCTGTCCGGCGCGATCGAGCTGGCCGGGGACGACGACGACGGCTTCATCGGGATCCGCCGCCCACCGGAGCCGGCGTCGCTTCTCGCGCTCGCCGCACGCGACCTCGTGGCGGTCACCGTTGGAGTCGCAGCGGCCCTGGACGACGCGTCGGACCAACGCCGAGCCGACGCGGCGGAAGCGGCTCGGTACCTGCTGATGTCGGACCCTGCGCGGGTCATCGGGCTCGGTCCGGCGCTGGTCGCGTCCATCCGCGGGCCGGACGAGGGCTACGCCGGGACGCCGAGCCCGGGCGCGTGCGCGGCCCGAGCCTTGGCGGAAGCATGGCGCGGGGAGCCGGACACGACCGCCACGATCGTGGAGGCGGGGGCGGCAAGTCTGACCGAGCAGGGCAGGGGCGTCCTGGCGGGCGTCGTCCGGTTCCTGCGTCGATGGGACGACGACACCCGTGTCCCCGCGCCGGCGGTGCTGGAGGCATCGGCGTTCCTGCTCCGCCGCCTCGACGGGGGCTGGGGCGGGCGGGTCGCTGACGAGGCGACCGACGAGCTGCTGACCTTCGCGACGGACTACCCCGCCGACGTGCTGCCGAGCGGAGACGCGCTCCTCGCGGCGCTGCTCGCGGCATGTCAGCAGCCGCAGAGCACCTCGTTGTATGTGCCGGGCGGCGACGGGCCGGCGGACGAATACCTGCGGGCGCTGGAGCAGATGAACGATCGCGCCGGCCGCCACCGCAGGCGGAGGGATCTCGCGCAGGCAGTAGGACAGCTCGCCCGGCACGACCCGGACGCGGTCGTGCCGAAGGTGTCCGCGCTGCTGGGCGCTTCCACCGGCGACGACGACCTCGACGGGACGACACGGGCGGCGCTCGTCGACGTGCTGACCGAGTCGGTCACCGCGGCGACGGTCGCCGGGGTTCTGCCAACGCTGTACACGTCGCTGCTGTCGGTCGACGTCGCAGTCCGCGCCGCGGCGGTGGGCCTCTGGCAGTCGTGCGCGTGTGCGGCGAGGACGCTTCCCGACGATCTGACCGACCTGGCGCAGACGTTGCTGCTCGACCCGTACGTCGCCGTCCACTCCGCGATGCTGCGTTCGTTCGGCAGCCTCGGCCTGCCCGACGCCACGGCCGCCAGCCTCGTCGACGCGTTCGCGGGTCTGGCCAACGTGTACGACGGACGCGACCAAGATCTTCTCGACAGGGCCCTCTACGGCGTCCTGTGGGCCGCGGGGCGCGGTCGCGACGAGGACAAGCGGCGGACCGCGCAGATCTGGGCTGTGTCGCTGTCCCCGAAGCTGGGCTGGAATGACAGGGAACGGCTGCTGCTCGACGACAGGCTCGCGTGGCTCCGGCCCTCCCCCGTGTGGGCGGTGCCCGCTCTGGACCTGCTGGCCGAGCCGGGCCGGGTCGACCGCTTCAACTCCCGCGATGACGAACTCCTCGCCGCGCTGCTGGAAGAGCCACGCGGGATGACGAAAGTCCCGGAGGCGCTGTTCCTGGCCGCCGCCCAGCTGCACCTGCCCGACCACCCCGTCCGGGCGGCCGCGCCCGTCGAACTGCTGCAGGCTGCCGGCCGCTGGTCGGACGCGGCGGCGTTGGCAGACCGCCTCGTCGGTCTCGTGCCGCAGACCCGCGAGCACCGGAACAGCAGTTGGTACCTGGCGTGCGTCGCCGCCGCCGCCCACGCCGAGCACGACGCGTCACAAGACCGGCCGGGCCCCGCCCTGCCCGACCCACAGCCCGGCGACGATCCGTGGACGCCGAAGTTCGTCGCCGGAGCGGTCACCCGGAGGGAGATGCGCGCGGCGCTCGCAGTCCTGCCACCGGCGGACCCGACGGCGGCCGCGGCTGCTTGCGACGCGGCCGCGGCGGCTGCCGGGACGCGGGCGGCCGGCTACGCCGAAGCCGCGACGGTCGGGGCCCATTTGCTCCGGCACGACGCAGCAGTCCGGGCGGCGGACCCCGACGCCGGTCGGCACCATGCAGCCGCCGTCCGCAGCGCGCAGGTCCTGGCGGGACGCCTGCCGCCGCAGAATCCGCTGGCGGGCGTGGCGGCCGCCGTCGCGTCGGGTTCGGACGCCACGCTGGCTGCACTGCGGGCGCTGCCTGTCCGGCTGCCGCTGTGCGACGGCGCGTTCCGGTCCGCACGTTCCCGCACGCCGCCGGTGCCGACGGAGCCGGGGCCGCCGTCGGAAGCAGCCGGGACCGCGCCCGCTGCGGTCTGCGTGCTCAGCGTCGACGACCAGCCTGTCGTCGACGTCATCGTCGTCCGGAGCGGCGGGGCGTACGACCTGACCGTCGATGTGCGACTGACGGAGTGGCCCGAGTGGGCGGACACATGCCACGTGTCGCTGCTGACGACGTTGCCGCCGGACGTCCTGAGCGTCCCGCGGCTGTCGTTCTCCCGGTCCCAGGTGGAACAGGACGAACACGGCCTGGTCCTCGCCGGCACCGGCACGCTGCTGTGCACGGCGGAACGGGCCCCCGGCCGCCCGCCGTTCGACCTGCCCGTCCACGTCCGGTTCTCCAGCTCGGACGGCTGCACCGACCAGGCCGAAGTCGGCGGCTACCGCAGGCTCCGCCTGCGGCCGTACGACCCGAGCCGGGACGCCCTCACGGAGCACCGGCAGATCGACCAGCGGCTCCTGGAGCTCTACGACCCGCTCCACGACGACGCGACGCTGGATCCCGACGACGTCGCGGCGTTCTGCCGGCTGTTCACAGCCTGCGTCAGCGCCGCGCAGAAGATCATGTTCGACGGGGCGTTCCGCTCCGGACGCAAAGTGACTGAGCAGGAGTTCCACGACAAGCTGGAGGCGCGGCTGCTGGAAGACCCCCTCCTGGAGGGCAGGCTCAGCCGTCGGGACAAGGTCGCCGGCGGATTCGACGACCTTCTCCACGACGACGTCATCGCAGAGCTGAAGGTCGAGAAGACGACCCCCCGGGCCGTCGAGGACTGCGCCCGCTACATCGGCCAGCCGACGCAGTACGGCGTCGGACGCGGAAGCCGCCTGTCAGTCCTGGTCGTGCTCGACCACACCCGCAAATCCGCGCCGCCCGCCGTCCTGGAGAACCACATCGGGTGGCTGCTCCCGGCCCACCACGGCCTGGACGACCCTCGGTACCCGTCGCGGGTCGGCGTTCTCGTCATCAACACCAACTGGCCAGTGCCTAGCGCGTGGTCGCGCCGACGGACGGCTCTCGCCGCACCGCCAGCAGCCGACGTGGCGCCGCCGCGCGTCGACGGGCAGGGCGCTTGAACTGGCCCTGCAGCGGATGAGAACCCAGGACAACTGCTGGGTGGCCGCCAGCAGTCGCCAGAAGGTGGCTCCGTCAGGCGATCACGACGAAGCCGTGCTCCGCCAGCCGCCTCGCGAGCTTGCCGCAGCCGATGCCACGACACCAATCGCGCGCTCATCGGCATGACCGTATGTCTTGAGGGGCTGCGACCGCTGACGTTGTGCTCGGAGCCTGCGGTTCGGAAGAGCGAGATCAGGTGGTCGTGGAGCGCGCCTGATCGAACGGCTTTCGAACCGGCAAATCAGCGCAGAATTCGACAGACTGCCCCACGCAGAGGAAGAAGCCGTCGTCTCCGTCGGACAGGCTCGGGCCTGTCGGTGTGGCTGTGGGCAGCCGGTCACGGGCACCCGGAAGTTCATGAGCCAAGATCACTACAGCATCTGGCTCAGCCGCGAACGGTTCCTCGGGCGGAACCGGAAGCGGATGTAGGTCCGTCACTGAGGGCCCATCGGTTCCGGGGTAGCCTCATCTGTTAGCCGTCGCGCCGGGGGACGTCAGCGGTCGAATTGGCGGGAAGATGCGGGCCGGCTGCCCGGACGGCGGCCGATCCGGGCGAGCCTCAGCGCGGCATGTGCGGACGATTGCCAGCGCCACTGCGACTCCTTAGCCGTGGTGGCACCGCGGCTAAGACGCACCTACCGCTTGTGTGCGAGGAGCCACCACGACGTGTCACGCGCCTCGCTCCTCATTACCGCAGTCGTCCTGCGTGGTGTATCGGCAGGGGGTTTCTCGGTCGCCAGCGGACCGTCGCCAGCGGACCGTCGCCGGCGGTCAGCCTGCGCAGACTGCCTGTGCTTCCGCCGTACCCTGACTGGATTCTTGTGCAGGTGGGGTTGAGCTCGTGTCTGCAGGGAGATCCGTGTCGGCTTCAAGCGTGGAGCGGTTCTGGTGCCCTCGCGGCGGCGCGTACACGCTCGACGACCACGGCTTCTTCCGCGACCCCAACGCGACCTGGTTCGGCACGCAGTTGGCAAACTCTGCGGTGCTCCGCACCGACGAGGTCCGCGAGCACCGCTGCTTGGTGCTGCTGGGAGAGCCCGGCACGGGCAAGTCGACCGCGGTCGGGGCGACGGCTCGACTGGTCGCCGCCGGGGTGCCGGTCGTGTCGTGGGACCTCGCGGCGTACGGGTCGGAGGACCGGCTGGTGCGCGAGGTGTTCGACGACCCGTCGATCGTCGCCTGGTCGGCTGGGTCCGACGAGCTGTGCCTCGTCCTTGACTCGCTCGACGAGGCTCGGGCACGTATCCCACACGTCGGCGCGGTCATCGCCGATCGGGTCCGTCGGCTCCCGTACGACCGGCTCTTCCTGCGCATCGCGTGCCGAACGGCGGACTGGCCGGCGGGACTGGAGCAGTCGCTGGAGGAGGTGTTCGGCGCGGTCGCGGTGGTCGAGATCCTGCCGCTTCGCCGGGTAGACGTGTTGGCGATCGCGGCGGCCTGGTGCGATCCGTCGCGGTTCCTGGAAGCTGTTGCGCAGGCCGGCGCCGGGCCGCTCGCGGCCCGGCCGTTGACGTTGCGAATCCTCGCCCGCGACTTCGGCCGGTCGGGGACGCTGCCCGAGCGGGGCGCCGCGTTGTACGCGGCAGGGGTTCGCTCACTGTGCGAGGAGCAGAACGTCGCCCGCCTCGACGCAGGGCTGGGCGGTGCACTCTCGCTCGATCAGCGTGTCGCGGTCGCTCGCCGCATCGCCGCAGCGACAGTGTTCGGCGGTGCGTCCGCGGTCTGGACCGGCCCGGCGCTCGACGCCGACGGCGAGGACATCTCCGTCGAGGGTCTCGGCGGGTCGGCCGAACCGACATCCGACGGGACGGTCGACGTCACGGTCCCCGCCGTACGGGAGGCGGCGCGGACGGGGCTCTTCACTAGCCGCGGCGGACAGCGGCTCGGCTGGGCACACGCGACGTTCGCCGACTTCCTTGCGGCCGCATGGGTAGTGGCCAACGACCTATCCAAGACGCAGGCTCGGCCGTTGTTCCTCGGACCGGACGGCCGGTGCTGGCCGCAGACCCGCCTGGCCGCGGCGTGGACGGTGGCGATCAAACCGGAGCGGTTCGAGTTCCTCACCGCGGCGGACCCGGCGGCGTTCCAGGGCGAGGTCGAACTCCCGGGCGACACACTGCGCGCCGCGGTGATCGACGGTCTGTTCTCGGTCGCCAGCACGCTCACCGCAGCGCCGTGGGAACGCTCCTACCACACGCTCCGACACGGCGGCGTCGCCAACCAGCTACGCCCCCGTTTTCGTGACACCGACGCTGACCGCCGCCGCTTGGCCCTTGAACTGGCTGACGAGTGCGCCGCGATCGAGTTGCGCGACGACCTCGCGGCGATCGTCACCGACACGACCGCCGAGCCGCACGACCGCGTCGCCGCCGGCTGGGCGCTGACACGGCTTCCGGAGCCGCACCGGACCGCGGCACTGCGCCCGCTCGCGGTCGACGCCGCCGCGCGCGGCGACGACCCAGCGGACGAGCTCAAGGGTGTTGCCCTGCTCGCGTCTTGGCCGCAGGCGATGTCCAACGCGGAGGTCTTCTCCGTGCTGACCCCCCGCCGGCAACGCAACTACCACGGTTCCTACGCCATGTTCCTCAATCGCTTCCGCGACGGAATAACCGCGGCTGACGTCGACGCCGGCCTCCAGTGGCTGCTCGGGGACCTCAACGGTCCGGCCGACGACCACGCCCTCGGGGCGCTCGCGAATCACGTATTGAGGCTGGCCGCGACGAGCCCGGCCGACAACGCGGTCGTCGACGCGTTCACCCGCCTCGTCCTCGCCCGCGTTGACCACCACGACGGCCTGCTTTTCGAGGACTTCCGCGGCGAACGCGACGACCCGCTGGCCGACTCCGCGCTGCGACGGGCCGTCGCAGCCGCGGTGCTCGCGGCCGACCCGACGGGCAGGGTGCTGCACCGGCTCTCCGGTCACAGCTCATACTCTCTCGCCATCGTGCGCGCCGACGACCTCGCGTGGCTCGCCGAGCTGTATGTGGAAGCCGGCGGCGACATGCGGAAAGCGCTGCGATCGCTGTTCCGGTGGACGTTCGATGTCGACGCCCCCGAACACCGGGACCTGGTACTCGAACTGCCACACGGACACCCCCTGCACGTCGACCTCGTCCACGCCTGGGTGGACCCAGTCTCGCTCGACTCGCCCGAGGCCGACGAGATGCGTCGGTCGTGGGAGACGTTTGAAGCACCGAAGCCGGCGAAAGCCGACGAGGACGACGAGGACGACGACATTAACGAGCGGATCGAGGAGCTACTGGCCCGGTTCGACAACGGCGAGGCAGTGGGCTTCTGGCAGAGCACCCGGCTGCTAACCGTCGCGCCCGGATCGAAGCACTTCGGCGCCGAGTTCGACCCCGACGTCGTGGGCATGGCGCGGTGGCCGACGCTGAGCGAGGCGTTGCGCGAACGCCTTGTCGATGCCGCCGATCGCTACCTGCGCTCGCACCCATGCCAGCCGCAGCAGTGGCTCCACAACCCCGAGATCCGCTACTTTCCGGCGGAGGCCGGGTACCGGGCGATGGTGCTGCTGCTCCGAGTGGCACCCGAACGCCTTCAGCGGCTCCCCGCAGCTGCGTGGATCGAGTGGGCGCCAGTCCTCGCCAGCTGGTCCACGGCGTCGGTGAACGGCGCCACCTGGGACGACAAGGTGCAGATGCTTGAGCTCGCCGGTCCCGAGGCGCATGATGCGGCTCGCGCCGCCCTGCTGACCCGCGTGGACGCCACCGTGTCGGCCGGCCAGCGGCCGTTCGCCTCGAACGAAGCCAGCTACCTGTGGGACGCCACCGTCGCGGCAACCTATCTGTCGCTGGCCCGGTCCCCGGAGGCAGAGCCGCGCGAAGAGATCGTCACCTCGCTGGGCAGGCACGACTTCGACCTGTTGCGAACGTTGCTGCTGGAGTGGTTGGACGATCCGTCCGACCTCGACCGGCACCGGCTGGCGGCGGAGACGCTCATCGACCGCGACCTCGAGCGGAGCTGGCCCGCGGTAAAGGCCGCACTCGACGCTGACCTCACGTTCGCAGAACAGGTTCTCGGGCAGGCACTGACGGTCCGCGGCTACGAGGGGATCGATCACGTGCCGCCGGCGGTCCTGGCCGACATCTACCTATGGCTGCGCGCGAAGTTCCCGCCGGAGTCCGACCCGCAGTTCGACGACGCCCACATGGTCGGGCCTCGCGAGCAGATCGGGCAGTGGCGCGACAAGTTATTGGGCCTACTGCGAGACGAAGGCTCGCCGGAAGCCGTCGACGCGGTCCGCGCGATCGTGGCGGCGCTACCTACCGACCGGTGGCTCGCGCGTACGCGGGCAACCGCCGAAGCGGCGCTGCGGCGCAACCAGTGGACTCCGACGCTGCTCCCGCAGCTGCTCCGGCTCGCCGCCGACCGCCGCACTGTCCTGGTGAACGACGCGGCCGCCCTCGCCGCAGCAGTCGCGTCCGCGATGAGAGAAGTTCAGACGCGGCTGACTGGCGCGACGCCCGAGTCGCACTACCTATGGGACACCCACGCGGGGCGGCCGAAGTCCGAGGACGAGATCTCGGACTACCTCGCCAACGAGCTCAACCGCGTCCTGACCGTCCGCGGCGCGATCGTCAACCGCGAAGTGCAGATCCGGCGCAACCGGCCCAGCGGCATCGGCGAGCGCACCGATCTCCTCGTTGACGCCGCTCCCGTGGGCGGACCCCACACAGGCCGCCTGTCGCTGCCGGTGGAGGTCAAAGGGGCATGGAACGACGAGCTCCGCACGGCGATGCGCTCTCAACTCGTCGAGCGCTACATGCGCGATACCCCGGCCACTGACGGCATCTACGTGGTCGTGTGGCCCGACTTGAAGAGCTGGACGGACGGCAACGACTCCCGGCGGTCGGTGCTGGCGTCACTCGACCGCCAAGCCGTCGAGGCGGAACTCGCCGCACAGGCATCCGGGCTTGCGGAGGACGGCGCGCGGGTGCGCGTCGTGCACCTCGACATCGCCTACCGGCGCCCAAGCTGAGGCGGTGCCGGTGTCGCGGCGGCGCGCACCTTGCGGCCGGGCACCCGTCAACCGCGCATCCTCGTAGACCACCGGACTGAGTCGCTTCGCCTCTCCTCGAGGACGAGGTAGGCCTTCCACACGGAAGGCAGAGTGTCGCTGGCCGCGGCGCATCCGGCGGCTGTGAGCGCCCGTTGTGGCCCTCACGGAGCGGGCGGGCGACCACTCGCACATCGGCATGACCGTATGTCTTGAGGGGCTGCGACCGCTGACGTCGTGCTCGGAGCCTGCGGTTCGGAGGAGCGAGATTAGGTGGTCGCGAAGTGCCCCTGATCGAACGGCTTTCGAACCGGCAAATCGGTGCAGAACTTGACAGATTGCCGTTCGCAGGGGAAGCCGTCGTCTCCGGCGGACAGGCTCGGACCTGTCGGTGTGGCTGTGGGCAGCCAGTCCCGGACACCCGGAAGTTCGTGAGCCAAGATCACTACAGCATCTGGCTC
>Ga0066795_10000074_pt1 | contig 12114 bp, 16 predicted proteins | sample PersoiDNA2013191_FD_70940 | JGI IMG/M metagenome (GOLD analysis project Ga0066795, IMG submission 70940) | Permafrost soil microbial communities from the Arctic, to analyse light accelerated degradation of dissolved organic matter (DOM) -... | ecosystem: Environmental > Terrestrial > Soil >... | reverse complement strand
CACGAAAGTTCCCATGGAGCCGAAGCTGAAGCAACTGAGGCACGCGCGAGCGACAGTTCCTTCTGCACAAGGTCCTCGGGGAGGGGCAACGACGACCGCAGGCGGATCGCTCGGCTGAACCCATGTCCATCTTCACGATGTTCTCCTTCGGCTGGAATTGTTGCGCCTCATCAACGCAGTGGACTTTCGCACTTTTGTAGTGGCGCCCGGTCGGTGAATTAGACCCAACCCGTTTCATTTTTCTCGGCGACACACCCTTTTGGTGCTCGTGATTTCGATGGTGCTGCGGGACAACTATCTGCAATGGAGACAAGTGCAGATAGGAGGATTGTGACGTGGGTCAACTCAAGAATCAACAACAGAGCGCTGCCGTCTTCAGCCTTTGGGGCTCGATCCCCTTGGCCTTCATGAGTTCGTGTGACTGCTCGACTATCAGGGCGGTCCTCTGCCCGCGGAGCGGATGCACAACAAGCGCCCACACCTGAGGGTGTTGGCGCTCATTGTGCAGAGGAGCCGGGGCTACTCCCGTGCGTCAGCTCATGGTTGAGGGGGCACTCATAGGCGTGCCCATGCCGCCTGAGGTACCACCTGCGGACGAGGACCTGTCGGCGCCACGGGGACCGTGACCCATGCCGCGGTCGGGTCGGACGCGGTTGACGCGGTCGGTGATCCGCTGGGTGAGCGAGATTTCCATCCTGTCGGCCCGGGCCTGTGTCATGGTGCCGTTCTTCACGGCGGCGGCGAGCTCGCCCTTGGTGGCGGTGACCATGGCCTTGACGAGCGAGTCGCCACTGACCTTCTGGTCCTTGGCGACCTCAGCCAGGCTCTTGCCGCTCCTCAGTGCGATCTCCAGCTTGCCGGGGGTCAACCCGAGAGCCTTCGCTGCGGCGTCCCTGGTCTGTGTCATGCCCATCCCGCCGAAGCGCGCACCGGGACCGCCCACGCCGCGCTTGGGCATCTTCTTGTCGAGCGTGCTAGCCACTTTGTCTGCCTGCGACTGGGTCAGGGTGCCGTCGCTCACCAGGCCGCTCAGCGCACTCTTTATGTTGGCAAGCCGGCTGGTGACCGGATTGGTGGAGGTGGTGGCCGAGGCCGGGGTAATGGCCACGGCGCCGACGGCGCCGCTTACGAGAATGCCGGAGAGAATGAGGACGGAAGTGCGCTTGTGCATGGTTTCTCCTCGAAATCGGGTTCGTTCGTTTCATCCCATGCTTGCCCGCGCCGCTGGGAAACCCATGTGCTGAACCTGTACGTCGACGATGCATGCCTGAGGTGAGGCTCTTCCAGACAGGTAACACCACAGAGAAAGCATCAGAATGTGAGGTACGTCATAACGGAACAGCGGCGCGCTATGCCGCGCACGTGATCGGGTTGGTCAGCCGCTGCCGCAGTCCGAAACCCGCGATGCCCAACGCCAGGATCGCGGTGGGGACTTCGTGGGGCGCCGAGCTCAGCACTCCCAGTGAAGCCAGCACACTCACGGCCGCGACCGCGGCGCAGGGCGTGCAACCGAAGTCGAGTTTGAGCCCGGTTCCGGGCCGCGGGAGGTACCTCGCCACTGTCGTTGCGCAGGCAACAGCAATCATGAGGACGATGACCGTCCAACCAGGTGAAGTGACCAGGGCCCAGCCCCCAGAGGCAACGACCGACAGCACCAACAGCACGGGGGCCAGAACAGCGACAGCCCCGAGCCTTCGCAAGGGCCAAGCAGCCTGCGCGTCGGCGAATCTTCGGTGGACCATCGGGTCGACAGGAATCGGAGCAAGCCCGACGGAAGCTGAGCCCGTGCCTTCACCGCGTCCGGGGGCACCTGGGCTGGCCACGACCGACGCTGCCGGATCCGCCTCTGAGTCCGCTCCCGGATCAGTCCTGGGCATCGAACGCATCAAGTCCTCCATCGCCGATCATCTGTTCTAGTGCGTCCAGTCCCCCAGCAAGGTACCCGGTACAGCTTTGGCCCGTTCGCCCGATGGTGCAGGACTGCTTGCGCCAGCGAGCGCGAACGTCAAGGAACGCTGCATGTGCTGAGTGCGCGCCGTCTGGGCCGTCCACAACCGCATCCACGGCCCGGTGAGCCTCGGCAAGTGCGGCCGCTGCTCCCTCGTGATACTTCGCCAGGGCACCGCGGCGCCCTGGCGCGACCTGGAGCACAGCGACCGGCCGTCAACAATGGCGCCAAGGTCCGCAAGAACAGAACGTTCGCGGGCGCGGAGAGGCTCGACCAGGACGTCTCGGGAAGTGGAAGGCATCACCACCCCCGCCTCGGGTCGGGACCTGCTGCCCCTCCCGTCCTCTGATCGGCGCAGCCGCACCGCTGTGCCGGCTGGAGGTTCGCGAAGACGGCGTTGACGTGCATGCCGCAGCCCATCCCGGTGCTCTTTCCGCAGCGGGCACAGCGGGCGTGACTACACATCGGCACTCCTCGAGTGAGTCTGCTAGCAGACTCAAACAATACCTGATGGGGTATACGAAGCAAGGTGAGCTGGCGGTGGAACGACATCATCCACAGTGCGACATATATACCCCCTGGAGTATGCTTAGACGTATGGAGCCCACTGTGACCAACCCACCCACTCCCAGTCCCGCAGCCAATCGCGCCCCCTCGGTGCTGGAGCGTCTGCGAAGGTTGTTCGGCGGGCAGCCGGCTGACGGCAGTCTCGGATCAAAGATCAAGGCCGAGCGCGCCATGGAGCTGGTCCGCAGTGGCGCGACCCTGCTGGATGTCAGGGAGAACAGCGAATGGAAGTCCGGGCATGCACCTGGTGCCGTCCACGTCGCCCTCGGTGATATCGACAAGGCCCCGCGGCGGCTGCGCCGGGGACGCCCTGTCGTCGTGATGTGCGCCAGCGGGATGCGCTCGCGTACCGCTGCCAAACACCTGCGCGGGCTCGGGTGGGATGCGGCAAGCCTGTCCGGCGGGATGGCGGCCTGGCAGCGCGCCGGTGGTGAGATCCGCTGATGACCACAAACCCCGAGCCCTCCCCCACCCAGGAGGCCATGAGGATCGTCATCGTCGGAGGCGTCGCCGGTGGGATGAGTGCCGCGGCGCGGGCCCGGCGCCTGGACGAGCACGCCGAGATTGTCGTCCTCGAGCAGGGTGCCTACGTCTCCTTCGCCAACTGCGGCCTGCCTTACCACCTCTCGGGCGAGATCGCCGGCCGAGATGAGCTCCTGCTGCACACCGCCGAGTCGCTGGGCGCGTCCCTGAACCTGGACGTGCGCACCGGCCACCGGGTCACCGGCATCGACCGGCACGCCCAGAAAGTCACCATCCAGGCTGGCGAGGACACCTACGCCCTGGCGTACGACGCACTGCTGCTGTCCCCCGGTGCGACCGCCGTGCGTCCGCCCATCGAGGGCCTGGACCACCCAGCCGTGCACACCCTGCGCACCGTCCCCGACGTCGACGCGCTGCGGGAGCGCATCGACGATCTACTTGCCCACCATCGACCAAGGGAGCAACCCCCCCGTGCTGTCGTCATCGGCGCCGGATTCATCGGCCTCGAGGCGGTCGAAGCCCTCACCACCCGCGGCCTACAAGTCCACCTCGTGGAGCTGGCCGACCACGTCCTGCCACCGCTGGACGCCGAGCTCGCACCGCTGCTGGCCGACGAGCTGGCCGCACACGGGGTAGACCTGCGTCTGGGCGTGTCGGCGCAAGCCATCACGGCGGCCGGCGCGATCCGCGAGTCAGGCGAGGACAGCTCAACCGGCGGTGTGATCGTCACCTTGTCCGACAGCGCCACCCTCGCCGCCGACCTTGTCATCGTCAACGTCGGCGTGCGCCCTGCAAGCGCGCTGGCGCTGCAGGCCGGCCTCGAGCTGGGTCCGACCGGCGCGATCAGAGTCGACGGCGACCAGCACACCTGCGACCCCCACATCTGGGCGGTCGGGGATGCCGTGGAGGTTACCCAGGCCATCACTGGGGCCCGGATCCCAGTGCCGCTTGCCGGCCCCGCCAACCGGCAGGGGCGCAGGGCAGCCGACTCGATCTGCGGGCGCCGGACAACCCCCCAGGCGCCGGTCCTGGGCACCGCGATCGTGCGGGTCTTCGGCCTCACCGCCGCCACCACTGGCGCGAACCAGGCGACATTGCGTCGGGCGGGCCTGGCCCACGAGGTGGTGCACATTCACCCGGGCCACCACGCGGGCTACTTCCCGGGATCCGAAGATGTGCACCTCGTCGCGAGCTTCGCCCCCGATGGCACCCTCCTGGGAGCCCAGGGGGTCGGCCGGGCGGGCGTGGACAAGCGCATCGATATACTCGCCACGGCCATCCGGGCCCGCATGTCGGCCGACGACCTCGCCGAGCTGGAGCTCGCCTACGCCCCTCCGTACGGCTCCGCCAAGGACCCGGTAAACATGCTGGGGTTTGTCGCCCAGAACGTCCTGGACGCCACCATGCCCCAGTGGCAGGCCCAGGACCTGGACACGGCCATGGCAACGACTCTCATCCTGGACGTGCGGTCGGGATCGGAGTATGCCGAGGGCCACCTCGACGGTGCCCTCAACATCCCCCACCTCGAACTGCGGCAGAGGCTGGATGAGGTCGCCGCGGCTGCCGGCGGGCGCAAGGTGAGCGTGCTGTGCGCCCGCGGTGTCCGCGCCTACCTCGCCACCCGTGTGCTGCTCAGTGAAGGGATCGACGCCCGCAACCTCTCCGGCGGATGGCTCACTCTCAAGGCTGTCCACCCCAGCCTCTGATACCCCTTGGTCCACACAAGGAGCAGGCAGCATGCGAACGCAACCCCACCCGATCATGGTCCGCTGGATCGCTGCCGCCGCACTGGCCATAGTGGCTGTGGCGACCACCGCCGGAGTCAGTGCCTGCTCTTCCAGCAAGTCGGCCGGCAGCACGACATGCCCCGCGACCGGACAGCACATGACCGCCAGCGACTTCTCCACCGCCATGAAAGCACCCGGCACGATCGTGCTCGACGTGCGCACACCGGCCGAGTACGCCAGCGGGCACCTACCTGCAGCCCAGAACATCGACATCGAGGCCCAGACTTCACACCACGGATCGGCGCACTCGACAAGAACGCGACCATTGCCGTGTACTGCCGCAGCGGGAACCGGTCGGGCGCCGTGCTAGAACAGATGACTGCCGCCGGCTTCACACACGTCTACGACCTCGCCGGCGGAATCGGCGCCTGGCAGAACATCGGCGGCCCCATGACAACTGGCGGGCCGTGACTGCGACCGGAGCTCGATCAGCTGGTGTGACATACCTGCCGGGGTAAACGGGACCTATGGCACTGTACCAAGGTGAGAATGCTTCCTAGCGTGGTGGATGCCTAAGTAACACCACTACGAAAGAGCTGAGGAGCAGTCCGTGAAGAAGTTGCTCGTGCTGGGTGCCGGAACAGCAGGAACGATGATCGTCAACAGACTGAGGCGCCGCCTGAGCGCGGGCGAATGGAACATCACGGTGGTGGACCAGGACGACGTCCACCCTTACCAGCCGGGGTACCTGTTCTTGCCGTTCAACATCCTCGCCCCCGAACAGATCACCCGCTCGCGCCACGCCACGCTGCCCGATGGGGTCGAATACGTGATCGGCGACGTCGACCGCGTCGACGCGCCGACGAACACCGTGACGCTGACCGACGGACGACACCTGGGTTACGACTACCTGGTCATCGCCTCAGGCACCACGCCCCGACCTGACCAGACCCCGGGCATGCTCGGCGAAGAGTGGCAGCGCAGCATCTTCGAGTTCTACACCTTTGAGGGAGCCAAGGCGCTGGCCAAGGCACTGCAGACGTTCGACCATGGCCGGCTCGTCGTGCACATCACCGACATGCCGATCAAGTGCCCAGTCGCCCCACTGGAGTTCACCTTCCTGGCGGACGCGTGGCTGCGCGAACGCGGTCTGCGAGACCGCGTCGAGATGGTCTACGTGACGCCACTGCCCGGCGCGTTCACCAAGCCGATCGCGTCCGATGCCCTCGGTTCGATGCTCGACGAACGCAAGATCGCAGTGGAAACTGACTTCCTTGTCGAGCGGATCGACGTCGAGAACAAGGCTTTGGTCTCCTACGACGAGCGCGAAGTGCCCTTCGACCTGCTGGTCACGATCCCGCTCAATATGGGCGCCGACTTCGTCGCCCGCTCCGGTCTGGGTGACGACCTCAACTATGTCCCGGTCGACAAGCACACCCAGCAGTCCAAGACCTACCCGAACATCTTCGCCTTGGGCGACGCCTCCGATATCCCGACATCCAAAGCAGGGTCGGTCGCGCACTTCTCGGTGGAGGTCTTCACAGACAACTTTCTGGAGCTCATCTCCGGCAAACCAATGACCGGTTCCTTCGACGGCCACGCCAACTGCTTCATCGAGACCGGCAACCGCAAGGGCCTGCTGATCGATTTCAACTACGACACAGAGCCGCTCAAGGGCAAGTTCCCTCTGCCGGTAGTCGGCCCGATGGACCTGCTCAAGGAGACCCGAGCCAACCACCTCGGCAAGGTCGCCTTCCGCTGGATCTACTGGAACATCCTGCTGCGCGGCCGCCCGATGCCGATCTCGACCCACATGTCCATGGTCGGCAAGACCAACAACACCACCACAAAGTAGGAGGAGACAGCGCCATGCCCGTGACCACTCTCAACGGCCATGAGATCCACGTCAGCGAAGAGGGCTTCCTCACCGACCCGACCGAGTGGGACGAAGGACTCGCGAGCACTCTGGCCACCCAGATCGGCATCACGCTGACCGACGAGCACTGGAACGTGATCCGATTCCTGCGCAAAGACTTCGAGGAAGTGGGCGAGACCCCGACCCTGCGCCGGGTGTCCACCGTCGGCGGCATCCCGATCAAGACGCTGTTTGGCCTGTTCCCGCAGAAGCCTGCGAAGAAGATGGCCTACGTCGCCGGCCTGCCCAAGCCGGTCGGCTGCGTCTAAGCCCACCCCCGAACACAAAGGAACACACTGACATGACCAGCACAGACGCCACCCCGGCGATCGTCCCCAGCTTCGACTCCGAGGTCGGCCCCGGCCGCAAACTAGCAATCATCTGCTCCAAGGGAAGCCTCGATATGGCGTACCCCGGGCTGATCCTGGCCAACGCAGCCCTCGGCGAAGGCGCCGAGGTCCACCTGTTCTTCACCTTCTGGGGCTTCGACATGATCAACAAGAAGACCATGGGAGACCTGAAGTTCACCATGCTCGGCAACACCGCCACCCACATGCCTCAGGGCCTGGGCGGGCTCCCGGGAATGACTGGCATGGCAACCTCAAAGCTGAAGAAGTCCATTGCGGACCTTGATGTGCCCGAGGTCCCCGAGTTCCTCGAACAGATCGTGGCCTCCGGCGGCCATCTCTGGGCCTGCCGCATGTCTGCGGACATGAACAAGCTCACTATGGAAGACCTGTACGACGAGGTCGAGGACATCATCAGCGCCAGCGACTTCATCGAGAAGACCGAAGGCGCCCAGCTCCTCTTCATCTAGTGAGTTCGTCCAGCCAGCTTCATCTCGTCAACGGGCAGCCCGCCATCCAGTTGAGAAGGGCGACGGGCTGTGTTGCGCCCACACTGGACGCTGAGATCGGTGGACCTGGCAGGAATGTCGGTCATCGATAACGCGTTGATACCCCACGAGGTATTATCCAGACATCGAAAAGGAGCCTCATGGCCACCCAAACGCTGACCGCAGCGGCCTTCGAGCAAACCGTGCTCGACAATGACATCGTGCTGGTGGACTTCTGGGCGTCCTGGTGCGGACCGTGCCGCACGTTCGGCCCGATCTTCGAGAAGGCCAGCGCCACTCATCCCGATATTGTCTTCGGCAAGGTCGACACTGAGGCCGAACAGTCATTGGCGGGCGCAGCACGCATCACGTCCATCCCCACGCTGATGGCCTTTCGAGAGGGAATCCTTGTCTTCAGCCAGCCAGGCGCACTGCCTGCTGCCTCCCTTGAGCAGGTCATCGCCGGCATTCGCGAGCTGAACATGGATGACCTGCGGGCCCAGACCGCCGAGTCCCACGCCGGCGAGCCACCGGCCGCCAGCGCCACGTCCTGACGCCCCAACAGAAACGAGAACCAGCGTGTCCTACGCACTGACCACGACAGTCCGCCGTTCCTTCGCCGACACCCTCGACGCCACGCGCGCGTCGCTGACCGACCAGGGCTTCGGCGTCCTGACCGAGATCGACATCCAGGCCACGATGAAAGCCAAGCTGGACGTCGACGTTCCCGCACAGGTGATCCTCGGGGCCTGCCGACCACCGCTGGCGTACGCCGCACTTCAGGCGGAACCCTCGGTCGGGCTCCTGCTGCCGTGCAACGTCGTCGTCCGATACCTGGACGATGAGACGACTGCCGTCGAGGCCCTCGACCCGAAGGTGATGGTGACCCTGACCCAGAATGAGGCATTGTCCGTGGTCGCTGATGAGGCCGGGCGCCGGCTCGCCGCGGCTCTGGACACACTGACGCCCGCACTCGCAGAAAGCTGAGGCCGCGAGATGGACAAGCACCTCGCGCAAGGACCCACTCAAATCCCAAGGAGCAATCATGGTTGAGCTGAACCCCGAAGAGATGGGCGCCGTGATCAACCGGCTTCGTCGCGCCCAAGGTCAGATCGGCGGCGTCCTGCGCATGATCGAGGAGGGACGCGACTGCAAGGACGTCGTCACCCAGCTCGCGGCGGTGAACCATGCCTTGGACCGGGCTGGTTTCGCGATCATCAGCAGCGGTCTCAAGCAGTGCCTGACGGAGTCCGGCGGTCAGGAGTCTGTGGACATCAAGACCATGGAGAAGCTCTTCCTCTCACTGGCCTGAGTGTCTAGGTGTCGCGCTTGGGCTGGGGTCCGACGACGACATTGGTGGCTGCCACCTTGTCGTGGATGGCCTGCTTCTCGTCGTCCCACAAAGGCCACAAGCTGTCGAGCATCCCGAACAACGACGCCAAGGTGCCAAGAACCGGTACTGACCCGAAGAGGTTGCCGCCCTCCTTGACCAACGTCCTCTTCAGGACGGCGACCAGCGGCGGCGGGCCGGCCCTGTCCCGCAACCGGACGCTGATGCCGACGACCATCCTGCCGATCGTCGCACCGGTCCGGGTGAGAAAGGTGATCTCATAGACCAGGTAAAGGGCCAGCGTGATCAAGCTTGCCTGCATTATCGGGCCGGTGAGCTGGGCTGTGGGCTGCACGGGCATCGTCGTACTACCGGCCTGTGTGGCGGTCATCACTTGCTGGATGTAGTCGCCGAAGATGTTGGCCGCCTGCTTCATCGGGGCAAACGTCAACGGTAGAGCTACGATCCCGATGATGATGCCGTCCAGGATCCGAGCGAGGACGCGCTTCCACCAACCGGATAGCACAACACCGTCCGGGGTGGTCGCAGGGTGCGACTGCCAGCCCAGGTCTTGCTGCCCCGGGCTTTGCCCGTATGGCGATCGCCCGCCAGGTTCTCCCTGGCCCCGTTGGGGTGAGCCGTAGCCGTCTTGGACAGTGGGGGCGCCTTGGGCCCCCTGTGAGCCGGAGGACTGCGGACGTGCTGAAGCCGGGATGACGCCGTACGGCAAACCAATGGTGGACTGCCCCACGGTCGGCGAGATCTTCGGCGAGACGTGCTCGGACCAGACGACCCCATCCCAGTAGCGGAGCTGACTAGCGTCCTGAGGGTCGTCGTACCATCCGGCTGGCTGCGTCATGGGGTCTACCTTGCCACGAGTTGACAACAAGCCACGCCACCCGAACCAGCCGGAAGGTCAGGCCTCGACATACGCTTTGAGACCATCGACCGTGCTGTGGACGAGGCCCTTGATAACGCGCCCTCGCAGGAAACCGGGCAAGGGCAGGTTGTGGTGGATCGTCAGGTCAAACGTCACCTCGGTCTTGCTGCGGCCGAGGCTCCGGAGTGTGTATGTGGCGTCCTGACCAGTCTGCAGCCGACCCTTGACCAGGCTCCAGCTCATGGCATCGGAGGCGTGCTGGTAAGTCAGCGTGTACGTGTCCTTGCCGACCGGTGAGGTGGCCGAGAAGTGCGCCAGGGCGGGCGTGCCGTCGGGGTACTCCTGCAGGACCTCGGCCTCGAGGATCTCCTTGACCCATTTCGGTTGGCTCTCCACATCCCGGATGGTGGTCAGCACCCGCTTCATCGGTGCGGCCACGACAACCGTCAAAGCTGCATGGTCAGTCGGCATGGTCTCCTCCTTTCCACCCGTCAGGCGCCGTTAGCCGCGATACGTAAGAGCTGGTCCAGGTCCTCGTCGAAGGCGTGTACTAGCTTCTCGACGTCCGGCACCATGGCGGCGTCGACCTTGAAGCCAACGCGCACGACTCCGGCCAAGCTGAAGATGCAGACTCCCAGGGTGTGCTGGCCAGAGCCGGGCACCCAGCCGACGGCGCCGGCGATCGGCACGCCGGCGATGTAGCGCTGCTTCTGGGGGCCGATGACATTGGTCGTCACCCCGATGGCCTTGTCCGAGAAGAAGCCGACGATGGAGTTCGCCACATGCGGCTCGATGCTCCCGATCACCCTGTTGAGACCGAACGTGATGATCGCCTCGGGGGAGACCTTGATCCAGTCCATCCGTCTCTTGGTCTCAGAAACCCGCTCTAGCGGTGACCTCACCCCGGTCGGCATCTTCAGATAGACCAGGGCGAACATGTTGCCCAGCTCGCGTGGCAGTGGCTGGTCGGGGGGGCGCACATTGACCGGGATCATGGTGGTGAGATCGACCGGATCGGCGCCGCGGTCGCGCAGATAGGTGTTGACGGCTCCCGAGACCGCCGCAACGATCACGTCATTGACGGTGGCCCCGGTGAGCCGACTCACGGCCTTGACCTCCCTGATCGTTCGCGGCCCGGACCAGACCGCACGCTTGTCGACGCCCGGCTTCCCCCCCGAGAACAGGTTCGGGGGGTTGTGGCCCAACAACAGCGTGTTCACGACCTTTCCTGTTCGCCAGCCGAGCTCCAGCATGTCCGCGGCCCGGGACGGGTTGGCCAGCTCGGGGAGCAGGGAGATCGCGTGCAGGCCGCCGCGGACTGTGTCCACTCCCGTGTCCCGCAGCGCCCGTGCCGCGCCCATGAAGCCGCCTGCGTGCTGCGAGGATGACTCATGCGCCTCGAGCTCCTCGAGGTCGACCGTGGGTGAGGCGTCGGTCAACGAGAGCAGCACCTGCGAAAGAGCGATGCCATCGGCGAGTGAGTGGTGGAACCGGGACACCAGCGCACAGCCACCGAGGTAGCCATCGACAAGTAAGAACTCCCACATCGGGTGGGCGCGGTCGAACGGCACGCTCATCCGATTCTCGACGAAGCGTTGCAGCGCCACCTGGTCTCCGGGCGCGGGCAAGGTGGCCCGTCTCAGGTGCCGGCTGAGGTCGAAATCTGGGTCATCCTCCCAGTGCGGCATCCCGAACGGGATGGAAGGCGCCACCGGCCGCTGTGAGAACACGGGGTAGCGGTTGAGAAGCCGGCGCTGGATGACCGGGCCCAGCCGTTCGAGGTCGATCATCTCGTCGAACCACATCACCCCGTCGATGACCATCAGGTTGGTGGGCTGGTCCCTGTTCAGCCACATGATGTCCACCGGTCCGATGGATCGTCGCTCAGACATCGCGCACTCCCAGCACCTAGTTCTCAAATGCAGTTTCGCACCGAGCAGCAGCCAGAGGGTAGGGCCAGAGGTCACGTTTTCAGAGGGCCCAGGGGCCGGGGACCCAGAGCCTCAGCGACGGCCGACGAACCAACGCCGGATCATCTCGACCCGCTGGGCGACCTGCGCGGCACTAGCCTGGTCCAGCGCCGGCCCGCCACAGCTCTGACGTAGGTCAGCGTGGACGACGGCGTGCGGTGCGCCGGACTTGCGGGCGTACGCGGACACCAGCGAGTTGAGTTCCTTGCGAGAGGCCGCCATGGCACGGTGAGTCGCCATTTCGGGATCAGCCTTCCTGCGAGAAGACCCTTTCTGCGCCGATTGGCGCGCCCGCAACAACGTGGCCACTTGGTCGAGCTCGAGCAGTCCGGGCAGCCCCAGGAACTCCTGCTCGTCAGCGCTGCCCACCTCGGCGTTGAGACCGAACTGCTGGGCGTCGAAGAGCACGTGGTCGAACTCGGCATCGGACTCCAGCGCCTCGAACGACAGCTCATCCAG
>Ga0066795_10000071_pt1 | contig 12333 bp, 9 predicted proteins | sample PersoiDNA2013191_FD_70940 | JGI IMG/M metagenome (GOLD analysis project Ga0066795, IMG submission 70940) | Permafrost soil microbial communities from the Arctic, to analyse light accelerated degradation of dissolved organic matter (DOM) -... | ecosystem: Environmental > Terrestrial > Soil >... | reverse complement strand
GACTTCGTGAGCTCGCGACCCTCGAGCACCGCGCCGGCAGTCCCCGTAGACGTTTCCATCGGCACCGCTCCGGTCACAGCTCGCTCACCCGCGTGACGGCCGCCACGTGATCGGATCTCGGTGACGCGGGGTCGGGTCGGTCGAGCTCCGGGGGGACGACCGCGTCACCCCTGTGCAGCCAGCAGGCCACCTCCCGAGCGGATCCGTTCAGCGGCTCAAGCGGGGGGCGCTGCTCGGAGCAACGCTGCATCGCCCAGCGGCAGCGCGGGTGGAATGCACAGCCGGATGGAAGGTCCCGCAAATCGGGCGGTGAGCCAGGAATCCCCTCCATTGAAACGCGAGCTCCATGGAGCGGAGGGAAGCAGTGGAGCAGGCCGTGGGTGTACGGCAGTCGCGGTGCATGGAACAGCGAGCCCGCCGGCGCACGTTCCATCAGCCGGCCCGCGTACATCACCGCGATCTCGTCGGCGAGCTCGACCAGGAGCGACAGGTCGTGAGTGATGAAGAGGGTCGCGAAACCGATCCTGTCACGCAGGCCGATCAGCTCCTCGAGGATCTCTCGCTGTGTGACCACATCAAGCGCAGTGGTCGGCTCGTCCAGGATGATCACCTGCGGCTCGAGGGCGATCGCCATCGCGATCATCGCGCGCTGGCGCATCCCGCCTGAAAGCTCGTGCGAGTAACTGCGCAAACGATCGGCGTTCATCCCGACCATCTCGAGCAGCTCCCCCGCCCTGCTCCACCGCTCAGCACCAGACAGGTGGGGGCGATGTACGCGAAGGAGGTCGTCGAACTGCGCGCCGATGGTGATCACGGGATTGAGCGAGTCCAGCGCGCTCTGCAGCACCACGGCTATCTCGGACCACCTCAGCTCGCGCAGCTCATCAAGGTCCGCCGCCAGCAGGTCGATGGTGCCGGCGGGCCCGTCCCCGCTGATCGGCCTGGAATGGAAGAGGACCTGGCCGGCGGTGATCACGCCCGGCGGTCGCAGCAGACGGATAGCTGAAAGCGCGAGCGTGGTCTTGCCGCTCCCGCTCTCGCCGGCAAGGCCGAGGACCTGGCCGCGGCGAAGGACGAGATCGCAGTCCATGACCGCGTGGACCGCCCCGGCGCCGACGCCGTAATCGACGCATAAGCCGCGGATCTCGAGGACCGGCTCGGCGGCGGTGGCACTGCCGGCTTTGCTCGCCGGCTGGGGCGCATCCAGCACTGATCTCGCGACGGGGGTCAGGCCGAGCCTTGTGCTGGGGCTGATCCCCGCCTTCCGGGCCGCCTTTCGCGATAAACCCGCGGCCCGCAGCCTTGGATTGATAAATTCGTCGATGCCGAAGTTGAGGAGCGCCAGGCCGGTGCCGAGCAGGGCGACCATGATGCCGGGGGGAGCCCACCACCACCACCAGCCACCGCGCACGGCGTTGTTCGCGAAACCCTCGCGGAGCATCTCGCCCCAGTTCCAAAGGCCCGGGGGATACGAGGTCGGCGACCCGGCAAGGCCGAGGAACGCGATCGCCACGTAGGCGCCGATCGCCGCCAGGGTCGTGAAAAGGAACGATGCGGCGACGATTGGAACGAGGTTGGGCAGTACCTCGACCAGGATGATGCGGAGGCGCCCCTCACCTGACACCCTCGCCGCCTCGACGAAGTCCCTGTTGCGCAGCGACAGGGTCTGCGCTCGCAGCGTACGCGCGCTGTACGCCCAGGTTGTGACTGCGATGATCGCGGCGACCAGCAAGATGCTCGAGCCCGCACTCGGCACGTAGTCCGCGAGCACGATGAGCAGGGGAAGGCCAGGGATGGCGAGAAAAACGTTCGCCACCAGGGACAGACCTTCGTCGGTGCCTCCTCCGACGTAACCTGCTGTGACTCCGAACAGGATCGAAAGGACGGTGGCGATCGCGGCGGCGATCAAGCCCACAAAGAGAGTGGCCTGGGTGGATGCAAGTACCTGGGACAGCGCGTCCTGGGCGAATACCGTGGTGCCGAGCCAGTGCGCGGCGGATGGCGGGAGCGGGAGCGGATAGTAGTTCGCCGGGAACGAGGTGCCGGGACCAGTCCCGTCGACGAGCACGTGCCGGACCCAGTTCTTCTCATCTGTCGCGTTTGGCGAGTAGGGAGCCACCCACCGGCCGATGACGGCGACCACCCCGAAGAAACCCAGGATGACCAGGCCCGCGATCACCTTCGGCGAGCGCGGAAGACGGAGAACCCGCGTCCGGTGAAACGCCACGCCGCCCGGGCCGCCGACGGGCGCGACTTCGGTCAGGGATGTGGGAGAGATCGTCATCTCGTCACGCGATCTGCCGCGCTCTCGGGTCAATCAGCACGTACACGACATCAGCGAGCAGGTTGGCGGCGAGCACGATCAAGGTGATCACCACGAAGATTCCCTGGACCAGCGAGTAGTCCAGCTTGCCGAGGGCGTCGTTCAAGTGAAAGCCGATGCCTGGATAGTTGAAGACGATCTCGACCAGGATCGCTCCGGCGACGATCAGACTGATGGCGATCGTGAAGTTGGCGACAACCGGCAGGAGCGCGTTGCGCGCCGCATACCAGATCACCGTTCGGGTGGGAAGGCCTTTGGCGGCGGCCATCAGGACGAAGTCCTCGTCCATGGTGGTGAGCACCTGATTCCGCATCGCCACAAGGAAGCCGGCGATCGAAGCCAGAACAACCGTCGCGACGGGAAGGATCGCATGGGCGATAACGCTCGAGATGTAGGGACCGTTGAACCCGGGCGTGACCGTGTAAATGTCGTAGCCGAACAGGCTCGGCAGCCAGCGGAGCATCGTCCCCGTCTGGCCGAAGATCAGAACCAGCACGAGAGCCAGGAAGAAGTAAGGAATCGCCTGGAAGAACGTGGCGCCCGGCATGATCCAATCGATCCATGAGCCGCGGCGCCAGGCCACCAACGTGCCGAAGGTCGTGCCGGCGACGAAACTGATGATTGTCGCCACCCCCAGCAGACCTAGCGTCCACGGCAGGTAGGAAAGGATCAGGCTGCCGACCGGTGCGTTTTCCGACCACGACTGCCCGAGGTTGCCGTGGAAAAGGTTGCCGATGTACTCGACGTATTGGTCCCACATGCTCTTGTGGACGTCGAAACCGAGTTGTTCCTCGACCGCGAGCACGCACTGCGAGTTGCAGTTGCCCGATTGCGAGGCTCTCGCGACCGCGCCGGCGACCGGGTTGCCGGGCACCACGCGAGGGAGCAGGAAGCTCACGGTGATCGCCACCCAGGCGGCCAGAAGGTAGACGGCCAACCTGCGCAGGACGGCACTCATCCCTTCTGACCGTCCCTGGCGGCAAGCGCCGCGCCCGATGCCGGCGACGATCCGGAGGCGCAACCGCAGCTCTCGCGGACGACGAGCTCGACAGGGAGGACGGTGTCTGGCTTACCGCCACCTGCGCTGATCCGCGAGTAGAGAATTTCGAACGCCTTCGCGCCGAGCTCCTGCATGGGCTGGCGAATCGTGGTCAAGGGCGGATGCAGGTGGCGAGCCACCGGCACGTCGTCGAAGCCGGTGATCGCGACGTCCTGCGGTACCCGGATGCCGCGCTGAGCGAGTGCATGCATCACCCCTAAGGCGGTCTGGTCGTTGGCGCACAGGATGGCCCGCGGCAGCTTTCGGCCGGCGTTCAGCAGAGACGCGACCACGTTGGCCCCTCCCGCGGCGCTGTAGTTGCCTTGCCAGGCCGGCCCCGTCTCGATCTCGGCGCCCGCCGCGACGGCCTCCGCTTCGAATGCGCGCAAGCGTGTCCGGTTGTCGGGGCTGTCGGCACGGCCGGTGACATAGCCGAGGCTCCGATACCCGTGGTCTATGACCATGTGACGGACCAGCGCCCGGATCCCGAACTCGTTGTCGCAGCGAACGTTCAAGGACGCGGGGGTGGGGCTCCCGGCCAGGGTCACGACCGGGACCATGTCAGCCAGTCGTGCGATTCCGACCGCCGAGAGCATCCGGTCGTGGAGGATGAGTCCGTCCGCCTTTCCCGCAAGCGCGGCGATGCGTGCCGCCACGTTGTCGTCGTTGAATCCGACGGAACTTATCAATAGATCGAATCCGCGACGTTGGGCCCCCACCTCGATGCCGCGGTTGATGACATCGATGAAGAGAAAGCTCTCGTCCTCGCCCTCGAAGAGTTCTTCACCGCCACGCCGGAAGACGACGCCGACCACCTCTTTCAGCCCGTTGGAGAGGGCTCGCGCGGCGCCGTCAGGCACGAAGCTGAGCTCTCGCACCGCCTGCATCACCCGCTCGCGGGTCTCGGCACGGGGGCTGCCCAGCCCGTTGAGGACTCGGGATACGGAGGCGATGGAGACGCCCGCGCGGCTGGCGACGTCATAAATCGTCAGCGTCGCTCTGGCCTTCTTCGGCTCCGCCAATTCGCCTTGATCCCCATCCTTCGGCTCCGTTTGGCTGGCTCTGTAAGCGCTTACCGGTAAGCGCTTACGGCACCGTATCACGGCTTCGGGATTCACGCAAGAAATACTTCGTGTCAGGGTCACGAAGGCGACGGGCGGTCCCACGTGGCACCCGCACGCGTGGGGCTGGCAATCCTTCTGGACGTAACCCCGTGCAGCAACCGTGCCGGTGGGCGCAGTCGCCCGGCGTCAAGGGATACTGAATCCCCGTTGGCCGAAATGACGCCGGTCCCGGAAGAGCGCCGGGCCACGGATATGCCCAGTCGCGTCGTGTGGGGACTGCTTGCGCTCGGTCTGCTCCTGCTCTTCTTCGTTGTGCCGCACGACATCGAAGGCGACGGCAGACTGCGCTTTGACGCGCTCCAGGGGTTGCTCGCCGACCATGGCATACCCGACACGAAGTATCCACTGGTCGGATCGCTTCCCGCGATTCCGCTGATGCTCCTGGGTCAATCAGGCGCGACAGCCGAATGGTTGGTGTCTCGCTACAACGTCATCGTCTACGCGGCGGGTCTCGGCCTCCTCTACGCGCTGCTCCGCCGGCACATGCCGAACGACGTGCTCGCGGCCTTCCTGTTGTTGCTCGGAACGACCGCCATGCTTCCGAACTCGCTCACAGGCTTCGGCGCTGAGACGTTCAGCGCGATGACCGTCGGCGCCGGCTTTGCGGCCTGGTCGACCGGCCGCTGGAAGACGGGCACAGTGCTCCTCGGCGTCGGGGTCGCCAACCTGCCCGCGAGCTTTGCCGGCCTGGCCCTCGCCATGGGTTGGTGGGCGTGGCGCGTGAAGCGAATCAGGGCGTTGGCGCCGGTTGCTCTCGCCGCGGGAATCTGGTTGCTCGAGAGCGTGGTGCGCCGCAAATCAGCTCTGTCCACCGGCTACGAGAACGATCACGGATTTCAGACGCTCCTGCCATATTCGGGGCTGCCCGGCTTCAGCTATCCAACCTTCTTCGGTGTGCTGTCGCTGATCTTTTCCTTCGGCAAGGGCCTGCTTTTCTTTGCTCCCGGATTGTTCCTGGCCTTCGGGCGAGGCCTCGAGGCGTTGCGATCCGTCAGGCAGGTCCTCGTTCTCTGGATGCTGTACCTGGCGGGCATGGTGCTGGTTTACGGCAGCTGGTGGGCGTGGTACGGCGGCTTCGCGTGGGGGCCGCGATTTCTGACCTTCGCCTCGTTGCCGGCTTCGCTCCTGCTGGCTGCTCAGGTCCGGCGGCCACCGCGAATGCTGCTCGCAGCCACAGTGGTGGTGGTGGCTCTGTTGCTGTCACTCTGGGTCGGCATCGACGGTGCGACCTTCGGCCGCTTCGCGCAGACAACCTGTACCGCCAACCACTACTACCTCGAGTCCTTCTGCTGGTACGTGCCGGAGTTCAGCGTCCTCTGGACGCCATTCGTGCTTCATGCTCAGCCGTCGCCGGCGGATTACGCGGTCATCGCCTACGCGGTGGGCGTGACCGGCTACGTCGCCTATCCCCTGCTCCGGCAATGGCCTCTGACCGCTTGGCATGACCTTGCGCTTGCGTGGAATGCCTACGGGCGCCGAGCGCGCTGGGGGCTTTGATGCTTCCGACCGGTGAGCAGTTTGCAATCACCTTCGGCCCGTACCGAGCGGTCGTCACAGAGGTCGGCGCCACTCTGAGAGAGCTCTGGTACGGCGATCAGCCGCTGATCCGCGGGTTCGCGGAGGACGAGGCGATGCCGGTGCATCGCGGAGCGATTCTCGCTCCCTGGCCGAATCGAATCGGAGATGGCCGGTACGAATGGGGTGGCAAACGTCACCAGTTGCCCCTCAACGAGCCTGAGCGCCAGTGCGCGCTGCACGGACTGGTCGCCTGGTTGCGGTGGAGCTGCGAGAAACGCGATGAGCAATCGGTGACCCTGTCCTGTGTGATCTGGCCGCAGCCCGGTTATCCCTTCGTGGTGGGGTTGAGCGTGACCTACGGTCTCGCCGCGGACGGTCTGACGATCTCCCTCTCCGCTGACAACCGCGGCTCCTCACCGGCTCCTTATGGGTGTTCGATCCATCCCTACCTCGTCCCTGGTCCAGAACCGATGGAGAGCTGGAACCTCCGCCTTCGGGCAGCGTCGTTCGTAACGGTGGATCCTGAGCGCCTTCTGCCCACGGGACAAGCGCCGGTGGCGGGCACCAAGTTTGATTTTCAAAACGGTCGCGCCGTCGCAAACAGCGTCATTGATCACGCGTTCACAGACATTGAATTCGACGAATCGGGGATGTGCGATGCGCTGGTGACCGCGCAAGACGGTTCTGGAGTGCGGATCACATGGGACCGGCGCTGCCGGTGGGTTCAGATTCACACCGCCGATCGCCCGGAGGCCGAATACAACCGCGCCGGCCTTGCCATCGAGCCGATGACCTGCCCCCCAGACGCTTTCCGCTCGGGTGAAGGCCTTCATACCCTTGAGCCAGGCGCCGCTCATGAGGCCTGGTGGAGGTTGGCATACGCCCCACCCGGCCCGGAAAGAGACCGAAATGTCCGACGTTGAACAGCTGACAGAGCCTGTCGCCTTCCACGGCGAGGGTCCCGTCTGGTCACCCACGTGGGGCGGTCTGAAGTGGCTCGACATGCTGGCGGGCGACATCCTCACCCTGCTGCCGTCGGGCGACGTCGAGCGCCGTTCGGTCGGCGCGGTGGCGGCTGCCATCAGACCTCGTGCCACAGGCGGCGCTGTCATCGCGACCGAACGAGGTTTCGCGATTGATCAGGGAGACGGCGCGCCCATCGATTACCTCCCCGACGTATTTCACGACAGCCGCCTCCGGATGAATGAGGGTGGTTGCGATCCGGATGGCCGCTTTTACTGCGGTTCGATGGCCTGGGACAAAGCCCAGGGACGTGGATCGCTGTACCGACTCGATGCAGGGCGTCACGTGACCGAAGTTCTCGCTGGCGTGACGATTTCGAACGGCCTGGATTGGAGCCCGGACGGGACCCTTGCCTACTATGTCGACAGCGCGACCCAGCAAATCGACGTGTTCGACTACGACCGTGATCTGGGCCTTTTGCACCGGCGATCCTTTGTGCAGATCGCGGAAGCGTCCGGCGCCCCCGACGGTTTGACTGTCGATGCCGGTGGGTTCGTCTGGGTGGCGCTCTGGGGCGGCTCGGCCATCCATCGTTATCGACCCGATGGCACCCTGGACGGAATCGTGAGAATGCCGGTGAGCCAGGTCACGGCCATCACCTTCGGCGGTCCGCGCCTCGACCAGCTCTTCATAACCACCTCTCGCGAAGGGCTACCGAAAGGCGCCGAGCCGAACGCCGGGGCTCTGTTCAGTCACCTGCCGCACGTTAGGGGACAGCCGGTCAGAGCTTATGAGGGCTGATGAGATTGCGGAGCGCAGCAGCTCTGTCCCGGCACCACTGGCGACACCCGTGGTGCTGGTCTTCATGGGCGTGTCCGGCAGCGGGAAAACGACCGTAGCCGGCCTCCTGGCCGGCCGCCTGAGTTGGCCGTTTGCGGAGGGCGACGCGCTGCACCCTCAGTCGAACATCGAGAAGATGAAAGCCGGACAACCACTGACCGACGCAGATCGACGGCTCTGGCTCGCCGCTGTCGCGAAGTGGGTTCACGAGCGCCTGGATGCCGGCCAAAACGGGCTCATCACGTGTTCGGCCCTCAAGCGCTCTTATCGAGACGCGATCAATCAGCGCGGTTCCGGCGTCTTGTTCGTATTTCTTGCCGGCTCAAAAGCGTTGATCGCGCCGCGGCTGGCCGCGCGGCAATCGCACTTCATGCCCCCGAGCCTGCTCGACAGTCAGTTCGCCGACCTCGAGGAACCCGAAGCGGACGAGTCGCACATCCAGGTGGATATCGGCCCGCCACCAGCCGTGATCGTGCAGGGCATCCTGCGCGAGCTCGGATTGAGCGATCCGGCTTAGTTCGTCACTTCGGCGAGACGCAGCGTGAGGAATCGGCGCTCGGCATCCGAGCTGGTGAGCGCCAGCGCTTCGCCTCGTCGAGATACTTCATGGTTCCTCCTTATTTTCAGGCGAATCAGTTGTCCGGCTTGTTCTCCGGCATCACTACGACGAATGAGATCGCCGCCGATGGACACATCAAACACACGCAATTCGACATAAAGACGCGACACATTCGGCCTAAGCTCCCGCCTGGTGATCAACGCAGCCTGGAGCCTGGCGACCGACCGAAGGACTTATCTCCGGATCTCGTACCTGCTGCTGGCGTTCCCCCTCGGGACGCTGTACTTCGTCGTGATCATCACGGGGCTCTCAACCGGCGTGGGCCTGGCGATCGTCATGGTTGGGTTTCCGATTCTGCTGGCGACGCTCTTCGGCTGGCTGCTGTTCGGACGGATCGAGCGACTGCTCGCCATACATCTCCTCGGAGCCGAGATCAGGCCGATGTCCGTCCCGGATTCGGTCCGGCGCACAGCTCGGCAGCGCCTGCTCAGGACGCTTGGCGATCCGGTCACGTGGAAAAGCCTGGTCTATCTCCTGATGGTGTTTCCGTTCGGTGTCTTCTCCTTCACGCTCGCCATCGTTCTGCTCACCGTGTCGCTCACGCTAATCCTCTATCCGGTCGAGTACGCCGTTGCCAATGCCCTGTACCACCAGGCCCTCCCGGGACAGCTGACGGGAACGATGTCGCTGGGGGTCACCATCAACGGACATTTCGACCCCAACGTGTTCGTCGCCTTCTTCCTTGTGAGCGCCTGTGGAGTCGCGCTGGGCGTTGCCTCGCTGGCGATCCTGAACGGCACCGGCTGGCTGTGGGCCCGGTTTGCCGAGCTCATGCTCGGCGTGGATGAGAGCCGCATGCAGCTTGCGGCCGCCCAGGCCGAGGCAAAGACCCAGGAGATGCGCGCGGAGCGAGCGGACCAGAGCCGGCGCGAGCTCATCGTCAATGCGTCCCACGAGCTGAGAACGCCGGTGGCCAGCATCAGCGCGCACGTGGAATCGCTGCTCAAGCCGGGCCGCGAGATAGATCCAGAGACGCGCAAATACCTGTCTGTGGTCGCCGCAGAGACGGATCGTTTGGGAGCGCTTGTCGACGACGTGCTGGCGCTTGCCAGAGCCGATGCGGACGAGCTCAGGCTCGACATCCGACCGGTGGACGTGCCCGCCGTGCTCGACCAGGTCTGCGAGGCGCTCGCCCCGCTGGCCAGGCGCGAGCGCAACTTGAGCCTCGTGCACTCGAGCGCACAAGGGCTTCCGAAGGCGATGGCCGATCGCGATCGCCTGGCACAGGTCATCACGAACCTCGTCCGAAACGCGGTGAACAACACCCTTGACGGCGGGATCATCTCCGTGGAAGCCGCGCTTGCGGACGACCGCGTCGCCATCACGGTCTCAGACACAGGGATCGGAATGGAGCCCGCGGATCTGAAGCGGATCTTCGACCGCTTCTACAGGACCGACCAATCCCGAGCGCGCGACACCGGCGGGTCAGGTCTCGGCCTCGCGATCGTGCGCGATCTCGTGGCTGCGATGGGCGGATCCCTCGGCGCCGAGAGCGTGCCTGGGCAGGGGAGCGTGTTTCACGTGTGGCTCGCCCGGGAGGCGGCCTGAGCGATGGCTTTGATTCTTGTGGTGGAAGACGAGGCGGCGATGAACGACCTCATCCGCGCCGAGCTGGAGGCGGAAGGACACGTGGTCCGCCAGGCTCACGATGGACCTGCCGCTCTCAGGCTAGCGCGCGAGCAAGTGCCGCAGCTGGTGATCCTGGACTGGATGCTGCCCGGGCTCGACGGGCTGTCGGTCTGCCGCCAGCTCCGGCAGGACTACCTGATGCCGATCATCATGCTCACCGCGCGTTCCGAGGAAGTCGATCGCGTGCTGGGCCTGGAGGTTGGCGCGGACGACTACCTCGTGAAGCCATTCGGAGTACGCGAGTTGCTCGCGAGGGCGCGCGCCGCCCTCCGCCGAGTGGAGCTCGAAGCAAGGCGCAGCCAGCCGAACGGCGGCGCCGAAGAGGCCATCGTCCACGGCCCGCTTCGCGTCGAACCGGGCTCGCATCGCGCAACTTTGAATGGAGCCGAGCTTCCCCTGACTCCAAAGGAGTTCGAGCTGCTGCATCTTTTTGCGGCCAACCCGGGGCGGGCTTTCAACCGAGAGTTCCTCATCGAGCGGGTCTGGGGCGGGGATTACGAAGGCTTCGACCGGGCAGTCGACAATCACATCCGGCGCCTTCGCCAGAAGCTGGGTGATTTCGGGGACAAGATCGCCACCGTCTGGGGAGTCGGCTACCGCTTCAACGCCTGACTTCCGCCGCAATTTCGCGACGAAATCGCGGGGGATCCGGCAAAGGCGCGCGACATGTGCCGGCCACGCTTCCCTCCAGCATCCGGCCGCAACCGGGGCTCTAGGAGGAAGACGATGTTCGATCGATGGGGACGCTTTGTCTATCGCTTTCGCTGGGCGACGCTCGTGGGTGGCGTCGTGGTTCTAGGCATCTCGATCGCCGGGATTCTGTCCGGCGGCAACATGGACAGCAACCAGCCATCCACGACAACGGAATCCGACCGCGCGGCGAACCTGGTCCAGGCCGAGCTTCCGCAGGTCGTCGGGACCGGCAGCTCCTTCATCTTGCTGTTCAGCAGCCCAAACCTCGCGGTCGCCGATCCCAGCTTCAGGACCGCCCTCGAAAGCGCGGTCGCGCCGCTGCATAGCGATCCTCGCGTCACATCGGTGGTGATCCCTTACGGCCAGTCGAGCGATGGCCTCGTGTCGCGCGACGGTCACCAGGCGGTCGTCGTCGTGAATGTGAAGGATCGCTCGAAAATCGCCGCGGGCTACGTGCCGGCTTTGCGATCGGAGGTCCACCCAGGCCCGCTGCACGTGGTGCTAACGGGCAACGTGCCGATCAATTCCTCGTTCAACAAGACCCTGGAAGCGGACCTCCAGCGAGCCGAGCTCGTGGCGCTTCCCATCGCGCTGCTGCTGCTCGTGCTCATCTTCCGCAGCGCCGTGGCCGCCCTGCTGCCCGTTGGCGTTGCGCTCGTGACCATCGCGGGCGGAGTGGCGGCGACGGTGATCCTCTCGAATTTCGTGTTCGTGTCCCAGTACGCTTTCAACATCGTGACGCTGGTCGGCCTCGGCGTCTCGATCGACTACTCGCTGATGTTCGTTTCGCGTTTTCGCGAAGAGCTGGCCGCCGGAGTTTCGCGCGAAGACGCCGTGGCGAAAGCCATGGCCACGGCCGGCCGAGCGGTGGCTTTCTCGGGAATTGCCGTCGCCATCGGCCTTTCTTCGCTGCTTTTCTTCCAGGGCACCTTCCTGGCGTCGATGGGGGTCGCCGGCGCGATGGTCGTGGGACTCGCCCTGCTGTACGCCCTGACCGTGCTTCCAGCGGGCCTGGCCGTGATCGGCGGCGGCGTCAACCGGCTGCGGGTGCCGTGGCAACGGTCTGGTAGCGGTAGCGCGTTCTGGCACTCGACCGCCACTCGCGTGATGCGCCGCCCGGTGCTCGTGCTCGTGCCCTGCCTTGCGATCTTGATCGCTGCGGGCACGCCCTTCCTTCACCTGCGTCTCGCCGGCAGCGGGGTCGATGCTCTCCCACCCGGCAACGAGGCGCGCCAGGGTTACGACACCCTGGTCCGGGACTTCGCCGGCTACGACAACAGCGAGATACCGGTGGTCGCCTACTTCCCCAACGACGACCCTGCGACGGGCGCCGCGGTGGCCGATCTCGGCCGGCAGCTGGCTGCCACGCCTGGGGTGGTTCGGGTGCTGGCGCCCGTAACCGGCAAACACATCGTGCTGCTCACAGCCATCTCCAATCTCGATCCGTCAAGCGATGCGGCGCGCGCGGCCGTCAGCTCGATCCGCGCCCACCAAACGCTCGCCGGCGGTGGTCAGGTGCTCGTCGCCGGCCAGACGGCCGGCGATCTCGACGTCATCGCGTTCATCCAATCGCACATGATCGCCG
>Ga0066795_10000067_pt1 | contig 12468 bp, 9 predicted proteins | sample PersoiDNA2013191_FD_70940 | JGI IMG/M metagenome (GOLD analysis project Ga0066795, IMG submission 70940) | Permafrost soil microbial communities from the Arctic, to analyse light accelerated degradation of dissolved organic matter (DOM) -... | ecosystem: Environmental > Terrestrial > Soil >... | reverse complement strand
GGGCTGTTCGTCATGGCCTTCGCGCCATACCCAATGGCAATCATGATCGGCAAAGGAACCGGCGCCGCGCAATCCTTCTTGCTCTGGCAGGTCCTGCGCCAGCCGAACCACACTTGGACCTTCTACGCAGACGTCGTCCCGGGCGCCGTGGGCCCGATCGTCTTGCTAATCGCCCTGGCCGGGCTGGCTTACGCCGTTCGCCGAGGACGTTGGGAAGATCGGCTGCTCATCTCCTGGATCGCCGTGCCAGTCGCCTTCTTCGAGCTCTGGCCGGTGAAGGGCTTCCAGTACCTGCTGCCGATCGCCCCGGCCATTGCAATCCTTGTGGGCCTGGCCTTCGACCGGGGGCTGTCTCGCGCCACATCGGCCACCAACAAGTTCGAGTCGCCGACCGAACTGCCGGCTGACGAACCCAAGGCCTCAGGCGAGCGGAGCTACCACATGTTCAATCCGGGGCTGCCGCCGTTCCTGAAAGACCTTCGACCTCCTCGACTCTTTATCAAGTACGCAGGCGCCGCACTCCTGGTGATCACCATCGCCAGCATCGGCGCTGCCTCCGTGGAGGCAGTCAGCACCACCTCCATGAGCGGCTCACTGGCGGGCACCGGCGGCATGCCGGGTGGACGCGAAGCGGGCCTCTGGATCCGAGAGAACGTGCCGGAGGGTGGAGTCTTCCTGACCACGGGCCCCACGATGGCCAACATCGTCGAGTACTACGGTCAGCGGCGCGCCTATGGCCTGTCCGTGAGCCCTAATCCGCTGCGCCGAAACCCGGCCTACGACCCGATCGGCAACCCGGACCGTGCCCTGCAGCTGAACCAGATCCAATACATCGCAACCGACGTCTGGTCCGCCCAGCGGTCGCCGTACTTCGACGGGAAGGTGCGGAGATACGTCTCGCGCTACCACGGAACGCTTGTCTATCAACAATCCGCCGACGTGCGCGACGCAGCCGGCCACGTTTCAACCCAAGTCGTCATCCAGATCTACGAGGTCCGGCCATGAACCTCTTAGCGGGCCCATTCGCCCTCCTCAGCAGCCGTCCGCGCCTCGCTCGCGTGGCCGGCCTGGCCGCTGCCGTCGGCCTGTCACTAGCACCGCTGGCCATGGCCGGGCCGGCGGCTGCCGCCGACAAGCAGATCCAGCATGTAGTCTTCCTGATGCAGGAGAACCACACCTTCGACAACTACTTCTCGTCCTTCCCAGGCGTGGACCAGCCGGCCGACAACGTGTGCATCCCCAACTGGGTGCCCATGCCCAGTCCGAACCCGACTCCTATCCGAAGCGTGGAGCCAAGCCCGAGCAAGGCCGCGTCGCCCAGTCCAGTCTCGAAGTCAAAGGCCACTCCGACCCCAATACCGAGCCCCACTGCTCCTCCGTCGGCGAGCACCTGCTATCCGAGGTTCCACCTCTCGAGCCATCGAACGGTTGACCTCAACCACAGTGCCGTTGCGGCCTTGCGGGCCTTCGACGGGGGCCAGATGGACGGCTTCTCGGCCGCCCAGGCCACCTACAACCTGCCGACGGATCTGGCGATGGGCTACTACGACAGCACAGATTTGCCGCTCTACTACAACCTGGCCCACGACTACGTCCTGGCCCAGCGTTTCTTCAGTTCTGCCTGGGGCTCCAGCGAGATCAACCACATGTACTCGCTCGCCGCCCGATCTGGCGGCACGGTGCCAGCGACCGGCTACGACTTCCCAACGATCTTCGACCGTCTCCAGGCCGCCGGAGTGTCGTGGAAGTTCTACGTCCAGAACTACGACCCCACGATCACCTTCCGTAACCAAAACTTCAATTCGAGCAAGGTGTCTCAACTGATCTGGGCTCCATTGCTCAACTTCGCCCGCTTCGTGGACGACCCGAAGCTCTCCTCGCACATCGTCGATCTGAATCAGTACTACACGGACCTTCAGTCCGGCCAGCTCCCCGCTGTCGCATACCTGGTCCCGAGCGGCCTCTCCGAGCACCCGCCCGGAGACATCACCGTCGGCCAGTCGTTCGGCGTGACCACGGTCACCTCCCTGATGCGCAGTTCGGCCTGGGACAGCAGCCTTGCCGTGATCACCTGGGACGACTGGGGTGGCTGGTACGACCACGTAGCTCCGCCGGCGGTGGATGCCGATGGTTACGGCTTCCGGGTGCCGGGCATCATCGTTTCGCCATATGCCAGGAACGGAACGATCGACAACACCACCTATGACTTCACATCGGTTCTCAAGTTTATCGAGGACAACTGGTCACTCCAACCGCTGACGGCCCGCGACGCGACGGCCAACAGCATCGCCAACGCTCTGGACCTTAGCCGCCCGGCCGCGGCCCCGGTCTTCCCCGCTCAGGTCTTCCAGGCACCGCTGCCCCTGGATACGCACAACCGGTCCCTTCTCATCGCCATATACGCCGCCATCGTCGCCTTCGCAGTCATTGGCGGCGCTTTCCTTCTCCGGCCCTGGCTGCGCCAGGCATCCAGGCAAACGTGAGGTGCCGCATGTATTCGCTTTCTAAACGCCTGCCTTCGCGGCGCAGGCTCGCCACTCTTGCTACCGCGTTCTCCCTAGCTGGGGCCGTGGTCCTTGCCCTTGCCCCGGCAGCCCTGGCTGCCTTCACCCCGCCCGCCGCCCCGGTTCAGCCTGTTCTGCAGGTCCGAGCCGCGACAATTCCAACGCTCCCAACCGCGGTGACCGTCGAAGTCCCAACCGGGAGCGTCATCGGCCAGGACGTAACCGTCATCGCCCAACTCAAGACGCGGGCTGGGCAAGTGCTTGCGGGCGAGCACATCACGTTGCAAGTCGATGGCGCGCCGCTGCGCACCGACAAGACGGACGCCCAAGGGAAGATCCAGTTCGTCATTCCGGGCAAGAAGCTGAGTGAGGCACGGGCCTACCCCATCGTCGTGGTCTTCGGTGGTTCGCACGGACTCGCCGCGTCGTTTGCCAACGCGACCCTCACCATCCTGTCGGCGGCGATCCAGATCCAGACGGTACCGCCCCTTCCGAACCTGCGGTTTTCGCTGGGTAAGGAGACCGCCCTCACGGGCCCGGACGGCATCGCCGCCCTGCCGGTTCCAAAGTCAGGGACCTACGAGCTGACGGCCGACCTCAACGTTGACACCTCACCCTCGGCCACGGTCAAGGCCAGCTTCGTGCGCTGGTTGGACAACATCTACTCGGCCAACCGGACGATCGACGTGACCGGGCCGGCAACATACGTCGTCGGCTTGAAGGTGGCGTATCGGGCCACGATCAAGTACGTGGACCTGGACGGCAACCCGGTGGATCCGAAACTCGTCGAGCAAGCCCAGTTCAGCACGGGCACAGGGACCAACGATGTCGTTCTCAACTCCCAAACGGGCGCCGCGGACGTGTGGTGGACGGCAGCCACGTCCGTACGGGTCAGTACTTACCTCAAGGCATCTCCCACCACGTATAGAGCATTGTCGGCCAGGATCCACGGGGCAGAGGCGGTCAATCGCGGCCAGCAGGCCTGGATTCCAAGCGAGGCCGGAGTCTGGACGATCCAGCTCCTGCTTTACGGCATGACAGTCCAGACCCGTGACGCAGTCTTTGGGACGCCCGTCGCAGGCCAGCTGACACTCGTCTATCCAGACGGAGCCGAGATCCAGCAGCCTGTGGCTGACGACGGCAAGGTTTCGTTCGCAAACCTGCCGCGGGGTCAGTACCAGCTGCAGTTGAGCCCATCCGCATTTTCGCCGCCATCGCCGGTCGCCCTGTCGAAAGTCCAGGACGCAACGCTGAGAATCGTGACCTACCAGGACATCGGCCTGGCCGTGGGGCTGGCGATCACGGTATTCGTGGTGCTGGCCGTGATCGGGCGCTGGGCGATCATCACGGCCCGCGTCCGTCGGCGCCGTGGTGCTCCAATAGCGGCGTCTTCGTAGCGCGCAGGTACCACCAATGAATGGACCAAGAAGAGTTGGTCGTGGCCTGGCCAGGGCAGCCATTCTCACCCTGGCCGCTGCGGCAGCCCTCAGCTCATTGGGGCTTTCCGGATCGCCCAGCGCTTTGTCGAGCGCATCACCGAGCGCATCACCGAGCGCCCAGCCCAGCCAAGGGGCAAACCCCAGCCCCGGCACCTCGAAGCCCCCGGCGCTCGCTTACTACTACATGTGGTTCACGCCTTCGAGCTGGAGCCATACCAAGACGGATCTGCCCGCCCTTGGCCCCTACGACAGCACCAATCCGGCAGTCATCAAGCAGCACGTCACTTGGGCTAAAGCCGCCGGAATCGATGCCTTCATCGTGTCCTGGAAGAGCACACCATCGCTCAATCTGGCTCTGTCTGAGTTGGTCTCCGAATGTCGCGCCCAGGGGCTGAAGCTGGTCCTGATCTACGAGGGTCTGGACGTCAATCGCAATCCAATCCCGACAGCCACCGTGGAAGCCGACCTGCTCTGGTTCGAGAACCAGTACGGAAGCGATCCCGTCTTCAACCTTTACGGCAAGACCGCGGTCATCTGGTCTGGGACGTGGCGGTTCAGCGACGCAGACGTGGCCATGGTTCGCAACCAAGTCGGGGCGCCGGACAAGATGCTCCTGCTCGGCTCAGAAAAAGGGGCCTCGGCCTACCAATCCCGGGCCAATCTCTTCGACGGCGACGCCTATTACTGGTCCTCGGCCGATCCGCTCACAACTCCGGGCTACGCGGCCCGCCTGACCCAGCTCTCTACCGCGGTTCATGCCAGCCACGGCCTGTGGCTGGCGCCGGCTGCCGTTGGTTTCGACGCCCGGCTGAATGGTGGAACGTCAGCGGTCGACAGACGCAACGGGGCCACGCTCACCGCAGCTTGGACGGATGCGGCGGCCAGCAACCCGGATGGCATCGCCCTGATCAGCTGGAACGAGTTCACCGAGAACTCGTTCGTGGAGCCTAGTCGCGACACCGGTACTCGGTACCTGCAGGTTCTCTCGCTGCTGACAGGCGCCCCGAGTCCGAACGGCAGCGCGTCGGCGATATCGCCGCAGCCGTCGCCGGAGACGCCGACTCAGAGTCCTGCTTCCCAGCCTTCGGCCACGTCGCCGGCAGCCGCAGGCTCAACGGGACCGGCCAGGCCGTCGACGCCCTACAACCCAATTCCGCCGCTGATCGTGGCGGGCCTCGTGCTGCTATTCCTGGGGCTGGTTCGCATCAGCCTCAAATACCGCAAGGGACAGTCGGATCGAGACGAGGACATGCGGGCCGGGCCAACGGCGGTCAGGCCACGGTGATGGAGCCGCCTCTGCCGCCGGCGACCGCGTCATCGTCGTCGCACAGCCGGGCAGTCCGCGGATCTCGACCCGGCCAACTGCTTGTGGCGGGGCTAATCGGCGCCGTTGTCGTCGCCTTTGTCGCAGGTTGGGCGCTACCGAACATCGCCGGTCCCGCCTTCGTGCAGGTCCGTGCGGTCGCGACAGCGCGGTCCGGATCCGGCAACAGTCCGACAGTCGAAATCGCCGGCGAGCCGCCAGTTCGGGCGGCCGCCCTCGCCGTGACCGTGGAATTGGACAACCGCTACCCGCTGTCTGTGGTTCTTGGCGCCAGCCCTACCGCGTTTCGGGCGGCCATCTTCCGCCACGACAGCGTGGGTAAATGGACGCTGGTCTGGCGTCAGGGTGCGGGCGATCCGACCGTAGAAGAAGGATCCGACTCACCTGTGGGAGGCGGCTCCGCAGGTGGGGCAGCTGCAGTGCCCTCCGGAATAACTCGCCACGCCGTCGCGAACGGCTCCGCGGCTTTCCCCCTGGTAGACGCCCGTGGCTTGAGCATCAGCCCGGGCGTCTACTACCTTCGGGTCTGGGGCTACGGGATCGGCAGCCCGCTTGTGCCCCTGGCGATAGGCGGGGCCACTGACGCGTCTGGGATACCTACGGACCTGCCGTCCGAGCCGAACTAGTTTCCCGGCCCGCGCCCGGCCGCTAGCCGCCCGGCCGCTAGCCGCCCGGCCGCTAGCCGCCCGGCTGGAAACGATCGATCCAGTAGGCGGTCCGAACCAGATAGGCCTTTGGCGAGTCCGTGCTGGCCGCACCGTAGGCACCCTCGTAACCCAAGTACGTTCTGAGCCCACCAGCCAAGGCAGTCGCCGGTTCTATCTGCGTGCCTTCGTGCCACTCGTTGTACGAGGTCACGCTGATCCATTCCGCCCCTGCCGAAATAGCCGCTTGCCACATGGCGTCATAGCGGGCTCCGCCGGCGCGATCCACAAATAGCAGGCCGGTCGCCACCGCGTTGCTGTTGTCGAAGCCCGGTGCGACGCTCGGGCTACAAATGAGATTGTCCGTCCGACAATCGCTGACCAGCGCCGCGAAGGCCTCGGGGGATGCCATCGCGTCGTAGGTGTAGACACCGTCGGCACCCAACCGCTTGGCCGAAATGGCCTTGGGTGAATGGACCATGACGATCGAGTCGTAAGACGTTGGGCGTAGGCCTGCGATCGTGGCCTGGAGGTCCGCGACCGGCAAGCGACTGCTGGCGAAGAGGTAGAAGACCGGACGGGCTGCCGTCGATGGGTCGCCCGATGTCGGTCGCGAAATCCGCAGCAGCGCCGCAGAGGAACCGTATCGGCCCAACAAATAGCGAACATCGGACGCGATCGAAGCCGCGGTCTGGCCCTGATACGGCTCCATGTGGAAGGCGATCTTGATCCCTGCGCTTCCCGCCGCCACGAAGACCGCATCGAGCGAGCTATCGTCCCAGCTCCCCTGGCCCCACCAGCTGACGGCGATAACGCCGATCCGCGCCGACTGCAGATCAGCCATCTGAGCGGCAATGACGGCCGGATCGCGGGAGCTGTAAGCACCGCGCTGCGGATAGAACGACGAGGAGATATCGTCGGGTGGCGTGTGACTGAGTTGGTTCCAATGTCGCCAGGCGCCATCGTGAGCCAGAGAGCCGTACCACGGATAGTAGAAGGCGGTCACGCGCGTAGAGATCTGCCCGAGAGTGGGGCCCTGAGTCGGCGTAGCGGAAACGGCCGTGCCAGAGGTGCCGGCAGCGTCTGGCGTCAGGCCCGGGCCGGCGGCACTACCCGAAGGAGCCATCGACGCGCCCAGGCTGGGGCTCGTGCCGGGCGCACCGCACGCGGCCGCGCCAAGCATCACCGCGAGGACCATGACCAGGGCGCGCACGACCGGCATCCGGGTCAAGCCGCGCCGCCGGGGCGCGCGATTTGGTGGCGGTGCTAACACAACGTTAAGGCGCCGTTCATGGGGGTTACCTACTGTGGGCAACGTGATAAGTAGCGAGAAGAGGCAGACAATGAGCAACGTGATGCTAGTAACCTGCCGATCCTACTCGGCCCAGTCGTTCGACGGCTGTCCGGCATGTGTTGACTCGGCCCTTGAAGCGGTAGCCCAGGCGAGCATGTACCTGCTCGGACGGTCTGGACCAGGCCTCGCCCCACACAGCGATGACGCGGTCGAGGTGACGTACATCATGGGGGTGAGTCTCTGCGATGACGATGGCCGAGAGATAGGGTCAGACGAGATCGAGGTCGACCAAACCATCTCTGCCGTCATGACGGACGACGAGGACGATAAGGCGGACGTGGTCGACGACGTCGACGGTGGCGACGGCGAACGAAGCTCGATGCGCCTGGAGGACTTCCAGACGGTCATCGACAAACTCGAGCTTGCTCCGGCCGGGACTGGCAGCCTGAGCGGCCTGATCGTTGGGCGGGTGTACGCGTTCGAGCGCTCGATAGGGCTGTTCGAAGTCAAGATCTCGCCGAGCCGATAGACAGCAACAGTCGGTCGGATGCCCGCACATACAAAGGCGGCCGACCGTTTGGCCGACCGCGAGAGCAAGGCGGCCGACCGTTTGGCCGGCCGCCTCGTGAACGTCGTTGAGCCGTTCTCAGTAGGGGAAGCTCATCGTCGTGGCCGATGAGGCGTTGCCGAGAGTCGGCAGACCCCAGGCCTGCTCGATGGTCCGAAGCATCGAGTAGTGGGTGTAGGCACCCGTGGCCTTGTAGCCTGTGGTCATGGTCGGCGTGATCGCGATCGTCATGATGTGACCGCCGCCGCCGATGTTGGTCGAACCTTCGTCGAAGGTGACGAGGACGAGCGAGTTGTTGAAGGCCGGACTACCCGTGATGCGGGGCAGGAAGGCCTTGAGGAAGTTGTCACCGTCGGCAACCGTGCCGTCGTGCATGTCGTTGATCATGTTGGGCGTGATGAACTCGAAGTTCGCCGCCGCCGGATCGAAGTTGGCAAAGCTGCTGATGTTCGCGCACTTGGACGCGTTGCGGCTGATGCTGGTGTAGCTGATCGCCGGGTTGTGCTTGCGGACGTAAGCGCCGGACTTGCCATCACCATCGACGACGGCACTCGATGAGGAGCCCGAGAAGCAGGGGCTCGGATAGCCCTGCTGGTAAGCGCGCCAGGTCCTGCCCGAGGCAGTGATCTGATCGAAGAGGTTGTTCACGCCCAGGTTGTAGACGCCGTCGTCGGTGATGCCCTGCGTGCTGCCGGAGGTCAAGGCGATGTAGTTGGGCTCGGACGGGTGACGTTCGGCCGTGACGTTGGTCGCCGAGCCGTACTTCGCGATCAGGGAGTTCATGTACGGCGCCGAACTAGAGCCGACAACGCTCGAGTACTCCTTGTTCTCGAAGATGATCACGTAGACGTGATCGAAGTTGGGCACGTTGCCGACCGGTGGCGGGCTCGGGCTCGGGCTCGGCGTAGCGGTGGGCGCGGGGGTTGGCGTGCCGGCCGATGTGGGTACGGGCGTCGGCGTCGGCGTAGGACCGCCGGAGCCAATGGTCAGGGTCGTCGTGGCGAGCACGGCACCGGCGCTTGTCTTGGCCGAGATCCGGCCAGTGCCGAGAGTAGTCGTCGCCGGAATCGGGAACAGGACGCTGAATGACCCAGCCGAGGAAGCCGCGAAGGTGGCCTCAAGGCGGCCATTGATGGTGAGGTTGCCGGCCTGACCCGCTGCGAAGCCGCCGCCGGCCACTGTGATCAGGTCACCGGGTGCGGCTTGAGACGGGACGGATACCCACGTTCCCGCCGCGCCAGCGGGGCCCGGCGTTGGCGATACGCCCGGCGTTGGCGATACGCCCGCCACGGTGATCGTCACGCTGGCGAGGACTGTGCCCGCACTGTCCTTGGCGGAAATACGTCCGGTGCCAACGGTGGCCCAGCTCGGGATGCTGAACGGGGCGCTGAACGCGCCGGCGGAGGACGCCGTGAAGGTCGTCACCACGCCGCCGTTATAGGTTAGGTTGCCGGCCTGGCCTAAGCCGAACCCGGTGCCGCTAACGGTGACCTGGGCGCCTAGCGTGGTCTGCGACGGAACGACCAACGTGGCCGAAGCCGCTTCCGCGACCAACACGCCGGAGAGCGTAAGGATTGCCGCGGCCGCAACCGCTATGAGACGCAACTTGCGGGGCGAGTAGCCGCGCCGCACGGCCGAGTGCGGAATTCGAGCATCGAGTGAGGACATAAATCCTCCTTTCCCGCCCATGGCTCCGCAGAGCACGTGGAGCGGTTGGGGACGGGCGGGATACCCGAGCGCCCGCGGCTGACGAACCGCGTAAGGCACGCTGTCAGATGGGCGTTCCCGGTCTGCCTTCGGTGGGGCCGGCCTTGGTGCCGACTGAACGACCCTACCATGGCCGCGCAACCCGCCCGAGTCGATGGCGAGCATGTACCCTGGCGGACGGGCATCTGCCCAGGGTCAGCTAGTCAAGCACGACCAGCCCAGACAGGTAGGCCGACCGCGACGGCGATGTTGGCTCTAGGCTCCGCGGTTTGCTGGTCCGCAGGCTCACGCCTAGACGGGCGGGGCGGCCCACGATCCGGCAAACGCCATGCTCATCCCGGGCAAATTGTCAGTGGATTGGGACCTCAGTGTTGCAGTCGGCGGGCGTCAACTGACCGGCTTGGTCGGACAACTGCCTGCAGCTGGCAGTCGTCCACGCCACCACCTTGTCCGTATGCGACAGCACGCGAGTGACGACTTGGACCGTTCCATCGCCCGGCAGGCGGTAGATGGTGAAGATCTCGTCGGCCTCGTCGCTGATCTCGGCAGTCGTTAGCTGAGCCGTCTGGCCGTTCTCCCAGGCGTCGATCAAGCAGGCGATAGCAACCTGGTTGGCTGCGGAGGTGGTGACCACCCAGGGCGACGTCGGGACGGGCGAGATATCGACGTCCTCCGCGAACAGGATCTGGGCGCCGCAGGAGCGGAGTGGCGCCATGGAGCGCACGGCCGAAGGGGCGTCCGTCGGCAACGCCGCGGTGACCGAATTCCCGGGCAGCGGCCTATACGAGAAGCCGGCCCCAGCCACGGCTGACGCCGCAGAAGAAACCGATGGGCCGGCGGGGCTCGCGGCTCCCGCGCACGCGGCCGCCGATCCGACGACGACGATCAGCGCGAGAATCCCCATTCCTAAGCGCATTGTCGGGCCATTACACTCCCCGGTCTGACGAGCGTCAATTCGCGCCGGGCGGTGTTGCGCATGGTATTGCGGTAGCCGATATACTTCATGCTATGCAGAAGATTGGTGTTACCCAGAATACAGACACCACCCAAGGTATCGATGCCGGTAGCCGTGAGGATCTCGAGCGGGAATTGCTCGAGGAGATGACCGGCTGGTCGCCGCGTGATCGCGAGGGCGCCTTCAAGACCTGGCATCGGCACAGTCTGAGCCTCGTCCACCTCAACGTTCTGACCGCTCTCGAGGCGGAGGGTCCGCTGGCCATGAAGAGACTGGCCGAGGCGATGGATGTCTCCGATGCGAGCGCCACAGGAATCGTCGACCGAATGGAGAAGCGAGGCCTGGTCGAACGCCGGCACAGCACCGAAGACCGCCGCGTGGTCCTCGTCCATCGCACCCCGGCAGGCGAGCAGGTCTTCAGCGACATGGCCGCCCAGCGCCGAGGAATGCTGTCCAAGGTGCTGGCCGAGCTGAACGATGAGGAGATGGCGGCGCTGCTGATCGGTATGAGGGCCATCCACGCCGCCCGACGCCGAGTCATGGGCTCGATGTGCAGTCCACCATCGGTGCCACCGACTGAACCGGCGACCGACTGAGTTGCGACCACTGCCGCGCAACCAGACGTTGCCATATGCACCCAGCAGGAGCTACTAACGCATGACCAGGCTCTTACCGCGCTATTTGCGGCCATATCGATCCCAGCTGTTGATCGTGCTGGTACTCGTGGCAATCCAGGCGATCGCCAACCTCTACCTGCCGAGCCTCAACGCGGACATCATCAACAACGGCGTCATCAAGGGCGACACCGACTACATAATCCGCACCGGCGCCTTCATGTTGTTCGTCACGTCGATGCTCGGGATCGCCTCGATCGTCGCCGTCTACTTCGGTTCCAGGGTGGCCATGTCGTTCGGTCGCGACGTGCGCAGCGCCATCTTCCGCAAGGTCATGGACTTCTCGCAGAAGGACACCAACACCTTTGGAACGCCGTCGCTGATCACCCGCAACACGAACGACGTGCAGCAGGTTCAGATGGTCCTGGTCATGGCCTTCAACATCATGATCATGGCCCCCATCATGGCCGTCGGCGGCATCATCATGGCTCTTCGAGAGGATGTGCCGCTCTCAGGTTTGCTGGTCATCATCATTCCGCTTGTCATTGGCATGATCGCGATAGTGGCCCTTCGCGCATTGCCGATGTTTCGATCCGTGCAGAAGAAGACAGACCGCATCAATCAGGTGATGCGCGAGACCCTGAGCGGTGCGCGGGTCATTCGAGCCTTCGTCCGAACCGAGCACGAAGAGGTTCGTTTCGATGAGGCGAACACGGATCTCACCGACACTCAAATCCGGGTAAATCGGCTCTTCGCGCTAATGATCCCGTTCCTGTTCGGCACGATGAACCTTTCGACCGTGGCCATCGTTTGGTTTGGTGGACTCCGCGTCGACTCGGGAGGAATGCAGATCGGCAACCTATCTGCCTTCCTGCAGTATGTGATGCTGGTCTTGTTCTCGGTCATGATGGCGGCGCTGATATTCGTCATGGTGCCGCGTGCCGCGGCCGCCGCCGAGCGCATCCAGGCTGTCCTGGAAACGGACGTGGACCTGTGCGACCCGAAGGATGCGGTGGAGATTGCCAATCCTCACGGCGTCGTCGAGTTCGACAATGTTGAGTTCCGCTACCCGGGCGCCGAGGACGCCGTCCTGTGCGGCATCACCTTCACGGCCCGCCCCGGCCGGACGACGGCCATCGTGAGCAGCACCGGCTCGGGCAAGTCGACCCTGGCGAACCTGATCCCGCGCTTCTACGACGTCACGTCGGGTAGCGTCAGAATCGACGGGGTGGACGTCCGGAAGCTGAAGCTGGAAAGCCTGTGGCATCTGCTCGGGGTGGTCCCCCAGAAGGCATTCCTGTTCAGCGGGACGGTGGCCAGCAACCTCCGCTACGGCGACGAAACCGCCGCCGACGAGGCCCTGTGGCATGCCCTGGCAATTGCGCAGGGGAAGGATTTCGTGACCGAGATGGCAGGCGG
>Ga0066795_10000056_pt1 | contig 12689 bp, 10 predicted proteins | sample PersoiDNA2013191_FD_70940 | JGI IMG/M metagenome (GOLD analysis project Ga0066795, IMG submission 70940) | Permafrost soil microbial communities from the Arctic, to analyse light accelerated degradation of dissolved organic matter (DOM) -... | ecosystem: Environmental > Terrestrial > Soil >... | reverse complement strand
AGGAACATTAACCTCCTTGTTTCTTGAAAGTGGAAGCAGGATAGGATTACGTCCACCCCAGCCACAGGCTGCTTTACCTTTTGTTCCTATGAATAATGTTCCTCCTTCATAATCATTCAGTCCAAGCGGATAATCACAAAGTATTTCATTCATATTCACGTCGGGATCAATCTCATTCGGACGTTCAGGAGTTATTCCACCATCCATCCAGTAAAGATCCAGATCTTTCCCATTTTTAAGCTTGTATCTGAAACGGATTGAACTGGATACCGGTCCGCTTTCAGGGTAAAGACCTTCGGTAAAAATACCATTATAAACGGTACTTGCACTGCATGATACTTCTGTCGGGTATCCAAGATTAAGTAATTTAAATGGAGGTCCGATAATATGACAACCCATGTCACCCAGGGCTCCGGTTCCAAATCTCCACCAACCACGCCAGTTAAAAGGCACCAGGTTATCAATATAATTGGTCTCTTCAGCTGTACCCAACCATAGATCCCAATTGAGTTCCTTTGGTATAGCAGGCTTAGTATCTGGCCATGGAATTCCCTGTGGCCAGACTGGCCGGTCAGTCCAGCAAAAGACCTTTTCAATCTGACCCAGTACATCCGCTTCAATCCATTCTCTCAGAGTTCGCATGCCATCACATGATGCTCCCTGATCACCCATCTGGGTGACAACTTTATACTTTTCAGAAGCCTGTGTAAGAATGCGAGCCTCATATATGTCGTGAGTAAGTGGTTTCTGAAGGTACAAGTGTTTTTTCAGCTGCATGGCACTTAGTCCGACAATAGCATGATTGTGATCGGGAATGGCAACTGAAACAGCATCGAAGTTTTTGCTCTCCTTATCAAACATTTCACGCCAGTCGTGATAAAAACCAGCTTTTGGAAATTGTTTTCTCCTTGGAGCTGCCTGTCTGTCATCAACATCACAGAGAAAGGCTATTTCTGCGTTTTTCTTTGGTGCAATTGCATAATGACGGATATCGTCAGCGGCTTCCCCTCCGCATCCTACAGCAGCAATGAGAAGTTTGTCGCTCGGAGCAACATGCCCTAATCCGCTTATTGTAAAATTCGGAAGAATAGTTAAAGCGGCTGCCCCTGAGGCAGCCGTTTTTACAAAATTCCTTCTGGAGATACCGCTGGTTCCCCTGATTATATTTTTGATTGTTTTCATCTTAATCGGACAAATATTAACTAAAATTCTGTTGTTGACTTATTTTGTCGGTTTATTCAGAGGTTTCACAGAAACTTCTTTAAAAAAGACAACATCAGCATCGCTATGATTCTGAATACCCATGTAGCCTGATTCAGGACGGGGTCCACGATTGGGTTCGAAAGGAAACTTCTTATCCGGTACAGGATCTCCCTCTTTAAAATCTGTTACTTTAACGCCATTCAGATATACGATTGTTCTTGGACCATCCAGAGTAATCTCCATGGTATTCCATTCAGGGCCAGGCTTTCCTGTTTTAGCCAAAGGCTTAGTAAGTGAATATAACATTCCTGTATAATGATAATCATCTTCTTTAGAGAGTTCAGGCTTATTGTCAATCTGAACTTCGTAACCTGTATTCACCGGCATCATATTGTCTTCGGTCGGAACTGAAGGGATCCTGATAAATACCCCTGAGTTGCTGTTTTCATCACGCATTCTGAAGACAACCCGAATAACACAATTTCCAAATTTCTCGTTGGTCCAGTATAGTAGCCCCATACCTCCCTTTGACTTAACAAAACCATCTTCTACATAGTGAGAACCTGGTCCGGCCTGTTTCCATCCTGTCAGGTCCTTGCCATTGAATAGTTGTCTCCACCCGGTCTTATCCTGTGCGTTTGATGAGATACCCGAATTCAGTACCAATAGTAAACATACAGTAAAAACTGACATTACACTTTTTGCTGAAAAGATCCTTCTGTTAATTTCCAGCCAACGATTTGTTTTTTGTTTCATAGCATTTAGTTTTTGATGTTTGGTTGATTCTTTCTTCTTATAACAGCGTTCCTGACAATTGGTTTTGCCCAAAAGCTTAAGCTTAGAATATAGAGTAAAGGTAAATACAAAATCATCATTCCTGCCTGTAATCCTATCACATCTTTCAATTTGCCGATAAGCAACGAAAAAATTGCTCCTCCGGCAATTGCAGTGCATAATATTCCGGCAAAAGAACCGTGATATTTTGAAACACTGTTTAACGCAAGTGAAAAAATAATGCCATACATAACCGACAAACAAAAACCAAGAGCCGGAAAGCCAAAAAGAGCCATTCTTGCATTACCAAAAAGTGTAATTGTCAGTGCAATAAAGGCAAAAGAAGTAAAAATGCGTAAGACAATTTTACTATCAATAATTTTTAATAATACCAATCCAAGAATGCATCCGATAGTCATCATACCCCAGAATAAGCCAACTGTTGCAGCCCCTTCCAATTCCGGTTTAAAACCATGATAACTACGTAAAAATTCTGAGATCCAATTTGCAATTCCCTGTTCCATACCTACGTATGCAAATATCCCCAGGAAAAAAAGAATCACAGTCTTCTGTCTGAATAGTTCAATATGTGTTTTCCAGGCTCCGACAATTTCATCCTCTTTTCTAATAACATTCGGAAAACGCACTAAGAGAATAATTGCGACCATCAAAAAACTTATAAAAGCAAAAATCCAGTATATTGAGACCCATGGCAAATGAAGGGGTGTAAGGAAAGCCATAAAATTTATAAAAAGGCCACTATTAACATGTTGAGTACTAAGATTTGTTACAAGATAGGAATATACAAATGGGCTCAGGAATGAGGCAATTCCAAAAACCAGTTGAACTATTAGATTGTTAAAGGCAAAGTGTTCCTCTCCCCCGGTCACTCTGAGCAAAGGGAATAAGGCGACCTGTAACAGAGCCATTCCGCAACCAATAAGAAAAAGAGAGCATAAGAAAACAGGAAATATCGGAAGAAGAGAGAATAGAAGAGCGCCCGTAAAAGCAAGAATCCAGGCAAAAACCAGACTTTTCTTTTCATTGAATTTTTGTACAATCATTCCGGAAGGAATTGACATTAAAGCATATGCAATAAAAAATGAAAACGGTAGCAGCCCGGTCATGGTACCATTCAGGGAAAAACTATCACTTACATTTGGATTAATTGAACCCAGAATATTAGTCAAAAAAGATATGGCAAAGAAAATCAGAAAAATAAGGATTACCAGATAATGCTTTCTCTTCATGAGTAACTTTTAATGTATTTTTCAATTTTGTTTATGGCCGGAACAATTGCCTGTAAATGTAGAAATATCCTGCTTAGTATAGACTGAATAATTAATTATACAATCAACAATCTCTATTTTGAATTCCTGAGAAAAAGGAATAAATTGCCGGAAAATGATAAATGGGAAAAAAATATTTTGCTCTTAGTGCAGTTGATAGCAACAGACTGGTAAAAATCATACAAATAGTATTTGGTATAGTTTGCTTTTCTGTTGCAGTCTTTTGGTTGATTTTTAATATCAGATCATTGAAAGCTGATGCAACGCTGTGGATTACGATTGTATTTCTTTCAGGATTTGGTTTTTACCAGGTATGGGCTGGTTTAGGCATGGCAACCAGATTCATAGAAATAAGTTCAGATAAAATACAACTTAAGAAGAGCATTCTTTTCCCGGCTGCTAAGATACCTGCAGAAGAAATTCAAAAGATCGAATTATATCCTTTTAATCTTATCCTATTTTTAAAATCCCAAAAAAGGATTCTTCTCAGGTTTGGCGCTACTTATCAGGAAACCAATGAAAAAATCAAGGATGAAATTCTCAGCTTTGCTGAATTAAACTCAATCAAAGTTGAAATAAAAGAGGAAAAGTTATAATTTTCAGTGTCTTGCCCCCTTTTAGGGCGTTGGGAAGCCGATGAATCTTACAGGCTCAAGATCTTTTCCCAGTTCTCCACATTTACAGGTATTCCATTCTTAAGGTTTTCATTTCTTAATTTGACAACATTCTCACCTGGATAACGGATTTTAGAGGATGGATTTTCCGGAGTTGATTTATGCAAATCTTCAATAATCTGATTTATTGAATTATCAATTGCCGGGAAGTTATGCAGACTCTTAATGTTAATTGCTATAAAAACCTGTGAAACACTATATTCTGAATTGCAGCTATTAATTTGATGGGTTGAACGGCCTCCTGAAAGAATTGTTGCCAAAATATCAAGCAACAATGACAAACCTGCACCCTTCCAGTAACCGATAGGCAAGACTCTCCATGATTCAAGAATCTCTTCCGGATTGGTAGTTAATTCCCCATTATTATTAAAACCACCTGGATACGGAAGCTCTCTTCCCTCATTACTCAGTGATTCCATTTTCCCGTAAGAATACTGTGACATTGCAAAATCGAGTACGATTGCTTCATCATGAAAAGGGACAGCAATTACGAAAGGGTTGTTTCCAATCCGTGGGTCAGTAGCTCCCCACGCAGGCATATTCGGACAGGTATTTGTCCAGCAAATAAATACAAACCCCTTTTTTGCAGCCTGCCATCCGTAGGTTCCACCGCGCATCCAGTGGTTAGTGTTAGCCAGGGATACCATACCTATTCCGTTTTCAAGAGCAAGTTCCACTGCCCGATCTGTTGCAAAAGTTGCATTGAGAGGACCCGGACCAAGATTGCCATCCCATTGTTCAAGTGAACCAAGCCTGTGTACGAGGGAGGGAACAGCCTCTGGATTTATGTAACCCTCTATTGTGTTCTTTATAAATCTCGGAAATCTGTTAATCCCATGAGAATTGACCCCATCAACACTATTCATAGTGAATATTTCAGCACATTTTTCCGCCTTATCGTCTGAAAAACCTGTGCTCAAAAGAATTCTGAAGAATTCAGATTTCATTTTATTAAAAGGTATTCTTATATTGTGTTCAGTGTCTGCCATATTGAATAATTACCAATTCATTATTTCAAAACGATATCTGCGAAATCCATAAACCAGCTCCAATCTTTCAACAGCATGTTATGGACCCCATCTCTGATATGAAACCCTACTCTCCCACTGATTACCTGTTTATTTAGAGGTGGCATAGATTCAGGTATAGATGAATTCCAGCCTAAAAGTTTAAATACCGGAACCGCATTATAAAGAGATATATATGATCCGTGAGGATCACCCCAGAGATCCTCGTCTGCACAATCAATATACAATGCTCTTGGTGCAATAAGTGCCAGTAACATATGCATATCCACCGGAAGGGCTATTTCGTTATTGCTATATTTATTATAATTAGTACAGAACCAGTGAGGGAAAGAGGAATTAAGCCTTGCAACAGTCTCTCCAAATCGTCTTCTGGCTAAGGCTGCACCGCCGGCACCTGATTCATTTGAGATTACCATGGCGAACCGGGTATCTTCTGCCCCGGCCCATAAAGCTGTTTTTCCTGCCCGCGAATGACCAACAACAGCAATCTTATCGGCAGCAACATTTCTGTCGGTAACCAGGTAGTCCATGCACCTGCTGGCTCCCCAGGCCCAGGCAGCCAGCGTACCCCATGCATCATCAGGGCGTGGATTCTTATCAAGAATGGCATGTATCCCGTTTTTGAAATTGTCAAAATTGTCAGGGTCTAATTGGGAAGCATCAAATATCGCCATTCCATATCCTCTCGCAAGAGCCTCTTCAACAGGCCAATAATTACCTTTTTGCTTCCAACGGGGAGTATTGGATTCAGAAAACCATGGATCGATCAGAAGAAATGATGGTACAGGTTGTTTGACATTATTTGGTGTAAACAGAGTAAGGTTGAAGCTGAGCAATTTCCCTCCTGATTCAATACTTATCAAGATCTCTTTTTGAGTTGCAGTTCTTTCAAACACACTCGAATCAAGACTGAGAAGCTTAAATGTCTCAGAGTACTTTGTATCAGGTACCCTGCCAAAAATATTTTTACGGAAAAGCTCAAGAATCTCAGGACGTCGGATTTTATTCCAAAGGTCCGATGAAGCGATCTCCAATCCATCTTTTGAAGTTAATATTACAGGTAAAGTATAATTGGGGACTTTATCTTCATAATAATTAAAACCTGAATTCTCTTTCGACAGTTTTTCCACAATCTGTGCCGATGCTTTCCAACTTTTATCAGTCTGCGCTGAAATAATAACATAAGGAAGAAGCAATATAAAACAAAAACAAATTATAAAGTAAGTTGAAGGTTTCATAGCTGACTTTTTAATGATTTATCTTTAAAACTTTGCTGAAAGTAAAATTCTGTGCGCCTTTAAACCCCATATAACCAAAATCATTACTGAATAAAAGCATGAAAGCAAGAGCTTTAGCATAATGTTATTTTTTATCATTTCTATAAATAAATATTTTTAAATATGCCAGTTTACAAATTTATCATTATTTGTGAAACAGGTATTCTTGTGGAATCAAATAATTAAATAAATTGACCATTGTTTGAACATTTTTCCAAATAAACTATTATGTATGTAATAACTATAGTATTGGACGTGAATATAAAACCTGATCAATTAATTCATGACTTAAAGGAGGAACCTGGACTCTTGCTTAGTGCAAACCACCAGATGATTAGTTTCAGAAAAATATCAGTTTCAACCTGATCAGATATTTTTAAGTAATCCGGAGTTCTTCACTTGTGATAAAGCGTGCTCCTACTTTAGCAAGCTCACATTTTATGTCATCAAATTTATTTGGAAATAAAGGTCGGGAGGCATCTTCAATAAGTGTTGCAGAAAAGCCTTCAAAAATTGAATCAAGTATTGAAAAATAAACACATATATCTGCAGCAAGTCCGCAAAAATGTATTTCAGTGGTTCCTTTTTCTTTAAGATAACCACTCAGACCAGTGCTTAACTTATGATTATTATCGTAAAAACCACTGTAACTGTCAACTTCAGGATCCATACCCTTTCGGAAAATGGCAGCAATTCTATCAGATGCAATATCCTTATGTAATTCAGCGCCTGCCGATGTTTGAATACAATGATCCGGCCACAGGGTTTGTAGTTCACCATGAAGGAACATTTTGTCAAATGGTTTACTTGCAAAATGGTTAGAAGCAAAACTCTTATGTTCTTTTGGATGCCAGTCCTGTGTAGCTACTACAAGATCAAAATAACTCTGTATCTTATTAATAACAGGTACGATAATATTACCCTCAGGAACCTCAAGCGGACCTCCGGGCATAAAATCATTCTGAACATCAATAATAATAAGTGTTTTCATTTAAAATCATTTTTTAAATTCATCAATGAGTTTATCGCGTTCTGTTTGCAATCTTTTACTGATTCCAACTTTATAGATATGCGGATTGTCGAACCGTTTATATTCTTCAGGTAATTGTTCCATTCTGCTTTGGCTGTATTGTACTATTTCTGTTAACGTTTTAGGATTTTTCACTCTTACCCCACTCTTCATAACCTGGTGCAATAACGGTTCTTTAAAATATTTGATCAGGGAGAGTGATTTGAGAGGATACATAGGGTGATACATTATCTCCACATTTTGTTCATCAGCCATTGCTATGGCATCAGCTCCGGCAAATTTATTGTCGCTGTCAATGATCCTGAAGACTTGTTTCCGATGAGGCAGAGTTATTTTACTTATGTTCTCCGACAATTTAATCCTCGGCTTACCATTTGCCATTGATAATTTATAAACTCCGTCAAGAGCCGCATCAGGATGACCGGTGACAAGACTTGTCCCAACGCCAAAGACATCAATCGGAGCCTGTTGTTCCAGAAGACTTTTTATGATATACTCATCTAATTGGTTTGAAACAGCAATTTTGACATAACTGAGTCCTTCATTATCCAATCTTCTCCGGCTCTCTTTTGCAAGATAAGCAAGGTCGCCACTGTCAAGTCTGATTCCATTAAGGTGTAACCCTTTCTCTTCCATTTTTTTAGCTACGATAATAGCATTTGGTAAACCGCTTTTAAGAGTGTCGTAAGTATCTACAACGAGAACACAATCGTGGGGTTGCACTTCAGCAAAATGGAAGAAAGCCGACAATTCATCATCGTAACTTTCGATAAAAGAATGTGCCATAGTGCCAGATACAGGTATTCCATAATCACGACCTGCCCGTACATTGCTGGTACTATCGAAACCTCCTATAAAGGCAGCTCTGCTGGCATAGTAACCTCCAGGACCCTGAGCTCTTCGCAAACCAAAATCAATTAAAACTCGTCCTTCTGAAGCCTGTCGCATCCTGCTTGCCTTTGTAGCCACCAGTGTCTGAAAATTCAGAATATTCAGAAGAAGAGTTTCAATAATCTGAGCTTCAATTATATTTGCTTCAATCTGAAGCACAGGGCGGACCGGGAACACTAAATCTCCTTCTTCAGAACTGTAAACATTACCTGAAAACCTGAATCCTTTAAGATAACTGATAAAATCAGGATGGTATCCCAGTTCCTTTAAATACCCGAGATCATTTTTATCAAAACGTAAAATATCGAGAGTGCTGAGCAGATCCTCCAATCCCGCAAAAATTGCATATCCCCCATTGAAAGGTAACTTACGGAAGAAGTAGTCAAATACTGCTCTAGTCTCTTTTTGTCCTTTCAGGAAATAAACCTGAGACATAGTCAATTGATACTTATCAGTATATGTAGCTGTATAATTTATCATAGATCTTATATGAGTTCAAAATCAGAATAAAACTAACAAAATTCTAAATCATTACCTATGAACATTCATTCTGATCAATTGTTAATTCTATAACAAAGCAGAGGTATCGTTATAACTTTCAATGTTATGAACAAACTTTTGCCAAAAATGTTTTAAAAAAAGAATTGAACAAAAGCTGCAAAATATCAATAATACTTATTTGTCTGGCGTTACGTCTGAGCACTTCATCCTTACAAGGTCAATTTTTGAAAGATACAACCTCTGTAAATCTGATTAAGCGGGGTATCGATTATGTGTATAACTTCGATTTTAAAAACGCAGATAAGGTAAGTGCAAAACTCATAAAATTATATCCCGGACATCCCGTTAATTACCTTTTCAAAGGAATGATAACTTATTGGAAAAGCTATCCACTTATCACAACTTCACCAGGTCGTGAATCCTTTGAAGCAGACATGCGCAAAAGCATTGAATTATGTGATAAAATTAAAGATCCGAAATCTGAAGCTGAAATTCTGTTGGTCAATCTGTGCGCGAGGGGGTTGCTTTTATTATTCTATACTGATAATGATCTTAGCTTTGAAGTTTTTCCAATCGCAACAAGTACATATCAATGCGTCAGGCGCTCATTTGATTTTACCTCAAATTATTCGGATTTTTATTTTTTTACAGGAGTTTACAATTACTACCGTGAAGCTTATCCGGAAGCACATCCTGTATACAAGACGCTTGCATTTCTTTTCCCGAAGGGCAGTAAAGTTAAAGGATTGGAAGAATTACGAATAGTTGCTAAAAATTCCATCATTCTAAAAGCTGAATCCTATTCCTTCCTTACTGGAATATTCTTATGCTTTGAAAATAATTACCAGCAGGCGACCTTTTACAACAAAAGCCTTCATAAAATATATCCTGAAAATCCGGCATATCTTGGATCATACATTAAAAACCTTTTGTTAATTAAACAATATGATGAAGCAGAAAAGGAGATAAAATCCTCAATTGCTTATCTGAAGAACCCCTTTTTTCAGGCCCAGGTCACAATTTTTAATGGTATTTTGCAGGAAAAAAAATACCATAATATCAGACAGGCACAACAATTCTATATAAATGGGATTAAAGATGTTTCCAGTTTTCGAAGTTTCGGAGATGAGTATGCAGCTTATGCCTATTTCGGTCTGAGCCGAATCAGCAAGTTAAATGGTGATATGAATAACCAGAAATTGTATTTAAAACTTGCCTTGAAACTGGCTGTATTTAAGAAGGTTGATTTTGATGACTAGCGCTTAAATTCTGTCACTTTATGTTCATTTCCCTCTCATTCCGTAATACCTTATATTTTGTCATTAAGGTTCCAATTTCATTTACTCTATCACAACTTATCAGGTTCAACTTTATATCAAGTTTTTCGGAGATCACAATTCCAGCGCCCATTCCAAATATTTTTGGCTCAAAGGTAAGCCACAATTCATCAATTAATTGTTCTCTGAGGAATGCTGTTGCAATTTGTGCCCCTCCAACAATAAGTATCTTTTTCTCTAACCCTTCTTTAATTCGTTCAATGAGATGCAGCGGAGACTCATTGGTAAATTCCAGTTGTCCGGGTACTTCATAGCTTTTAAACTTATCAGGGTGTTTGGTTAGAACTAAAAAAAGATGTTTTGAGTCCGGCTTTACAGGATCCGGTCTAAAAGTACCGCTACCCATAATTATAATCCTTGTATAATTCCAGATTGCATCAAAATAATCCTGGTCATCCTGAGATGACCAGGACCTTATCATAGGATCTCCCCATTTGGTGATTTTACCATCGAGAGTGGAGACAAAAATCAAAATGGTTTTCATTTTAAGAATTTGAGCCACTATTAATATGTATGCTTCATTACATTTTCTCCATAGTTATTAAGTTCTCGCTGACACCCAGACCTGACAATTGTTTAAGAATTGCCTCCATCATTGTTGGAGGTCCGCATCATAAGTAGCATAATACTAATATTCAAGCACATAAATTTTATTTCAAATGACCCGCTTTCCAGTTTCCCCACTTCACATGGTATGCATTTCTTTTTGCTTAAGTCCATGGCTTTACATTCTAATGTTTAGAAACAAATTTCAGTTTAAATAGTTCGTTCTGTTTTAAAACATCTTCCCGCAAACAAAGGGACGGCTTATAACAACTTATTTCTTTGTAATAGTAAAGTTCTGGATCGTTCTGTTTCCTTCAATCACTTTGATTCCTGTAAAAGCAACTGTATCATAGTTTTCCTGGGTTGCGAATATTGAATATGTACCGGCAGGTATACCAACAAAAGCATAATGTCCTAATGTATCGGTAAAGGCAGTTGAAATTATCGTATCCTGTTTAACCCATACTTTAGCATTTACAATATTCACTTTGGAGGTGTCATTTACAAGCCCTTCAATCCTACCTGCTGTTGAGTTATTGGTAGCTCTTATACATGGTTTGAAAATAAATCCGTTCACACCGGCAGAATGATCCATATTGCCTCTCATTACAAATGATTTGGAGAGATCAAAGTCTAACAGTAATTCAGAAGATAAACCTCCTTCAACTCTTAAAGACGGGCTTATGAATATTTTTATTCCGGTTTGTTTCCCGCTCGGGACTTTTACATTATATGCAACCGGCTGACCTTTAATTTTAAGACTTGCCCGATCAACATAAAGTCGTATAAGGTCATAATTCCCTTGAGGAATCTCCAGATTTAACAGTTCTGCAGTAATTCCATTTCTCAGTTTCGAAAGATCAAGAGTAACAGAATCTTCTGAAAGCACAATAAAGGGATTGCCGTTATTGTCTCCTGCTTTCCTGATTTCGACTTTCGTTATTGTGACAGTGGCAGATTCAACAAAGCTGATGTTGAATGGATCATCAGTGATTTTTACTGAAAGTTTACCTGGACCATTACTGGTTTTAGTGCAGCTTGATAAAATAATGGCTGCCGCGAGTATTGTGAAAATTCTCTTTTTCATACGATTCTATTTTAAACATTAATTAATTTATGATCAAATATAGAACCATGAACATGAATGTTTCATGAATTTTCCGGAAAAACAAAAGAAAAAGTGGTGCCTTTTTTAATAATTGTATTCACAGAAATTTCAATCCCGTGAAAATCGGCAATCGATTTTGAAATTGCCAGCCCTATTCCGGTATTGTTCCCATTGGTTTCAAGCTTTGTTCTAAAGCGTGAAAAGAGTGTATCCTTCTGGTCTTCTGTCATTCCTCTTCCGGTATCTGAAATAGTCACAACAAAATTATTATTACGATTAAAACTTTTTACAAGAACCTTACCGCCCTGAGGTGTGTTTTTCACAGCATTATTCACCACATTGTAAAACATTGAAAAGATCAGTGATCTGTTGGCTCCATCAAATTGAAAATCCTTTGCAACCTCCTCCTTCAATAATATTCCGGCATCTTCAGCTATAGGGTTTATTTCACTGATAATCTCATGTAAAACCTCTTCAACATAGAACGATTCTTCACGTAAATACTGTCGGCTCTCTATACGGGCAATCAGCAAGAGTGAATTAACCAGGCCCTGAAGACGATGGAGAGTTTTAAGTGATTCCTCAATTTTGGTGGAAATCTCCGGTTCAATCTCCTTCTGAATCAGAATGTTTTCCAGTTTACTTCTTAAAACAGATATTGGTGTCAGTAGTTCATGGGAAATATTAACGGTTATATCTTTTTCTTTCTGAAAAAGCTGATCTATATGCGCCAAGAGTTCTATAAGGGCATTGTCGAGATGATGAAAATCAGATGTAGTTGTTATGACTGGCGCTTTATCGAAAGTAGATGGATTAGATATTCCCTTTAGCTTTTTGGTGATAAGGTCAAGCGGTCGCAACAACCTGCGAGTATATTGAAGATCTGTCAGGAACGTAATCAGAATTATGAAGACTAAAAATGCCAACATAACTTTCTTAATGTTCTTTTCGGTATGAAGTATACTTGAAAGGCTTTTACCAATCTCAAGCAAATACGTATTTCCATCAACCTTAAAGGAGTAATTAAGAAC
>Ga0066795_10000049_pt1 | contig 12974 bp, 13 predicted proteins | sample PersoiDNA2013191_FD_70940 | JGI IMG/M metagenome (GOLD analysis project Ga0066795, IMG submission 70940) | Permafrost soil microbial communities from the Arctic, to analyse light accelerated degradation of dissolved organic matter (DOM) -... | ecosystem: Environmental > Terrestrial > Soil >... | reverse complement strand
ATTCAGTTGGCAACTGCATTCAATCTATTGCCATGCGATTATGTTAGTCCATACTACCGTGATGAAAGTATGTTGTTAGGATTGGGCTTTACTCCTTATGAGCTGATGTTACAATTGCTGGCAAAAGCAGATGATATTTTTACAGGTGGTCGTGAATATTATTCACATCCCAATTATCGTGGCGATGATAAGCCGGGAATAATTCACCAAAGCAGCGCCACAGGTATGCAGGCAATTCCTACAACAGGTATTGCACAGGGCATCCAATATTTAGAGAATACAAAATCTTCTCTTTACCGGAATGGGGATGACGGGGAGGCACCTGTTGTAGTTTGTTCGCTCGGAGATGCAAGCATTACAGAAGGCGAAGTAAGTGAAGCATTTCAGTTTGCTGTTTTAAAGCAATTACCAATAATTTATTTGGTGCAGGATAATAACTGGGGCATCAGCGTGACTGCAGAAGAAGCACGAACAATGAATGCATCCCAATTTGCAAAAGGCTTTAAAGGTTTGCAGCGTTTGAGCATTGATGGCAGCGATTTTTTGCAAAGCTATGAAGTGATGAGAAACGTTGTGAAGGAAGTAAGAGACCATCGCAAACCTTTTTTAGTGCATGCAAGAGTGCCGCTGCTTGGTCATCACACCAGCGGGGTAAGAAAAGAATTTTACAGAACACAGGAAGATCTTGATAAACATTTTATTGATGATCCAAATCCAAAACTTCGTAAAAAATTAATTGATATTGGAATTTCAGAAGATGAATTAAAACAAATTGAAGATGAAACAAAAGCAGAAGTAGAGCAGCAATTTCGGCAGGCTACAAATGCCCCGGAGCCTGACCCATCAAAAGTTGCAGAACATGTTTTTGTTCCAACACCGGTTACTGAAGAAAAAGGCGAACGTACACCTGCAAGGGAAAACCTGCCTGCCGCAGGCAGGGAAAAAATAATAATGGTAGATGCTGCTTTGTTTGCTATTCGTGAAATAATGGAAGAGTATCCTGAAGTAGTTTTATATGGGCAGGACGTAGGACGTAGGCTGGGCGGCGTTTTCAGAGAAGCTGCAACACTTGGAGAACAATTCGGCGATGAACGTGTTTTTAATACAGCCATACAGGAAGCATACATTATTGGTTCTACAGTCGGTATGTGTGCCGTCGGTATAAAACCAATTGTTGAAGTTCAGTTTGGCGATTATCTTTATCCCGGCTTTAATCAATTGGTAACAGAAATTTCCAAAAGCTGTTATTTAAGCTGTGGAAAATTTCCTGTTCAAACAGTTATTCGTGTGCTTGTTGGCGCTTATGGTGGTGGCGGTCCATATCATAGCGGTTGCGTGGAAACGACATTGCTTTCAATCAAAGGAATTAAAATTGTTTACCCAAGCAATGCTGCTGATATGAAAGGCTTGATGAAGGCTGCATTCCTCGATCCGAACCCTGTTGTAATGCTGGAACATAAAGGTTTATACTGGAGTAAAGTTCCGGGAACTGAAGAAGCAAAATCTGTTGAACCTGCCAGCGATTACGTATTGCCATTAGGTAAAGCAAATATTGTTTTGCATGCATCAGATGATAAAATAAAAAATGGTGAGACAGCCTGCATTATAACTTACGGAATGGGAGTGTATTGGGCTAAAGCTGCCGCTAAAGACTTCAGAGAGCAAATTGAAATTGTTGATCTAAGAACTTTGTTTCCCTTAGATGAAGAATTAATTTTTTCTTCTGTAAAAAAACATGGGAAGTGTTTGGTACTAACAGAAGAGCAGCAAAATAATTCATTTGCAGAAGCCCTTGCGGGAAGAATATCGAAAGAATGTTTTCAATTTTTGGATGCACCGGTTGAAGTTTTTGGGGCATTGAATTTACCTGCTGTTCCAATGAATATCGGATTGGAAAAAGCAATGTTGCCCAATCCTGAAAAAGTTAGTGCAGTTTTAAAAACCTTGCTTGATTATTGATGAATAGTCTGAACCATGATTTGGGTAGATTTGTTTGATTAAGAAGATTAATTATCATTTCTCTTTAGTTAATATTTTTATTCTTTTCCTTATAATCTTTTAATCTACCCAAATCATGGTTCAGAAATTAGCAGAGATTAAATTAATATTTTGAAGAATGGAAAGCGAAACAAAAAAAGAAATTAAATTTTTAGAAGGTCCGCAAAGCCGGTGGTACGATTTTAAATATATCATCAGTGTTCTTTTTGAATTTATAAAAGGCTTTAGAGCATTGCATTTTATTGGTCCGTGCGTTACTATATTTGGCTCAGCAAGGTTTAAAGAAGATCATGAATATTATCAGCAGGCACGGCAGTTAGCAGGTGAAATTGCACAACTTGGATTTACGATAATCACCGGGGGAGGACCCGGCATAATGGAAGCGGCTAACCGTGGCGCAAAAGAGGTTGGAGGAAGAAGTGTGGGTTGCAATATAGTTTTACCCATTGAACAACATCCCAATCCCTACCTGGATAAGTGGATAAACATTAAATATTTTTTTGTAAGAAAAGTGTTACTTGTAAAATATTCTTATGCATTTGTTGTAATGCCCGGCGGTTTTGGAACGCTGGATGAATTTTTTGAAGCGATAACATTAGTTGAAACAAAAAAAATGGAAGGATTTCCTATAATCATCTTTGATAAAGAATATCATAAAGAACTGCTTGCACATAACGAACGGATGATGAAAGAAGGAACTATTTCTGCCAATTATCCAAGTTTGTATTTGGTTACAGATTCAATTGAAGAAGCTATTAATTACATTAAAGAAAAAAGTATTGGTGCTTTTAAGCTGCAATATGTAAAAGCGCCAAAACTTTTCTGGGGATTTTTTGAAAAAGGATTAAAAAGCTTCGTAAAATTGAACCGTAACTTCCACAAGATTCCCTGATAATAATTTTTGAATTGTGTTTATACATCTTTATGAAGCGAAATAAAATATCAGTAATTATTAAAAGAAGGTTTGACAAAGCTGGCAAGCTTTTCATAAGGATTATTATTGATTTTGAAATAGAATCAATTCATCAATTCAGAACGGAAATAAAAAAACTCAGAGCTTTTCTTCGTTTGCTAAACATGCAGTCAGACAGGCAATTAAAGATCTCAAAAGAAATAAAAAATTTTTACGGTTGTATAGGTATGATTCGCAATCTTCAGTTGCAAATAAAAAATGTAAATGATTATTTAGAAAACTCTGGTGATCAAATTCCTGCAACCTATATAGAAAAATTAAATGCGGAAATAGAACTCTGCAAAACAGATTCAACAAAATTCATTAGTGCTGAAAATTTCTCTGATAATGTAGAAAAAATAATTAATCGCTTACCTATCAATTTTAAAAAAGCATCAATAAAACAATTTATATTTAAAAAACTTAATGAATTAAAGCAACTGGTAATTTATATACATGATGATGAAGCGCTGCATAGCATTCGCAAAATTTTAAAAGATATTCTATACAACTGGTCTTTTATAAAACATTATCATAAATTGCTTCCTGCCGGCATTGCTGAAAAGAAGAACATATTGTCGCTTACAGAGATACTTGGAGATTTCTGCGACAAAAAAATTGGTCTTGAACTTTTACGAACCTATTGCTCTGGTATAATTGAAAGTGAAGAAAATAAAGTATTGCAAAAAATTATACAAAAGTGGCAGGCAGAAAAACTAAATCTGAAACAGCAAATTTATTATTATCTACGGTTAATACAATTCAGTTAATAGGTACTGGCTGAAAGTATTATTACAATCCTGCATAATAATCATATCCTCTCTCATACCAGTAATCAGGAGGACGTTCATTACTGAAGAAAATACTGCCGATTCTTTTTAAATGCTTTATACCATACTTAACCGGGATAATTAAACGAAGGGGATAACCCTGGTTCATGGGTAATGGCTTGCCATTCATTTCATAACATAAAAGCGTTTGCGGATGCATAATAGCAGGCATATCAATCCCAACATAGTAGCCTTTATCAGGCGTTATTAAACCAACATAATTCATTTTTGTTTGTTCATTAAGACCATATTTTTGAGCAAAGTCAGAGAACTTTACGCCACCCCAATGTGTAACCTGGCTCCAGCCTTCAATACATTTAAAGTCAAAAACTATTTCTGTTTTGGGTAATGCTTTTATTTCATCAAGCGTAACAAATAAAGTATCACCCGGAGTTTTTGCAACTTTTAATTTCCATGTTGAAGCATCAAAATCTGCACTCATTCCTTCATCTCCATTCACTCTTACATGTTTAACAGCTGCTGATAATGGAAATGTTTTGGCAAGATGATTATTACTAAAAAACTTTCCGAATAATCCCTCATTATAATTTAAAGCCTTTCGTAAAGGCCTTGGAGCTTCATTTTCTTGCGGCTGTTTGTGCAGCCATTTCCATCCAAAGATGGCAAAAGCTATCATCACAATAAAAACAGAAAAAGAGATAATAGTTTTCTTTCTTAATTGTTTTTCTGAAATTATTTTTTCTTTATCAGTCATCAGTCTTTAATTCGTTAGAAGGAGAAATGATTTCCATAGTTCCCCCGCCAGTTGGAGGGGGCGGAGGGGGTACCACTTCAAAACCCGTTACCATTCCTCTGAAATTATTCCATCCTGCAAGTATCACTTGTATTATATGCAATAAAAAAAACAAAGTAAATAAAATTGTTAAGATAAAATGCTCTGCTCTTGTCCATTCATAACCGCCAAGCATAGCACACAAAGTATGAAACTGAACAGGTTTATAAATTGATAGTCCTGTTAGCAAAGAACCAATTCCCATAATGATCACACCTGTGTAAGCAATGCGTTGTGCAGCATTATATTTCTTTTGTGGAGGCATGCCTTTTCTTAAATGAAGGTCGTGCAGAACAACCTGCCATGATTCTTTTAAAGATTTTCTATTCGGAAAGATCAATCTCCATTCACCCGAAATAGCTAAATATAAAACATACAAAAAACCATTTATGGCAAAGAACCACATGAACACAAAATGCAGGCTCATTCCTTCTGCCAGCCGGAAAGGGATATGTAAAGCCTTGTAAAATGAATCAGGAAAAAATTTTAAAATGGTTTTGTCGCCCCAGCCAACTTTGTAAACATCGTTAGCCCAGTAAATCAATAATCCACTCCAGACCATAACGGCAATCACCGGAAAATTTATCCAGTGAAACCACCGTATTGCAAGCGGATGTTTTTTTACAATCTTCTTCATTGCAGGAAAATATTTTACCAGGCATTTTCTTAGAGTAGAGGAAAATTAGATGTGATATAAAGTTATATTATTTTGCTTTTGCAAAATCCAGGGAAGCTGAATTCATACAATACCTTAGTCCTGTTGGCTTTGGTCCATCGTCAAACACATGGCCTAAGTGAGCGCCGCAACGGCTGCAAAGCACTTCTGTTCTTTCCATACCAAAAGTTCTGTCTGTCTTTTCTAAAACATTTTGTTTTTTTATTGGCTGCCAAAAGCTTGGCCATCCTGTTCCGCTTTCAAATTTTGTATCAGATGTAAACAATTCCTGTCCGCAGCAAACACATTTATAAATTCCTTTTTCATGGTTATCCCAATATTTGCCTGTAAAAGGATTTTCAGTTCCTGCTTTGCGTGCTATTGCAAATTGCTCTGCTGTTAATTGTTTTTTCCATTCGGCATCTGTTTTAACAACGGCTAAATTTTCCATTTGTTTTTTATTTTTTTGTGCGCAGCTTGAACCTGCAAGCAGAATGCATGTGACAGCTGTTAAAATAATTTTCATTTTATGTATTTTTTATTTAAGTAATTTACGTGGAATTTTTTTCTTTGGTTTTACAGATAGGTTAAGGATTACTTAAAACAACTATAATGGGAGTATGGCTGCAAATAGCAGAATATCTCTATACAAAAAAGAAAGATCCAAACCGTCCGCATACTAAATGGGTAGGCTATATGCATGGGATCAACCGATTGTCTATCCTGTTATTTTTAGCTGCACTGATAATTATTATGATAAAGTTGTTACGACATTAAGCCCCCTCTAAATCTCCCCCTTTAGGGGAGACTTGCTATCGCACAGAACCCTTACGGGATATGTAGGGCGTTTATTTAATTACTTTATAAAATCATAAATTATTTTAGCTGCATTTGCCGAAGCATTTCCGCCAAGACTTAATAATTTTTTCAGTTCTGCGTAATCGTTTTTGATCTGTTGTTGTCTTACTTCATTTGTTAGCAATTCGTGTAATTCGTGTTTAATATTTTCAACTGTAAGATTATTTTGAATAAGTTCTTTCACCACTTCTTTGTTCATAATGAGATTTACAAGACTGATGAATTTCAACTTTATTAACCTCTTAGCTATCAGGTAAGAAAGCTCATCTGCTTTGTAGCAAACAATTTCAGGCACTTCTAATAATGCAGTTTCCAGGGTGGCTGTGCCAGATGTTACCAATGCTGCTTTTGATTGTATTAATATTGAATAGGTTTGATCTGAAACCGCACTTACATTTTTATAAGAGGATAAAAACCTGTTATAAAAATCATCTGTAATTCCCGGCGCTTTGGCGACTATAAATTTATATTCAGGAAAATGCATGGCTGTTGCTAACATAACAGGAAGCTTTCTTTTGATCTCCTGTTTGCGGCTGCCGGGTAATAAAGCAATCATATTAGATGATGGTGGTATATTGCCAGTTGCCAGTTGCCGGCCTGCCTGTCCGGTAGGCAGGTTGCCGGTTGCCAGTTCCTTGTTTGTGGCGGCTTGTAGCTTATAGTCTTCTACCACTTTAACTAAAGGATGCCCAACATACTCCACATCAACGCCGTATTTTTTATAAAACTCTTTTTCAAATGGTAAGATGACGATCATCTTATCAACATATTTTTTTATAAGACTTACGCGACTTTCTTTCCATGCCCATACCTGCGGAGAGATATAAAAAATAACTTTCAATCCCTGCCTGTCCGGCAGGCAGGCATTTTCCTTTGCCCATTTTACAAGACGCAAATTAAATCCGGGATAATCGATAAGGATGAGAGCATCAGGATCATAGTTTAAAATATCCTGCTTACAAAATTTTAAGTTTTTAATGATCGTGGGAAGATTTTTTATTACTTCTGTAAAACCCATAAAGGCAAGGTCTTTATGATGTTTTACCAGTGTGATTTCCAGGGCTTGCATTTTATCTCCACCCCATGCCCTGAAATCTGCAGCAACATCAAGTTTTTTTAATTCTTTAATAAGATTGCTGCCATGCAAATCACCCGATGCTTCGCCTGCTATAATGTAATATTTCATACCTCAACCCCCTAAAGGAGAATTAATTTAAAAAAAATATTTGACGATAAAGATATGCTGTTGAAGTGACACAACCCTGCCCGACTAACGTCGTTCAGGCGGGGATGTTGCCCAAGGATTTGTGGATGGCTAAAAAATATTTTTATAAATATTTAAACAACATGGCAATAACTGCATAAACGATGGTGAGAACAAAAATTCCTTTTGCAGTTTTATCCTTGTGCCCGTTAATGTAAATAGTGAACAATACTGCGTTGGCAAATAATGATATGCTGATAAAAACGGTTATCAGATTGGGATTAAGTTTTAGCCATTGAAGCATTTCGCCAATTGTAAAGGCACGATATTTAAGAAATTTATAAAGAATAAAACCGAAAAAAGGTGCAATGAAACCGAGCACTAAGCCAAAAACGAAATTGTCTTTTTTAAATATCATTTATTTTCCAGTTTTTTTCAAGTTGTTTTTTTAATTCATAGTTGGTAAGATCGAACTGCACAGGAACTACACTTACATAATTATTTTGCAATGCCCATACATCGGTATCATCACCTTTATCAAAATTTACAAATTCGCCGGTGAGCCAGTAATATTTTTTACCGTGAGGATCCAGGCGTTCATCAAAGTCCTCATCATATTTTGCATAAGCCTGTTTACATATTTTTATGCCTTTTATTTCTTCCAGTGGAGCTACAGGAATATTTACATTCAGTAAAAGATGTTTCTCCATTTTTGTTTTCAAAAGGCTTTCTACAATTTTGCGAACATAAAATCTGGCAGCAGTAAAATTTGCTTCAATCCTGTAATCCATTAACGAAAAACCAATGCTGGGGATGCTTTCAATACTGGCTTCCATGGCAGCGCTCATTGTGCCACTATAAATTATATTGATGGAATGATTAGCGCCATGATTAATACCGCTTAAACAAATATCAGGCTTGCGATGGAGGATTTTATCTACTGCAAGTTTTACACAATCTACCGGAGTACCGCTGGTATGCCATGCTTCCACTCCTTCAAACATATCTTCCACTTTGTAAAGCCTTAACGGAACTCCAATAGTGATTGCATGACCCATGCCGCTTTGTGGCTTATCCGGGGCTACAACAATTATTTCTCCAAGTCCTTTTACAGCTTCAACCAGGTTTCGTATGCCCGGCGCCGTTATGCCATCATCATTTGTAATAAGTATGATGGGTGATGTATTCTCTTCATTCATTCATTTCTCAATTATCTGTCCACAACTAATTAAACCATCTTAATAATGGTCTTGCAATAGCTTCTCTAAAAGGCCATGGGATTGCTGCTAAGATCAATACAATGGCTAAGCCAAAAAATAGTAAAGTACGTTTATGTTTGGCGGCAGGTGTTGAAGCTTTTTTTACCGACACTCTGCCCACATGAACCAATATTAATGCAATTATCATTAGCAGTCCATGCTCCATTGTAAAAAAACGGTTGTTGGCATCTTTCATATTATTGCCAAGATCTTTCAACCTGTCGAACCACGAGTTAGTATAATATAATATCAACCCTAACAATAACTGTATATCGCAGCTAAGCATAAAAAAGAAATTGCTTCTGCTGTCTGCTGCTGTATAATTTCTTTTGCTAACGATTCCGGACATTGCTGAAAATAATGTCCAAATACCAAACAATAAAACAGCCCAGCGCAAAAGATTATGTAGTACTAATACTATTTGCATAAATAAAGTTTGTACAAAAATAAACTACAAAATATAAAGCCTGAACCATTCAATGAATTCAGGCTTAGTATCGAGGAGCAGACTTGAACTGCCGACCTTCGGGTTATGAATCCGATGCTCTAACCAGCTGAGCTACCTCGACAATTGGGCTGCCCGTCCGAACGGATCATCCGGGCGGGCAAAGATAATGCATTGAATAAATGTGGCAAGAGATAAAGTGCTCTAAGTATTTGTTCTTCCGGGATATTCCTCTAAAGCTTTTTGCAGGCAATCCATTGCGGCATTAATTGAATCTACATTAAGAACATAGGCTAATCTTACTTCATTTTTGCCTAAACCTTTAGTTCCGTAAAAGCCACTTGCAGGAGCAAGCATTACAGTTTTATTATTGTAAGAAAAACTTTCTAATAACCATTGGCAGAAAACATCAGCATCATCAACCGGCAATCTTGCCATCGCATAAAATGCGCCACCAGGGTTTGGGCAAAACACATCGGGAATAGCATTTAATCTTTTTACAATTGTATCTCTTCTTAATTGATACTCTTTTTTTGTTTTTTCAAAATAATTTGCAGGAAGATCTACTGCAGCTTCACCTAAAATTTGGGCAAATGATGGAGGACTTAATCTCGCCTGGGCAAATTTCATAACTGTTTGCAGCACTTCTTTATTTTTTGTAACCAGCGCACCAATTCTTCCCCCGCAGGCGCTGTATCTTTTGCTGATCGTGTCCATCAATACAACATGATCATCAACTCCTGTTAAATACATGGCACTGAAATGTTCTCCGTCGTAACAAAATTCACGGTACGCTTCATCAGCAAATAAAAATAAATTATGCTTTATGATGATCTCTTTAAGCGTTTCCATTTCCTGTTTACTGTATAAATAACCCGTTGGATTATTGGGATTGCAAATAACAATCGCTTTTGTTTTTGGCGTAATACCTTTTTCAAAATCTTCTATAGGCGGTAGTGCAAAACCTGTTTCAATTTTTGAAGTTATAGGTTTTACAATTACATCAGCAGCTACTGCAAATCCATTATAATTTGCATAAAAAGGTTCTGGAATTATTACTTCATCTCCGGCATCAAGGCAGCTCATAAAACCAAATAAAATAGCTTCGCTTCCTCCGGTGGTAACTATTATTTGATTGGCATCTATATGTATACCAACCCTGTTATAATACTCAACCAGTTTTTTTCTATAGCTTTCGTTACCCGCACTATGACTGTATTCCAGCACTTTAAAATCTGAATGCCTAACCGCATCAAGTATCTGCGGGGGTGTTTCAATATCCGGCTGACCGATATTTAAATGATACACTTTAGTACCTCTTTTTTTTGCAGCTTCGGCATAGGGCACTAATTTTCTGATAGGAGATGGCGGCATTAATTTGCCACGTTTGCTTACAGATAACATGGAACAAATATACGGAACACTAAAAAGTATAATTCAAAATGATATTAATTGAATGTAATGTGGGGAAAATTTTACCAAGTACCAATCTATATACAAAATCGTATCAATAAATTTTTACTCTGGCTCGGTTGTTGGCAAAACACAAATAACATTGATGTGCTTTTATATAATTCTTTTATATTTAAGATCAAATAATAAAGCAATTATTTTTTAACACAAAACAAAATACGTATGAAAAGGTTTAAAAAAATTTCTACTGGTTTAAAGAGTTTTTTAGCATTTATTATGCTATGCCTTGTGCAAACAATTGCATTTGCGCAGGATAAAAAAGTTGAGGTAGATATTACTACAGATAAAGGCGGTGGAAACTGGTATGCGCAACCATGGGTTTGGATAGTTGGTGGCGCTGTGTTTTTATTATTGCTGGTGGCTCTTATGCGTGGCAATAGCAATAAGGATTAATTGGTAAATAAGAAATTAAATAATGAATAGCTGCTTAAAGCGGCTATTTTTTTTATAGAGATGTGGTTAATTTTTTAAGGCCAATTGAGTATTCACTTTTGCCAGGAGGTCATTTACATCAAATGGTTTTGCAATAAAATCATTGGCGCCATAATCAGCAATGGTTGCGGCTGCGCTGGGATGCGCAGAGAACATGATAATAGGAATATGTTTGGTATCTTCCTGCGACTTTAGCTGTTTGCAAATTGTTCTTCCATCATTACCTGAAATAAGAACATCTAATAAAATCAGCTCAGGCTTAAACGTTTCAACTTTTTCAAAAGTATTTTCCCATTTAGCCGTTACTTCTACTTCAAAACCTTTCATGGTAAGTAATATTTCCATTACTACTAAAATATCCAGATCATCATCTACAACTAAAATTTTAGGCATATTTTTTATTTTTCAAATACATTGGAATTTTTTTTCAGATTCATTGGAATTGTAAAAGTAAAGTTTGTTTCCATTGTTTCTTCATTTTTGCTACCCAAAAATTTCTTTCATAAGATAAACGATGATTGCCGGTTTTTTATTTTCTTAATTGCAGATACGGAAATAAAATTTACATGTTCGTAAAAATTATTTCTGAATTTTCTTTTTTAAATTTTCATCAAGGGCTTCTAAAAATTCTTCAGTATATAAATAATGAGCTCCATGTGTTACTTTATTTCCATGAACTGCAATAGCAAGGTCCTTGGTCATTTTTCCGCTTTCAACAGTTTCAATACAAACTTTTTCAAGCGCATTACAAAAATCAATTAAGGACTGGTTGTTATCAAGCTTGCCACGAAATGCCAATCCTCTTGTCCATGCAAAAATAGAAGCGATCGGATTTGTAGATGTGGGTTTTCCTGCCTGGTGTTCTCTGTAGTGGCGGGTTACAGTGCCATGGGCTGCTTCTGCTTCCATTGTTTTTCCATCAGGTGTTATTAAAACAGAAGTCATTAAACCTAAAGAACCAAACCCTTGCGCAATGGTATCACTCTGCACATCACCATCATAGTTTTTACATGCCCAAACAAAATTGCCATTCCATTTTAAAGCGCTCGCTACCATATCATCTATTAGTCTATGTTCGTAAATAATTCCTGCGGCATCAAATTCTTTTTTAAATTCTTTTTCAAATATCTCCTGAAAAATATCTTTAAATCTCCCATCATATTTTTTTAGGATTGTATTTTTTGTTGAAAGATACAATGGCCATTTTTTGCTAAGCGCCATATTAAAACAACTTCTTGCAAAACCCATAATACTTTCATCTGTATTGTACATGCTTAATGCAACGCCATCGCCTTTAAAATTATATACCTCAAAAATTTGTGCAGGGCTGCCATCTTCGGGGGTAAAGGTCATGGTTAATTTTCCTTTGCCTTTTATAACGGCATCGGTTGCACGATATTGATCGCCAAAAGCATGACGTCCTACAATTATGGGTGCTGTCCAGTTAGTTACTAAACGCGGAACATTTTGTATAACAATGGGTTCACGAAATACAGTTCCGTCTAAAATGTTTCTGATTGTGCCATTGGGACTCTTCCACATTTGCTTCAGGTTAAATTCCTTTACCCTTGCTTCATCAGGAGTGATTGTGGCACATTTAATTCCTACGCCATATTCTTTTATTGCATTCGCAGCATCTATTGTTACCTGGTCATTGGTTTCATCGCGGTATTCTATACCAAGATCAAAATATTTTATGTCAACTTCTACATAAGGAAGTATGAGTTTGTTCTTAATAAATTTCCAGATGATCCTTGTCATTTCATCCCCATCTAATTCCACAACGGGATTTGCTACTTTAATTTTTTCAGCCATTATATTTTAAATTTTTGCAAAGATAGAAATTAACAAGATGCATGCTTCTCTAATTAATACTTTAATTATTATCTTAAAGATGATAAGTAAAATACAGTATCTGAAAAGAAAAAAAATGTTTAACCTCCCTCTCTGAAGGAGAGGGAACGAGGGTGAGGTGTAATAAAAAAATCCTCTCCAATTGGAAAGGATTTAAAATATAATTTGCGAGAACCTGCCTGCCGGCAGGCAGGTTAATAATCTTTATTATATCCACCGCT
>Ga0066795_10000047_pt1 | contig 13010 bp, 15 predicted proteins | sample PersoiDNA2013191_FD_70940 | JGI IMG/M metagenome (GOLD analysis project Ga0066795, IMG submission 70940) | Permafrost soil microbial communities from the Arctic, to analyse light accelerated degradation of dissolved organic matter (DOM) -... | ecosystem: Environmental > Terrestrial > Soil >... | reverse complement strand
TTGCCTGACGTCATGTCGCCCCTCTTCGTCTGACCACTGAGTGTCATGACCGTATGGGCAACGAGGGCCGATCAGGTGGACCTCAGGGGTCCAAATCCACACGATCTAGCGAGGAGCCCTCTGGTGCCAATCCGCACGAGCAGCCAGGGGCGGTGGTCGGAGCGCGAAGTACTCATGGACTGAGCCGCAGGCTCGATTGCCGAGCCGGCCGGCGCCACCGTGACGACCGTCATGAACATGACTGCCGCCTTTGAGGATGCCCACGCCGCAGCCGACAAAGTCGACGCCGTCCCCGAACTCGAAGAGACCTTCGCGTGCAGGATGACGCTCGGCGTGCTGGCGGTGACGAAGATGGCCCTTGGCGTGACCCCGCGGCACGGATGAGCGCGACCGTCCAGATGGCGGCGGGGATGTCGGCGACCGTCGTGTAGGCGGCCGCGTATCCCTGGTGGAGGGCGGGCGCTGAGCTTGTTGCGGGCATGGGCGCCCCGCCGTTCACTGGGCAGCGGCTCACGACGTCAGCCACGCCTCCACGTCGTCCAGAGATATGCCGGCCTCCCACGTCGCGAGGATGTCGGTCTCCGCGCAGACAAGCCAGTAGGCGCCACAGTCAGCCGCCCTCCAGTCCTGCCGACGGCTCTTGTCCAGCCGGTATCCTTGGCGTGCGGCCAGGCGGCGGAGCCGCTTCTCCCGGGCCTTCTCTGATCTGTCCACGCTCGCCTACCAGGTCGCCAAGATGACGAAGACTTCGGCCGCCCAGATCGCCGCGCCGACGAGGCCGGCCAGCGGCCAGCTTGCGAGCTTCTGACGAGTGGCGCTAGTCATGGCGCCGTCCCCCATACGGACGGTGCCTAGGGGCCGTGTCGTGTGCAACCGCCGCGGGGCCCCGCCTGCGCACAGTGTCGGCCGGTGAGCACGCCGGGTGGAGTCGAGGCCGGGAAGTTCACCCGTTTGGCGGTAGTGAGTGTCCGACGGAACTCGGGCCCACCTCAAATCCACACGATCTGACGAGGCTCCGCCTCGGATCGTCGAGTTCGGTGGCTGAGCTGGTGGGCGTAGGTCGATCGTTTCGACCGGGATTTGTTCGCACGGCAAAGGATGGGAGCTGCGTCCGAGACCCTCGGCGGGACCTGGCTGGCCGGCGGTGGAGACGCCACGGACGCGCCGATCCCAGCTCCGGCCGAACCTGTACGGGCGACCTGACGATGACGCTCCAACGCGCGTCTAGCCAGCCCCTGTGCCGGTGCCCGTACTGCGGACACTGCCGGCGACGGCGGAGAGCAGAACTCGTTGGACAAGGAAGGGGTGGACTGGGTCTTCCATCCAGAAGTCGGTCTTCGAGCGTTCGATGAGTAGAAGAGCCTGCACGACCAGGTTCGCTTCCAGCCGTTGGACGAGACGGTCGTGGAGGCCTACGCCGACGCGCTGGCTCGGGAAACCGGTTCCCTGCCATCCTGGCTCGGCTTGAACGCACGCAGTACGTGCAACTGGACGGCAACCACCGCTTCGCTGCTTACGCTCGCAATCAGCGCGCCGGCATCCCGGCCTATGAGGTCTTCGTCTCCGGGATGCAGGCCACCATGCTGGCCTTCCGAGCTAACGCGCGGTACGGCGTGCCCAACACCGAGGACGAGCGGCTCAGTCACGCGGTCTACCTGATGGACTCGGACATCAGCCTGGCGCAGGCCAGGCGGTCTGCATGGTCAGTGAACGGGCGTTGCGAACGCGCTGGAACAAGCGCCAGGCTAACCGGCGGGCGGGACGAGGTCGGCCTGCTGCGCAACGAGTGGGACTCACTGCTGCCGGCGGTGCGGGTCGGCTGCTGATGATCGCTACGGATCGCTACGGACGAGGGTTTCGAGCGACCGACCGACCGACTGTCGGCATCGGCCGGCGATAGCGATCGACTCCCGGCCCGGCCCGGCCCAGGCGGACAGCCAGCCCTGCTGGATGCGCCCCTGGACGCCCCTGGACACGCACAAGAAGTCACCGCCAGTCGATCTGGCTGGTGGTCACGATCTCTTTCCACGGGCCAGCCGGCACGGCGGTCTCGTCGACGAAGTGCCAGGTGGTGGTGCCTTCCCCGGGTAACTGCAGAAAGGTGGCCATGGCCGGAGATAGATCAAGTCCGGAGTTGTGGTAACGCGGCGCCGCCGAACCGAAGACGTAGTCAACGTCGTCTTCACCCAGCGGTCCGGCGTCCTCCCACTGGCCATAGACCGTCCGTCCGTTCAACGTGACGGCTATCCAGCGATTCTTGATGATGGACGTGCCGGGCGATGGCGGCTGCGCCTTGTTGTACCACGGCACCTTGGTGACGTTTCGCTTCAGCTTCCCGTCGGCGTAGTCGCTGTATGGCAGGGCGAAGTAGAACGGGTTCTCCTTGGGTACGAAGGCAGCAGGACGATACCCACTACGGTGGTTCGGGTCATCCAAACCACCGTAGTACTGACTCCAATTGTCCTGCCATACGCTGGGCGTGTTGGGGATGAAGTGGTTGTCTGGCGCGGGTGGTTCACCCACCCAAAAGAAAGTTGTCTTGACCGTGTGGTATCCGCCTGGTGATGGGCTGCCACAACCAACGAGTATCAGCACAACCACAATCAGTGCAGTGCGTGCCGGAATCACTTGGACGTTACCTGCTGATGCAGGGCCGGGCATTCCGGCTCCTGCGTGGTGGCAAGGTCGCGGCGCTGTTCCGCGATACTACTGTATCGGGCGGCCAAGCTATTCCAGCGCGTTGTCAGAGGTGCGTCCGGCGGCGGGTTGTAAACCCCCGCGGCTACCCGGTCAATAGCACATCCCTCCTCGACCAGCACGGCTAACTTATCGCTGACAGCGGCCGCCGCGTCGAGACGGACGGTGACTGCCCGTAGAGCAGCGTCATTGTTCACGGGCTGGCACTGGCTACCATCGGTGAAGGAGCAGCCAATGACCGGTTTGGCGGCCGGGCACCTCCGGAGCCCCGCGCACCGCCACCGGACAGGCCACCGTGGCCGGGTCGATGGCCGGCCCCTTGCCTTGGGCTCCGAGGTCCTCGATCCGCCGGATGCGCTGGGTCAGGGGGTCGTCTGTGGGGGTGACCTCGACACCGGTGAGGACGAGGCTGATGGCAGACAGATCCGTTCCCAGCTTGACTAGCTGGGCAGTCACGGACAGCGCCGGGTCGACGCCGAGATCATCGACGAGGCGCTGCAGGGCGGCGTCGTTGTTCACCGGTTGGCACTGGTACTGCGCGGCGAGGTCACACGGCCTTGGCGGAGGCAGGGCCTTGTCAGCCGCCGTGTGAGCGGACTGACAGCCGGTCGCGAGGAACGACAGGGCCACGGCGGCAGCGGCCAACCCACGGACGTGCACGGTCTCTCCAGTCGTCGACTACTTAGCGTGGTGTCAGATATGCCACGCGAATTCACGGTGGGTAGCCGATATAGCAGTTCGTAGTTGTCCGACTGCGTATCGTCAACATTGGGTCAATGCGATGGCGAAATTCAGACTTTCCGGGTCGCTGTCACCCGAACGGGTGAACGCCACATTGCTTCGCTCATGGCAGATTGGTCGCGCTAGCCCGGAAACTGCGGCACGTCGTGCCCGCAGGTCAAACAAGCTTCTGGGGACGCAGGAAGTCGGCAGTTGGGGGACGAACAGGTGATCGCCAAGCTGCGTTGGCTACTTGCTGTCCTGATAAGTTCGATGTTGGTGGCAGGAACGACGTTCGTGACCTCCGCGGCGACACATCCAGCGGTCGTCAAACTGTCCGGGATCAAGTGGTCGAAGACGGCAACATCGGGACCACCGGCCCCCAACGGTGGCGTTCGGAATACGCTGATCCTGGTCGACGACACAACCGAGGAGGCCAAGCTGGCGCAGGTTTACGGAGTGCTCGCGAGCAACCTCGTCTCGCATTTCACGCACCCAGTCACCCAGGCGGTAACCAGCTATAAGGCCGGGCAGATCCGGGACTATACCGCTCTAGTGTACATCGGCGTCGTAGCGGACCAGGAGTTACCTCCCGCCCTGCTGGGCGACGTCCTAGCCGACGTTAGGCCGACGCTCTGGCTGGGCGCCAACGTCGACCAGTTGGCGGCCAGGACCACGGCTTTCGCAACCCGGTATGGATGGGAACCAGGGCAGCCCATCGTCGACCCGGTTACAACGGTGACCTACAAGGGAACGCAACTAACTCGGGCACCGGACGCGGATACGCTGACCCGCATCAACATCACGGCCAGTAGCGCGCAGGTGCTGGCCACCGGGACCAGTGCCTCTGGTGAGGTTGTGCCGTGGGCCGTGCGGTCCCGCCAGTTGACCTATGTCGCCGAACCGGGCCTCGATTCGGGCGGCGTCTCCAGTGACCGGTACCTGGCCACTAGCGATTTGATGTTTGACCTCCTGAGCCCGACTGTGCCCACCCGGCACCGTGCTCTGCTGCGGGTGGAGGACATTGGACCCGACGCGGACCCACAGCAGCTCAAGGTGGTTGCTGAGTACCTGGCTGCTCAGCACATTCCGTACAGCTTTGCCCTATACCCGATCTACGTCGACCCGGTTGACCAGCATCCGCGGCGCACCATTAAACTGGCCGAGCGACCGGAAGTGGTCAAGGTCATTGCCTACATGCTGCAGCACGGTGGAACTATGGTGCTGCACGGGCTTACGCACCAACTCGGCGATCTCATTAACCCGCTGAACGGCGGCAGCGGCGCGGACTTCGAGTTCTTCCAGGTGCACAAGTCGCCGGACGGCACCCTGGTTTACGACGGACCAGCGCCTGGAGACTCGCCACAGTGGGCTCATGACCGGATCGTCACGGCCATTAACGAGGTGACCCGGACGGGGTTGCCTCGACCAGAAATCTTTGAGTTTCCGCACTACGGTGCCTCGCCGGTTGACTACAGCGTTGTCGCGGATCTGTTCGACGCCCGGTACGACCGAGCCCAGATCTTCTCGTCTGCATATCCTGGAACTGGGCCGATGTCGCCGTACATGTTCGAGCAGTATGCGCCCTACGTCATTCACGACGCCTACGGCAGCACCGTCATCCCCGAGAACCTCGGCTATCTAAGCGGGCCGCCGGTCCAAACTACCGGACCAGAGTCGATAGCTTCGGTTATTGAGAACGCGCAGAAGCAACTCGTCGTGCGGGATGGCATCACCAGCTTCTTCTATCACCCGTACTTGGGGATCGCTGGTCTGAAAACGATCCTCGACTCGCTGAACGGTATGGGCTACTCATTTACCGCTCCCGCTGACCTCTAAGCCACAAGGAAATCATGTGTTACTCGCTATCTTTGCCCCGCCTAGGAACACGTCCACCTTCGACCCAGGTCTGCTCGTCCGCATCGGCTCATTTGCTTTCTGGATTGCTCGACAAGCGTTGGTAGTCGCCGGTGGGCTGTTCCTGCTTTACGTCCTCACCGTTGTGGCGCTGACGCTGATCTCACTGGTTGGCCGCGAGCGGTCGACTTCATGAGTGTAATTCTCATTGCGGCGACTCTGGCCGTCATCATGGGGTTCACCTACGCGCTGGGGATGTACCTAGAGGGCGCCACGGTCAAGCCGCCGAGTGTCGACCCAGTGCCGGCGCTGTCGTTCGTCTTTGTCATCCCGTGCCTGGACGAAGCTCGCATCCTGGAAGCCACACTGGACCGGCTGACCACGTTGCCGCTGCGGGACTACCACATCCTCGTCATCGACGATGGATCCACCGATGACACATACGCCATCGCCAGCCAGTATCCCGATCGTCGGATCCAGGTCCTACGTCGGACGCCGCCGAACGCGCGCAAGGGCAAGGGTGCTGCGTTGAATGCAGCGATTGCTTACCTACGTGAATCCGACGTCGTGGCTGATCGGTCGGCCGACATCGTCGTGTGCCTGCTGGACGCGGACGGTCGCCTCGATCCGGAAGCGCCGCGAACCGTGCTGCCCTACTTTCGTGACCCCAAGGTCGGTGGTGTCCAGATCACCGTTCGGATCAACAACCGCGGCGCGGGCTGGCTGGCCCGGCTGCAGGACATGGAGTTCGTGGTCTACACGTCGATCTTCCAGCTCGCCCGCAACCGCCTCGGCAACGCTGGGCTCGGTGGGAACGGTCAGTTCACCCGCCTGTCGGCACTGACGTCGCTCGGGCCGGAGCCGTGGGCCAACGTTCTCACCGAAGACCTCAACCTCGGCGTACGCATGCGCCTGCAGGGTTGGTCGATCCTGTTCTGTCCCTCGGTGGCCGTGCACCAGCAAGGGCTGCTGCACCTGCGCCGGCTATTACGGCAGCGGTCTCGTTGGTTCCAGGGACACCTGCAGTCTTGGTCGCTGGTCCCTCCCGTGGTCCGTGGCATGTCTGGGCGGCTCGCGGCCGAGACGCTTAACGTGCTGCTAACGCCGTTCCTGGTGATCGTCGGCTCATTCATGACGGTGTCCTTCGTCACGGCCAGCATCGGGGTCGCGATCTCACCGGTCGCCCGGGAGCAGCTCCTGCAGCCGGCCCCGATTCTGTCCTGGTACCTGCTCACCTTCTTGCCAGGAATCCTGTTTGCCGTGGTCTACTCGCGCCGAGCAGACAAGCTCCCCGCCTGGCGGATGATCGTGTTTGGACACGCCTTCATCCTCTATGGGATCATGTGGATGATCGCTGGCTACTGGGGCATCTTTCGACTCCTACGGCGACAGGATGGCTGGTTAAAAACGGCAAGACTGGCTGAGACCGTGGACACCAGCGTTCAGCCCGGTGTCCTTGCCGAGGGCTCACGTGCTCGCACGGGTTAGTACGTCGCAGGTGGTGCGACGTCGGTGGTGGTTGGTGGTGGCGATCGGTGTGGTGCTCAGCGCGTTGGCCGTTACCGCCACGGTACGGCGGAGCAGCACCTCGACGGTTCAGCCACATAGGCCAGAGTGCCAGCCTTGGCGTGAGGGAGCCACGTGCCATGGTTGGACGTTGCAGTACACCGGTTTTGGGTCTGCCGCTACCACCGACGGTAGCAACCCGCGCATCACCTTGGCGCCGATGCCATCGACCAGAAATCTCGAGACGCACGCTGGACTGGTGGTGCGCCGGGGCCAGATGCCGTTGGACATCACGGTGCAGATGAAGACCACGCATCAATTACGGCAGCCAAATCCTAATTCGTGGGAAGTGTCTTGGCTGCTTTGGGACTACATTGATGATCGACACTTCTATGCCGTTGCCTTGAAGCCAAACGGCTGGGAGGTAACCAAGGAAGACCCAGCGTATCCCGGTGACCAACGCATGTTGGTCACCGAAAGTTCGCCAAGTTTTCCCATCGGAATCGATCACCACGTCCGTGTCCGCCAGGAGGGGAACAAGTTTTCGGTTTGGGTTGATGGAGGCCGGCTCATGGATTTCACCGACACTGAGCGCCCGTATCTAGCGGGCAGCGTCGGGCTCTACACCGAAGACGCTGTGGTGGAGTTTTTTGATCTCAATGTGCCATGACGCCTCAAGGTCCTCTCGTGCGCTGCCGACTCCAGGGTGCGGGGTGAGTCGACCAACGGCCCATCCAAGCCTGGGAGGCCGGATATGCCGCGTAGTAGGCACCGCATTGCCGTCACAGTCGCAGTTGTGGCAGCAAGCGTGACGATGGTCACGACCGTCAATACCCACGTGGCCGTAGCTGCGGTTTCTGGTGTGCTGTTTGCCGATAACTTCACCGGCATGGCGCCGGGAGTTCCCTTCGCGGAAGGTGAGCGCCGCGGCCAGTGGATTGCCACCTACAACGGGTACGGCCTCACGCAGGTTGAGCGTGATGCAGAGAAGGGCGCAGTGCTGTCGCAAGCACCGCAGGCGACGTCGCAGGAGGACGTCACTCACGCCGCTGCGACCACGACTGCTCGTCAGTTCGGCAACGTCGACATCACCGTGGAGCAGAAGACGGTCAAACAGACGCGGACGCCGGAGCCCAATGGCTGGGAAGTGCCCTGGCTGCTGTGGAACTACACCGACGACGACCACTTCTATTCGCTGGTGCTAAAGCCCACGGGGTGGGAACTGGGCAAGGAAGACCCTGCGTATCCCGGAGCGCAGCGTTACCTGGCAACGGGATCTTGGCCTGCCTTCAACGTCGGCTCATGGCATACGCTGCGGATCCGACAGGTCGATAATAAGATCACTGCGTGGGGCGATGGACAGCTTCTCGCGAATGTCCCCGACCGCGAGCGGACCTACCGCAAGGGCCATGTCGGGCTGTACACCGAGGACGCTCACGTGCACCACGCGAACATTGTGGTGCGCTCTGTCAGCTAATTTCGACTGAACGGGGAACTTCGCATCTTGAAGCGCGTCATGGCGATTTACGGCACCCGTCCGGAGGCCATTAAAATGGCGCCCTTGATCAATGCCATCGACTCGGCGCCAGAGATCAATTTGGTCGTCGCGGTCACTGCCCAACATCGGGAGATGCTCGACCAAGTCAATGCCCTGTTCGGCATTCAGCCCGACATCGACCTGGACATACTGCAGTCAGGGCAGAGCCTGACCGAGATCACCACTCGGGCATTGGACGGTCTAGTGCCGGCTATTGCGGCGGTTAAGCCGGACGCCGTTGTTGTCCAGGGCGACACCACGACCACTTTCGTTGGAGCCCTGGCGGCGTTCTACCAGCAGGTCCCGGTTGTGCACCTCGAAGCCGGGCTGCGCACCTACAATCGGTACTCGCCGTACCCGGAAGAGATCAACCGCCGCCTAACCAGCCAACTCAGTTCGCTGCATCTCGCGCCGACGCCGGCCAGTCGCAGCAACTTGCTCCGAGAAGGTGTCGACCCAAAGTCGGTCGTCGTCACAGGGAACACCGTCATCGACGCCCTGCTGGCGACGGTTCGTCATCGAGTGCCTTACGGCAACGCCGACCTGGAGGCGCTCGATGGCGACCCGCGGCGGGTGGTGCTGGTCACCGCGCATCGACGAGAGTCATGGGGCCAGGCGATGCACGACGTCGGCCACGCGCTGGCTGAACTTGCGGACGATCCCGAAATCGTGATTGTCTTCCCGGTCCACCGGAACCCGATCGTTCGCGAGGCGATCCTGCCGCCCTTGGCGGGGCGGGACAACGTCGTGATCACTGAGCCGCTCGACTACGGCGCCTTCGTCCGAATCATGAACCGGGCATCGATCATCATCACCGACAGCGGCGGTGTGCAGGAGGAAGGCCCCAGCCTGGGCAAGCCAGTGCTGGTGATGCGCGACACCACGGAACGTCCGGAGGCGGTCACCGCGGGCACGGCGCGGCTGGTCGGGACAGACCGACAAACGCTCGTTGCCGCCACATCCCGGCTGCTCTACAACAATGACGCCTACAATGCGATGGCGACCGCCGTGAACCCCTACGGTGATGGCAAAGCTAGCGATCGTAGCGTCGCAGCAATCGCTGAGCTGCTGGGAGTCGGCCGGCGAATCGCGGATTTCTCACCGTCGCCGGATCAGTGCTGATGCGCTTACTGGCGGCACAGCCGAGGGGACGGGCGCCCTGTGCCGCCAGCAGCCCCTTGACGCCTGGCCTATGACTCCTGCTCGTCGTGCATCACGTCCAGTACGGCGCGCACCAGCTCCCACCCGCCTTCGCCGTACCGGTGTCGGACCACTCCAGTCCACGGCGGGCGCCGGTCATCGGCATAGTCCACCTGACGTCGTAGGTGTTCACGGTGTCGTCGATCCCTGGGGCACCAAGATCGCGAGACTCCTGGCGCATCGCGTACAGGGATCCGATCGAAGTGACGTTGATCGACAGACTTGCATGGAGCGACATACATATCCTCCGGTCACGTAGTGATCAGGCTGCTCCCCCCATCGCTTCAGCACCAGAGCGCGATCAACCGGCTCCATGAAGTCGATTAGACTGGCAAACTGGCGCGGGTCGATCCGCTCGGACAGCGCAAGGGTGATCTCCGCGTCACTGACGGCGTACCGGAAGCGCTCCTCGGCACTGAGTTCGTGCATCCGGCGCCGGTCCACCTCGATCGGCTCAATGCCCAGGACCGCCCGAGCCACCGGCTTCAGGCTATGCCGTACCCCCAGCGCCTCGGCAATCGGTCGGAAGACCTCGGTTCACGAGTCTGATCAGTGCTTTGCCAACGGGCGTTGTAGTGACATGGAACGGAGCCGCTTTCGATGTCCCGTTCCTGGTGGATCGTTACCAGGCCGAGCATCTGTTCTGCCCGATCAAACTCCGCTATGACTCGACCCTTAGACTCAAGTGCCCGCCATTGCCCTGCCGAGCAGTCGATCCTGCGCACCTTGGTCGCTGCTCGGTGATCCCGGAAGTCTTGGCGCAAGCCGTCGAAGCGCTGCTATTGGTCGCGCACTTCTGCTAGCACGTCGGCCGGCGTCGGCTCCTGTGGTCGTGATCTGCAATCCTTGCCCCCTGATCTGACTTGATCCATGCATCGTTCTCGGCGGCGTCAGCCTGCAGATCGGCGATGGCATCATCGGGAATGTGGTGTCCGGCAGCCTGGTGCTCGCGCAGGTGATCGATAATTGCCCGCGGTCGAGTAAGCGTCGAAGTCATCACCGTCGTCGCGCAGAGTGCACGAACAGCACGGGTACAAGCCATCGACGCTGAGGTGGACGTGGTCGAAGGGGGGAGGATGCTGGCGCGGGCCGAGAGGCTCGATGTCGCCAGCAAGACTTTGTGCGCCGCCGAGAACCCGCTGAACAGCACCCAATGCCTCCGGGCCGTCCCGTTGCCTACTGCTCCTGGGCAATGGGCCGTGACCGTCAGCACGCGAGCAGGTGGGCATGGTGCCGAGTCGTGCAGTCGGTCGTGGTGATGACAACAGATTGACCCAGCTCGGGCGCCTACGCTTTGCTCATCGGTTCGGGCCTGCGAGCCGGGACGATAGGAAGCGGTCCCGGGCTGAGCGCCAGCTTGCGCGGGCGGCGTGGACTCTGCGGCTCGCCCATCACCCGGACCGTCGTTCAGCATCGTCCTGCGGCACCTCGAAGCCCTTGGAGACGTAGTACTCGTCCAGCACGGCGGTCTCGGCCCGGCGCAGCAGATGCCCCAGGTACAGGAGGTTCTTGGCGATGTTCGCCAGCTCGGCGGCGCGTGACTTGCCCGGCATTCTGACCGGGTAGGTGTAGCCGTCGATCTGTTCGAGCTGTTCCCAGGCCGCTCGCATGCTCTCCCGGGCGGTGGTGAGGTCGACGCTGTCAGCCATGCTCCTGCTCCTCTGGCTCGTTGTCCCGGACAGGTGTCACGGTGATCGACCACTGGGCACCGTCGCCTCTGGTTCTTGTCCTCGTGCGGTAGTCAGCGGTCACCAGTTCCAGGGCCACCAGTCGGTCGATGGCGGGCTTGGCCCGGCCGGCGTACGGCCGAGTCCGGCCGGCTCTTGCCGCGTCCAGGGTGCGTTGTTGGGCGGGGGACAGGTCCTTCATTATCTGTTTCACGGACACCGTGTCGTTATCACGTAGCGTCCACCGGACTACCTGCGGCATGTGCAGGCCGCAGGCCTCGCGGATGATGGTGTAACCAGACACGGTGTACAGCACGGGGGCGGCACAGGGCTGACCCAGGGCGGTACGGCCAAGACAGCCACTCACTTCTTTCCTCCTATGTCCAGTCGGGTGGCCAAGTCCATGACCGAGTCCATGGCCAGCTCCAGCGCGGCGCCGGCCCGACCCTGGGAGAGCCCCAGTACGCGGGTGTACTCCTCGGAGCGGGACAGGACTTCCTGGTAACGGCCGTTCATCTCGGCGTACTTCTTGACGTTGATCCGGTCACCGTGCGCCCGGGCCTTCTCGTTCAGCGCGGCGATCTCGCCCAACAGCTCGCGGCAGGCGGTCTCGACCTCGGTCTGGAACGCCTCGGTCAGCATCTGCCGGCTGTCGTGGGTGTTCACCAGCGGGAACTGCTCGAAGGAGCAGCCCTGGCCGATCCGGCGGACCAGCTCCTGCAGCCCGTCCAGGGTGGGCTGGCGGGAGTGGTGCACGAAGTACACGCCGCCGGTGGGCTTGACGATGATCGCGTTGAGGTAGCTGGCGTAGTTGCGGATGACGGCCCGCATTGCCTGGGACTGCAGCGACTCCGACAGCGTGATGTAGTTGGCCTCGAAGGTGGCGACCAGGTTCTGGACGTGCTCGCGGTCCAGCGGCGCCAGTCCGTGCAGGATCTGGGTGCGGTAGTGATCACCGGAGTTGCGCTTGCCCTCGGCGGTGCGCCCGCCGCGGAAGAATTTCAGCGTGGCCACGTGGTCGTAGGACAGCTTCACACCGCGGGTGTCGCGGACCTCGCGCGTGACGTGCCGGATCACCTGGTCGGGGTCGAAGGTGACCTCGCGCACCAGCAGCTCGGCGTACTGGCCGTCGGTGGGCAGCGGGTAGTTGTCCTTGGCCGCGGTGCTGGCGGCCCGGAAGGCGTCCACCTTGCGGATCGGCGGCGGCAGGAACGAGGCGTCCAGGTTGAGGGCGTCGAAGTGCCGCTGCAGCGTCTCGTACGACACGCTGACCGGGATCGTGGTGCGCTTGCCGTTGACGTAGGTGACGGTGCCGACGATGGAGAACCAGACCAGCGCGCCGATGAACATGTCGGGGTGCTGGGCGATGATCTGTGCGGTGGACTGCCGGTATTCCAGCAGGGGGGTCGGTTGACTCTCGCGATGATGCCCGTTTTGAAATCCGGTGCTATTCTTAACAGCCTTTCTGGCATCAGACTTAGACTTAGCCCAAACAAAACCGGCTCTCCTGCTGGTTCCGTAGGTGCTCACGCTGCGGCACGGCGGCCTGGTGGCGGGGGGCAGTAGCCGCCGAGGTTGAGGGCCAGGGCGATCATGGCCTCGGGTGACTTGAAGCCGAAGGCCATCCGGGTCAAGAGACGCACCTTGGTGTTCGTGCTCTCGACGAGCCCGTTGGACAGCCGGTGCTCGAGGCTGGCGTTGATCGAGATGCGGTGCTTGGCGATCCGCTGGGCCAAGTGGACGAAAGCGGGGATCCGGCAGCGCCTGGCCCAGGCCAGCCAATGGTCGAGCAGGCGCTTGCCGTCCTCGCCCTTGAGCGCGAAGAC
>Ga0066795_10000046_pt1 | contig 13070 bp, 10 predicted proteins | sample PersoiDNA2013191_FD_70940 | JGI IMG/M metagenome (GOLD analysis project Ga0066795, IMG submission 70940) | Permafrost soil microbial communities from the Arctic, to analyse light accelerated degradation of dissolved organic matter (DOM) -... | ecosystem: Environmental > Terrestrial > Soil >... | reverse complement strand
TCGAGGTCCGAGCAGGGGGAATCGTTGCAGACGCTTGTTTATTGCCGCTGTATACATCATGATGACAAATGTCGACCGGCCCAACGACCCCTGACTATCGGACGATCATCGAATCGGCGCCTGAGGCGATCGTTGTCTACACGCCGGAGAAGTTTCTCTTCCTCAACAGCTTCGCGGCCGAGCAACTTGGCTCTGATCCGGCGTCACTTGTCGGACGTCCGATCATGGAGTTTGTGCATCCCGATTCGGTTTCCGTCGTCATCGACCGCATCCGCGATGCCTTGAAGAGCGGTGAAGGGGGCGGACCGCTGGAAGTGCGCTTCGTCTCCCTGAACGGTGCCGTAATCCCCGCCGAGGTCATTTCGGTACCCATCATTTTCGAGGGGCAGCAGGCCTTCCTGGGGCTGGTACGCGATATCAGGGAGCGGGCGGAAATGGAGCGCGCTCTGCGCGAGAGCGAGGAGAAATTCGGAAATGCGTTCCGTTATTCTCCCCACGGAATGGCGTTCGTCAGTCCCAACGGACACTGGCTCAAGGCGAATCGCGCGCTCTGCGAAATGCTCGGCTATTCGGAGGAAGAGCTGCTTCAGCGTCGCTTCGCGGACATCACCCACTCCCAGGACGTCGACCAGGATGTCGAGCAGCTTCACCGGCTCGTTACGCGTGAGATCAGTAGCTACAACCGGATCAAGCGCTATTTGCGAAAAGATGGCCGCGCGATCTGGGTTTCTCTTGCAGTCTCCGTGGTGCACAACGCGGAAGGCGTTCCCAGCTACTTCATCGGCCAGATGCAGGACATCACGCGCGAGCGCGAGATGGAGGAGCAAAGGGCGCACGGCGAGCGGCTAGCTGGCATAACGGAGACGACGATCGCGGTCGCTCACGAAATGAACAACGTGCTGACCGTGCTGATGATGAATGCCGAACTTCTGGCGGACGACGCGTCGCCGGAGGAGATACCCGAAATCGCGTCCGAGATTCTCTCCGCGTCGAGCAGGATCGCCGCGACGGTGCAGCGTCTCCGCAAATTGGGCGTTCCCGAATCAGTGGAATATTTGGGCGAGGGCAAAATGCTCGATCTGTCGCACAAACCGCCCAGGAAGCCTTCAAAGAGGGGCAAGTAAGTGAGCCGCGCCGGTGACGTGGCGGGCGCGCAGGTTCCCGGACCACTCGATCAGAAAGCGACTGAGTAGAGCCGTCCTAGTACTGATGTTCGTACATTAGGCCTCGATGCCAAGGCCTGGAGAGGCGCCGTTGGTCGGCAGGAGCGCAGAACTCGCTTTCCTGTCCAAGACGCTCGATGAAGCCGCAAAGGGCGCTGGTCGCTCTGTTTTCGTTGTGGGCGAGGGCGGAATAGGGAAGACACGCCTGGTCACCACCGCCGCCGAGCGCGCGGCAAAGCGGGGATGGAGTGTAGCGGTCGGGCGCTCGTATCCGGTGGAAACCGGAGTTCCGTACGCGCTCTTCTCCGACGCACTTCTGCCGCTCGTCCGGACACTCGAGCCCGCGACGCTTTCCGTCCTGTCTCGAGGGGGGACAGCCGAGCTGGGGTATGTGTTTCCAAATCTCGGGGGATCTTCGGACCGTGAACGGGCGTCGGCTGGCGCGGATCCGTCGGAGATCAAGGCGCGCCTGCTGTGGAACTTCACTCAGTTCCTCTGCCGGCTCTCAGCGAGGCAGCCCCTCTTCATCGTGCTCGAGAATCTTCAGTGGGCTGACGCGTCGTCGCTCGAACTGCTGCATTTCGTGGCGCGGCAGATCGAGAGTCAGAAAATAATTCTGCTCGGTACCTACAATAAGACCGAACGAGACTCCAACCCGATATTGCGGAGCACGGAACAATCGCTGCTGGGTCTCGGATCGCTCACTGTCTGCAAGCTCGGTCCTCTCGAGCAAGCGGACGTGGAGGAAATCGTCGAGCAGATGTTTGGCGTTGAGAGGGCCGCGACGCGGCATTTCTCTCCAATGTTGTACGACTGGACCCGGGGCAATCCCTTTTTCGTCGAAGAGACGCTCAAGTCGCTGGTGGATTCAGGTGCGCTGACGCAGAAGGACGGCCACTGGACAGGCTGGGAAATGCAGACTCTTCACCTGCCGGCCACGATCCGCGACGTGGTTAAAGCGAGAGTCGAGCGATTATCACCCAACGCACGAACCCTGGCGAACCTCGCCGCCGTCATCGGGACGCGTGCCGAGTACGATACGCTGGCCAAAGTTTCCGGCTTGGCCCAGACGGAAATCATCGCTGCCGTGGACGAGCTGCTCGTTCAGCGAGTGCTGGCGGAAACCGGAAGCATTGATGCGATCCACGCCAATGCGATCCACTATGATTTCACTCATCCGTTGCTTCAGCAGGTGATCTACACCGAGCTGGGGCAGGCACGCGCGCGCCTTCTGCACGCGACGATCGCCGAAGCCCTCGAGAGCTTTTATGGCGACGCCGCACTCGACCACGCGGACGAACTAGCACTCCACTTCGCCCGTGCCCATTCACAGGCGCTGGCGCGAAAGGCCGTGAGGTACCTCTACGCCGCCGGACGCGGGGCGATCGAGAAGTACGCCAACCGGGAGGCGGCGAATTATCTAGCGGCGGCTCTTGAGCACCTGGACAAGGATCCCATGATCATCGATGCGCCGCGCGAGGAGATTCTTACGACTCTCGCGCGCACGCGGCAGCGATTGGGCGAGTATGATGCGGCGATGCAGCTATGGGCGCGGGCGCGCGGAGAAGCCGCAGCCCGAGGCGAGACGGGCGCGCTCGCTGACATCGACCACCGTATGGGACTTGCCTGCTACTGGAGCGGCAGGTACGCCGACGCCTTGGCGCACTACGAAGCCGGACTTCTCGAGGCGTCTGGATCCAGCGACCGGTCGACTACGGTGAGGCTGCGTCTTGCCAAAGGAATCGCTCTCCAGGATCTGGGCCGATTGCAGGAAGCTCAGGCTGAAGTCGAGGCCGCGCTCGCGTCGGCGAAGGAAGGTGGCATCCGGAACGACGCTCTACTTTCACGTGCGCACAGGGCGCTTCTTCTTCTCTATGCGTGGGCAGGTCCGCTTGATCTCGCGCGTGAGCACGGGATGCAGGCGATCGCACACGCTGAAGCCGCTGGCCAGCGAATGCTGGAGTGGACTGCGCATTGGGGGATGGCGCTGCTCGAGGGCATTTCCGGAGATGCCCCAGCGTTCCTGAAACATCTCGGCGCCAGCGACCGACTCGCGGAGCAAATGCATTCGCTGCTTTTGCCGCTCTGGTCGGCGGAGCTTTTCGTGCAATACTCTTCGAGCGTCGGCGACTGGGATGCGGCGATCGAAACCGCGGAGCGCACGATCAATCTTGCCAAGAGTCTGAACCAGCGCGTGCTGCTGCCGCGGCTCTACGTGTGGTCGGGCCTCATCTATCTCTGGCGGGGCTCCGACCACAAGGCGAAAGAGTACTTCGATGAAGCGTGGAAGCTTGCGGGTGCCGAGAAAGCAGGATCGCTGGAAGGCGCGGGTGAACGCGCGCTAGACGTCCCTTCGATCGTTCCGGCACATCTCGGCATGGCGTCGTACTATCTCGCCAAGGGTCACCCAAAGGAGGCAGTTCGCATCGGTGAGGCGGGACTCGCGATCGCAGATCGAACCGGATACATCGTGTGGGCGCTTCAGTGGCTCCTGCCGACGGTGGGGGAAGCGGCGCTCTTCGCTCGCGACTTCGACAGAGCCGCCAAGCATTTGGCGCGCATGAGACGCGATGCTGGCCGTTTTCATCACCGCCTGGGGCTTGCCTACGCAGATGCGTGCGATGGTCTGCTCGCGAGGTTTCGGGATGGCGACCCGGCGCGAGCGATCGAGCTGCTGCAATCGTCGGTCGACCAGTTGGAGGCGCTGCCGTTTCCTCCGCAGGCCGCCAAGATCAGGCGACGACTCGCCGGCGCGTTCATCGAAGTGGGCGACCGGGAGGCAGGGATGCGCGAGCTCCGCAAGGCGCACGACGTGTTCGCGCGCATCGGAGCCACCGTCGAGCTCGATGGAACCCGCGAGGAGATGCGAGAGCTCGGAGTCAGACCGCCGCCCAGGTCGGCGACGAGCGGCGCGGCCGGATTGACCGGCCGGGAGATGGAAATCGCGCGGATGGTTGCATCCCGGAAGTCCAACAAGGAAATCGGGGGCGCACTTCAGATCTCGGCACGCACGGTGAGCACCCACCTCTCGAACATTTTTCTCAAGCTGAGCGTCGGGTCGAGGGGCGAGCTGGCGGACTTCATCCGGCAGCACGGGCTGCTCGACGGATAGCCGCAGTAGATTTGCGGGCATGATCGACGACATTCTTGCCGAGCTGGAGGCGGACACCTCGCTCGAAGTCGGAGAACAATTTGCGGCGGTGACGGCCCGCTACTTCGCATCGACTCGCGCCGGCAAGGGTCAGGTTTCGACCCCGCGATCGGCGGAGGAGCTGGCGCAGCGGTTCGACGAAGAGTTTCCGCGCGAAGGACGTCCGGTGGCGGAGATCATCGCCCGCCTCGAGCGAGAAGTGCTCGCTGACGCCAACAAATATTACCACCCGATGTACATGGGACATCAGACCTCGGCGCCGCTTCCGGTCGGGGTCTGGATGGAGAGTGTGATCGGCGCGCTCAACCAATCGTTGGCGGTGTGGGAGATGTCGCCGACAGCGACGATGATCGAGCACCAGATCGTGGGCTGGCTGGCGAAGCTCGCGGGCTACGGCGCGGGAGCAGGCGGCACGCTCACGTCCGGCGGCACCGAGGCCAACTTCACGGCAATGCTCGCGGCGAGAACCGCAGCCGTCCCGAATGCCTGGGAAGACGGCCTCGGTGCCGATCCTCCGGTCGTCGTGTACGGAGAGCACGCGCACTATGCGGTGACGCGCGCGATTGGTCAGCTCGGGATGGGGCGCCGACGGGGAATTTCTATTCCCTCGCGAGATTACCGGATCGATGTCGATCTTCTCATTGGCGCTCTCGACCGCTTGCGCGAAGAAGGCAAGAGTGTAATGGCGGTTGTTGCCACCGCCGGCACGACGGCAACCGGCTCGTTCGACGATCTGGAAGCCGTTGGTGCGCTGTGCGAGGAGCGGGGAATCTGGCTACATGTCGATGGGGCGCACGGCACCAGCGCTCTGCTATCATCGCGGCCGCCGCGCGCGCTCAATGGCCTGCGTCATTCGCGCTCGCTGGCGTGGGATCCGCACAAGATGATGCTGCTGCCGCTCGCGGCCGGCATGGTGCTGGCTCGCGACGAGGGCGATCTGGAGCGCGCGTTCGCGCAGCAGGCGCCGTATCTCTTCCACGCCGGCAAGTCCGCGCGCGTCATCGATCAGGGGATTCGGAGCTTTCAGTGCTCTCGCCGCGCCGATGTCCTCAAGCTGTGGTTCGTGATGCAGCGCTTCGGCTCCGACGGCCTGGGGCGAATGTACGACCACCTCTGCAACACCGCGCGGCTCCTCTACGATGCGATCGAGGAGCGCGACGATTTCGAGAATCTCCACGAGCCGGAGTCGAACATTCTCTGCTTCCGCTATCTCGGCGGGGACCGGAAGCTGCGCCGAGAAACAAGTTCACCCGCGGACGAGATCCAGCGGATCGACGCGCTCAATCGCGAGCTTCGACCGCGCTACAACAGGGAAGGGACTGGCTGGATCACGGCGACGGTGCTCGACGGCCGGCCGGTGCTGCGGGTGACGATGATGAATCCACGCACCGGCGCTGAGCACGTCCGCGCGCTCCTGGACGGGCTCGTCGCAAAAGCGAAAGAGATCGAATCAACCTGAGCCCGGCTCAGGCCACCCGATCGGAGATTCGGCGTCAGCCGAATTCCACGGCGTGCCTCTCTCGCCCTGCCCAGGCAATGATGGCGGCAGTAGAGAAAACCGTCACCGCCACGATTGCCATCGATTCCGCGTAGCTCGTGCGCGCTGCGAAGATCGCTTCCAGATAGGCGACCGAGCTCGCGATCAGCACGCCGCACTGATAGGCAAAGCCGGGCAGGAAGCCGCGCACCGAATCCGGCGACAGCTCCGTTATATGCGCCGGAATGACTCCCCACGCCCCCTGAACCATGAATTGCATGGCGAATGCGCCGATCACGAGACCAGTGAGCGATGGCGAGAACGCCCACAGAGGAATCATGAGGATCGCTAGCGCGAGCGCGATCACGATCGAGCGCCGCCGCCCGATCCTGTCGGAGAGATAGCCGAAGGTGACGCCGCCGATGATCGCGCCGACCATCGAGAAAGCCGTGAGCGCGGCCCGCTTCTGCGGCGAGAATCCCCAGTCGCGTTGCAGGAAAGTCGGATACATGTCCTGCGTTCCGTGCGAGACGAAGTTCATGCCGGCCATGAGCAGCGTCAGATAGAGAAAGAGCTTCCAGTGAGAGGCTATGCCGCGGCCGAGGCTGCGCCAGTCCTTATGCCTGGTGCGCTGCCAGACCTCAGACTCCTCGACACGAAAGCGAACGAAGATGGCCAGGAGCGCCGGCAGGCCGCCGATGAAGAACATCGGCCGCCAACCCCAGCGCGGGAACACGAAGAAATAGCAGATGGCGGCGAGGAGATATCCAGTCGCGTACCCTTCCTGCAGCATTCCGGAGAGAACGCCACGCCGCCCCTTTGGTGCCTTCTCCATGGCGAGAGATGCTCCGACGCCCCACTCGCCGCCCATGCCGATTCCGAACAAAGCGCGCAGGATGAAGAACGTGGTGTAGCTGGGTGCGAACCCCGTCAGGACCTCGACGATCGAGAAGAACACGAGATCGATCATCAGGGGCAGCTTCCGGCCGTACCGGTCCGCCATCAATCCGAATATGAACGCGCCGATCGGCCTGAACGCGAGCGTCACCGTGATCGCGAGCGCGATCTCCGCATCGGTCTTGTGGAACTCCTTCGCGATCGCGGTGAGTGAGAACACGACCAGGAAGAAGTCGAACGCATCGAGCGTCCAGCCGAGGAAGCTGGCGAGGACGGCGGCGCGGTGGCCGCGCGGAGCGGCCTGCACGAGTGAAGAAGGGCTTATCGCGTTGGAGCTTGCCATGCGAAAATATGCGCCAATTGGAATGTGACAGGAATGTCTCGTGATCGCCCGCGGCGCGGTGTATTCTTCCCGAATGCGAAAACTTTCCGCACTCCTGGCTGGCGCGCTGCTGCTCGCGTGCGTCTCCCCGCCGGTCGCGAGCCCGCCGGCGCCGGTCGCTCCGCCCGTCAACACCGTCGAGACGGAGATCGCGCCCGACGCGGTCGCCGACACTCTTCTCACCGACGTGCGGACGCTGAGCCCGAGGATCGTCGTCGATCTTCGCTACGCGACGTCCAACAACTTCACCGGTGCTCCGCTCCCGGGATATCTCGCCAACCGCGCATTTCTGCGACGGGAGGCCGCGGCCGCACTCTCGCAGGTCGAGCGCGATCTCGGGCCGCAGGGACTCGGCATCAAAGTCTTCGACGCGTATCGTCCGGTGCGGGCGACGCTGGCGATGGTCGACTGGACCGAGCGCGTCAACCGGCCCGATCTCCTCAAGGACGGCTACATCGCAAGCCGCTCGCGGCACAACCTCGGCCTCGCCATCGATCTTACTCTGATCGATCTCGCGACTGGCCGGGAGCTCGAAATGGGCACGCCATTCGATACGTTCTCAGCGGCGGCTCACACGGCGAGCGCGTCGGGCGAAGCAGCGGCGAACAGGCAAAGGCTCAAAGGCGCAATGGAGCGCGAAGGATTCGTGAACTACGACCAGGAGTGGTGGCACTTCAGCTTCAACGTGCCGAATCCTCTGCGGTTCGATCGCCCGATCCGGTAGCCGGCGATACAATAACGTCAGGCGATGTGGCTGCTGCCTCGTCGTCGGACCGGCGGTTCGGCATCGTGAAGCAGAATGCGGTGCCGACTTCGAGGAAATCGGCCCACGCTCTTCCTCCGAGCGAGACGGCCGTCTCGAGCACAATGCTCAGGCCGAGCCCGGTTCCGTCGATCTCTCCGTTGCTGTCTTCGTGCGCGCGGAAAAACCGCTTGAAAAGATGCGGGCGTCTGGCTTCGGGAACGCCAAGTCCGTTGTCACGCACTTCCACCACCGTTTCGGGCTGCGCCCCGTCGTCCGGGGATGTGACGTGGACGCGGACCTCGACCCACCGCTTCTCCTTGGCGGGGTCTGCATACTTTATCGCGTTCGCCAGCAGGTTCGACAGGCACAGCTCGAACGCGGCGGCGCTTACGTCGATCGAGGGTAAATCGGTCGAGAGCCTGATCTCGACGCCGTGAGCGCGGGCCGACTCCCGGAGCTGCCGAGCAACTTCCGCCGCTGCTTCAGGGAGAGCGATGTGGCGCGATTGGCGCGCATCTTCGTCCAGCCGTGAAAGCTCGACGAGATTTTCCAGTGTCACCTTCATGTTCGTGCTATTGCGAATGATCATGGACGTCATCTTCCGCTGCTGTTCCGGCGAGAAAGTACCCAGCTCGAGAATCTCGGCTGCCCCGGAGATGGTCCCGATCAGATTTCTCAGCTCGTGGCTGAGAGCCCGGTTGAAGCCGCGAAGTCTCTGCTCTCGCTCGCTCAACCGCTCCTTGACGAGGCTCAGATAGCGTGTCAACGTCGCCTGCTGGATGAGGGTCACGGCCAGAAAGAGGCGTTGCGCGCACGCCAGCAGCTCTCCCCGGCTGCACGACTCCTCGATGCCGTCGACGACGCGCGAGAGAAAGGAGAAGAGAATCCCGCCAAAGATCTCGTACTCCTTCAGCAACTCGTATTCGTCGTATCCCTGCAAAAACCGAAGCTCTCCCAGCTCCATCGCTTTCGCGACTATCGGCCCCTCGGACAGAAGCACACTCTCCGGGTTCTCGATGTAGTCGGCGATCCCGCGTATGAGCAGCGGAACGTGGTCCAGGAGTGCGTCGGTGGGGAAAATGCGGTTGGGGTCGATCCTGACCCGCGCATTGATTCGATCGAGCCACCGTCGAGTGATCTCCTCGCTACTGTAGCGCATCCTGTCCGCCACCGCCTTGGCCAGCGTGGAATTCTCGAACGGAAGATCCGCGTCGGCGGCCAGCGATTCCTGCGATGCAGCCATTTAGCCTCCTTGAAGAAGCACGAAAACCTCCAACGTCACTACAACGCAAGAGATATGCTGCCACGTAGCCGGGGCTGGTACTGGGCCCCCATTGACATAGGGGAGGGGGGTATATTGATTGAGACACAGAGGGGTGCTGACGTGACAGCCAGGCTCGTGGCAGAAAAGGAAACCTCGATCTCGTTTCCGGTGACGGGGATGACGTGCGCCGTACAGCAGGCGGATAACATGTACGACGAGATAGTTGATCTCATGTACACTCACAGTCGGTGAGGCTGACGACTGACCACAAAGTCGAAGGACAAAGTCAAAAGAACGGGATGCGAGGTGTCAGTAGCAAAGTGCCCAGTTGTTAGTTCACTACGTCCGGACTTCACAGGCGCCGGTCAAGGCACAATGAATCGCTTCCCCGGCGGTCTAGCTTCCCCGGATGGTCTCCGGAGTGCGCTGGCCGGCGCCGAGCACGGGCGCCGGCTGGCTTTCGGAGAGGAGCTTGGTGACGAAGCGCTGCCCCTCTGACACCCGCTCGATCTCGATCGCGATTGCATCGACCGATGCTTCCAACCGCTCCAGCCTCTGGGCGGTCTCCGTGAATACGGCGTGCGGTGGCCCGGGTCTGTTGGATCTCTTCCAGAGCGCGCGGGCGGCGGCGAAAGCCAACGGAAACCAAATCAAAACGATCGACAGTACCGAGAGCGTCATTATCTCCTTCGATCCAAGGCCGGCGAAGACCGGCGCGGCCGAAGTGCTGGCGATCACGCCGGCGGCCGGACTCGTAAGCTGTTGTCCAGTCAGCTGAATATCCGTTTCCAGCTGGAGCTGCCGTGCGTCGAGCAGCGCGAGCCGAGCCTCTAATCCCTGGGTTGCCGTCGCGTCCCCGGTTTGCTTCAGCTGGCTGATCAATTTCGAGCGCCGGCTATCAACCGATTTGAGCTGCGTCGAAAGCTCCTCACGGCGCGCGTTGAGCGCGTCGATGTCCGCGGCGGTGCGCGGCATGGGAATCGTGATCGTCTGGGACCCTTGAGCTCCTGGAACGACCACGACGGGAGTGGTAGGACGCGCGGGTGCCTGAACGGATGTCTGCATAGCTAATCTCTACGAGTTCGAGGAGCGTGAGGTTACAGGAATCAGCCGGCCGTCTTCCCCACGGGCGGGCTGTCGAACTCGAACGGATTCTTGGGCTGCTCCGCGCCGACCCGACCAGATGCGATGTCCGCCCTGGCATAAACCTCGGAGCGCACCGGTGAATCGTCCTGCCGCCGCAAGATCGCGATCTGACCGATGTGCGTGAGCGCATCGGATATCGGGCCCTGAAACAACTCCTCGGCGGTCGCGCCCAGGGGCGCATCCGACGCAAGGTACCTGTCGAGCGCGAGAAGAGAAGCGTGGAACCGCTCGACCTCCTTTCTCCACGCCTGCGGCTTGGACTGCACCCAGTCGGACTTTCCCTGCGCCATGCTGAGGGCCCAGTCGAAGAGATCACCCATGTGCGCGATGATCTGCACGGGCGTGCGAGCAGCCTTTCCGAGCTGAAAGTTGCCGAATCCGGGCGGCGCATGACGCTCGACTTTGGCCGCACGATACGCGATCGTGGCGAGCGTGTGGCGGAGGAAAACGCGCGTGGGATCTTTCAGTGCCAGTCCGGCTCGTCGCTCAACGTGTCAAGCTGAATTCGGCGCGCGGACGCCTTGCCGGCTAGCCGCTGCCACCCGCCGTTGCTGCTCGTGTGCGCAACAGCGATCTCGAAGCTGTCGGGCGCAAACCAGCGCGCGTGGTTGAAGTCTTCATCGCAGTCGCATCCGCCACCTCCCGGTCCTTTGATCACGATCTCTCCGGTCTTGAGATCGCGCACGATTCCATAGGTGCCTGGATTTGTGGGCGTGGTGTCCTCGCCGACGTAAGCGAGGTAGCGCCCATCGGGGGAGACGAGAAGATCCTGGTAAGAAGACCAGACGTCGTCGGGTATCGGGCTTGTTTCGATGCGGTGTTTTCCCAGACGCAGGCGGAAGATCTGGCGCTGCGGCGTGGACGAATCCTCTGAGAACTGAAGGAGCCCGATGACGAGGGTATCGCCCACCAGAATCGGCGCTGGTGGAATGACATTTCGAATCGTGTCCGCGCCAAGCGGAGAAACAACTTCGATCCGATAAACGGTCCCGGTGTCCTCCATCGGCTGCCACGACTCCGTGTAGGTCGAATCGATCACCCGGATGTGCGTGCTCGACCGGTCGCTGTCACCGTTGCAGGCGCCGCTCAGCGCGGTGGCGCCCGCGCCAATCAGAATCAAGAGAACGCGCGCGCGTATAGAGATTATTTCCCGCCCTCGTTTTCGTCGGCGTCAGCAGCCGAGGGAACGCGGGCCGGAGAAGTCCTGATCTCCTCGGTGCTTGGCACGATCGGCGGCAAGCCGGCCGCCTTCAGCGTCGCGTTGATCGACGGCAGGAAGATGAGCGCGCCGCGCATTGCCGACAGTTGTCGATCCAGCTGCGCCGAGAGATCGTTGAACACCGTGTACGACTGGCTCGTCGGTTTCGCGTCGGTCCCCCCAACGACACCCGAGAGCGCCGCGATCTTGTTGTTCAGTTTGATCGGGTAGTTGAGCGGGTCCTGGCCCGATTGATTCCTCACCTGATATATCTCGCCCTCGATCGCGGAGAGCCTGTTCGACAGGTCCGCGGCGATGCGAGAAAACGCGACACTCTTGTCCGCCGGCATTCTCTTCGCGCGATCTGCGAGCTGTGCCTTCATGTTGCGAATGGTCTTCACGGCATCGTTCGCCTGGCTGGTCTTATCGCGAATACGCACGAGGAAGTCGAATTGCTCCTTCAGATCGGCGTCGGTCGCGGTGCTCCGCGGATCTTTCACTATCGTGAGAGGCTGCGTGTACCTCTGACCGTTCACGTTGAGGCGGACGGCGTAGGTTCCCGGCAGTACGACCGGGCCTGAAATGCTGCCTGCCCAAAGAATCATGTTTGCGAATACGGAGGGATCAGGATAGCGCAGATTCCAGGCGAACATATTGAGTCCGGCTTTGTTCGCCACACGCGGTGGCGGCGGCCGCCGCACCGGGCCTTCCTCGCTGGGCGCCGCCTCTTCGCCCCTCGCTTCAACGCGGGCCGTCGTGTCCGGGGCGACGCCTGCGCGTTGCAAGCTGTCGTTGCGCGCCGAGCGAACGCTGTCGGCGCGAATGGAATCAGCCGCGACCGTCGGGTCCTGCTGGCTGGTGAAGCTGCGAATGATTTTTCCTTGCGGATCGAGAAAATCGATCGTCACCAGCTGGCGCGGTTGCGCGAGCGAGTAGTAGACGACGCCGCCTGACGGAGGATTCGCGCCGGTCGGATGTCCGCCCGCCGCGCCATTTCCTCCGCCACCGCCAAAGCCGGCGCGATAAACCTTGCGCGGCTTGAAAAGGTGCGCGGGAGAGCGAGGGATCTCCGGACTCATTTGACGGAGCGCGGAGAGGTCGTCGAGAATCCAGAACGAGCGTCCGTGCGTCGCCGCGATCAGGTCGCCTTCCTTGACGGCGAGATCGTGAACGGGAACGATCGGCAAGTTGCGCCGCAGCGATTGCCAGTTGGCGCCGTCGTCGAACGATACCCAGACCCCTCTCTCCGTTCCTGCGTACAAGAGGCCCGCGCGCTCGGGGTCCTCGCGCAAAACGCGAGTGAACTCCGTCGCGGGGATCCCGTTCGTGATCGGCGTCCACGTCGCGCCGTAGTCATTGGTCTTGTACAGGTATGGCCTCATGTCGTCGAGCTGGTACCGGTTTGCGGCGACATACGCCGTGCCCGACGCGAAATTCGACGCGTCGATCATCGAGATGCGCGCCCACTCCGGCAAGCCGGCCGGCGTCACGTTCTTCCAGGTTTTTCCGCCGTCGCGAGTGATGTGGACCAATCCGTCATCTGAGCCGGCCCAGATCACTCCGGCGGTGCGCGGCGATTCGGCGATCGTGAAGACGGTCGCATAGTACTCGACGGATGTCTGGTCTTTGGTGATTGGACCGCCGGAC
>Ga0066795_10000040_pt1 | contig 13499 bp, 15 predicted proteins | sample PersoiDNA2013191_FD_70940 | JGI IMG/M metagenome (GOLD analysis project Ga0066795, IMG submission 70940) | Permafrost soil microbial communities from the Arctic, to analyse light accelerated degradation of dissolved organic matter (DOM) -... | ecosystem: Environmental > Terrestrial > Soil >... | reverse complement strand
GCGTCACCGCGGCGAGGTTGCGCAGACCAGCGTCGTCCGCGGCGTAGCTGAACAGCACCGTCGCCCCAACGGCGACGAACACCTGCCCGTCGACCTCGCTGCGGTGCAGGTCGCGCGGCGTGGGCATGCCCACCAGCATGGCTTGCACCGCCGCCCCGATCGTCACCCCACGATTGTATCGAGTCTCAACATATTCCGCAGGGACACCCCGGGCATAAACACGCAGGTCACAGCCCTACAGCGTGGCTACTTGAGGAGGTCTGAGGCTAGCGACCCTGGGTCGCTAGAATCAGGAGGGAGAAGTGCCAGAAGCGTCATTCACCCGTTTCTCGGTGGCCGCGAGCTACTGGAGAAGACAGCAATCGACAGATGGATAATCGATGTACCTTGGGGTGACCTCAGCGACCTAGAACGCATGCCAGGCGTGTACCAACATCTCAAGCAGTATGTTCTTCCCGAGCGACGCCGGCTCTATGAGCGGGAGCTAGCTCGGAATGAAGCGGGATCGACCCACAGCTCAGGCTACCGCCCGGAGAGCCAGCACGAGTTGTTCATGAATCGCTGGTGGCAGCTGTGGCGGCGCCGCACCGACATGTTGAAGGCCCTCTACCCTCTCGATCGGTACATCGCCACGAGCCGGGTTTCCGGCACCAGCCGGACAAGCGTATTCGCCTACGTCGACAAGGCAGTCCGTCCCGGAGACAGCTTGACGGTCTTCGCCTTTGACGACGACTACAGCTTCGGCATCCTGAGCTCCGCAGTTCACCGGGCATGGTTGGAAGCCCGATGCTCCACACTTAAGGGCGACTTGCGGTACACGCCAACAACCGTATGGGACTCCTTCCCCTGGCCGCAGACGCCATCGCCGGCTAGTGTGCAGTCTATTGTCGACATCGTTGCGAACATAATTGGCCTCCGGTCGGAGCAGTTGAACGCAGAGTTCAGCTTGAAGCGACAATACGACGTTCTGCGGACCCCCGGAAAGAGTCGCCTCCGGGAACTACACATCGCCCTGGATAACGCAGTATTTGCGGCGTACGGCTTTTCCGAGGACGAGGATGTCTTAGCTCTGCTCTTAGCGCTTAACCAGGACGTCGCAGCCGGCGGACCGTCGGCGCGACCACCTGGCCCATCCGGATTGACCGGAGTGCGAGTGACACAGGAACGGTTGCAGGTTTCTTCAGGCTGAGGATCGTCGACTGAACGGGCGTACTACAAGCTTTCATTAGGATCGGCGGGTTACCTTGAACCATGGCTTTCGACGCCCTGTCCTCAAGATCCTCATAGCCTCCGCCGGCGACACCGTCGAGGAGCGCGACGCAGGAGTTCGAGCTGTCCATCGTCAGCCGCCGCCGCAACTCGGCGTTCTCCGCGGTCAGCCGGTCGATGAGCTCTTCCGGCGCGTCGACCAGCTGGTCTTGGACCTGCGCCCGGTCGGCGTGCGGCCGGACCGTGTCGGCGTAGTTGCCCAGCTGCTCGCGCTGCGCCTCGATCAGCCCGTCCTGATTGGCCAGCACCCCCTCCTTGCCGGCCAGCAGCTCGTCCTTGCCGACAACGACCTCACGCAACCGCGCGTTGGCCGAACGCAGCCCGCCCCCCTGCGCCCGTAGCTCCTCCACCAACGCGGCCAGGTCCGGCGTGGGCGGAAGATCGGACACGAGGCGACATGATCAGCCTTGTGCACGTCAGATCAAGCCGACACGCCGCAGGTCAGCGGGCCGCCTGAATGGACACCTGGAAGGCCGGCAGATACCCCTAAGTCAAGAGGGGAGTTCCGCCCTGCAGGCGACAGTCGGCGCGGTTGCGGGAGCCGCACATGGCAGCCCGATCTTGCGCGGCTAATTGTTCAGTACCAAGACACTGGACATCTGGGCCCAGTGAGTCTCGGCGTCTTCCAGCGCCTGCCGAATCCGCCGATCCTCACCGCTACCCGTCGTCGCCAGCCGCAAGAGAGGCATGTGATGGACCTGGAAGATCTGATTCTTAATGTCGTCCCGCTCTAGCTGTGCCGGGTTGTCCTCGTGGAAGGCAAACCCATCCACCTCAATGGCGAGCAGCGGGTGATTCGTCACCCGGTTGTAGACGACGAAATCGACCGATGCCCTATGCCGCACAAGGGCTTCCTGCCGTGGCGTGAGCCGGCTGAGGTCGACGAGCAGGTTTCGCACCAGGACCTGATGGCTGACGGTCAGGTGCGCGTACCGGCCCTCCGCGAGGATGTCGCTGAGGACGGTCCAGATGATCTCTTCGGACCTGTACGCCATGACGTTCTTCAACCGAGCGGCCAGTGGTCGCAGTAGCTGGGAGTACTCGCGATAGAGCAAGTCGAACACGGACACTACGAGGCTGTCGACTACGTCCTCGTCGGGGGTCTGATACCGGATGTAGCCGATCAGGTCTTTGATGTGGCGACTCTTGGGCAGCAAGTCATGATTTGTGACGAGGATGAACCTCTTGACCGCACGCGACACTGCCACGTTGATCAGGTGCGGGTCGTCCGCGAATCTCAGTCCGGTCTGCCCACGCCAGCTCTCGTCTAGGACCGTGGTCAGGATGACCACCTCCTTCTGGCGACCTTGAAACTTGTGGACGGTGTCAGCTTGGACTTGATCGATGAGAGCGCCCACCACCGTGTCGACCTGGCGTCGATACGGCGTGGTAATACCGATGTCCGTTCCAGCGACGCCGCCGCAGTACTCTGGGATTACCTCTTTGACGATCACGTCCACCTCGCGCCGGTTCGAGCGGCCTCCTCCTCGATGCTGGCGATGGTGGTTGCCTTCGACTGTACGCACCACGATCATCGGCCGCTCTCCGTCGCCGTTGCTGGTGGCGGTGGTGAAGGGTATGAGCTTGCCGTCGTAGAACGACTTGTTGCAGAACCCGATGATCGCCGGGTCGCACCGGTAGTGCTCGCGGAGCAGAGTGCGCGGGAGGTCGTCGCGGTACAGGTCGATCAGCGACGAAAGAATGTTGTGCTGTCGATAGTCGTAGGCAGCCCTCGGCGGGACGAGCCCGTCCGCGGCGTCACCCGCGATTTGGGGTAGCTGCTGGAGATCACCGACGACCACGAGGTTGCGGCAGCAGGAGAGCGCCAGCCCGGTCGCCAGCAGGTCGACCTGCGACGCCTCATCGATAATGAGGTAGTCGAGGAGATGCTCGGTCGCGATGCTGGCTCTCAGCGAGTGGCACGTGCTCAGGAGCACCGGGTAGTCCCTCGTGAAGTCCTTGAACGTCACACCCCGCCTGTAGGTCTCCGCCTCGTACGTCGTCCGGGGCAGCGCGCTGTACCGAGCAGCCAGTGCGGCGTGGAGGGCGAGGGTCGACAGCTCCTTGTGCTCCTCTACCAACCGGTCGAAGTCTGCGGACCGCAGTTGGTCCTCCAGCTGTCCGATCTGCCGATCCAACTCAGCGATGCGCTTGTCGTAGAACGCCCTTTGGAGTCCGAGCACGACGTCGGTGTCGTCGGGGTCGAGCCCGCGCAGGGACCCGTACTTGAAGTACTTCCGGATCCTGCCGACGAGCCCGGGGCGCGCGCCGTTGTGCTCCACCTCGGTCTCTGCGAGGTACTCGAGGATGCGGTCGGACGAACGGCGGAGCAGCGGAAGACCTCCCAGGTCCGGCGCCTCGTCCCGTTGGAGATGCCGCTCGAAGTGCTGGAGCTCCAACCGGTAGGCATCGACCATCCCGCGCAGCTCGGCGCGATGGAGTTCGGCCTCCTGCAGCCGGCGGAGGCGGCGGTCCACAGCGGCCATTCGCTTGTCGGGCGCTGGCGTCTCCGGAGTTCCGGCCACGAGGTCGGTGACCTGGGCATTCCGGCTCGCCTGGCCGTCAAAGAACTCCGTTCGCTTCTGCGTCCGTCCGAGGTTCGCCATCACATGCCCGAACCCCAGCTCATCAAGCTTCTCGCGGACGTTGTCGACAGCGGCGTTGTTAAACGAGACCACGCCGACGGTTGCGCCCTGAACGACGATGATGTTGGCAACCAGGTTCAAGATTGTCTCGGTCTTGCCCGTGCCCGGGGGGCCCTCAATGACCGAGACGGAGCGGGTGAGGCCGAGCTCGACCGCTTTCCGCTGGCTGAGGTTGCATCGGAACGGGAAGATCGGCGCTGTCGCCAACTCTCGGGACTCTATCGGTGCACCGGCCAGGTAGCGCCCGAGCACGCTCTCGGGGTGGATAAAGCCAAGTTCGTCGTACGACCGCCGCAGCGAATCGTCGGCGGGGAGACGAGACACGATGTCGCGCCAGTAGTGCAGCACCTCGGCTACTCCGGGATCCTGGGCAGCGCTCGAAACGAGCCGCACCAGCGACGCACGGTAGGTGGCGCACGTCTCCTCCCCCTTGCTTCTGTAAAAGACCCGAGACACGGCGTCATCTGGGCCAGTAAACGTCCAGACCTCCGTGACGCTCGCCCAGACCACACCGCGAACCTCGACCTTGGTCCCCTGGGGCAGAGGTACTCGCACGCCTTGGCGCAGGACCCGCACCCGGCCCAAACCGTACGAGAAGGTCTTGGGGTTGTTGCGGAAGACGATGGCAACCTTGCCGCCGACGGCCTCATAACTGACGACATCACGCGTCCGGTCTTCAAACTCCCCACCCGCGGTACCCGCAATTAGGACGGCTTCACGACGCGGATCAATCATGATCGACCTCCGAGCGAGATGTCGCTTCTCAGTGGGCGAAGCTACCTAATAGGCTCTTGGTGGTGGAGGGTGAGCGGCCGCGTGTGGTAGCGGCGCGAGCTAGGTGTGGCCTCCCACGCTGATCGGTGTCTAGGACGATCGAGCGGGAGAGGCCACCCGGTGGATGACGCCACGTCGTTGTTGTTCCACCTGCCCGGGGGTCAACGTGCAACCCGTCCAACGCCTACACCGCAACTCCTGCGAGTGTCAGTGGCCTGAACGTGACGACACTAGCGGGTTCGAGCAAGGGACGCGCCCTTATACAGGCCGACCTCGACGCTCTCGCCTGGGATGTCAGCGAGCACCTGTCCGATCTGGCGGTCGCTGCTGACCGGGTCGAGCGGGCCACGGTGGCGGACACCGCCTACTGGGAACAGCTCTACGGCCAGGACGAACTGCTTACCTCGCTGCCCGGGATGGGGCCGGTGACCGCTCCGACGGTGCGGGCCTTCCTCGGCGACGCGGCCGGTTTCCCGACCGCGAAAGCGGCCGCCGGCTATGTCGGCATCACCCCGTCGAACTGGTCGTCCGGGACGGTGACCCAGCTGGGCCGGGCGATCACCAAGGAAGGCCCGGCGGTGCTGCGGTTGGCGTTCTACCAGGCTGGGAACGCGGCCCGCCGCGGCGATCCGCAGCTGGCTGCCTTCTACCACCTGCTGATAAGCGAACGCGGCCACCGCCACACCTCCGCTACCGTCGCGGTCGCCCGTAAAGCTCGTCGAACGCACCTGGACCGTGTTGACCCGCGGGCGGGCCCGAGCCCGGGCGCACAGCGCCGCGACCCACCGCGCCAAACTGACCCGCTGACTCACTCGCCGTCCGAGAGGCACCCCGGCTCACCGTCCCGCCGGACGGCGACGGGTCACCACACCCAGCCCGGCGACCTGACTACACCTGCCCCGTTCCTCGATCGCTGCCATCCCGTCGGCGCCGAGGAGACTCAACGTGGAGCGCCCGCAGGCGGACATCGTCAAGATGGCCGCCGAGGACGAACGACGTTGACCTCGACGAACGCCGGCGCACAATCCGGCAGCTAGGAACGGGGACAGCACCTCCGGTGCCGGGCCGCGATGCCTCATGCTGGATGCGCGAGCCGTGGGCGGGCCTGATCTGGCTGCAGCCCCGGGCAATCCGCGACCGACTGCACGCGCTGGCCAGCGGCGCCGTCCCCCTCAGATTCTCATGGTGCTGACGAAACGCCCTGGGTGGGTGAAACTGGGGGCGTCGCCCGCTGACGTCGCTGGTTCTTGGACCGCGGCCGGGGCACTTACGCATGCCCACCCACCGCTCAGTTTCATCTCAGCCACGAAGGACTGGACCGGCTGGCCCCGGGCCAGGGACGGCCCCTAGTGGAACGACGTTCGAACACAACGCCGTGGTGGCAACTTGGCAGATGATGATGCCGCGGTAGTCCGGGTTCTCCATGAAATAGATCTTGTCGCCCGCCCGGAGGGTAGCTGCTGGTCGACGACCCGGCCGGTTGTCAGGCGTAACCGGTCTCGGGGTGGATGAGCATGTGTGGGCGCACGCCGGGCGGCCTCGTAATGGATGAAGCGGTCAGGTCGCCTATAGAATTCTCGCCTGCAATGCTACCGTTGCGCGCGGACGCACGACTCTCACGGGATGCTCGGGATCAAGGTTGGTAGGCCCACATGAATAAGCGTCGGCACGAGGATCTGTTACGCGAGCGGATGCGCCTACCAATGGCTTTCCGCTCACATCCTTGGACGCCCAGGTGTTTCGTCCACTGAGTCAGGGGTCAATCAGTGCTACGTGCTCGGAAGCTAGGTGCGGGTGTTGCCGCAAGCGTTCTCCTAGCGGGACTCGGCGTCGCCCTCGCGCCTGCCGCAGAGGCCGGCCCTGTCTTCCCGGTCATGAACACCAGCGAGACTCCGCCGGATGGCGTCTGGTTCCGCAATAGCTCCCATCAAGCTGACACCAATCGCGAGACGGGCTTCGGCGTGTACGCCGGCGAACAGATGAGCGTTGACTGCTATAGCTGGGGAGACCCCGTCGGTCCCTATAACAACCATGTCTGGTACCGCGGTCTAGACGTATCACGACCCATAGTTAATGGGCACTCGAACTACGGCTATATGAACACGCATTACGTCAACGACGGCATGACAGCCGATCATGCTTACCCCGGTATCCCTTCCTGTAATGCACCGCCGCCCCCTCCGCCACCGCCGATCGGAAAGCTCGTAACGTATTACTCGGGCAGTGGCAACGCCGGCTCCCCGAAGGCGCAGAGTCTCTCGGTAAACAGGAATCTGACCCAGAACGGCTCATATGACGGACGCTGGTCACCGGCAACGCAGTGCGTCCCAGATGCGCGCTCCGTGAGCTTCGCCGACAAGGACATAAATCGGCTCGCCGGATGGAGCATAGGAAGGCTCGGGCCAATCTACGCGCTGAAGTACTTGAAGGACCACAACCCCGCAGCAGCTAGTAGGATTAACTACGTGATTCTGTTTGACCCTGGCGCTCCGTCTGACTTCGGGACCTGCGACTACAATCGGACGACTGTCCAGGCCGACTCTACCTTGGCCTGGTGGCTTGGCCTCTCTGGCGATAACCGACTCATCATCATGTCTGGCGATTTGACTGCAACCAATCACCACCAGACGATCCAGAATGCATATTTCCCAGCCATCAAACAGGCCGCGTCGGCTGTGCGCCAGCGTGTGCTGGTCTGCAACTACAGCCTTAGTCACGATGCCACGTACAACAACTATGCATATCTGATGACAAGTCCTAGTCGGCTGGCAACAACGCAGGGTCTGGTCTTAGCTCATGCCCCAAGCAAGGAGCATCCTCCGTCTGGGGCTGGAACCCGTGACTCTCTCATTCCAGACCGACTTATAGGGAAATGTTTTTGGATGGGAGTCGCTGTCATTAGAACAGCGTAATCAACCGTTGGCAGAACAGAGAAAACTTGGATCTTCGATCACCGTGTGAGGGGCGTTCATCGGTCACATCGTTCGTCATAACCGCGCTGCACGTGACAGAGTTGTATTGCTTGTTCGCGACCACCTATCCATCGGGTGTTGCACGCTGAGTGATTGACCAACCCTGCTCGGATGCCCGCTCCGCAAACTGATCGAGGGGCAGCAGCGGTTTGCCTGGATCTACGAAGAACTCGAAGAGTCGTTCACAGGCAGCTACGGTATGAAAGCGGTATGCCCAGTCTTCGGAGCAGGCCGTATGACGCTTGGCCCGTCTGCCGACCGGCTCGGAATAGAAGGCCGGGCCTCCCAAGCTAGTCATACTCTCGTGCTCGGCTTGGTCGAGGGAATGTATCGCGACGACCTCTGCTAGCAACGGAAATGCTGTTTGGCGCAACCACTCACGCGTTGTGTTAAGGGTCAACGCAACAATCAATATCCCCGGAACCGCCAACGAGGCTGTCAGGGTCGCTCGCCTGGTCGAGGAGTTTCGTGCCGTCTCCGGTGAGTTGGCATTTGTCGTGCCTATGTGCCCATTCTTCTTCACTAAATGCATTCGATCGTATCTTAGCACACCCTGTTGGGCTGTACAATAGAGAGTCTCTTCCTCAAGAGGAAGGATAAGGATTACGTGAGTCCGCTTAGGGTATCCATTCAGTCGGGGTGACCTCGGCCGATTTCCCTTGCGGCAAATTTCAACCGACCGGGCTCTAACCTCTCCGTATAACTGACTCTACGCCACCACGCGCTCATGTCTGCGAGATTCCGCCTGCCGGGCTCTGTCACAGGATCGGCACGTTTCGCAGTCCCCCTGCGGCCCGGCTCGGCCCCTCAACGGCCGCCCCGCTCTCTTTGTTATCAACGACTAGGCTTGTCACGCATGTGCCTCCCGATGAGGGTAACGAAGCGGCCTAGAGCAGCCCTTTGCTCTAGGGGGTCACGGGGGAGCCAGCCCCTCGGGAACTGCTGACGAGCGACCGGCAGGGCCGACTCGAACGGTTGCCACCACTGTCCCATCTGCTTCCCGTGCATACCCAACCAGTGGACCGCCTCCTCGAACTGGGCAGGGGACATCTCCAATGTCGCTGACTCGAACAAGGATTCCAGTCGGTCGGCAGCCGCGGGATGAGAGGCTGCACCTTCCGGAGGAGGAATCACATCGCCGATCAACTCGTAGCCCCGCTCGAAGAGGCGGAAGGCCTGCAACAATGCGCCGACCGCGATGAGCACCTGAACGGGATCGGCAAATGCTCGTACCGTGGCCCGGAATGCCAGTCGATCCGCTTTCTTCTCAAGTTTTGCGCGAGGCACGGAAGTACCAGCAAGGATGGCTTCATAGTGCCCTTTAATCACGTGCGCATACTCGTGGGCTAGCCAGAATGCTTCGAATACTGGGCGAAGGTTGGCCTCACCTCTCATCCATGTATCGTGGTCGATCGCCAAAGTGTCCGGATGAAGATGCGCCGACGTGCCCAAGACCACTTGGTTGAACATCAGGTCTATGAACTGGCCTCCGATGCCTACCCCGCCGCGGCCGAGCAGAATACCACTGGTTATCCTAGACAAAGCTGAGGTGAATGAGAAGAAGCCCGTCTCGAATGCGATGGCGTATTCCCCTCGCGCGCCAGGAACGGGGAGCGCTTGGGCGTTGACTTGGAAAGTCGGGAGAGTGCCGACCGGGGGAAGGGTTGCCGGAAGCCCGACATCCAGTTCAGCGAGCCCCTTGAAAAGGGTCCTCTCGGCCCTGTCAAGGTAGAAGACATGCGAAGAAGGCTCCAGCGCTGTCCACCACGTGCGGTCGATGGACTGGAACTCCTGATACAGCCTGGTCGCGGAAGCGACGGGGTCGTCACCTTCAGTTGCCAAACCTATTTCTGCGGCCCGTTGCGCACTGTCTAGAAGCTCTTCAAAGGTCGACTCCTTTCCATACGGTACATCAAAGCTTAATGATGCTTCCCGCTGAAGCCGCTCCAGATAGCGCATCGCATCCGGATCACGTTTCGGAGTCATAGCGTCAACACCACCGCTGCGATAAAGACGGATGAACTGAGAAGCAGCAGGCCGACTGATATCAGCCGTCGCCGGGCCTCCGCCGCTTGCAAGACCTCCGTGATGACACCTTCATAGTCCTCGAGTGATATGCGCACACGCCGTGCATATGCCGCTGTGGCGAACAGCAGAGTCGAAGCCAGGGCCAGGAGGCATGAACCTATCACCCACAGGCGCAGCGAGGAATTCCCTGAATGAGGGCCGGCCCAGTCCTTGAACAAGGCGAGAATCACGCCAATGGATGTCAGCGAGGCAGGCACCATAAGCTTGGCGAAATCGACGATGGGCGTATTTGATTGACGTAGGATCTCGAAGGCCAAATCTCGTTTCTTCTCATCGTCCTTGGTCACAGGACGAGACGTTGCCTCAATACGCATGCCTAAGTCACCGACAGCACCGAGAAGGGCCACTCGAAGCCGGCCGGCGGTTGGAACCGAGCCAACCGATCCTCTCCGGAGATTGGACATTGATACTCCACGGATCTTTCCCCCGAGACACCAGGCCGCAGGGGGACTCCGGCAAACCCCTGAAGAGGGTTCGGAGTGATCTCGAGGATGTGTCTATGCGTATCTCCTCCCGACTCACACTCCACGGCCAGCTCCAGAACTTCATCAGTTGCCACTGCGATCAAGGGTCCCTTCATGGTCCCAGTGCTCCGTCACAGGTACTCCTCCATGCTCTCGCGATAACTTGAGTTCTCGCAATCATTGGGACGCGACGACACGTGGGGAACAAGGACCGGCCGCCGGCGGCCTCGTCGCGGGTTGCTGGCAGACGCCGGAAGCTGTCTGCGCTGGTGGGGCGGTGCTCCTGAGGGGTTTCCGCAGGTAGCCGTCCGTCTCTGCCCGATCCAACCTCGATTGAGCACCGATCCCGCCACTGCGGCCGATCGGCAGGGGCGCGCCGCGTGTGGCGGGGAGGGTCCCGAGGTACCGTGGGTTCTCGAACGTGCGTTCGACTCGGGTGAGGGTCGACACCCGGCACACGCCTGCCAGGAGGACCGACCCATAACACAGGTGCCACGCATCCGACGCGCCGAACCCACCGAGGCAGCCGTCCGCCCCATCGAGCCGCTACCGGTGACCGTCACGCTGATCTGGCACGACGGAGCCACCGACGAGACCCCCGCCGACGCGGTTGCCTGGACCCACCGCGAGGTCGAGATCGAGTGGACCACCCCCTGGGGAGACCTACGCCGGGACTGGATCAGCGCCAGCCAGGTCCGGCGCCGTGCGTGAAACCTCGTCGGATCAGGTCGCGTTAGCTGCGGCGCAGCACGGCGGGAACCTCGCGAACTGTCAGGCCGGCGACAGCCGCGACATCCTCGACCGGCTGCCCCAGCTCGACCGCTCGCCGGATCGCCACCTCCCATTGGGTGATGGCCTCGCCGACGGCGCGGTCCTTGGCCGCCGTGGCTCGCTGCAGGTCGCGCAGTGCTCGCGACGAATCCTTCAGCTCGGCCCCGAAGTCGACCAGGCGGACACCGCCGTCCGGGTCGTACAGCCGCACCAGCCGTACCCTGGTCGCCCCAGACCGGTACCGCTCGCGCAACCCGTCCACGTAGGCCTCGGCACTCTCGCGGGAGGCGTGCTCGAGCGGAGGCGCCCCGCCCACCTTCGTCCGCCACGCCACCCGCCAAGTCTGCAAGGCCGCACACCACCGCCGGCCACCCTCCTCGCCCGAACGGAGCAAGCCCGCGAGAGGACGTCGGACGGGACGTGCACACCGGGCCGGACACTTCACGGCTCCTAAACGGCGCCGAAGGACCCCCGTCGACCAAGCCTGACGCGAGGTGCGCCCCACCGTTTCCGCAGTTCAGAGGCACCAACGGCAGAGAGCGGAAGGGATCGACGATTAGTCCGTGGTTCCGGGTTCGAGCCCCGGGAGGCCTACAAAGGCCTGGTCGCCGCCCTTCTCCGCGCCTGCCACGACGCCCACGCCTACCGCCTTGTCCCCACCGACCACCAGGACGAACGACAAGCGACAAGCGATACGCCTTGTCATTCCCCTTCCATTACCGGCCTTCTTCGGACGAAGAATTCGTCTTGAGTTCGAGGTCCTCCTTGAACCAGCCGATCAAGTCGCGGCGGATGCCATCGACCTCTGCTATCTCCGCCTCCTGTACGCCGAGACGGGCGATGCGCTCATGCGTAGAAATGACCCTCTCGGTGAGCGCGCTGGCCCGGGCTGGGCTGGCCGGGTCGGGCCTCAGAGTTAGTCGATGAGATTCTCTCAGCCTACGATGAGTACCTTGTCTTTATGGACCGGTCCGAAGATACCCTACAAGAGGCCGTATTGGTCCCCGAGTGGAGGGCGATCAAACAGCGTGCCTACGACTTCGGGGACCGGATGTGGGATCTGATGACTATCGTAGGCGAAGGAAAGAAGTTGTTTCGATATGTGATTATCTAGTTCTATATGCTACTGTGTTATTGAGCGGGAAGGAATAATAGCTAGTCCATTGTTCAGTGAGAGGAGACGAGAGTGACGCAAGAAGCGCTAGAGATACGCGCCACTGTAGATGAGGTCTACAGTGGTCTCCAAGCCTTACAAGCGGAGGTGGCAACAAAGCTGCAAGCCTTCCCACCCGAGAAGTTTCCGCGGGACGGTACAATCCTCCTGGCGCTAGAAAGGCGACTGGAAGAGGCCACTACAGTTGCCAGGCTGGCGATTGAGCGGGCGCTGGTCGCGGCGAAGAAGTAGTCGACCGCTGGCGGGAGCTAGACATCATCCGAATATGAGAGGCAAGAGCTGTCACCGGAGCATGCAATGCGTCGGGTCACACTGGAATGTCCTGTCCTCGGTGCCGAAGAACTATCAGATTGGGCGCGGAGCGGGACGAACCCAGGATTGGGTATCGACTGGGATGCCCCGACTAACGCACACCTGACGGTCTTGCACTTGGGGCGGCCAGCCGAGCTGCATGCAGAAGTGACCAAAGCTCGACAGTCGAGTGCAGAACTGCCTGAGCAAGAGTTCTACACAGCCCTTCTCAGGTGGGCCCTGCAGAGCTGCAACTTGCTCAAGCATGCCGCGCGTGTCCACGTGGACTCGCTGAGGACACTGGGTGAAAGCCCTCCGTATGCTCTGGCGGCTATCGCACTAGATCTGCCACCTGAGCTTGCTGACCTCCACTCAAGGCTCTTAGACTCCCTGGAGGATTTTGCGGAGCTCCTGTTTGACGTCCCAGATGGATCGGCCTTGGTGGAGTCAAGTAAGGCTCTTGGGTTCTCCGCCCGTTCATGGCTGCCTCACATCACGGTAGGGTGGAGTGCTCGGCATCTGCATCTCCAAGTTTCGCCGTTGGAAGTACGACTGGGCCCCCTCGAGGGTCGACACCTTGCTCAGTTGTCTGGTAAGGCCTTACCTTTCGACGCGTATGCCTGATTAATCTTGGGGCTGCCGGCGGGAGTGTCCAGCGTCCCTGAGGCCTTGGATCGCAAGATCCAGGGCCTTCTTTCCCTTTTGTGTGTCGTAAGTCTATTTTTGTCGACCCCTATCCTCCGGGCACGAGCCGAGGGAGGGGAGTTTCTTCGTCGATTGGACCGCCATCTAAGCGGAGGGATGTTGCCGCTCGCCCTCGGCCCTGGATCAAGGTCCATCGCAGGGGACACCCCCTGATCATGTCCATCACCAGGGCAACCCTCGCCACGACCCGTCCCGCCCCTCAGGGTTCGAGAGACGTCCTCTTAGGTCCGCCAGAAGTGTCGCGTTCGAATGCCGGGTCCGGTCCCTTGGGCCTCGGAAGTGCCGAACCCCGGACGCGCGCCCACAGCCACACTCCAAGTTGATCTGCATGCGCGGCGTCGCGGAG
>Ga0066795_10000039_pt1 | contig 13556 bp, 9 predicted proteins | sample PersoiDNA2013191_FD_70940 | JGI IMG/M metagenome (GOLD analysis project Ga0066795, IMG submission 70940) | Permafrost soil microbial communities from the Arctic, to analyse light accelerated degradation of dissolved organic matter (DOM) -... | ecosystem: Environmental > Terrestrial > Soil >... | reverse complement strand
GAAGATCGGACACGAGGCGACATGATCAGCCTTGTGCGCATCAGATCAAGCCGACACGCCGCAAGTCAGCGGGCCGCCTGAATGGACACTCTCGTGGGTCGTCGTGTCGTGACGATTCGATATGCTTGACCTGCGAGAATGGCTTTGTGAGCGAGCCGACTGTCGTGGAATTGGTGGCGGTGCTCGCCGCCTTGCGCGATGAGGTGGCAATGGTGCGCGCCGCGAAGGGAAGACTGCAAGCGCGGGTATTGGAACTCGAAACACAGCTGCGGGCGAATTTCGCGGGAACTCCTCGAAGCCCCCGTCGTCGGACGGGCTGGGGAAACCAGCCCCGAAGTCGTTTGCGGAAACGGTCCGGCCGCAAGCCGGAAAAGGCCAACCCGCCCGGGCGGTCCAGTCCCGTCCCCGGGCGGCGTCAGGCCGCGCGAGAGGCCCGCCATGAAGTGTGTTCGCGGCTGATCGCATCCTCGGACGCATTCACGAAGGCTGCCCAGGCCGACTCGTCAGTCCACGAACGGCTGCTGATCTCGACCTCGATGGTGCTCAGCTCACTGCTTGCGACCGCATAGGAACGTTCAAGGGTTTCGTACTGCTTGACGGCGCTCCACGCCACGGCCGAAGCAGCGAGCGACGCGAACAGCCCCACGGCGTCCAGTCTCCAATGATATACAGCCGCAGCCACACCGAAGAGAAGCCCGAGCGTTTGCATAGCAACTCCGAGAAAGGCCGACCACCGGCCTCCCTTCTCGTTCAGTTCAGAATTCTTTGCGTACCATTGGCACTGGTCTTGGATGCGCTCCCGTTGGTAGATTTCGACCCGTTCCGGCAGCGGCTGTGTTCGGACTGCCACCATCTCGGCCGTCACATGTGCTTGCCCCGTTGGAACCGGCAAGATCCTGGCTACTTTGTCGCCGATCTCCCTGAGGCGGCGAGCAAGTTCCAGGTCCGCGTTCGGGTTGTTTATGTTGAAAGGTGCGCCGCCTACCACGTAGAGCCACGAAGCTGTCTTAGCCGATTCGGCGCCAGCGCGACCGTTCCACCACTTCTCGTCGGCGCGTGCGGTGAGTCGGTAAAGTTGAGCGGCGATGGCAACTCCGAACAGCAACACGGGGAGCGGGTAGTCCCCGACCGCCGCCACCGCTGCAGCCAGCAGGAGTGCGCCCAGTTGTACCTTCTGCATACGCAGATACCGCCGCTGCCACCTAGCTGAGTGATCGTCAGCTCGACGGAAGAACTCGGGAAAATGGTTCTCGATCACGTCAGCAGGACGAGTTGGATTTGCGGAGCGCTCGGGAGTTGTCGATCAGCTGCGCCCGCGTGTCCCTTGACTGGAACGCATCCTCTATCCAACCACGCAGCAATGACACGGTCTGCGGATAGAAGTAATATCGAGCATACCCTGAGTTATTAGTTGCCCAGTTGTCCACGAATCGTGCCGGCAGTGAGTTCTGACTCCGGTCAGCGGGTGTCATCGCCATCAAGCCGTTTCGCTTGTTCACCAAGCTGTTCCGCAGCGATGAGGAGATCTCCCAGTCGACGTACTTACGCGCCCAGGTGCAGGCGCCAACGTACAGAATAGTGACGGTCGAGTCTGACAGATACTTCCCCCCGATCTGCGCCTTGATATATTCCTCGTCTTGGCTATTGACCGGGTCCTTGAAGTGATCACTATCCGACACCCCAATCACCCGGGGAATAAGGACGTCACTGAAAGTCTCCACGAAAGTGGTGACGCCGTCAATATCGGCACCGTGGTAGGAGACAAGACACTTGTGTCGGACAGGCACCGTCGTTCCGCGGTTCGCCGCAGACTGCTTCGCTGCCTCGTAGCTCAGTTCCGCCCGCCGCACAGCACTCGTCAGACGGACAACCTTTTCCGCGTATGTTGGCACAGCCGCAATCCCTTCTGGTAGCGAGGCATCAAGAGGTCGCATGCGCGAGCACGCCTGTTCCGGACCCGGCGGTAGCTGCCGTTCTCCGGGTCCGTGAACGCGTTGAACACGGCGTAGGCGATCTCTTTGGTGGCCCTTGGCCGAGAAGAGGCCGCCCGGCGGTGAAGTTACGGCGATGCCCAACCAGTGATCACCCTTCTGCCAGTTCACTTCGCGGCGGCTGTCCGGCAACGCGAGCTTGCAGCTGTGGCCGCTGCTCAAGGGAGAGCGCAACCAACCGCTGTCATCGTCGCTGTCATAAACCCCCCCGATCCTCAAGTTACATGAGTGGGATCAGCAGGTACATCCGACCTCCGACTTGACGAGGATTTCGTCGGCTTGGGCATCCCAGACGAGGGGATTCGGGTCTTCGTTGCGGTGGGTGACCCAGTATCGGCACTGAGCTGGCTAGCCCTCTAGCCGAGAGCAAGCACCATCACGCCGACAATCGCGGCAACCGCTCCAACCAGTGGAATCACGCGAATTCGCTCTCTGAAATGCTTAATTGCGAGCACAACGGTCACGAGCGGATAAGTCGCAGAAACCGCGGAGACGATGGCTCCAGCATTGCGATCCCAAGTGAGTCCAAAATTGAAGGACAGCGTTCCCGCAAGTTGAATAATAGCTGAACCTACTACGAATCTGTTGAGGGCTAAACTCAGCGCTGGTCGTGATAACGGCAGAGTTGGAACGGCGACTGACCCGAGAAGCAAAGTGAATACGGCAGCCGCCGCTGCCAATTCCAATGCCGTGGTAGTCTCCCAGCCGATCTTCGCCGCAGCCTGGCCTACCAGAGAAAATCCAACCCCCCAGCAAACAGCAGCAGCAATTGCCCTCGCAGGACCTGGGCCAAGCTTCCTGCGCCTCGTGGAACCGATTGATTTCTCCTTCGACTCCGCCAGGCCAGCTGCGGCGGCGACACCAGACACGACGACCACTACCCCAAGAGCTTGGATCAATGATAAACTTGCGCCGAATGCGGCCACGCCTACGAAAGCCGTTACGAACGGATAAACACTACTTAGTGGGCTGACAGCGGTGACAGGACCCAATTGTAGTCCCTTGAAAAAAGAGACCATGCCTGCCGCATAGAGGATGCCACCGGAGATCGCACAAAACGCTCCGTTCCACGACGTCCATCGATGCGGACCCAACAACAGGAAGAAGACAGCGGTAAATAGCGTCGCAGCGATAACGTTCACCATAAATGCCACGTGCAGCGGACCAAGAGATTTCAACGCCCGGGCGGCAAGGAAGTCTGACACACCCCATGACGCGGCAGCACCGGCGCCGAAGAATGCCGCAACCAGTCCGACGTTTCCCATACGATTCGATTCTCACCCCCCATCGGCCGTGGCCCGATCCGGAGTACCGCATCGGCGTCAAGAACGAACCTGAGTAGAGCAACCGCAGCGCAAATCGCCAGCGGCAGCGTGTCTCTCTCCAACCGGCAAGTCACGCTGAGGCTGATCTCAGAACAATCGGATCACACCAACCTTCCGGTTGTGGTGGTCTGGGCGATAACCCAACAAATCTTGCCCCATCGCCCCGTCAAGAAGCGGACCCTGAACTATCCGACACTAAACCACACCCCTGCGTAACGCGCCTGAGCGATCGCAGTTGATCCTGTTGGTTCGCCGGTCCCTGCACATAGACGCTGTGAGCCGCGGATCGGCAGACGCCGCGTGCGGTCCTACCACAGGTGTTACGGGGCCGCCCGGTAAACGCGGACACGCAGACGCGCGCCTACGGGAGCTGATTTGGTCGAGCTGCGAAAGCCGTAGGCGGCGCGGGCGATGGGTCTTCTTGATGATCCGGTCGGTTCCCCCTAAGCCCGGATGAAGCCCGGATGCACCGCGTTGATCGGGTTGATGGGCGGGTCGTTGGGGGCGGATGTCCTGCTTTGTCCGTTCAAACAGGGTCAACTCCGAGCAGGTTGACAACTACAGTCAGGTTCTTCCAAGTCCTGGCTGTCGCTGGGTGGTCGCGGCCCAGCCGGAGCTCCCGGATAGTCAGCGCCCGCTCCAACGTCTTTCGGGCTTCCGCTAGTTCCCCAAGCTTGCAGAGGACGGTCCCGAGAGCGCTCAGGTTCGTCGCAACATCCGGGTGATCGGCGCCTAGCCGTGCCTGCCGGATGGCCAGGCCCCGCTCGAGCGTTGCTCGTGCCTCCGCTAGCGCCCCAACTTCGCCAAGGACGACTCCGAGGTTCGTCAGGCTCCAGCCCACGTCCGGATGATCGGCGCCGAGCCGCGCCTCGCGGATCGCCAAGGACCGCTCAAACGCTTGCCTCGCTTCCGCGAGCTCCCCGAGCTTACTCAAGACGACTCCGAGGTTGTCCAGGGTCTTCACCATAGTCGGGTGGTTGCTGCCCAGCCGTGGCTCCTGCCCGGCGAGCGCCGGGCGCGGCATCACGGCAGAAGCGACAGCTATTTCGCCTGGACCGCCCATCTTCATGCTAGGGCCAACGACCAGGCTCCCCGCGGCGGCCGGATGGCCTTCGCCGACCAACATCGTCTGAGGCTCGGCCAGCAGCGGGTCCAGTACGGCCCGTGCGACAGCTAGCTCACCCAGATCGCTCACGTCGACCCCGGCGCGATAAGTCAGGCTGAGGGCAGCGTCCGGCTGGTCGCCGTCCATCCACCTCGCCAGGATCGTCAACGCCCGCTCATACGCCGCACGTGCCCGTGCTAGCTCACCCAGATCGCTCAGGACGGACCCGAGGTTGGTCAAGCTCGCCGCTACGGCTGGGTGGTCGACACCCAGCCTCTCCTCCAGGATCGCAAATGCCCTTTCATGTGCAGCCCGTGCCTCCGCCAGTTCGGCTAGATCCCACAGAGCGACCCCCAGGTTGTTCAGGCTGGCGGCAACGGCAGGATGGTCGGGGCCCAGCCGTGCCTCCCGGATCGCCAGAGCCCTCTCGTGGGCCGCACGTGCCCCACCCAGGTCAACGAGGTCCCACAAGACCAAGCCGAGGTTGTTTAGGCTATTGGCAACAGCGAGGTGGTCGGAACCAAAGTGGGCTTCGTCAAGGGCAAGAGCTCGCTGGTGCAGTTCTTTCGCCTGGACGAGTTCAGAACGAGCCCATGAGTATACGCCGATCTCATTTAGCAGCAGCGCTGCCCCTTCCAACTCGATACCAAGCGCCTTAGCGTGATCCACGGTCGCCAGAGCGTGGGGAAGCAGGGGGAGGCACGCTGGCCAGGTTGCTGGATTGCTGCTGCCGCGCGGGAACGCTCTGAAGATCAACCGGACAGCGACCTGGGCCCACTGCTGCCGTGCTCTGTCGGTGAGGCTAGCGCGTGTCACGGATTGGACCAAGCGATGTACGGCCAAGGTCTCCGGGGTCAGCGTTATCAGCGAGTATCGGCCGACGATGCTAACCACAGCATTGTAAGACAGCCGATGTCGTACTGTCATGGCCAGCGCCTCGGGGAGTACCGTTGCATGGTCGCGGAGCAACGCACGCGGAATGGCATCCGGGGCGAGAAACGCGCATAGGGCGAGGAGATCCTCCGCAGTCGATTCCTGAGCTCTTGCTCGATTGAGACTAACCTGCCAGACGGTAGCGACGGTCTGCTCGGTCGTGGTCGGCGCTCCAAACGCGAGCAGCTCCGTCTCGTGCTCCCGGAACAGGGCGAGGTAGTCCGATGGGGTCATCTTTGTTTCTTCAATGTACGCGGCTGCCTGCTCGAGCGCCAACGGGAGATCCCCCAATGTCTCAGCCAGCGCGTCTAACGCCTGTTTGTCGGTTGCACCCGTTCGACGTCGCAGAAACATGACTCCTTCTGCACGACGAAGCACGTCCAACCGTACCCTCGCCGCCGTGCCCCACAACGTAGAGCGCGAGGTGATCACGATTCGTCCATCTCCACTTGGCGGCCGGTACGCTGCGATATCCCTGAGCGACTCGGCGTTATCGTAGATGAGCAGCCACCGGTCCCGCTGCCGCAACTCGTCCCACAAACTCGCAAGCATTTGAGCTTGATCGCTGAGTTCAGGGACTCCGAGCCGACGGGCCAGGCCTGACAATTGTCCAGGAATTGTGACTGGCCGCTCTGCTGCTATCCACCAGACAATGTCGTAGTCCGTGGCATGCCGGTAGGCGTACTCAACAGCTAGTTGGGTCTTTCCCACTCCACCCAGTCCGTGCACCGTCGCTTGCTGGACCACCGCCGCAGTCGGCCCAGCCGTGAGAGCTCTGCGCAGCTCCTGTAGGGGAGCGCGACGGCCGGAAAAGGCGGGGTTGCGAGGTGGTAGGTTACTTATCGCAGGCGCGTGCCCGGGAAATCGCGGCGTCGCGCCTCGGTAGTTGGGAAAGGGCGGTTCGCTGGCCGGCCGCCGACTGCCCCGCTTTACACCGGAGAGAAGCCGCGCGTGCGCCTCTTGGTGGGACGCACCAACCAAGTCGATGTACCCCTGTGATCGCAACAGCCGTGGGAGGATGCACGCCTCGATGCGCACCTGAAGTAAGCGGTTCTTGCCATCGGGATCGCGGATGAACGCCCCAGTCCACTCATCAGTACAGTAGGGTGAACCTAGGTAGGCAGCTGAAATCAGAGCAATAGTCCGGTCGGTTCGCTCAAGTGCATCACGCATTCGAACAACGAAGTTGTCGCCAGGCTCGAAATCCCATGCCTGCAGGACTACTGAATAGCCAGCCTGTTCCAGCTGCCAGGCGACCCATTCGGCCCAAGGGCGATCCGTTCCAGTATAGGAGACGAAGAAGTTCCGTGGCTCAAGGGGCTCAGCCATGGGCAATCCCTTCGCGTGGACCTCAATTTCGGCTAAGCTTAAGTGTAACTGTTCAGGTCCCTGATTCCTGACTGCTTATGATTCGAATTCCTGGGTATGTACTCGCGGGTCGACGTGTCGTGACGCTTCGATATGCTTGACCTGCGAGAATGGCTTTGTGAGCGAGCCGACCGTCGCCGAATTGGTGGCAACGGTCGCGACCGTGATTTCGACCATCTCACCGAAGCGTTCCAGGCTGGCTGTCGCTTCACCGAACTTCTGGGCACCGTTGGTCCTCTCAGTTCTAGATTGGAAACGCGGAACGGGGCGCCGCATCTCCTCTCCCCCGGGCAGAGGAGACCATCCTCCTCTCGGAGGCAACGGCTAGGGCAGAAAGTCCTTAGACACAAGGAGTACGGGGCGTTTGTCGGGGAGTCGACCGATTCCACAAGCGTGGACCACGAAGACCATGAGTGGACGAGGGTTTATGTCACACGTGGGTGCGAGACTACGAGTGTTCGACGAAATTCCTGGTGAACCGCCACCACTTTCGCCGAACGCCGTGGTTGGATTGGACGGTTGACCGGACGAAATCCGCTTAACCGACTTGAACTTGGGAGTAGCGCCAACGTGGCAAAGACCAATACGACGAGTGTGTTCCAGACGGAACTCGGTGATCTCCATCAAGGCGACTGCTTGAAGATCACGCCGCAACTTGCCGACGAGTCGATTGATCTATTTTTCGCTGATCCGCCGTTCAACCTTGGCAAGAATTACGGCAAAGGCATCAACGATTCGCTCAAGGATGAGGAATACCTCGCATGGTGTGAAGCGTGGATCAAGGAAGGTGTGCGGCTACTCAAACCGGGCGGTGCCTTCTATCTCTTCAATCTGCCGCGTTGGAACATTGAGCTCGGACACTTCCTCAACAACGCCGGAATGCTGTTTCGCCATTGGATTGCGATGGACATAAAATACGCGTTGCCAATTCCCGGTCGTCTGTATCCCTCGCACTACAGCATGATCTATTACACCAAGGGCAAGCCGGCCACGTTTAGTCGTCCTCGCACCCCCATTCAGGTGTGTCGTCATTGCGGCGGGGATGTGAAGGACTACGGCGGCCATCGCAACAAGCTCCATCCTGACGGCATCAACCTCACTGATGTTTGGCTGGATATTCCACCCGTTCGTCATTCATCCACGAAGCGCCGGGGAGCGAATGAGGTTTCTATCAAGCTCCTGCGTCGCGTACTTGAAATATCGAGTAACCCTGGCGACACTGTGTTCGACCCGTTCGGCGGTTCCGGCACGACATACGCGGCTGCCGAAGAAATGCATCGTCACTGGATCGGCTGCGAACTCGGTGACGTCGACCCGATTATTCGTAGGCTGCAAGGAGAGGACGCAGATATCGCCCCGAAGAACATGGGTGATTCTGCCAAAGGCATGACAGCGAAGCGAAAAGCTGCGGCCAAGAAACATGCCTAGTTGGCAGCTCGTCCGTCGGTGCCTTTCGGAATCCGTGGCACCGACGAACTCGTGTCGTCGTGCTCAACGGTAACAATGGCGAAGTATCCGAACTCGGAGAACTTCCACTCTTCCCAAAGCTCGTGGTACGGCAGCAGCTCGGCGGAATTGCCGATGCGATCGGTCAAATACGTTGCCAGGTCCTTGGTTGGCACGACTAACACTCCTCCGGATATGTACTTCTTCTTCATGCCAAGCCCGATGCGATTGATTGCCCGGTGACTCGACGAAATGTTGCCGGTTTCCCATTCGACGACAAATGGGTCAGTCGACGAGTTCGGAAAAGTTAGATGGCAGTCGAAAGCTCCCGGCGTAGACCCTGCGGCCACCGTCACAGCGGGAGGCAGCACATTGGCCACCTTCTTGGCCACTTTCTTCTTGAAGCTCTTCTCAAGCTCCCAATTCCGCTTCACCAGCGCCTCAGTGAATCCAGTTTTGATCGGCTTCACGCCGTTGCCTTCACCGCGTTTCTTGCCTGATTCCGGGAAAATCGTGAATTTACCGCTGCCTACGGGCCACTTGACCGCTGCAACGGCTGCTCGTATGTCGTCCTCGGCCCGTGCAAACTCCGGAGAGGAGGTGTAGCCGCCAAGGTCGACTATATGTTTCCAATCAACGAGTTTCACCTTGGCGACGATAGGCTAAAAAGATCCTTGCGCTGGACCGCCACGTCGGGCCCGGTCAAGGAGCGAGACCGGGGGCTGTCCGCGGGGGAGTTTCTGGTCGCTCTGGCCGGCGCGCAGCTGCTCGGCGAGGACTGCCTGACGGCGCAGTGGCGCTGTCGACAGCCGGCCTGCCCGCGGCGGGTGTTCACCGAGCGATCGCCGAGCTGCCGCCCGGTGCTCGGGTGACCGGCCAGACGAGGCGTTCGCCCGGATGTGGAACGAGCTCGCCCGCTACTTGCCGTACTTGCGGACACGGTCAAACCATTCGCTGATGAGAGTAAGTTCTGCCTCGAGCTCGTCAACGCTCGGCGCACTGTACTCAAGGCTCTGGTCCTTGTCATGCCGCGGCGCCCACCTGCTGATGCGGCTGTAGGACTCCTGCAACTGCCTCTCGTCCTCTGCGGTGATCGCGGCGACGATCTTCATCATCTTGACGCGCACCTCGAGCGTGCCGCGGTCCACGAGGTTATTCGCGATCTCCATGCTGATAATGCGCTCCCACGTCTGGGACAGCCTGCCGGCGAACAGTGCGCTTTGGTCCTCGTACGTTGCGGCGTCCCAGGCGGCGTGCTCGCGCTTTATGCGAGCGAGGTCGGTGCGCAGAGCGTCGAGCCGCTGTCTTGTGTCCTTGACTGCCCACGGGTGCTTAACGGAGCAGATACCGGGGGCCCTGTCGGCGGAGCGCCTGGCGACGGTCCGCTCCGCGAGCGGGACATCCTCCTCCCTGGCCGCGATGCGCAGCTCCGTGACGAACGCCGTGTCGTGGGTGAACACGATGACCTGCCGGTCCCTGGCCAGCGCAGCCAGGCGGTTCGCGACCTTGTCGCGACGCAGGTGGTCGAGGCTCGTGACCGGGTCGTCGAGGACGAGCGCAGAGCGGGACTGGTCGAAGTATGCCTCCGTGAAGAACCCCGCCAGCCCGAGCGCCGTCTGCTCGCCTTCGGACAGTACCCGTGGCAGGTCGGCACGCATCGTCGCGCCAAGGAACGCCGGCTTGTGCCGCAACTGTCCCTTGTGACCGCCGGTATCGGCGAGAGCGACTCGCTCTACGCCGAGTCGGTCGCTCTCGCGGGAGAACCGGTCCGCCACGTTCGTCGTCACGTACCTGCGAGTCAGGTCGGTCGACTCTCGCGTGATGGCCGTCGTGACCGTGTCCCGTCTCGCCGCCTCCAGGGCGACGCGCCGCCTCATCCGGTCCCGTTCGGCACTGATGTTCGCGCTCGTCTCGGCCAGCGCTCGGCGCGCCTCGAGCTCCGCTCGCTCGCGGAGGACCGCCTGCAACGCGGCGGTGAACGCGGCGCTGTCGATCGCATTCGCGCTGTCACGGGCACCCGTCGCGGCACCGGTGAAACGACCGGCGAGCGCGTCAGCGTTGGGTGCCGCAGGCACGGGCGTGCCCGCGGCACCCGCGAGCGCGGCCAGAGCAGTGCGCCGAGCGTCGAGTTGGCCCAGTGCCTCGTCCATTACGTCGGCAAGCTCCGAGTCGGCCGCCCGCACCGTCGCAAGCGCGACGGCAACCGCCGGTGTCAGCACGAGTGCCGTCGCCTGCTCGCGCACGCCACGCCGGGCGGCCGTCTCAGCTTCCTCCGCTTCGCGTTCCGTCGTGTCAGTCATGTAGGCGTGGAACCGGCGCATCCGGGCAGCGGCGTCCGCATCGAAATTCTGCTGGCACAGCGGGCAACGAGCGTCCGCATCGGTGATCGGGAACGACCGGTCCGGGTACGCGGTCTGCTCGCAGAACGCGCGAGCAGCTTCCCACAGTGTGCGCCAGGTTTGCGTCCCGACGCCCGATACTGGCTCCGCCTCGAACGTCGCCGACGACGCGACGTCGCCCGCCGCACGCTTCTCGGTCGCCTCGACGAGGAGCGATCGCAGCGTCCTCTCGGCAGTTGTGCCATGCCGGGCGGCCGCACCGGTCAACGCCGAAGTGACACTCTCTAGTGCGTCGGCGACAGTGGAGAGCCGAGCGCCCTCCTGGCGCGGATCACTGGCGCGCACCCGTGCCTCCTCGGCCACGACATACGCTAGCCTCCCCGCGGCTGTCTCATCGAACCTGCACGCGTCGTCGATGGCCTCATCCGTAGTGCTAGCACCAAGCCCGTCACGGAAGGCGGCGGCCGCTGTTCCGGCGGGTAAGGCGGGCAGCATGACGGCACTTGCCGCGTTCGCTGCGAGCTGCCGGTCAAGGACGCTGCGGACGCCGTCGCACACGCCGACGAGCGCGTCGAGAAGGGTGAGGCCAGACGGGCGGTAACTTATGTCGGCTTCCAATGTGACGTAGCAGTCGCCACATTTCTCGTCATAAAATGCGACCTGCGCAAGCGCCGCGTCGTCCTCCCCAAGCAGGGCCTGCCCGGGTGTCTCGCCGACCGTGTACTCGATGACCGCGTTCGACGCACCGCCCGCGGAGTCGAAGATGTCCGGCAAGATGTCGTCACGGTGTCGTGATCGGACGCCGCGTTTGACGACGCGAGCGTACCCCGACTTGCCACTGCCGTTGGCTCCGTACACGACGGTCAGCCCGTCACGCGCGAACGTCAGCGTCTGGTCGTCAACGAGGGCGTTGATGTTGCGGACGCCGCGGACCGCGACGAGCCGGACTGGCTTCTGGTCCCCTGGCACGGGACGCAGGCTCGGTCCGAGCCAGCCGCCGTCGGGCGGTGCCGGCGGGTCCGCGAGCAGAACGTCCGCGATGTGCTCGAGGTCCGCATCGGTCAGCTTATGACCGGCCACGAGCCGCCCCAGTGCCTGCTGCTGCCACCACGGCCGGGTGAGCGCCCAGGCGTAGAGGTCCGCATCGAGGGTCACGGCACGTGACCTCCATCCAGACCTCGGGGTCCGCTTCGCCATCGCGCAGCGGACGGCCGGTTGCCAGTTATCAAGCCGATGCGTCAGCCGGAGCTGTGGGATTGCGTTGAGGTTCCGTGGCAACAATAGTCGGCGCACGGTCACTGATTTACACGAGCGTCTTTTCCAACGACCGCTCCTGGAGCCGCCTCCTTAGACTGAAACGCCTTAGCGTCGGTAGCCCCCTCTAGCGATCCACAACGCAACAACCAAGAGGGCCAGACCGAGCGCGATCGGACTCATCTGACGTGCGCCGTTACAGAATAGCGACTGGTTCGGGCTGCAGGTAGTTATGGCAGGAAGCCCGAGGCCAGCGCGGTGCCGAAGGTGTGGCGCAGCGCGTGGGGGTGTCCGGCCGGGACTCTGGGTAGTCCGCGCCTACACCCGCCAAGTCTACAGCAAGCAGCGGGTAGTCCTGCGGAGTCGGTCTGCAGATCGCGGCGTCGCCGAGTCCTGGTGTCCCGCGCCATGCCCGAGGACAACGTGTGGCTCGTCCAGCGCCGGACGGGGGTCAAGCGTCCTGCGCTCGCTCCCGACCAGGCGTGCGGAAATTCAGTATGAGGTCACTCAGCGGCGGATCGGCAGCAAACCGAGGGGTTCTGTACCAGTTCTGGATGCGTTCAAACTCGGTCTCTACCGTCTCCGCGAAGACTTCGCAGTTGCCGAGCACCAGCCCGACCTCGCAGCGTACGGCGTGGTCTCCGTCCTTAGGGCAGACGCAGCGGCGTAGCCAGGATTCTGCCTTCGTCAAAGTGAAGTCGGTCAATGCCGCGTGATCAAGGCGAGCGGTGAAGTCGTCGTGGTCCGGATCGTCGGCGGCGCCGTAGAGCCGGCGGAGCTTCGCCATGAACTCGTCAGGGAATGGGTCGTGATATTCGATGCGCTCGACGGCGTCGTTGAGTTTGGTGCAGCCTTCGTCGGTGGGTGCGAACCAAAGGGGGCCGTGGTTACGGAAGAAGCGTTGGCGTAGGAAGCTGAACTCGACGTTCCAGTAGACGGCGGTGGCGACGTAGAGCCGCCAGGACGGCAGGTCGTCGCGGAGCTGGCTGAGCGCGGTCATGATGTCGGCCTGGAGGGCGTAGGCCGAGGTTTCCATGCGGAAGTAGTGGTCCCGGAAGAGGTACAGCCAGTACAGGGCCACGGACTGCGGTACGTCCGCACCGACTTCAAGGGCGCGACCCCACTGGTGGAGGTCGTCCTCGCGGTCGAGGTCGAGGAGTGACTGGGCGACGAGCCGGAGGAGGCGGGCTTCGTGGCGGCCGCGGTACTGGCGGTCGCCCACGCCGCTGGCCTCTTGAGTCTTGATCCGCGCCTCGGCGGCGGACAGCGTCCTAGTCGTGTAATGGATACGTAGCAGCAATTGGGCCTGCGCGATGGTACTCGGCTGGCCGGGAGCCCCGGGATGCTCGGGGTCGTCCTCTAGCCGTTCGGTGGCCTCGCGGACCACCTGACAGATGGTCGTGGCCCGGCCGAGTTCGGTGTCAGTACGGAGGCGGTGTCGGACGACTCCGAGGCTGGCCAGCTGGGGAAGGGCCGCCATCAGACGTTCGACGTCGAGCGGTTCCAGACCGGCCTCCCGCACCCGGGACAACTCGGGAACCAGATCATCGAGCCGGTGCCCGAGTGGGTCGTCCGCCATGCACCAAGACTGCCAGCCGAGTGCCACCTCAGGCCCATCCGTTCGCGGCCCCGGCTTGGCAACGTCGCTCCCACGCCCAGCGGCACCCCGCTGCTGGCTCGTGGGAGGAGACGACGTGGACGAGACGAGGAAGGCAGTCGACCGGCGGATCAGCCGGCGAGAGTGGCAGCGGCTGGCGGCGCGGGGCCTGTGCTGCTCTGGCTGCGGCGGGAGCGA
>Ga0066795_10000038_pt1 | contig 13646 bp, 10 predicted proteins | sample PersoiDNA2013191_FD_70940 | JGI IMG/M metagenome (GOLD analysis project Ga0066795, IMG submission 70940) | Permafrost soil microbial communities from the Arctic, to analyse light accelerated degradation of dissolved organic matter (DOM) -... | ecosystem: Environmental > Terrestrial > Soil >... | reverse complement strand
AGCGCGGCCGGGGCGACCGGGCTTCGCCCGGTCGTGACTTTGTCTGCTGGTCTCCCCGCGTCGCTGCGCTTCAGACCTTTGATCAAGTCCCATCCTCATCGCCGCTTTGCGCGCAGGGAAAACCATTCTGGGTTTTCCCTCATAACTTTCAGCGGGCCTCGGCCATACCCTGGCGCCGGCGCGACGCCTGGAACCACTCCCATTGCTTGGTCAGACCTTCACGCAGCGACACGCGCGGTTCCCAACCGAAGCGCTCGCGGGCCAGGTTGATCGATGCGCCGGTGTGGCGGGGATCTCCCGGCGCGGCCGGCAGCGTTTTCCGCTTCGCTTTGATCCGGCTGATGTCCTCCAGGGTCGCGAGCACCCGGTTCACCGTGACGCGGCTTCCGCCACCGAGGTTGAAGACCTGGCCGGCGACGTCTGCGGTCGCCGCCTTGATCGTTCCGTCGACGGCGTCCGAGACGTAGGTGAACTCGCGCGTTTGCTCACCGTCGCCGAAGACCTCGATCGCTTCGCCGTCGACAAGCGCCTGCATGAAGCGGGCGAAAGCCATGTCCGGGCGCTGCCGGGGGCCGTACACCGTGAAGTAGCGGACGGAGACGACCGGCAGCCCGAAGTTCTTCGTGTAGGCGAGCGCCAGATGCTCCGCCGCGAGCTTGGTCACGCCGTAAGGCGAGACGGGTCGCGGGAGCGCCGATTCCTTGGTGGGGAACATCTCTGCGTCGCCGTATACAGATGAGCTTCCCGCGAAGACGAGCCGCTCGATGGGCGCGTCCTTCAAGCTCTCCAGGAGTCGCTGCGTGGCGAGGACGTTGTCGCGCACGTAGCGGTCGAACTGCTCTCCCCAGCTCGGGCGGACCCCGGGCTGCCCGGCGAGGTGATACACGACCCGGGCGCCGCGCAGCACCTGCCGCAGGTCGGCTTCGACCAGGTCGAGCTCCTCGAAAGTGAAGCCGGGATCACCCCTGAAGCCTTCGAGGTTCTCCTCTTTTCGCGATCGCTCGTAGTAATCGCTGAAGCTGTCGATGCCCACGACCTGGTGCCCCAGCGCAAGCAGCCGCTCGCAAAGGTGCGAGCCGATGAATCCGGCGGCGCCCGTGACCACGACCCTCCGCGACTGGGATATCACTTCGGTCAAGAGTGCGGTGTGGCGGCATCCGTTTGCAATCTCCGCCTCCTATCCTGTGAACGGTGAGGCGATTCGAGGCATGGCTCGCCGACGCGAACACCGGCCTTGCTGTGAAGGAGTTCCCCCAAGGCACCCGTACGGCATCTGACGCCGCCCGAGCTGTCGGCTGCGAAGTGGGCCAGATCGTCAAGTCGCTCGTGTTCGTTGCCGGGGGCAGGGCGGTGGTCGCGCTCGTCAGCGGCGCGAACCGGGTCGACGAAAAGCGGCTCGGCGCGGTCGCGGGCGATCCGGTGGTCAAGGCGGACGCGGAGACCGCACGGAGCGCCACCGGTTACTCCATCGGAGGAGTGCCGCCCTTCGGCCACGCGACCGATGTGCCTGTCTTCATGGATCGCGACCTGCTCGGCTACGAGTTGGTGTGGGCCGCGGCCGGCCGGCCCGATTCCGTGTTCGAGATCGAGCCGGCCCGTCTGCGCGAGCTCAGCGGTGCAACGGTGATCGACCTCAAGGGGGGATGAGCGTGGGCGAGCAAGCGTTCAGAAACCTCTACCTGCACATCCCCTTCTGCAAGCACAAGTGCGGTTATTGCGACTTCAACGCGTACGCCGGAATGGACCGGCTGATGCCGGACTACATCGGCGCGCTCGAGCGCGAGCTCGTGTCGGCGCGTGAGCGACATCCGTTCGAAACGTTGCAGACGGTCTATCTCGGTGGCGGAACGCCGAGCCTGCTCCCCGCGGAGCTCGCGACACGATTGCTGCGCTTCATCCGGGCGACGTTCGACGTTGCGAATGACGCCGAGGTCACGCTCGAGGCGAATCCGGCGAGCACCGACGAAACGAAGGTTGCGGCGTGGCTCGAGGGTGGCGTCAACCGGCTGAGCCTGGGCGTGCAGGGCTTCGACGGGCGCGCGCTCGCCGTCCTCGAAAGAAGGACGGACGCCGCGCAGGCGACGCATGCTTTCCAGCTGGCGCGGTCGATGGGGATGCGCAACATCAGCATCGACCTCATCTACGCGGTGCCATTTCAGAGTCTCGATTCGTGGCTCGAGACGCTGAAGCGCGGACTGGCTCTCGGTCCCGACCATGTCTCGACGTACAGCCTCACCTTCGAAGAGGGCACGCTGCTGTGGCGGCGCCGCGCGGAGGGCCGCGTGCCAGAGGTCGACCCCGACGTCCAGTGGGATCACCTCGACGCGGCGTGCCTGGTGATGGAAGATGCCGGCTACCGGCGATACGAGGTCTCGAATTGGGCTCGACCCGGCTTCGAGTCGCGACACAACCAGGCCTACTGGAGCTGCCGGCCGGTGTACGGCGCCGGCGCCGGAGCGCATTCGTACGGGACCGACGGTGTGAGCGCGCGGCGGTGGTGGAACGTCGCCCGGCCGCGCGACTACATCGCGGCGGCAGACCCGGTGGCGGACGGGGAGGAGCTGGAGGCCCGCAAGAAGGCCGCCGAGTCGCTGATGCTGGGTCTGCGCACGGCGGATGGCATGACTCCTCCCGCCGGGTTCGATCCAGAGCTCGCCGAGCTCGAGGCAGGTGGCCTGATCGCCCGAGCCGGCGGCCGGGTCGTGCCAACGAGGCGCGGGATGGACCTTCACAACCAGATCGCGCTCTCTGTACTCTAGTTGGCACTCTCCCCGCGGGAGTGCTGAATCCATGGAAAACAGAAAGCAAGAGATCCTTCGAGCGGTGGTGCAGGAGTTCACGACGAGCGCCGTGCCCGTAGGCTCCCAGGCGCTTCAGAGCCGCTACTTCGTCAACCTCTCGCCGGCCACTATCCGCAGTGAGCTGGCCGAGCTGGCGGAGCTGGGCTACCTGGCCCAGCCGCACACATCCGCCGGGCGGGTCCCTACGGACTCGGGCTACCGCTACTTCGTCGACTTTCTTATGGACCTCGAGAAGATCCCCGAACAGGTCGGCTCTTTCATCGAGCACGAGCTCCAGCAGGCGCCCGCGGACGTCCAGGGCATGGTCGAAAAGGTCGCGATGACAGTCGCCGCGGTGACTCAGAACGCATCCGTGGCCAGCGCGCCGCAGGGCTCGCAGGCCAGGATCAAGCACCTCGACCTGGTTTCGCTCGAGCCGACCGAGGTCCTTCTGATCCTGCTGCTCGAGGGCAACCTATTGCGCCAGCAGGTGTTGACCGTCGCGAAAGCGGCCTCGCAGGAACAGCTCACGCAGGTCGCCTCCCGGCTCAACTTCACGCTGGGTGGCAAGGGCAGCGAAGAGGTCCGCCGCCACTACGAGAGCGCGGTGCTTGGTCTGGAGAAGGAACTGCTAGGACGGGTCGTCACCGTGCTCGACATCTACGAGAAAGGCTCGGAGGGCCTGGTCGTCCACGACGGCGTGCGAAATCTGCTCCGGCAGCCGGAGTTCGCGGAGTCGTCCCGACTGCACCAGGTGCTCGAGGTGCTGGAGGAGACCCGCTACCTGACCCTGCTGCTGCGGCAGCTCATCGGAGAGTCAGACCTCCAGATCGTGATCGGGTCGGAAAACGCCTCGAGCCAGCTCCAGGGCTGCGCGGTCGTGCTCACGACCTACGGCCCGTCGAACCGGCTCAAAGGCGTGCTTGGCGTGATCGGGCCTACCCGCATGGCGTACAGCCAGACCGTCGCCCGCCTGCAGGCCGTGGCGCGGAGCGCGAGCGAGCGCATGGCCGACCTCGGAGTTTGATTACACCGCTGCACGCGGTATCTAAGAACTGATGACCACACGCAAGCACCCGCACGACCCCCTCGATCCGGAGCGGGGCCACGAGACGGTAGAGGCTCCTGAGTCGAGGGCGGTTTCTTTGATGGAGAGCAAGATCGCCGAGCTCGAGTCGGCTGTGGCCGAATCGAAGGATCGCTACCTCCGCACGGCCGCCGACTTCGACAACTTCAAGAAGCGGTCGCGCCAGCAGCAGCTCGAGACCATCCAGCACGCGTCGGCCGATCTCATCGCCAGGCTCCTGCCGGCCCTCGACGACCTGCACAAGGCCCTCGACCACAAACCCGCCGGCGTCGACGAATCGTGGGTCAAGGGTCTGGAGCTCAGCGTGCGAAAGCTCGAGGAGGCCCTCAGCGCGCACGGCCTGGAACCGATCCACGCCGTCGGCGTCCCGTTCGACCCCAAGCTGCACGAAGCGATCGGGTATGAGGAGTCGACCGAGCACCCGGAGGACACTGTGACCTCCGAGCTGCGACGCGGCTATCGGATCCGCGATCGAGTGGTCAGGCCGGCGCTGGTCAAGGTGGCGCGCCCACCCGAGCTCCCGGCGTCCGACCCCGAATAAACTCCTAAGAGGTGGCCGTCAAGCGCGACTACTACGAGGTCTTGGGCGTGCCCCGGCAGTGCACCGCTGACGACCTCAAGCGCGCCTTCCGCAAGATCGCCATGGACTCGCACCCCGACCGCAACCCGGACGACGCAATCGCCGCGGCCCGGTTCAAAGAGGCGAGCGAGGCCTACTCCGTGCTGTCCGATCCAGGACGGCGCAGGACTTACGACATGTTCGGTCACGCCGCCGTCGAGTCAGGCGCCGGACCCGGCGTCGATTTCTCCGACATGCCCTTTGGCGACATCTTCGAGACGTTCTTCGGCGGCGGATTCGGAGGTCGAGGACGGCGCGAGCGCTCGAACCGAGGCGACGATCTGCGCTACGACCTCACGATCACGTTCGAAGAGGCCTTCACGGGCGTCGAGAAGCAGATCGACGTCGCCCGCCTCGCCAACTGCGAGCGCTGCTCCGGCAGCGGCGCGGAGCCGGGCACGGGCGAGGAAACATGCCCGGGCTGCCGTGGCTCGGGGCAGATCCGGCGCCAGCAGCAGTCGATCTTCGGAGCGGTCGTCACCGCGGCGACGTGTCCCACTTGTGGTGGTGCGGGCCGCCTCCTCAAGAGCCCGTGCGTGCAGTGCCGTGGCCAGGGCCGCGCAGAGAAGTCGAAGCGCATCGCGGTCAGGATCCCGGCCGGCGTGGACACCGGCTCACAGATCCGGCTCAGCGGCGAGGGAGGCGCCGGACTGCGGGGCGGCCAGTCCGGAGACCTGTACGTCGTGCTCCGCGTCAAACCGCATTCCCACCTGGCGCGCCACGAACAGGACACGGTCTACGAGCTCCGCGTGAACATGGTCCAGGCCGCGCTCGGCGATCGGATCGAGATCCCCACGCTAGAAGGGCTGGTCGAGATCGCCATCCCGGCCGGCACACAGAACGGCCAGTCCTTCCGCCTGGCCGGCCGCGGCATGCCGGACGTCCGGGGCGGCCGGCGCGGCGACCAGTACGTCGTCGTCCAGGTGGTCATTCCCAAGGACCTCACGGCCGAGCAGAAGGCGATCCTGCGCAAGGTGGGCGGCCTGACGGGCAAGCCCGAGAAGGTGTCCAAAGGCTTCTTCGAGAAACTGCGCGACGCGATTTCGCTCGATTAGCCAAAAAGTCGATCGGCGCCGGATAAACTTCCGATCGCGTTCCGTGCGTTCAGATGTCGTGAAGGGAAGGGGTTACGGTGCCGTGGCGGTCGCGGCGCTGCTTTTGCTGCTCTTCGGCTGCGCCCGCCCCGCCGGCTGGTACGGAATCGCGTACTTGAACCTCGCGGATCAAAGCTTGTGTGGGCCTGGGGTGTACTGCACTTCTCCGGAATCTGCGGCCGTGACCATTCGAATAGTCGGCGGTTAGTCCCAGCCACTTCTAAGGTTCTAGGCATAACTTGGGGGCTTACGGGGTAGTTATTAGGTTCGGTAGTAACAAACGGCCGTACATAAGAAGGAAGAGAGTGGCTAAAACAATCGATCTCGAGTTGACGCGGGCCGAAGTGGAGGTCATCGAGCTGGAAGCTCGCCTCCGCGTGGTCCCGATGAACGACACCCAGCTGTCCGACGCCCTGAAAGCCGCCCTGGCGGCCAAGAAGGAGCGCCTGAAGAAGCTCCGGACCCTGCACGCCGCCGCCGGACGGGTCCACACCACGGACAAAGAGAACGGGGAAGGGGTCAACCCCCTCCTGGCGCAGCGCCGGCCGCTTCTCAAGCGGACCGTGCCTCAGCGCCCACCGGCCAAGTCCAGCAAGTAGCCCAGGCGTCCGGACAGGCTCGAAAGCCTGCCGGCTGGTTGGGGCCTGGGGCCCCGAAGGCCCGGTTCGACGGTTATCGTGATCGAGTTGGCCAGCGATCCGAAGCCGTCCCTACCCGCATCCATTAGCTCCTACGCCCTCGACGCGGTCGCTGGATGGGCCAACGAGGATCACGGGTTGTGGAGGTGGGCCCGGCTACTGCCGGTGATCACCGGCGTCGCCGCCGCGCTGATCCTGGCGGCGGTCGGATTCCGGCTCTGGATCACCACCATCAGCGCGGGCGAGCTGGTCGTGTGGGCGGGGGCGCTCCTCCTGCTGGCGGTGCTCGCCTATCTGAGCCAGCACCTTCTCGATCGCAACCTCGCGTTGCAGGCAGAACGCCAGTCCTCTCTCCTTCGGGCGATCAGCGACATCGGCGAGGGCCTCGTGATCACGGAGAACGGCCGTTTCGTCGTCGGCAACGCCGCCTACGAGGCGCTGACCGGCTATGACGCGCTAGAGCTCGCGGCTCTTTCCTCGCTGATCGAGCTGGCCGCGCCTGAGGAGCAGGAGCACCTGGCCGAGCAGCTCGCCACGCGGCTCGAGGGGGGAGACGTGCCGTTTCGGTATGAATCGGCCCTCATCAGGAAGGACGGCCGGCGGATCCAGGTCGAGACCGCGGTGCGCCGCCTTCCCGCGGAAGGCAAGCACAGGCTCCTGGCCCTGGTTCACGACATCAGCGAGCGGCACCGCATGGAGGAGGCCGAGCGCGAGAGCGAGACCCGCTTCCGGACGCTCTTCGAGCAGGCCCAGGCGGGCATGGCATTCGCCTCGCTCGACGGGCATATCACCACCGTCAACCCCGCTTTCTGCCAGCTCGTCGGATACAGCGAAGCCGAGCTGCGAAACCTCTCGCTCCTGGACATCACCCACGCTGAGGACGTCTCCGCCGTGCAGGAAGCCCTCCGGCGAATGCTCGACGGCGAAGACGAGGGGACCCGGATCGAGAAGCGCTACACGCGAAAGGACGGCGAACCCGTCTGGGTCGACATGACGACCCGGCTCGTACGTGGTCCTGACAGCAGACCGCTTTACCTCCAGACGGTCGCGGTGAACATCCGCGATCGCAAGAGGGCCGAGGTGCTGCAGGCCGCGCGCTTTGCCGTGACCCAGGCGTTGGTGACCTCGCCTGGCTGGGACAAGGCCGCGCCCAGTGTCCTCGAAGGCCTGTGCATGGCGCTCGACTGGGAGCTCGCGGAGTGCTGGGAGGTCGACGCCGAGCGCCAGACGATGCATTTCGTCACCGCCTGGAAGCGGCCAGGGCGCGACACCACCAGCTACGAGATCACGGCGGCCCAGACCAGCTATCACCGCGGTGAGGGGCTGGCCGGAAGGGTGTGGGAGAGCGGTGCGCCCGTCTCGGTGCCAGACGTCGCCGCCGACGATTCGCCGCGCTCCGCCGCCGCGGTCGCCGCGGGTCTCAGGGGCATCGTCGGATTCCCGGTGCGCAGCGGGCGCCGGGTCGTCGGCATGATCGCCCTCCATACCTGGGCGCCGCGCGAGCTGGACGAGGGATTGCTCGCGGTCATGAACGACGTCGGTTCGCAGATCGGTGAGTTCGTCGAGCGCAAGCGGGCCGAGGTGGCGCTGCAGGAGAGCGAGAAACGGATGCGGTCGGTTCTCGACAACGTGTCGGACGGCCTCGCCACAATCGAGCAGTCCGGCGTCATCGAGTCGGCCAACCCGGCCGTGATCAAGCTCTTCGGCTATCCAGAGTCGGAGCTCGTCGGCCAGCAGGCGGACGTCCTGATCGCCACCACGCATCGGAGCGCGTTCGTCAACTATCTCGAGCGCCGGCTCAAACTCGACATCCCGGTCAGTGGCGCCCACGAGACCATGGGCAAGCGCAAGAACGGAAGCCTCTTCCCGCTCGAGTTCGTGGTCAGCTCGATGCAAATCGGTTCCCGGCACCTGTTCATCGCCACCCTCCGCGACATCTCCGAGCGCAAGGCCCATACCGATGCGCTCGAGTACCAGGCCCTGCACGACGCGCTCACCGGGTTGCCCAACCGGAGCCTTTTTGGCGACCGCCTGCGCCAGGCCCTGCTCGCGGCGCGGCGGAACCAGAAGATGTTCGGCGTGCTGCTGCTGGACCTCGATCGTTTCAAGGACATCAACGACGCGCTGGGCCACGACCGCGGCGACAGCCTTCTGCAAGAGGTCACCGCACGGCTGCGCGGCGTCCTCCGCGCCACGGACACCATCGCGCGGCTCGGAGGCGATGAGTTCGCGGTGCTCACGACGGATGCCAAGCATCCCGACGACGTCGTGGCGACGGCGAAAAAGATCCTCGCAGCGCTCGAAGGACCGTTCGCCATCGCCGACCAGATGGTCGAGACGGGCGCCTCTATCGGCACCGCGATGTATCCCCTGCATGGTGACGACCCCAGTACGCTGCTCCGGCGCGCGGACGTGGCGATGTACGTCGCAAAGCGCTCCGGCGGCGGGTATGCCGTGTACGCGCCGGAACAGGAGGCGCAGACCCTGCGTCGTTCAGGCCTGGCCGGCGAGCTCCGGCGCTCCATCCCGCAGGGCGAGCTCGTGCTGCACTACCAGCCGCAGGTAACGCTTGCCACCGGTGCGATCCATTCGGTGGAGGCCCTGGTGCGCTGGAACCATCCCCGCGAGGGATTGATGCCGCCCGACCGGTTCATCCCGATGGCCGAGGAGACCGGCATCATCCATCCGCTGACGGCGTGGGTCATCGATTCAGCTCTGGCACAGCTGACCAAGTGGCTCGCGGAAGGGCTTGACGTGTCTGTGTCCCTCAACGTGTCGCCTCGCAACATCGAAGACCACTCGCTCGAAGAGATGGTCGCCCGCGCGCTCGGTACGTTCAAGGTGGAGCCGCAGCGGCTGACGCTCGAGATCACCGAGGGCGTGGCGATGGCCGCGGCGGCCGCGAAGGCGCTGCACCGGCTCAACGAGATGGGCGTGCGCCTGGCGCTCGACGACTTCGGAACCGGTTATTCGTCGCTGCTGTACCTGATGCGCCTGCCGGTGAACGAGATCAAGATCGACCGCTCATTCGTTTCCGGGCTCGCGTCCGACCCGGATTCCGGCGCGATCGTGCGCTCCGCGGTTGGGCTCGGCCACAACCTGGGGTTGCGGGTCGTCGCCGAAGGGCTTCAGGACCGCGCCGCGGAAGCCGTGCTGGTCGAGGCCGGCTGCGACGCGGCGCAGGGATTCCTGGTCGGGCGGCCGGCGCCCGAGCGCGAGATCACCACCGTGCTCATGGCTCACTCCGGACTGGCGAAACAGCTGGACTAGGTATGAGGGAAAACCCGGATGGTTTTCCCTCATCGCGCGTGCAGCTTCGCCGCAAGCGCTGCTCCCATTCCGGAATATCGATGGGACTTAACTAAAAATCTAAAGCCGGCAACGCATGGAGGCAAACGAGACTAAGTCGCGACCGGGCTAAGCCCGGTCGCCCCGGCCGTGCTGGAGTGAGCTAGCCGGCCAGGAACCCTTTGTTGCCGACGCGAATTGATACCGTGCCTGATGTGAAGGCCATCGTCCTGGGTGCCGGGGGGCAGCTCGGCTCGGACCTGTCACGGCTCACCGGCCCCGGCTCCGGCCTTGCGCACGACCAGCTGTCGGTCACGGATCCCGACGCGATCGACGCTCTCCTGAGCAGCCAGCGCCCGGAGCTCGTCTTCAACTGCGCCGCTTACAACGCGGTCGACCGTGCGGAGTCGGAACCCGAGCTGGCTTATGCGATCAACGCCGAAGGTCCTGCCAATGTCGCCCGAGCCTGCGCGCGTCATCGCATTCGCCTGGTTCATTTCTCCACCAACTACGTATTCGACGGTGCGCTCGACCGACCCTACCTCGAGGCGGACCTCGCCGCTCCGCTCAGCGTTTACGGCGCCTCGAAGCTCGAGGGCGAGAAGCGCGTCCTCGACGGGCAACCCAACGCGCTCGTGATCAGGACGTCGGCGCTCTTTGGGGACCGCGGTTCGGCGATCAAGGGGGGAAGCTTCCCCGACCGGATCCTGTCGCGTGCCACGGGCGGGGAGCCGCTGCGCGTGGTCGCCGACCAGAAGGTCAACCCCACCTACACGGCGCACCTTGCGCCGGTCGCCCTCGAGCTTGGCGAGTCAGACCTGCGGGGCGTCGTGCATGTGGTGGCGGCCGGGTGCGCGGGCTGGGACGAGCTAGCGCGCGCCGTGCTGGCGGAATTTCATGTGGCAGCCGAGGTCGAAGCGGCCTCGTCGGCCGAGTTTGGCGCGCCGGCGAGACGGCCGCTCAACGGCTGCCTCGCGTCCTCCCGCGTCGAGTTCCAAATGAGACCCTGGCGCGAGGGGTTGCACGACTGGGCGGTGCGGCGCGCCGAGGCGGCAGGGGCATAAAAAAGGCTCGGGCCGGGCGATTTCTCGACACCGGCTCCGAGCTTGGCTGCGGGGGGTGAGGTTCTAAATGATGATGATTCCCCGATTTCCTTCCCTAGTAAGGGCCCTCGCACACGGGCGCGACATCAGAAGTTTAGGCGGGGAAACCGCGAGTGAACGCGTCAATTTATGCACGTTTTCGACGACGAAACGACTACGCCACTCGGGGAATACCAAGCCCGCACGTGTCGGGGGCGATCCCCTCGTGATAGAAGTGCGTTGCTCTAGCACACGACTTGCACACTTTGATCAGCTCGAACGATTTAGCCAATCGCCTCGGCGTGAGCCGAGCGACTGTTCTTCGTGCCGTGGCAAAGGGATTGCTCAAGCCTGCCGTCGTGACCCCGGGCGGGCACCGCAGGTTTCTGCCCGAGGACGTCAAGCGGTTAGCCAGCGGCACGGCCCGGCGCGACGAGACCGCTGAGCTCGTCAGCTCGAAGGAGGCGGCCCGGCTCCTCGGCGTCAGCCAACCGACGCTGAATCGAGCCGTTCGCGAAGGCCGCCTCCGGCCCGCCGTGGTCACGCCGGGCGGACACAGGCGGTTCGCCACCTCCGAGCTGGCCGAATCGCGGCGCGCCGCCGCGTCGGGCGCTCGCCCGCTCCCGTCCGATTGGATGGGTTGCTGATGGCGGGGGATACGCCGCCGAAGTCGCAAGGCAGGCGCCGCGAAGATCGCGGCCAGCTTGCCTGGAGCGTCGTTCTCAACACGATTCTCGTCGCCGCCTTTGTCCTGGGGGCGATTCCGATCATCGCTATCGTCCGGGGCTTCATCGAGGTCGTGACGCAGTCCAAGATCCGCAGCGGCGCCGACTGGCTGGCGTACGGGTTCGCTTTCACCGGCCTGTTCCTGGGGTCGATCTTCTTCGCCTACGCCATCAAGTACTACCTCAGCACCGCCATGGTGCTGCTTACGACCCTGGTCAGCGGCGCTCCGCGAAATGGCAACGGCCACGGCTCGAACGGCTCGCAGAACCTGACGGGCCACAGCCGCATGGCCGGCAACGGAAATGGGAACGGCAACGGTTACCACATCGATCTCGGATATCAACCGTTCGTCTCCGTGCACGTCGCCGCGTACAACGAAAAGCGAGTGATCGAGCGGCTTCTGCAGGCCCTCGATCAGCTCTCGTACCCCGCGTATGAAGTGGTACTGGTCGACGATTCCAATGACGAGTCGGTGCAGATCCTCCAGCACTGGAGGGACAGGCCGAAGTTCAAGATCCTCCACCGCAACAGCCGGGAGGGCTACAAGGGCGGCGCCCTTCGCGAGGCGCTGAGGGTCACCGATCCAAGGGCCGAATACGTGGTCGTTTTCGACGCCGACTCGGTGCCGTTCCCCGACTCGATCGAACGCCTCCTCCCGCACTTCTATCGCGAGAGCGAACGGGCGGGGGACAAGGTGCTTGAGTCGGCGTTTGGACGCGACGAGACCCTATCGGGAGCAGGGCTCATCAAGCGCAGGACAGATGTCGCGGCCGTGCAGAGCTACCAGTGGCACGTGCTCAATAAATCAGAGAGCTGGCTCACCGAGGCGGTGCGCGCGGAGTATGCCGGGAGCTATATGGTCGAGCGGCCTTTCCAGGACGCGATCGGCTCACTGAAGATGATCGCCGGCACCGCTTACATGATCCGTGCGGACGTTCTCCGCCAGGTCGGCTGGGGCACGAGCATCACCGAGGACTGGGAGCTCACGCTCAAGCTCTACGCCCGCGGTTACAAAGTCGTCTACACGCCGTGGGCCGAAACTCCCGCGGAATGCGTCAGCACGTTCACGCGCCTCGCCCGCCAGCGAATGCGCTGGGCGGAGGGACACACCCACAACGTCCGGAAGTATTTCCTCGTGATCTTGGGATCGTCGTTCATCACGCCGCTCGAAAAACTCGAGTTCCTCTACGACTCCACCTATTACTTGCAGGCCGCCCTGTTCGTAGTCGGAACCCTCGCCTGGTTGATGTCGGAGATCGTGTTCCACGCGCATGTCCCCGGCTGGACGGCGGTCCTCGGCTGGTCGCTTCTCTTCTCCAATGTTTTCGCGCTGCCACTGATGAACCTGGCCGGGCTGATCCTCGAAGAGGCGCCGCCGCGCGACCTGCAGGGGGTGTGGGGCGCGCTGGTACTGTCGTTTGCGCTCGTTCCGTTCCAGGGCTGGGCAGCCGCCAAGGGCCTGGTGAGCAAGAACGAAGGACCGTGGTTCCGAACCCCGAAGACCGGGCGCGTCACGGACGAGGTCCACCACCTTCGAAGGCTCAACCTCCTGCGCCGCTGGCTCTTGGGGCCTCGGGCGCGGCGCCAGGACGTAGGAGCCGCAGCCCACCCCGTCGCACGCATCGTGAAGCGGCGGCCGATCGGGGTTCGCGGTTCCTGGGCGGGCTGGCTCGTGGCGCTCGCGTTGCTCGCGGCGTTTGGAGGACTGGCGTTGCTCTCCTCGCGCGCGTCCGTCGTCGATGCCGCGGGCAACCCGCTGTATCTCCACGGCAGCGGCACCGCACCGGGCTGCGTTGCGACCACGATCGACCAGACGGCCGGCACCCGGACAGTTGCAGCGGGAGCCTGCGGCATCACGGTTGCCGGCACCACGACCACGTGGGGCTTTACCAACCTGCCGGCCCAAACGGTTTCCGCCGGGGTCTGGAGCTTCACCATGTACTGGAGCGGAGGGACCGGCAACGTCAACGAGACCGTGGCCGTCGCCGTCGGCGTCTCAGCGACGTCGAGCTGCGCCGGGTTTGTCGCAACGGTCCCAAACGCAGGCACCACGTGGACGACGACCTTTGGATCCAACGGGGCGAACACGACCAGCCCGTTCACGGTGAGCACGAGCGCCAGTCAGCTTTCGCTCGTCATCGCGTCAGGAGGTTCGCTCTGCCTGTCGGTGACCCTCACGCACAACACCGGTGGAGCCCCGTCGATGCTGTATGACGGGATCACGGGCTTCGCCGACACGCACGTCGTCCCGCCAAGCATCGTCGTTCCGGAGTCGGTGCTCGGGTTCGCCGCCCTTGCCCTGGGGATACCGCTGATCACAGGTCGCAGGCGC
>Ga0066795_10000030_pt1 | contig 14279 bp, 9 predicted proteins | sample PersoiDNA2013191_FD_70940 | JGI IMG/M metagenome (GOLD analysis project Ga0066795, IMG submission 70940) | Permafrost soil microbial communities from the Arctic, to analyse light accelerated degradation of dissolved organic matter (DOM) -... | ecosystem: Environmental > Terrestrial > Soil >... | reverse complement strand
TGTCCGCGCCTGCGTCACGCGCTCGGGGGTTTGCGCTGCGGTCCGGCAGTGCGGATCGGCTACGCCCGGGTCTCCACCCGCGACCAGCACCCCGAAGCCCAATACGACGCCCTGGTCGCGGCCGGCTGCGAGCCGGTGGTTGTCGAGAAGGCCGCCGGCAAGCTCGCCCGGCGGCCCGAGCTTGACCAGGCACTGCTGGTCACCCGCGCCGGGGACCAGCTGGTGGTCACCAAGCTCGACCGGCTCGGGCGCTCCCGAGGACACCTCAGCGAGCCCGCCCGCATTCTCCAGCAGCGCCAGATCGATCTGGTGGTCCTCGACCAGGGCGTGGACTCCTCCACCGCCGTCGGCCGGATGTTCTTCCAGATCCTGGGGGCGATCTCTGAGTTCGAGCACGCGTTGATGTCCAAACGGACCTTGGACGGGCTCGAGGCCGCCCGCAGCCGCGGCCGCATAGGCGGTCAGAAGCCCAAGCTCGGACCGCGTCAAGCCAAGCTCGCACAGCAGATGTACGACGAATGCGACGCCGAGGGCAAGCGCAAGCACGCCGTCGCCCAGATAGCCGCCGAGTTCGGCGTCACCCGCCAGTCACCCGCCCCACCGTCCACCGCCACCTGAGCAAGCCGGCGGCGGGGGGCACGGGTCCGGCCACGTCGGCCTGATCCCTACTTCGCCCCTGGTGACACGCTCCTTAACGGCACCCCAAGTCCCGGCGCCGGCGCGACGTCGGGTCAGCCGGAGGCGCGCAGTGCCGCCACGATGGCGGACCGGACCGCGCTCACGCCGGCGGAACGGACCCGCATCTGGGAGCAGGCCATCGCGGCCGCGGCCAGGGCCGCTGAGGCGATCCAGGTCGGCGCCGACACCGATCCCCGCGCCGCCGGGGACGCCGCCTGGGCGGCCTCGGACTTCCTGGCCGCCGCCGGCCGGGTAGTCGAGGGCCGCCGGGGCGGACCGCTGACCGCGGCCGCGGTCGACTACGACCGAGCCGCCCGGGAGCTGTGGGGCCGGGTGCCGGCGCCATCAGCGGCGGGCCAGGGACTGCGCGCGGCCGCGGTGGCGATGACCGCGGCCCGGTTCTTCGGCCGGCCCGAGCACCAGCAGCTGTTCGCGCTGCTCGCCCAGTTGGGTGCGCTAGCGGACGCGGTTACCCGGCTGCGGGAGAACCAGGAACGGGCCGCCCAGGCCGCCGCCGCCCGCAGCGCCGCCGAGCAGCTGCACCGACTGGCCCCGGCACTGCGGACTCCGACCGAGGACGGCCGAGGCCGGGAACCGGTGTCGGCGCTGGCCCAGGCTCAGGCGCGGCAGCGGACGCGTTGAGCGAGGAGAGCCGACCCTGGACCGACGCCGCCGCCGCCGGGCGTGCGCCGCGGCCGTCGGCGCTGAGGGAGAAGACGCGCCAGCGGGGGTGCGGCTTCGCTCACCGCCTCGTGTCGTCGTGGGTGACGACCCGGACCAGCACCGCCTGTGCCCTGTCGTCGGCAGAAGTGCAGCTGCCTAATGATCTTGGTGTTATCGCTAAAGGACATGAAATCACCGGTCGAGGCAACTTCGGAGGACTGCCCTGTCAAGTTTTGGGACGTGGGTGCCGAATATACATGTATGGAGCGGATCAGCTCTACCAGGGTCGGCTTGGTAACTAAGGGCTCACCCGTCGCGAGGCGGGGCCGCAAAGCCTTCGGAACTGCATTGGATCGCAGTTGGCCGGGCTGCTGGACCGTCAACCTTGGGCCTCCTGTCGCCGGAAGGTCCATATCCGTTGATCGAGCATGCTGCTGTGTTGGTCGCGATTGCGACGGCGCTAACCGGGATGTTCAGGTACCCCCACTGCTGGCGGTACCTCACGATCTGCCGCAAGGCGCGCCTGGTTGAGAGGCTGATTGAACAAGGAACCTCGACCAAAAACTTGACAGCGCTCCTGGCAGACATTGAGCACAGGGAGCAGCGGGAACTCGCCGGACGTGTGACCGCCCTGGCTGAGGGCCGCGACCGGCGCAGCGCGGCTACCGCCGCAGTCCGGCCGCCCGGTGCTGCGTGAAGGGTGAGCTGGCAGGTCGCCGGACGTCAGTCGTCACGTCCGCGCCGGCGGGTCGCCCCGTCGGTCGCCGCGGATAGCTGGCTCGGGCGAGCTGGACCGCCGATGCCGCCGGGGGGCTTTCCCAGCCGCGGTCGAGGTCGCCGCGCAGGTCGCGGCGGCCGACTCGCCCCGCCTCATCACCGTCCCAGGTGACCGCGTCGGTGACGGCCCGGGTGACCTCGGCGTGGTCGAGGCCGACCCGCTCGGCCACCCGGGACACCTGCCGGCCGATGTGCTCGGGCGGCAAGGTGGCAATGACGGCGGCGGCGTCGCGAGCCGCGCCGACGCGCCCCTCGGCCCACTCCAGCCGCCCGGCCCAGCGGGCCAGCCGGTCGTCGACGACGAGGTCGGCCAGCGGCGAGGCTGTCTCCAGCGCGGCACGCAGGGCCCCCGGACCCTGTTGCTGCGCCAGCGCGGCCGGGTCCAGTCCGTCCGGCAGGGCCGCCGTGGTGGGCCAGACGCCGGTGGGGCGCAGCAGCTCGTAGGCCCGCAGAGAGGCCTGCCGGCCGCCGGGGTCGTTGTCGAACGCGACGAGAACTCCGCGCTCGGCCATTGGGCCAGCGGCGGTGTCGAGGGCGGCGACCTGCGCGGCGGTCAGCGCCGTGCCACACGGCGCCACACCGACATAACGACTGGCGCCGCCGGCAGTGACGGCAATCGCGTCCAGCGGTCCCTCCACCAGCACCGGCCGAGCCCCGGCGGCCAAGGCCTGCCGGCTCGGCTCCGCTCCCAGCCCGTAGAGCACGTCCCCCTTCCGGTACAGCGCGGTGGCCGGGCTGTTCAGGTACTTCGGGGTGTCGTCGGACTCGGTCAGCGCCCGGCCGAGGAAGCCGACAACGCGGTCCCCGCCGGCGTCGCGGACCGGAAACATCAGCCGGTCCCGGAACACCCCGCCGCGGCGGGTGCGCAGCCCCACCCCGGCGTCGAGCAGCTGGGCGTCGGTGTAGCCGCGGGCGCGCAGGTGGTCGACCAGCGCGGTCCAGCCCGGCGGGGCGTAGCCGAGCTGGTAGCCGGTCACCGCGGCGGCGGGCACGGCCCGCTCGGCGAGCATCGCCCTTGCCCGGGCCGCGTCCGGGCCGTCGCCGGCCAGCTGGGCAGCGTAGAAGGCGGCCGCGTCGGCGTGCAGTCGGGCCAGCGCCTCGACCTCGGCGCTCGACGTCGGTTCGGGCGCCCGGGCCAGGGCCAGGGTGGCGCCGGCGTGCTCCCGGGCCGCGGCGGAGCGCTCGGTGCCCAGTCCGGCGGCGGCGGTCAGCTCCGCGCCGGCGGCGGCCACCTGCTCGGGCTGGGTGGCGGCGAGCACGGTCCGGCTGGCCGCGAGCACCCGGGCGCCGGTTCCCCGGACCACCCGCTCGGGCTCGCGCCGGTCCACCTCGCTGGCCCAGCCGGTGACGTAGGGAAAGGTGTAGTCCGCGGCGGTCAGGCCGTGCGCGGCGGTGACCAGGTCTATGTGGACAGCTCGCGGGTCGTCCAGCTGCTCGGGGTCGTGACCGGAATGCGTCACGTCGCCTCCTGTGTGGCGGGATCGATGGGTTGACCGAGGTCGGCGAGCAGCTGCGCGATGCGCCGGGCGATGGCTTGGTGGCGTTCGGCTTCGCGGGCCCATCCCTGCTTGGCGGCCTGGGCGGCCAACTCGAGCTCGGTGCCGTGTCGTTTGAGCAGCCGGGGGGTGTAAGCGGAAGTGGTGATGAACTTGGCGCAGGACAGGAACAGGTCGCACTCGCAGGGGCCTTCGGCGGGTAGTCGCAGGCAGTGTCCGAGGCTCGATCGGTACTACGGCCGCCTCCGACGCCCACCCGGCGACCGGTCCACTTCCCGAGGTCATCGGTTATAGGACCCGGCCCGCACCAGCGGGATTCGCAGCCGCTGGGCCGGGGAGGGCCTCCCCAGTTCCCGCCGTCACTGTCTGGACGTTCCGTGCCCCATACGCCGGGAGGTTCGTGGCGGCTGCTCTTCCAGGATCTTCACCGCGTCCGTGGCCTTCGCCGTGATTTCAGCGGCTCGGCTCCCCCTGCTCCCGACCTTTCGGCCGGGACCTCTAACGACGCTGCAGGCTTCGCGTCATGCTGCGGACCGCCCAGTCGTTCCCCCTTGGAAGGGCTTTCGACGCTGCGCTTCGACGCCGGGCGTTTCCCCCCGACGCCGGCAGCCTGCTACCGGGCCTCCTGGCAGCTACCCGGACCGGACTCCCACCGGCAAGCGACGACGAGCACGAACAGCAGATAGACCCCTACGACACGAGGTCACCTCCCGTTCCGCTGGGCGCACGAAAGCCCCGGGTTAACGTCCCCTCATCCGCAGACGGTCGTGACGTACGCCGCGACTCGCGGCGTGCTCCGGCGCTCCGATAGCTGAACGCCTTGCGGACACCGCTCGAGGCGGTGCATCGCCTTGTGATCTTGCCTGACAGGGGATCCGCACCGGAGACGACCCCCGCTTCGCAGGCGGATCCGGCTGTCTTTCAACTGTCCGCAGTTGAATTCGGCGCGCGGCCACCGCCGGGTCCTGCCCGAGCATGAGCACGTGTGCGATCCCGTCGGCGACCCGTTCCGTAAGGTCGCGACACTTGCCCTGAGCAACGCGAAGATCGGCGGATCGACGAGCTACAGCGCGGGCACGCGGTGCGGCCGTCGTCGGACTGTTCGACGAGCCGGCACGGGTGGTGAACGCGACTTTCGCCGAGACGCGGACCGGTGATCTCCCGAGCAGCAAATCCAACGCTGGCCTCTAGACGAGGTCTATTGGGTGTGCCACCGTCAGCAGGCTAAGGTCGAACATTCACCTCGAGGGAGCGGAGCGTCGCATGAACGGTCGAAACTTGAACGAGGGCGAGAGGCAGGAACTGCTGGCTCAGATCCACGAAGGCGTTCCGAACGCCAAAGTGGACTTCGAGGATGTCGTGAACATCCACCTCGAGGGCGAGACCCCCGCGGTCGAGCCGGACCCGGAGGCGTCCCCGCGGGAGCAGCTGCGGATCTCGCTGGACAAGCTGAAGGTCAATATCCACAACCAGAGCTTCGGGATGATCTCGGCATCGACGGGATGCATCTCCAACCCCGGCGGACCGAGCTGCTGAACCCGCCGGTGGCGGGGAGCGCCCTCACGTCGCTCCTTGGGTTCAGCGACCGTGCGCGCTTTCTCGAGACGCATTGGGAGCGACAGCCGGTCGTGGCACGAGCCGGGCTGCGCGGCGACCCCGCGTCGTTGCTCGATCCGGCAGGCTTCGCCGCTCTGTCCTCGACTCCGTCGGTCGGCGTCAGCGTCGTCGCCCAGGGCGTCGCGCGGCCAGTGCTGCAGGAGTCGCGACCGGCAGCCCTCTTCGACGCGTACGCCGACGGCTGCACTCTCCTGGCGACCGAGATCGAAAAGGCCTGCCCCCCGGTCGCCGAGCTGTGCCGGGCTGTGGAGCTCGAGTTCCTGGGGCTGGGTGTCCCGCTGGCGGCCGCCGCGAGCGGGAACGCGTTCCTCACCCCCACCCGGTCCCGCGGCTTCGACCTGCACTACGACAACCACTGCGCGTTCGTACTGCAACTGCATGGCCAGAAGCGCTGGGAGCTGTTCGCCCCCCTGGACGTGCTCCCCCTTGCCCGGTGCGAGGAGGTCATCCCGCGCACGCGCGCGGGTGCGCCGGTCCTGGAGGCGACCCTGAGTGCCGGTGACGTGCTGTACATCCCGCGTGGATTTCCGCACTGGGCGCGGTCAACGGACGTCAGCTCCCTGCACGTCACCCTGAGCTTGCGCACGGTGACCTGGGCGGACATGGTCGGCGACCTCGCCCGCACGTCCGCTGCCCTGCGACGCTCCCTGCCCCCGGCCGAACGGGGACCGGGAGACGACGACGGGTTTCTGCGGGAGCAGCTCGTCGCGGAGGCCGACCGCTGGGTCCTGCGGGACTACCGCGAGCGCCGGGTGGCGCGGACCCTGGTCAACCTCCGGCCGCTGCCGACCGACCCCGTCGCGAGCCTCGACGCCGTCGCCGTCACGGGCCTCGACACCCCGCTGACGCGGGCCGACACCGCCTCCTGCGTCGCGACGCAGGAGGCGGATGCCGCGGTCCTGTCCTTTCCCGGCTGGGAGTTGCGGCTGCCGCGGGAGATGGCGCCAGTCCTGGGGTTCGTGGCCCGGACGGCGAGCTTCCGGCCGCGCGACCTGCCGGAGATCGACGCCGACTACGACCGGCTGGACGTCGCCCAGCGGCTGGTCACCCGCGGGCTGCTGGTCGCCGCGCGCGGCGAAGCATCCGAAGCACCCACACTACTCGGCGCACCCGCCGCCGTAGCCAGGGACTCGCCCAACGACGTTTCCGCTGGGGCGTCGTCCGGCGACGGATCGCTGGGGGCCGCCGGCACACGGGAACGCGACCTGACCCTGCTCCGCCCCGGCGGCGAAGGTCCCGGCCGCCATCTGGACTGGCTTCGCGCCCAGCAGCCGCTCACGAACCCGGAGTGCGACGCGATCATTGCCGCGTCGCTGGCCTTCCCGCCCGCCGACCCCACGACGGTCGGGGAGGACCGGCACCCCGGCCGGCGGCAGGTCTTGGCCCGCCAGATCGGTGTGAACGACGACACCCGGTGGTTTCTCGAGCTGATGCTCGACCTCGCCGCGGAGGCGAGCGCTGCCCACTACGGGCTCCGGCTTAGCGGCATCACTCGCCCCCCGCAGTACCTGGAGTACCGGCCCGGTCAGGGACGCTTCGAACGCCACAACGACTACAGCCACGACCAGGCCGACTCGCCCCGCAAGCTCACCGTGATCATCCAACTGTCGGAGCCGGCGGACTACGACGGCGGGCGCCTGCACATCCACGGGATCGAGACCGAGGACCTGCCTGCCGAGCGAGGCACGATCCTGCTCTTCCCGTCCTTCCTCTATCACAGTGTGTCACCGATCACGCGTGGCGTCCGCCGGGCGCTCGTGTGCTGGGTTGCCGGGCCACGCCTGACCTGACCGACCCGAACCTTCAGGAGGGGACATGCCGAATCAGCCCGTCGAGCTGACGCTGCGCGCCTGGCAAGGCGGACCCGCTCTCGTCGGCGAGGAGCCGCCCGTCCCGCATTTCGGAAGCGGTGCGGTCGCGCCCTTCGGGGCGTTCGGACTCGACGACGCTCCTCCCTCGGGGACGGCGTTCACGCCGCCGGATCCGCCGGAGCGACCCCCGTTGACGTACGACATAGACATGGCCGCCCTGTTGCCACTCATCGGCCACATCGCCCACCACCGCGTCGACGACGCGCACCTGTGGATCGGGGTCGAGGACGGCACCCTCCTCGTCGCGGAGGACGACCGCGCCCAAACTCTGATGTCCACGTTCGCGGCCGGCGCGTCGCCGCACGCCGCGGCCGCCCGCCTGCGCGAGGAGCACGGGCTCGATGCGGCCGAGGCACGGGACACCACCGGCCGCTTCGTGGCCCGCCTGGTCGCCGTCGGGTTCGTCCGCGGCATCAGCGGCTACCACTCCGTGAAGCGGATCCGGCCGCACGCGTTCGCCCGGTTCCACCTGACCCAGCGATGCCAGCTCTCCTGCACTCACTGCTACACCAGCTCCAGCCCGCTGCTGCCGAAGGACGACGAGCTGCCCATGGAGCGGTGGCTGCAGCTCGTCGACGAGTTCGCGGCCAACGGAGGCGAGAAGATCCTCTTCACCGGCGGTGAGGCCCTCGTCTACGCCGGCAGCATCGACGTGATGCGGCGCGCCCACGACGCGGGCCTCGAGGTCACCCTGTTCTCCAACGGGATGCTCATTCCCCGCTACATCGGCGACCTGGTCGAGGTCGCCGACATCGTGCAGATCAGCGTCGACGGTCCCACCGCTGAGGTGCACGACGCCATCCGCGGCCGGCACTCGTTCCGACGCGCGATCCGGGCGATCCGCATGCTGCTCGACGAGGGAATCGAGACCCGCGTCAGCACCACGGTCATGCTCGACAATTGGGCGGCGATCAAGGCGGGGCTCCCGGGGTTCATCGCGCAGTTCGAGGACACCGACCTGTCCTTCCGGATCTCCTACGGAGCCATGGCGCACGGCCGCGGCACCCAGCTCAACCACTCCCTTGACACCGAGCAGGTCCGGGAGTTCGTGGACGACCTGCTGCGGCGGGTCCGGACGACCGAGAACCGGGCCGGTGGCCCCAACGCAGTTCAGAAGATCAGCAATTGCGGGTACGCCGAGCAGCTCGTCATTGCTCCGGACGGGTTGGTGTACCCCTGCCACCTGCTCTCCGGCGCCCTGGGACACGTCGACCAGCTGCCCGTCAGCGAGATCACCAAGGACCTGGCCCGCACCGCCGCCGCGTTCAGCGTCAACAACCGCCAAGGCTGTAGCAGCTGCGATCTGCGCAACCTGTGCGGCGGGTCGTGCCGCGTGGAGGACGAGAAGCACACCGGCAGCCGACTGGTCACAACGTGCACGCCCGAGGAGAAGCTGCGCAAGAAGCGCTTCCTGGTCCGGCAGTACCGCCCCGACCACGGCCGGTCGGTCCAGCCGGTCTGACGGCATGGAGGCGACTGCCACGGAATACCCGGGGGAACCCACCCCCTCGGCCGCGCCGGGGACGGCGCGTGGCCTGAGGCTGGTGGACCTGGTCCGGCCGGCCGCGGTGGACGGGTTCCTGGCGGAGTGGGGCCACGCGGCGCGACACTTCGCGGGCGCCCTCGCCGGGCGGACCGAGGGCATCCTCGATCTGCCGTCCTTCGAGCAGCTCCTCGCGACCCTTCCTCGGGCGGACGAGGGTTGGCTGCACCTGGTCCGCGAGTCGGCTAGACCGGTCCCCGCCGGGATGCTCGACGCCGAGGGGATGCTCAACCTGCCGCAGGTGCGAGCCGCCTTCCGACACGGCGAGACGCTCTACCTCACCAAGGCGCAGAGGATCAGCCCGCCGCTCATGCACCTGTGCCGCGCGGTCGAGGTCGACCTGGCCGCCGCGGGGACGCGGCTGCGGGCACCGGTCAGCGCCCACGTCTTCCTGACCCCGCCGCGGGCCCGGGGCTTCCAGCCGCACCGGGACGCGCACGGCAGCCTTATCCTTCAGCTGCACGGCAGCAAGGACTGGGAGGTGTACGACGACCCCGGCTCCGCGCACCGGCCGCGACGTGCCGGTCCCGCGGCGAACGACGCCCTGACCGGGAGCCGGGAGACGTTCACGCTGACCGCCGGCGACGTGCTCTACATCCCCGAGTGGTGGGTCCACGCCGCCCGCGCGAGCGACGAAGGTTCCCTGCACGTGACGCTGCGCATGTTCCCGCTCCGCTGGGTCGACCTGCTCGGCGCCGCGGTTCCCGCGGTGGCGGCCCTGGAGGAGCCGGTTCCGGCCGACCCCGCCCGCCACGTCGACAACCTCGCCGCCGGCCTCCTGCGCGTGCTCGAGCGAACGGATGTCAGGGACGCGCTGGGTGTGGCGGCCCGCGCCTTCGCCGAGCGCACGTCCGTCCCGGACACCGCGTTGCCGGACGACGGGCTGGGCAGCGCGCTGGCGGTACGGACCCTTGGGCCGACGTCGTGGCTCGTCAGATCCGCCGGCGTCGCCTGCGCCATCACGCGTCACGACGACATGGTGGAGGTCGGGTTCCCCGGTGGAAACGTGAGCGGGCCGGCCGCGCTCGAACCCGTTTTCCGGCACCTAGCCACAGCCGTGCGCCTGCGGCCGGTCGATCTCCCCGACGCGGACGGCGACTACGACCGGGTCGGGTTGGCGCAGGAGCTGGTGCGGGCCGGCATCCTCACGGTCGAGCGCGATCGAGGGCCGGCCGGGCACCACGGTCCGGGACCGAGATGAGCCGCCGCAGGGAGGCGGTTCCGTGCCCTCGGCCGGTCGTCTTCCTCGGCCCGTCCCTACCGGTGCGCGAGGCCGCCGCAATCCTCGACGCCGACTTCCGGCCGCCGATCCGGCGCGGCGACCTCGCCGACGTGCCCGCAGGCTCGCTCGTCGCGATCATCGACGGGGTCTTCGAGCAGCACCTCGCCGTCAGCCCGCGGGAGATCCGGCAAGCGCTCGCCGACGGCGTCGAGGTGTTCGGCGGCGCGAGCATGGGCGCGCTCCGCGCCGCCGAGGTGCCGGGCGTGCGGGGAGTGGGCCAAATCCACGCCTGGTACCGCGACGGCGTCGTGACCCGCGACGACGAGGTGGCCTTGCTGTTCGACCCGGAGACGTACGCGTCGCTCACGGTGCCGACGGTCAACGTCCGATTCGCCGTCGAGCGGCTGACACGACCGGGAACGATTGACGCGGACGTCTCGGCACGGCTGCTGCACGCCGCGACCCGGCTGCCCTACACCCAGCGCACCTACCGGGCGATCGTCCACGATGCCGGCCTCGACGACCGTCCCGACGTCGCGGACCTGGTCGCGATGCTCGAGGTCCACGACCTCAAGCGGCTCGACGCGCAGGCGGTCCTGGAGGCGCTCGACCGGCGAGTACGTCGGGTAAGCGACGGACCCGGCCACAGCGTCAGCGCGGGCCGGAGCCACACCGTCGACGACCTGGGCGTCACCGCCCGCCCGTGCGTCCACGAGGTGCTGGTATGGGAGAGCGGCGACCGAGCTCCGCACGACGACCTGCTCGCCTTCCTGTGCTTCACCGGTCGGTTGGAGAGCGTCGCGACGAAAGCCCTGCTGCGCACCGGTCGGCTCCCGTCCGGCGACCCGGACGGCACCCCTCCAGATGCGGCCCAGGCGGTACTCGAGGAGGCGGCCGCGCGCTGGGGGTGGGTCTCCCCGGAGGAAGCCCAGGTGACCCTCGGCGACCTGGGCATCGACCTGGTGACCCTGGACCGGCACTGCGTCGGCGCGGCCCGGCTGCACGCCGACGTCTGCGCGACGCTGCGGCGCGACGCGACATCGGTGCGGGACGCCCTGATCGTCGAGCTGCTCCTCGACGATCTCGCCCTCAAGCGAGAGGCGATGCGGCTGGGCGGCCTCCGCTGGCTCGCCGCGGGCCACCCGGAGCCGGTCGGTGCCGAGGAACTGCGCGAGGCGGCCGCGGTCGTGTGCCGAGCCAACGGAGTGCTGGACCTCCCGTCGGCGCGGGCCGTGTGGGGCGAGCTCGGGTGGACCTGCGCCGCCGATCAGGACGACTTCCTGCTGCTGGTGGCGACGGCACGGGCGCGGGTTCGGGCGATGCAGCGACAGTGGCGGGAGCGCGCCGCCCGCCCCGCCCTCGCGGACCTGCCCGACTCGTTCACGTCGGCACCCAAGCCCCCCGGCGAGCGCCGGTTCTGCACCGCACCGGAGGTCGCCGCGGCCCACGCGCGCCGGCTCGCGGAGCTGATCGGCGTGACCCGGATCGGGATGATCGGCGAGCTGGCCGACCTCGACGGCGTGCAGATCGCGCAGGCGGCCCGACCCGGTGGTGCGTGGTCCAGCAGCTACGGCAGCGGGAAATCGACCAGCCACGCCGGGGCGGTCGCCGGCGCCGTCCTCGAGGAGTTGGAGAAGTGGGCGCAGGAGAGGTTCGACCCGCCCGAGGACCGCTGCCCCTTGTCGGCGTACGACGAGGTGCGCGCCGACCCCCGGTTCGTGGACCCCGACACCCTCGACCTGCCGTACGACTCGACGTACTCACCGGCGACCCCGCTGCGGTGGGCCGAGTGCGTCGATCTGTTGACCGGAGAGCCGACGTTCCTTCCGCTGGACGTGCTGCGTATGCGTCGCGGGGCGCACGACATTTGCTTCACCAGCCGCGGCAGTCGGAAGCATCTGGCCACCAACGGCCTCGGCTCTGGGTTCAGCCTCGCCGAGGCGGCGCTGCACGCCACGTGCGAGTACGTCGAGCGCCACGCCCAGCGGCTCGCCGAGATCCGGCTGCTGAACCCCGGCGGAAGTGGGTCCGCGCCGTACCGGTTCGTCGACCCGCGCACCGGGTCGACCCGGGTCCGCGACCTCGCCGCGAGCCTGTCGCGACGCATCGACGTGGTCCGGATGCTGGACATCACCAGCGAGGTCGCGGTGCCGACGTTCCTGGCGGTGCTCGTGCGCGACCGGCAGCGCGCCGACGGCTTCGGTGCGCACCCCGACCCCGACGTCGCGGTCGAGATGGCGCTGCTCGAGGCGGCGCAGACCCTCGCGAGCATGGCCGCCGGGGGGCGCGAGGACCTCTCGATCAGGTCCCGCAGCCTCGGCCGCCACGAGCGGCCGCGACCGACGAGTCCCGCGGACGCCTGGTTCTGGCTCGACCCGGACGCCGAGCCGGCGGCGGTGGCCGACGTGCCGGGTTTCCGCACCGTGGACGTCCGCAGCGACCTGGAGTGGGTGCTGGCGCGGATTCGGGACGCCGGGCTGGCAGCTGTCCCGATGGTCGACCTGTCCACCCCGGGCATGGCGCCCGCTCACGTCGTACGCGTGCTGGTGCCGGCCTTGGAGACGAACAACCCGTTCTACACCGGTCCCCGAGCGCGACTGGCCCTGCTTCCCGACCTCGTCCCTGGCCGGGGGTGGCCGGGGGACGTCGCGTCGTCCACGCGTAGCCAGGAGATCCCATGCTTCCCGTGATCAGCCGCATCGTCGAGCAGGTCGACCGTCGGTGGGCCGAGGCGGGCCAGCGGCTGGACGGGTTTCCGGAGCTGGCGGCTCAGGCGCTGGAGGACCACGAGCCGCCGGACCTCACCGAGCTCGCCGAGGCGCTCAGCCGCGGCCTCACGCTGCCGCGGCAGCGCCGCCTGGACCAGTCGTTCGGCCAGCCGGCGCTGACCCTGCACCACGGGGAGCGCTTCGTCGTCGAGGCGCTGTGCTGGCACACCGGATCGCCGGCGATCCATCAGCACTCCTTCTGCGGTGCGTTCCGCGTCATGACCGGCCGAAGCGTGCACGGCCGCTACCGGTTCACCGAGCGGGAGCGAGTCGCGCCTGGCGTGGCGGTCGGGGACCTGGAGCTGGTGGCGACCGAGGTCCTCGACCGAACGTCGGTCACGCGGATCCCCGCGGGCGCCTCGCTGATCCATTCCGCGTTCCACCTGGACAACCCGAGCATGACCGTCATCGTCCGGACGCACGACAGCGGCGACCCCGAGTACACCTACCTCCCGCCGGGCGTGGCGTACGAACCGGCGGCGCGCAGCGAGACGCTGCACAAGCGGCTGCAGCTCCTCGACACCCTCAACGCCGCGGGGCACCCGTCGTACGGTGAGTGCGTCGAGCTGGCGCTGCACACGACCGACGTCTACGAGGGGATGGAGGTGCTGCTGCGGGTCCACAACCACGGACTGCCGCCGACGGTGCTGGACGACGTGACCGGCCGCTACGTCCAGCGGCATGGGCCGAGCGTGCGGCCCTTGGTCGATGCCGTCCGGGAACAGCAACGGCGCTCCCAGCTGCTGGCCCTGCGCGCCACGGTGCGCGACCCAGACGTCCGCTACGTCCTCGCGTGCCTGCTCAACGCCTTTGATCGGGCGTCCTTCGCCGGGCAGCTGGGTATCGGCTCTCTCGGCGCAGACGCGGCGGATGCCATGGCGGCGTGCCTGCGGCAGGTGCTGGGCATGACCGTTGATGCCGAGCCGGTGCTGGGAGTCGCGAGCATGGCGATGCTCGAGGGGCTCGGCGCCGACGCCTTCCGGGGGTGGGTGGCGGAGCAGGCCGGGGCGGCACTCGGCGAGGAGCAGGGTGAGCTGCTCGAAAACCTGTACCGGCAGCTGCGGGACAATCCGCTGCTCACCCCGCTGCGCACCTGATGCCCGGTGGGGTGACCAGCCGCGGCTCGAGGACTCCTGGGTTGTGGGTGCTGGGCATCAGCGCCTCCCACAACGGGTCCGCCTGCCTCGTGCACGACGGACGCATCGTCGTCGCCGCGCAGGAGGAGCGCCTGTCGGGGGTGAAGCGGGACCGTACCTACAGCGCCCGCCCGAGTCTCGCCATCGGCTACTGCCTCGACACCGCGGGGATCGACGTGAGCCGCCTGGACCTGGTTGTGCTCTGCGCCCAAGGCCGCGCCACCAGTCCCGAGCACGACCTGGGGTCTGAGGTGCAGCGGTACAGGATCCTCCGCTAAGCGCCCGACACCGACCTGCGACCTAGGCTCACCTGCGTGCCGGTGGAGTTCCTGGGCGCCGAGCAGGTGGTTATCTGGACCTTGATAGTTTGATCATGGCTTTGACCTGCGTGTTCGTGTCGGGACACGCTGGCCTGCTCCCCGAGGGCGTCGACCAGCGCCGCCTCGACGTCGCGGGTCGACAGCCCGCGGACGAACGAGGCGATCACCAAGGCCTCGAGCGCGTTGGT
>Ga0066795_10000028_pt1 | contig 14463 bp, 16 predicted proteins | sample PersoiDNA2013191_FD_70940 | JGI IMG/M metagenome (GOLD analysis project Ga0066795, IMG submission 70940) | Permafrost soil microbial communities from the Arctic, to analyse light accelerated degradation of dissolved organic matter (DOM) -... | ecosystem: Environmental > Terrestrial > Soil >... | reverse complement strand
CGAATGGTGCCCTACGACCTCGTCAAGGAGCTCGTCCTGGCCATCGCGGGCGTTGGCGTGCTCGCCGTGTTGATTGCGGCCATCCTCTCTTCGCCCGATGTGGCGCCGGTGACGATAGCCACGTGGGCCCAGCAGGACCCCGTGGACCTGGTCACCACGGCCACCGGCGAGCTCGCAGGTGCGACCGTGAGCGCCGCCTACGGTCCTCCATACAACTCGGTGGGACCCGGACAGAACTGGGGTCCGATCGCACCCCAGAAGTGGTTCGGAGTCCGAATCCCAATCGATTCGGCCAACGCGTTCGTGATTCAACCTCTACAGCGGGCGAGCTTCAGCAACACGGTCCTCGGAACTGCGCTCGCCGCCTGGCAGAACGCCAGCTCGGACCAGCAGAGCAAGTGGCTGGACGCCTATACCAAAGCGCTTGCCGACGCGACAGTCACGGACGGCAATGTGAGCGTGGTCACGGGCGACTACGGCCCGCTGCCCGTCATGATGTCCAACCTGCTGGGAGTCGCACAGTCGGGCGGCCTCGATGGGCTGCTCACAATCAACGGGCGCTTCTACCAGACCGACTACACGCAGCCGCTGCTTTTCATCGGCGATGGCGGCTACCTGGCCAGCCTGGCGTCGGACGCCCACCTGACCGGCAGCTTGTGGGGAATGATGAACGAGACCGGCAGCTACCCCGGGCAGACCTGGTTGTGGCTGTACACGGTGTGGTACCAGGTGTTTCCCTTCAATAGCGACACCGGGATCATCGGCCTGAATGCAGGCAACGCGGACCTGGGGATCATCATCCTCATGACGCTGCTTACCGCAGCGCTGGCCCTGGTTCCGTTCATTCCGATTCTTCGCGATATTCCGCGCTGGATCCCCATCCACCGCCTGATCTGGCGCCAGTACTACGCCCCGCGCAAGGCAGCCGCCCGCACCTAGTCAGCGCAAATTCGCAAAGAACCAGAGGGCCGCGCAAGCGGCCCTTTTCCTTTGTGGCGGGCCCGACCGGCACTCCGCCGGCAGGCCGCCCGGCCCTCTCAATCGCGAGCCGCATGGGCGAAATTGAGGTGAGAACTCACCAGGCACACATGGAGGCTCGAGCAAAAGACCATGGCAACCGCAAGCACCCTCAAAGCCCCGGCATCGAGTCGCGCACGCCGGGAGAGCAGCAGTGCGCTGCCCATCGCAAAGACCGGTTACTGGCTTTCCGGATCTCTCGCGGTCGTCGCGGCCATCGCCGCCGCCGGGACGGCCCTGGTTCCAGGCGTGCTCCGAGGCACGGCGGTCATGAACGGTTCCGCGCGAGGTACCGCCCTTGTCGTCCTGCTGATTGCCGTCCCGGCCCTCGCGATTGCGATGTGGTACTCGGCTCGCGGATCGGCGCGCGCCCAGATCGTGTGGCTGGGGGCCGTGGGATACATCCTGTACAACTCCACGCTGTTCCTCTTCATGACTCCGTTCAACAACCTGTTCCTGCTCTACGTCGCGATGCTGTCGCTGGGGACCTGGTCGACCGCGATGGTGATCCGGGGCCTCGGGGTCGAGTCGTTTCGTGAGCGTTTTTCGCCGAAGTTGCCAGCGCGTGCGATTGCGACCTACGCGCTCGTGATCGTCGCGCTCAACTTCCTCGCCTGGATGCGCAACGTAGTGCCGGGCGTCCTGAGCACCTCTTCCCCCTCGTTCCTGGACGGCACGGGCATGCCGACCAGCGTCCTGTACGTCCAGGACCTGGCCTTCTGGCTGCCGCTGATGGCGGTGTCCGCAGTGTGGCTGTGGCGGCGGCAGGCGTGGGGCTACGTCATCGCAGGGGCGATGCTCGTCACGTACGAAATCGAGGCCATCGGTGTCGCGGTCGACCAGTGGATGGGCCACGCGGCCGACCCTGCTTCGACTGTTGCTTCGGCGGCTGCGGTCCCGATGTTCGCGGTGATCTTCGTCATCGGCCTGATCCCGCTCGCGTTCTACTTCCGCCACCTGGATCGCCGCCTGACGGCCGCAAGGGGCTGACGGCCATGCGCGTCCTCATCGCGTACGCGAGCAAGCACGGATCGACCCAGGAGATCGCGGAGAGGATCGCCTCCGGCCTCGAGCAGAACGGCGTGACGGCAGACCTTCGGCCCGCGAACCGCGTCGATGAGCTCGATGCCTGCGACGGAGTCGTGATCGGCAGCGCCGTCTACATCGGGCGTTGGATGAAAGAAGCCACCGAATTCGTGGAAAGGGTGCGGCCGGAGCTGGCCCGCTCTCGAGTCTGGCTGTTCAGCTCCGGACCGCCGGGCGACCAGCCGGGAGTTGATCCCCCGCAGATCGCTGAGCTCGAGACCTCGCTGAACGTCGTGCAGCACCGGCTCTTCGCTGGGGCGATGAGCAAGGATCGACTGTCGTTGGTCGAGCGGGCCATGGTCAAAGGAGTCAAGGCGCCGTACGGGGACTTCCGCGACTGGAGCGCGATCGACTGGTGGGCGGCCGCCATCGCAAAAGACCTCAACAGCAGCCGAACGGCCCAAACCGCCGCCCTTGGCGCGCGCGGAGAATGATCGGCTAGGTTCCCCTTGCCTAAGAGGTGTCGCTTACCTGAATCGCCGCGCGAAGCGCTACTTGGGCGTGGGCTTCTGCCGGAGAGCTTTGTCCAGCTCCTCACCGACCTCGCGAAACGTCCCGGCCAGCGCATTGCCAAACGATCGCGCCGCCTGCTTTGTGCTGGCCCGCACCTCAGGATCGCTCGCCGCGACATCCAGCGAGGCGAAGAACTTCTCAGTGGCCTGCCCGATTTGCCGCAGGGCGCTGTTGATCTCCGCCGCCTTCGTGTCGTCGTCCGCGTCCTTGTAATGGCGGTGCAGGTCCGACGCCAGCGATTTCATGTCCGCCTGGAAGCGAGTCCAGGCCTCCTTCGTGTTCGTATCTGTCATTGGCTCTACCTCCTTGTGATCCCCAGGTTACACGGGCTTGGTAGCCGCAACCGGGCCTGGACTGAGTAGGCTTTCTGCGATGAGCGAGGGTCGGCCACGCGGGCGGTATCGCAACCGGGGTTGCGGGTGTGGTGGCGGCCTCTTCTTTTTCGTGCTCACCGTCGGCATCCTCTTGAGCCTGCTCAACGTCGGCATCGGGATCGGGGCCTCGATACGGGTGCCATTCACGCAGAGCAACCTCACGGTTGCCGGCGTGGTCGGCGCGAAGGACAAGGCCGTCGCCGCCTTTCCGAGCTACACGGACGGACGGCTCGGCGCCAACCAGAACTTCTTCAATAGCTCGACAACCATGACCATCGGGCCGGCCGAGGGCGCGGCCCTGGTCATCATCGGAAAGCAGGACGACGCCCCGGCCCTCGACCTGCACCTCGATATTCGCTAGCTGATTCGTGCTCAAAAAAGAGGAGCGCGCCGGCGATCGGCGCGCTCCGTAGGGCAGTTCGCGAACCTAGACCGCGGTCTTGGCCACGACCTTTGACGTCCTCTCGGTCGACACCGGAGTCCCGTTGAGAACGACCTTCAGCGCGTGGGTTTTGGCCGCGGCTCCGAACACGTCGTAGGCCTGCATCGCCTCGTCCATCGGGAAGTGATGGGTGGCCAGGACGGTCGGGTCGAGCCTGCCGCCCTCGATCAGGGACAGGAGCTGTGGGATCGTGCGCGTGTCCACCAGCCCGGTTGTGATCGTGACGTCTTTGATCCAGAGCTTCTCGAGGTGAAGCGTCGCGGGCTTGCCGTGCACGCCCACGTTCGCCAGCCTCCCGCCGGCCCGGATCAGCTCCGCCGCCAGCTCGAAGGTGGCCGGCGTTCCAACAGCCTCTACGGCCACGTCGGCGCCGAGGCCGCGGGTCAGCTCGAGGACCTGCTTGACCGCGTCTTCGCGGCCGTTGTTGATCGTGACGTCAGCGCCGAACTCCTTCGCCTTCGCGAGCCGGCCGTCGTCGAGGTCGATGACGACGATATGAGCCGGGGTGTAGAGCTTGGCGGTCATGACAGCTGCCAGGCCGATCGGGCCCGCGCCGACGATCGCGACGGTGTCGCCAGGCCGGACGTCGCCGTTCTGGACACCAACCTCGAACGAAGTCGGAAGGATGTCCGACAGGAAGAGCACCTGCTCGTCGGTCAACCCTGACGGAACCTTGTAGAGGGAGTTGTCCGCAAACGGGACACGCGCGTACTCCGCCTGCAGCCCGTTGATCAGGTGGCCGAAGATCCAGCCTCCGCCGCCCGTGCACTGCCCGTAGCGGCCCTCCTTGCAGAAGCGGCAGCTCCCGCACGAGGTGATGCAGGAAACCAGGACGTGGTCGCCGATCTGGAAGTTGGTGACGGCAGCTCCGGTCTCGACGATGGTGCCCACCGCTTCGTGGCCGAGAATGGTGCCGGGCTTGCACGCCGGCACGTCGCCCTTGAGGATGTGCAGGTCGGTACCGCAAATCGTCGCTGTGTCGATCTTGACTATGGCGTCGGTCGGTGCCTGGATGGTCGGGTTGGGAACAGTGTCCCAAGACCTCTGTCCGGGGCCGTGATATACGAGTGCTTTCATCGTCATTTCCCTCTTTTCGAAAAGAATGGACTGAGCCGGCGCCCATGCGCCCGAACTAAAGCGTGGTGCGATCAGTCGATTTCAATGAGAGCCAAAGGACCTCCGATCATCAAGGCAAAGGCCCCGGACTTTGTCTAAGAAGCGGTGGTCACCTCTCGCGTGCGGCGCATGGCGGTCGCCATCGCAGCGCGGAGAGCGTCGATCGTGACCGGTTTGCTGACGACGACGTCAACCGCCTCGGGCTGCTCGTCCGCCGCGTTCATGAAATCCCCAAATCCCGTGAGCATGACGATTGGAACACCGGGCGCTATGCGCCTTGCCTGGACCGCGAGCTGGTCGCCGCTCATCTCAGGCATGGCACGGTCCGTGATGATCAGGTCATAAGGCCCGGTATGGATCTTGCGGAGCCCGGCGCCCGGCCCGTCGGCCAGATCCACCTTGTGCCCGTCGGCAAACAGGTATTCCGCGATCACGTTGCGAACTACTTCCTCGTCGTCGATCAGCAGGATGCGCATCGCCGGCAGGGCCGCCGCCCCCTTGGGCGTCTCCGCGAGCGGTTTTGCCGAAATGGTTGGCAGCGCGATGATCATTCGCGTTCCATGCCCGAGCTCGGTCTCGATCTGGATCTCACCGTGATGCCGCTTGACGATCCTGTAGCTGGTCGCCAGGCCGAGGCCTGTGCCGCGGGCCCCCTTTGTCGTGAAGAACGGCTCCATGCATCGCTTCCGAACCTCGTCCGTCATACCGACACCAGTGTCAGCCACCTCGAGTGTGACGATTCCTGGGCGCGCGGAGTCGCGATTGACGCTCAGGCTGAGCTTGCCGCCCTGCGGCATCGCGTCGAGGGCGTTGAATATCAGGTTCACGAGCAGCTCTCGGAGCTGTGACGGCGATCCCGCCACGTTGGCCTCGTCCAGCTTCGTAGCGACCTCGTACTCGGTGTTGGAGGCCATGGCCTGGTCAGACCATCGCGAACGGGTGAACTCGATCGTGTCTTCGACGATCCGCTTGAGGTCGACCACCTCGAATTCATCGCCCGTGGCCGCCTCGCGGTAGTAGTCGCGCAGCCGGCTGACCACCAGGGCTGCATCGCGACCTGCCTTGTGAATCGTTCCAACATATTTCAAGACCTTGTCGTGATCTTCGATGAGCTTCGGCCGGCTCAGGATGAGCTCGCTCAGGCCGATGATCGGGCTCAAGCAATTGTTGAAATCGTGAGCGATGCCGGCGGCCATCTGACCGAGAGCGTGAAGCCGCTCCTCGGCAATCACGGCCTCCTGCGTTTGCGTCAGCTGCTCGATGGAGCTCTCGAGCTCCGATTTCGCACTCTCCAGGTTGGCCTGGACCGCCTTTGCCTCCGTCAGATCGACGACAAAGCACACGAGGGAGCCGTTCGCGAGCTTGGCGCTTCCCACCAGGACTGGAATCGCCCTCCCCTCCTGGTCGATAAACTCCTTCTCCCAGGGCGATGTGCGGCCGTGCAGCTCGAGCTCCCGCAGCGCGCGGAGATCCCTCGATTTGAACTGATCGGGCGTCATGGCCGCCCAATCGAGGGGTAGATCCGCCGGCGTCCGGCCGACCATCGATAGGAAATAGCTGTTCCCCTCGAGAATCTGGCCGGCCGGGCTGGCCTGGATGATCCCGATGACATCGGATTCGAACAGTGCTCGAAAGCGAGCTTCCGCGACACGCAGATCGCCAATGGCCTTTTCACGACCTCGACGCACCTCCGCCTCCGCCATGGCCCTGTAGATGGCCATGCCCAGGCGGGCAGGTTTGTCTTTGGAGACATAGTCCGCCGCCCCCTCGCGCATGAGCCCGGCTGCAGCCTCTTCCCCGATCGTGCCGGACACGATGATGAGCGGTATGTCGAGGCCGGATTCGTTGAGAATCTCGAGAGCGCGTTCCCCGCTGAATGCGGGCATCTCGCTGTCGCTGAGGATCACGTCAATTTCCGGGTTCAGGGCAGCCCGGTAAGCCACTTCGCTGTCCACCCGTGACGATTCGACCTCATAACCGTCGCGACGAAGTCGGTCGGTGATCAGTTTTGCGTCAGACGGTAGATCCTCGACGATGAGCAGGCGCACTCGATCAGCGGCTCACTCTGATGGCGACACGGGTTGACGCTAGACCCAGGGCGGGGATGTGTCGCCCTTAAGTTGCATGGGCACTAGACCCGCTTTTGGAGGGTGATTCGCCGAGCGGTCGGGAGTATTACTGGAGCTATGGCTTCACGACTCGGCACGCGGGCCCCGCGGCCACCGCCCCCGATTGGCGCACGCCCGGCGAAAAACGGCCAACACTCGACAGCGAATGAGGACCTGGCTCGTCTACAGCAAGAGCTCAGCGAAAAGGCAGCGCTGATCGACCTCGCCCATGACGCCATCGTGGTGTTGGGTCCTGTCGATGATCGCATCAGGTACTGGAATCGCGGCGCCCAGGACCTCTACGGATACACGGCGCTGGAGGCGATAGGCCAGGTCGGGGGTCAGCTCCTCAAGAGGGTCGCACCGGCCAGCTTCGCCGAGATGGTCTCCAAGGCAAGCGAATCCGACCACTGGGACGGCCGCCTCAAACACACCACAAAGAGTGGCGAGGAGCTGGTGGTCGACTCACGGTGGGCAGTCCTCAGAGACGGCGCCCATGCGGCTTCTGGAATCCTCGAGGTCAACCGCGACATCACAGCGCGGCTCCGCGCCGAGGATGCCCTCCGCGAGGCGAACCAGTCGCTGGAGGTGCGTGTCCAGGAGCGCACGGAGGAGCTGGAATCGTTCGCTTCGAGTGTGGCCCACGACCTGCGTACGCCGCTACGGGCAATCAACGGCTTTGTTGACGTGCTGGTCGAGGAAGCACCTGGCGAGTTGAACGCCGAGGCGCTGGACGCGCTCGCCGAGATTCGCGGCAATGCGGTGCGCATGGGTCGATTGATCGACGATCTGTTCGCATTCGCACGCCTCGGCAAGCAGGAGCTGAAAAAAGGCGACGTGGACATGTTCCGGCTGGCCCGGCGCGCTGCCGACGGCCTCGCGGTGATCAGGGAGGGACGATCGATCGAGCTGAACGTCGAACCCATGCCTCAATGCCTTGGCGATCCGGCACTCCTGCAACAGGTTTGGACCAACTTGCTGGCCAATGCAATCAAGTTCACCGCCGGCCGCGATCCCGCCCGGATCACGGCCGGCGCGGAGGAGCAAGAAGGCCGCGTCTGCTATTTCGTGCGCGACAACGGGGTGGGCTTCGACATGGCCCACGCGGGGAAGCTCTTCGGAGTGTTCCAGCGGCTTCATGCAGCCGACGAGTTCGAGGGTACCGGCGTCGGCCTTGCGACCGTCATGCGCATTTCCAGCCGTCACGGCGGGACAGCGTGGGCGCTCGCCAGCCTTGGCCATGGCGCCACGTTCTATTTCACTGTTGGAGGAAATCACCATTGATCGAAGACATGACCGCCGACATACTCATGATCCAGGAGCAACCCGTCGAGATCCTCCTGGTCGAGGACAACCCCAGTGACGCGAAGCTCACGATTCGGAGCCTCGTCAAGAGCAAAGTGGCCAACCGCATCGAGTGGGTCAAAGACGGCCAGGCTGCGGTCGACTACCTGTTTTGCGAAGGCGTTTACGCCGACCGAGATCCCGCAATGCCGCGAATGGTGCTGCTGGACATCAAGCTGCCGAAGCTGGACGGCCTCGAAGTGTTGGAGCTTATCCGGAAAGATCCACGCACAACCAATCTTCCGGTGGTCCTTCTCACTTCCTCGAACCAGGAGCGCGACATCACGCGTGGCTACGCGCTGCGGGCCAACAGCTACATCGTCAAGCCGGTCGACTTCGTGCAGTTCGCGGACGCCGTGAAGAGCCTGGGCCTGTACTGGCTGCTGCTGAACACACCACCGATCCTCCAACCCCGGAGAGCGCCCGCCCCGATCAGGCCCGTGGCGGTCTGACCTGAGTCATGGCCGCACTTCGCTCGCAACTTGCGCTCCGCTCCAGGTCCGAGGGGACAGATGAGCTTGCCAGGTCGCAGGCGGAGGTCATCCGGCTCAGCCAGGAGATGAAGTCCTTCACGTATTCGGTTTCTCATGACCTCGGCGCTCCACTGAGAGCCGTGGTCGGCTTCGCCGAGGCCCTCCAGGAGGAGTGCGGCGATCAGCTGGACGCCACCGCGCTCGAGTACGTAAATGAGGTGCGGAAGGCCGGCATTCGGATGCGCCTCATGCTCGGCGGCTTGATCACGCTCGCACGCGTGGCCGATGGGCCCTTGCGGCCACTGGACATGGACGTCAGCCACATCGCGCGCGAAATCACCGACCGGCTTCGCAAGACCGATGTCGAACGAGACGTGACCGTCGTGGCCGGCGATGGCCTGCGAGCGTATGCGGATCCTGCCTTGATCCGGATGGCGCTGATACAGCTGCTCGAAAACGCCTGGCGGTTCACCTCGGCTCGTCCGCATGCCACCATCGAGTTCGGCTCCGCGCCGGACGGCAGCTATTTTGTGCGAGACAACGGCGCCGGCTTCGATTCTCGCTACAAGGCCAAGCTCTTCGCACCGTTCCAGGTCCTTCATGGAGAAGAGGATCTCGGTGGCCTTGGACTTGGGTTGGCGATCGTCGCCCGGATCGTTCATCGCCATGGTGGGCAGGTCTGGGCGCAGGGTGAACCGGGTCGGGGCGCGACCTTCAGCTTCACATTGCCGCCGGGCCCGCGCCCGCGTGAGTGCAAGCTTCAATCGTGAGTAATCGGATCTTGATCGTCGACGACGATCCCGGTGATGTGGCCATGCTGCATGCATTCCTCGAGGACGAAGCGAGCTCGATCAGGGCCGAGACCGAGTCGGGCCGAGCCGAGCAGGCCATCGCCGAGTTCGATCCAGATCTGGTGCTGCTCGACCTGCGGATGCCCGAACCAGACGGCATGGAGATCCTGAGGCGTATACGCGAGGTTCGCGAGAGCGCCGGCTTTCTCCCGGTGATCATCCTCACCGGCGACGACAGCACTGTAGCTCGGAACAGCGCTCTGGCCCTCGGCGCGGACGACTTCCTGGGCAAGCCGCTCGACCGCCAGGAGGTGGTGCTTCGAGTGCGCAACCTGCTGCGCACCCGCCGGCTCTACGTCGAGCTCACCGAAACCAACAAGGCGCTCAAGAGGAAGCTGGGTCAGTCGGGCTAGGCGCCGCCGGCCAGCTGGGCCTTTCCATCGCCGGCGCCGCAGCTGCGGTCGTCGTCATCGGAGCTGTCGGATTTGCGCTGAAAGGCCTCGTAACCCGGATTCCACGAAGTCTCCTGCAGCTCGTGGTGGGAACGTTGCTGACCTCTTTCGGTACTTTCTGGTCGCTGGAAGGCCTTGGCGTGACCTGGCCGCAAAGCGACGTCGACATCCTGGCCCTCCTCGCCGTGTACGCCCTCGGCGCGGCGACCTCCATCGCCCTCGAACGGCGCCGGATTCATCAAGCGACCGTTGAGGTGGCGTAGAAGATGGGAGCCATAACCTCAGCGGTGGTTGGCGTTGCGCGCTTCCTGTATCGGTTCGTCGTCGGCGACGATTGGACGGTCGCGGTCGCGATGGTGCTCGCACTGGCGGCCACCGGCATGCTGGCGGCTGATCACATTTCCGCGGTGTGGCTGGTGCCCCTGGTGGCAATCGTCATGACCGGCGTCAGCCTTCGCCGCTCGGCGCGAAAACGGCGTGCAGCCGGCCGTTAGCTACTAGAGGCGCGGCCTCTAGAGCCCGCTGTCCTCATAGCCGGCGACCTGCACGCGCTGCAGGCCGGTCACCGACAGGATCTGGTCTTCACCGAGGGTGTCTTCGGCAAGCAGGGCTTTGGTCAGCGCTTCCAGGCGGCTGCGGTTGTCGATCAGCAGCTTCATCGCTTCGGCGAAGCACTCGTCGGCGATTCTCTTCACCTCGAGGTCAACCTCTCGCGCGGTCGCCTCGCTGTACGGACGCACCATCGAGAGACCATTGCCCTGGCCGTCTTCGGAAAAGGCGAGCGGGCCGATCTTCGCGCTCATTCCCCAGCGAACGACCATCTCGTGCGCGATCATCGTCACCTGCTGGAGGTCGTTCGCGGCGCCGGTGGACACAACTCCGTAGATGAGCTGCTCCGCCGCGCGTCCGCCCAGCGCGCCGACGATCCTCGCTCTGAGGTAGTCCTCGCCGTAGTTGAACCGATCGTCGATCGGGCTCTGCACCGTGACGCCTAGCGATCCGCCATGGGGAATGATCGTCACCTTCCGGACAGGGTCGGCGCCGGCCACCAGCAGCCCCAGCAGCGCGTGCCCTGACTCGTGATATGCGATGCGCTGGCGGTCGATCTCCGAAAGCATCAGGTGCCGCTCGGTGCCGAGCAGGAGCCGGTCGATGGCTTCGTAGAAGTCGGCAGCCGTCACGGCTGTCTCCGTTTTTCTCGCCGCGCCGAGGGCCGCCTCGTTGACCAGGTTGCGCAGGTCGGCTCCGACGAGGCCGGGTGTCCTTCCCGCGATGTCGTCGAGGTCGACGTCCGGGCCCAGGGGAACGCCCGCGCTGTGGAGCTTGAGGATCGCGGCCCGGCCCCGCCGGTCAGGCGGCTGGAGGGTCACACGCCGGTCGAAACGGCCCGGTCGGGTCAGCGCGGGATCGAGGATCTCGGCCCGGTTCGTGGCCGACAGGACGATCACGCCGACGCCCGGCTCGAACCCGTCCATCTCGGTGAGGATCTGGTTGAGCGTCTGCTCCTGCTCGTCGTTGCTTCCCAGCCGGATGCCCGAGCTGCGGCTCCGCCCGATGGCGTCCAGCTCGTCGATGAAGATGATCGCGGGCGCCGCCTTGCGCGCCTTCTCGAAAAGGTCGCGCACGCGCGCAGCGCCGACACCAACGATCGCTTCGACGAACTCGGAAGCCGATTGGCTGAAGAACGGGACTTTCGCTTCGCCGGCGACGGCGCGCGCCAGGAGTGTCTTGCCCGTGCCCGGCGGTCCGATGAGCAGCACGCCTTTGGGCACCCGTCCACCAAGTCGCTCGTACTTCTGCGGTTCTTTTAGGAAGTCGACGAGCTCCTCGAGCTCCTGCTTGACCTCGTCGATGCCCGCCACGTCTGCGAACGTGGTGGCGGGGCGTTCGGCGTCATAGATGCGAGCCCGGCTCTGACCAAAAGCTCCGAGCAAGCCGCCCGCGCCGGCGCTGGCCGAGCGGCGGATCAGATAGAGGAGACCTCCGACAATGAGGAGGGTCGGCCCGAAGCTAAGGAGAAGCTGCTCCCAGAACGGTAGTGGCGGGTTCTCCGGCTTGGCGTTGATCGTGACCCCGTGCTGCTCGAGCAAGGTTTCCAGGTTGTCGTTGGCAAACGATGGGTGCTGCGTCGTGAAGTGCGTGGCCTTCGTCCCGGTCCCGGGCTCGGCGACGGGGGTCTTGGTCACGCCTGTGATGGCATCGCCCGTGGTCGTGACCGTAACGACGTTGTCTGCGGTGACCTGCTCTTTGAAGACGTTGTACGGGAGCGTGATCGTGGTCGGCTGAGCTGGCGCCAGCAGGACATTGGTGATGAAAAGGTTGGCCGCGAGCAGGACCAGCAGCGTGATCCAGAACCGCCTGGACCGAAATGCATTCGTCATCGGCGAGACGGGTCGCTTGGGTGTGGTCGACGGTTTGGGCGTTCGAGCGGGCGGAGGCGGCGGCGAAACAGCCATGTGCACGGCAACAGTACGCCGCCCGTACCCGGCGATGAGCGGCCTCACCTGAGAACGACTTACACTCGAACCATGGCCGACAAAACGACCCTCAGCGCCCTTTCGTCCGGCTATATCGAACTGGCCGGTATCGTGCGCGCGCTCCATGGAGACTGGACGGCGCCGGCGCCCGGCTACGACGGATGGACGTGCCGGGATCTGCTCGCGCATCTGTCGAGCTCGGCCGGGTCGCTGCCGGCGGTCGCAAGCTCTGTGACCGCGCCCAGAGATCCCAATGCAGCGCCCTTCGACTCCACCCGATGGAATGCGTCACAGATTCGGCGGCGGGCCGGCAAAGAAGCCCAGGAGCTGATGGACGAATACGACGCGGGTACCACGCGCCTGGTGATGGTGCTGTCGGACCTGAAATTGGAGACGCCCGTCACGGTCGGGCCCTACGCCGGGACGTCGCTGGGCGAGACCATGGCAAAGATGCTGGAGCATCAGCGTCACCACCTGTCGGACCTCGAGAAGGCCCTGTCGGGAAGCTGATCAGGCGCCGAGACGCTCGCACCGGGCGGCGATGACTGTGCCCGAGGAAAGGGGCCGCGCCGGAAGTGCCGTCAGGCCATCGGCTCGATCATCTGTCCGCCGGAACTAATTCTGCGAAGCGTCCCTGCGCGAGGACATCGTCGCCGTCAGTCCTTGGTGCACGCTCAGAGAAACCTCAAAGCTAACTGGGAGATTCGCCAAGCCTCGCGCACGCCGGGCACAACCCGGTGAACACGAGGTGGTGGCTCGTGACCTTGTAGCCGGTGCTGGTCTGCACTCCCGCGGCCGCGTCCTCCAGGACGCAGCCCGGCACCTCGGCCACCTGCCCGCACGAGTCGCAGCGAACGTGCTCGTGGTGATCGTCCCCCACCTCGTAATGGGCCTTGCCGTCCCCAAGGTCGATCCGCCTGATGGCCCCATCCCGCTCCATGGTCGACACGGCCCGGAAGACAGTCGAGTAGTCGGCCGTCCCCAGCGCGGCCTGCGCCGCCTCGTGCAGCTCGTCGAGCGACCATGCATGCTGGGCCTTCCCTACGAACAGGTTTCTGACGATGTCTGTCACGGGGCTCGGGCGCGGCATTTCTCCAGGCATCTTACCGCAACGCAGATTACTTGCCCAACCAAGTTGTGCAATACTCTTGCGTGACTGAGCCCAAACCGGAGGCTCGGCGGGGTTCGTCGTGGAGGTTGGCGGTTGGCGCGGAACGTGGTCTTGCTTCTGCTCGTCCTGGCGCTGGCCACGAGCGCGTGCGGTGGCGGGCCGCCAGGCGTCGTGCAGTCGGGCCTGATCAAGGTCGTCGCGGGGCAGAGCTTCTGGGGCGACATCGCCACCCAGCTGGGCGGATCGAAGGCGAGCGTCCAGAGCGTCGTGACCGACCCGAACGCAGATCCTCACGAGTACGAGACCAGCACCAATGACGCGAGGGCCTTCGCGGACGCCGATTTCGTGATCCTGAACGGAGCCGGCTACGACGACTGGGCCGCGAGGCTTCTCGCGGCGAACCCGAGCAGCCACCGCTCCGTCCTCACCGCCGCCAACGTGCTCGGCAAGAAGGCCGGAGACAACCCTCACTTCTGGTACGACCCCGGCTACGTCACACGCATGGCTGACCAGATCACTTCGGGCTACAAGTCCATCGACTCCGCCGACTCGGCGTTTTTCGACCAGCAGCGCGCCGCGTTCACCACGGCGCTCAAGCCATACACGCAGCGTGTCGCCGAGATCAGGGCGAAGTTCAAGGGGGTGCCGGTTGCCTCAACCGAGAGCATCTTTGTCTACATGGCGACCGCCCTCGGCCTGAATCTCATCTCCCCCACCGCGTTCATGAACGCCGTCTCCGCGGGCAACGACCCGCCGGCCGCAGCGGTCATCGATTTCCAGAACCAGATCACCGGCAAGCAGGCGAGGCTTCTGGTCTACAACGTCCAGACCGCAACTGCGGTCACGACCAACATCAGGCACCTCGCCTCCCAGGAGAACATCCCGATCGTGGGCGTGTCGGAGACGCTGCAGCCCGAGTCTGCGACCTTCCAGGACTGGCAGCTCTCGCAGCTCGTGGCCGTGCAAAACGCGCTGGCCGGCTGACATTGATCGAGACGCAGCCGCCCACCACCCAGCGCCCGACCGCCGGCGCGCTCGCGATCGACGCCCGCGATCTAGCGGCCGGCTACGGCGGCCGGGCCGTTTGGACCCACGCGAACTTTTCGATCGCGGCCGGTTCGTTCACCGCCATCCTCGGACCCAACGGCGGAGGCAAGTC
>Ga0066795_10000024_pt1 | contig 14975 bp, 13 predicted proteins | sample PersoiDNA2013191_FD_70940 | JGI IMG/M metagenome (GOLD analysis project Ga0066795, IMG submission 70940) | Permafrost soil microbial communities from the Arctic, to analyse light accelerated degradation of dissolved organic matter (DOM) -... | ecosystem: Environmental > Terrestrial > Soil >... | reverse complement strand
GACGGGCTTCTGCGGCTTGGGCCGTACCACCACGGGCGGATTACGATTTTGGCCGTGCATCGACGGAGCCAGAGCGAAGAACGCCACCACTCCGACGAGAAGTTTGCTACATCGATTGGTCATGAGCGGTTGAATCTAATTCGATCCGGCAATCATATACCGCTCCCTCATTGCCGATTCCGGGCCGGGCAACGCAAAGCCGCGGAGGAAATCCCTCCGCGGCTTTACTCGATCGGGTTGCTCGTTAATGAGTGATGTGGAACTGAAACGGCATCTGCACGAGCTGCTGAACCTTTCTACCCCCGATCTGCGCCGCCGAAAACCTCATGCGGGGGAGCGCATCCTTGACGGCGGCGGCGAACGCTGGATTGCTCGACTTCAGGATCCTGGCAGTGCCGGGCTCGTAGCGGCCGCTCTCGTTGACGACGAACTGCGCCATGACCTCGCCCTCTACGCCCAAGGCTTTGAGAGACGAAGGATACTCCGGGGCCTCGTCGCCGATTTTCTCGACGGCCTTCTCGACCTGGAATTCCATGTAGGGGCCGTGCTCTGCATCACCCGCGGCCTTGCCCGTGTCTCCTTCATTGCCGGTGCCGCCCTTCACGCCTCTCGACGATCCACCAGCGACGCCCTTGCCGCTGAAGTCATTCTCGTTCGTGAGCGCCTTGGACAGATCCACCGTCGGCAGGCTCGTAGGAATGTTCACTACCGGCGCGAGGACCTTGAAGCCTTGCGGCGGAGCTAACGGAACGTTCTTGGGAAGCTGGGGGACATTGATGACCTTTGGGGCCGGCGCCTTTGGCTTGGGGGCTTCCTTGGGCGGTGTAGGCAGCTCCTTCTTTGGCGGAGGCGGCTCATCCTTCTTCATCTCCACGAAGCTGACTTTGGTCTCCACCTTTTCGACCTTTCGCGCGCCGGCCCGGGCCGTGGCAAAGACGGCCAGAAAAACGATCAGTGAGTGCAGTATTATGCTGACGATGGTCCCGACCGCGGACCGCCCTTTCTTGTCGGGTCTCTTCGATTCGAGTAGTCGCATCATCGGATAGCTCCCCGGAAAAAAAACGCACTTCCTTATAAGGCAAACACCCGGCCAACGTGCCGGGTTTTCGGGTCGCTGAATTGTCCATTTTGGCATGAAAATGCTTGGGGCTGAAAGCGCCCTAAATGCAAAGAGGGCGCGGACTTAGCCGCGCCCTCTCTACCGCAGAGCTCGAGCTGGCGGGCTCGCTATCGTCGGGCCGGCTTCTTCTTGGCCGGCGCCTTCACGGAGGTCGCCTTTTCAGGTGTCGTTTTGGCCGGAACCGAAGCTGAGCTGGAGCGTTTTCTGGTAAGAATTCCGCACATCGTTTCGAACGCATTCTTGCCCGCGGTGCCAGGTTTCGGGCGGTCCCAGACCATGTGGGCCTGGTCGCGAGGATCGACCTCGCCCTCGTCACGGACCAGCACGTTGTTGACCGTGTAAACGATGCTCCGGACCCTCTTCACTCTCACGGGTGAACAGCGAACATACGCCCGCTCAACGAGGCGCGTGTACGGCTTCTTGTTCTCGAGAATACGGGGCCTCGCGTAGTCCCAACTGGTCACGGTGCTCCAGGTGCCCGGGGACTGAAGGGCGACAGTGGCCGTGTCGAAAATCACGGTGATGTCCGCGTCCTTATACACCTGGCGCCAAGGGGCCTGGGCGCTCGCGACGGAGGGAACCGCAACACACGCGACGAGTAGAAACCGACTGGCGTAGCGAATCATGAAATCTCCTAGAGATCCGGCGCTCGCATTACTCACGCGTGGATTGTAATCGGCGTGACAGCGCCACGGACGAAACATTGCAGGCTTGGATTATAAACACCATATATGCAGCATCGCCACTCCGCGGATACGATGAAGTTCAAAATTCCCCGTGCGATCGGGCCGGCCGCGATGGCCGTCGCCGTGGCCGTCGCGTTCGTGTTGCTGGAGCACGAGCTCAAGGCGTACGCCTACCGCGACCTGATGCGCCAGGTGTGGACCCTTCCACATTCGCACCTCGCACTCGCACTGCTACTGACGGTGATCGCCTATGCCGTTCTCCCCGGATACGACGCGATCGCGCTCGCGTACGTCGATCATCCGCTGCCCCTCCGCCGAATTGCCTTCGGATCTTTCATCGCCTACGCGCTTAGCCACAGCCTCGGGTTCCCGCTCCTGAGCGGCGGGCCGGTTCGCTATCGCTTCTGGAGCGTCTGGGGATTGTCGACTTCGGAGATCGCCCAGGCGATCAGCTTTGCCGGAGCGACATTCATCATCGGCATGATAGCTGTCGCCGGGTTCGTATTCGTCCTCGAGCCAACGTCGACGATCCAGCTGCTGCGACTGCCATTCAGCTCGCTCAAGCCGGTCGGCGCGCTCTGTCTGGTGCTGGTGGCCGGCTATCTGGTACTCAGCGCCACCCGCCACACGAACTTTCGCTTCTTCGACTGGGAATTCCCCGTTCCCTCGGCGCGACTCGCGGCCGCCCAGCTACTGGTTGCGGTCGTGGACTGGACTGCCGCCGGTGCCGTGCTCTACGTGCTGTTGCCGCCCGGATACCATCTCTCCTTCCTTCCGGTGCTCGGAGTCTTTCTGCTCGCGCAATTCGCGGGAATTCTCAGCCACGTCCCGGGCGGTCTCGGCGTATTCGAGGCGATCGTGGTTCTTCTCCTCAAGCCCTACCTACCCGCCGCCTCGATCGTTGGATCGCTGCTGGCATATCGGGCCATCTACTACCTGCTCCCGCTGGTCGTCGCTCTCGCATTCCTCATCGCGTTCGAGGTGCAGCGCAAACGTGACCGCGTAGCGGAAGTCGCGAGCCTTGCTGGTGGAATCGTGGGACGCTGGATGCCGGCACTGCTCCCCCAGATTCTTAGCGTCACGACGTTCGTCGCCGGCGTCATCCTGATCGTCTCGGGCGCCACTCCGGCGGTGCGGAGCAGAGTGACGGCGCTCGACTCGGTCCTTCCTCTCGGGATCATCGAGCTCTCGCACTTCGCGGCGAGCGTCGCCGGCGCGGGACTGGTAATTCTGGCGTGGGCGATCAGGCGCCGGCTCGACGCCGCCTACACTCTTACCATCGCGACCCTCGTGATCGGGATCGTCGCGTCACTGCTCAAGGGACTCGATTGGGAGGAAGCGCTGGCGCTCACCCTCGTGCTCGCGGCGCTGATTCCGTCTCGGCGGGCGTTCTACCGCAAGGCGGCGATCACCAGCGAGCCGTTCCCCAACGGCTGGATCGCGGCTGTCGTCGTTGTTGGCGTGGTGACCACCTGGCTCGCGTTCTTTTCTTACAGAAACATCGACTTCACCAGCCCCGTGTGGTGGGAGTTCAGCGGTCGGGGCGACGCTCCCCGCTCGTTGCGCGCGATGATCGGCGTGCTCGGTGCCCTGCTGCTGTTCGCGCTTTCGCGCAAGCTTCGGCACGCCGAGGCAGAGCCCGATCTTCCCTCTCCGCGGCAGCTCGAAATCGCTGCGCGCATCGCCGCCGGCTCCCCCGACGCGATCGCCAACCTGGCGCTGCTCGGCGACAAAGCGCTCCTTTTCAGCGACACGGGCCAGAGCATGATCATGTACGGCGTGGCCGGGCGTAGCTGGATTGCGCTCGGCGATCCGATCGGCCCCGAGGGCGAGCGCGGCGAGCTCGCCTGGAGATTCCGCGAGAGCGCCGACCAGCACGGTGGATGGCCGGTGTTCTACGAGGTGAGCGCGAAACACCTCCCCATATACATCGACTTGGGCCTCACGCTCTTCAAGCTGGGCGAAGAAGCGATCATCCCGCTCCCTGGTTTCTCGCTCGAGGGCGGCGTCCGCAAAGCGCTCCGGCACACGCGCAAAGACGCCGTGAAAGCGGGCGCCACTTTCGAGATGATTCCGCCCGAGGACACGCACATCTTCCTTCCGGGACTCAAACAGATCTCGGACGAATGGCTCGCCACCAAGCGCACGAAGGAAAAGGGATTCTCACTCGGCCGCTTCGACGAGCACTATCTCAGCAGCTTTCCGGTTGCGTTGGTTCGCGTCGGCGACGCGGTGGTGGCGTTCGCCAGCGTCTGGCTCGGCGCCGACCGCACGGAGATATCCGTCGACCTCATGCGCTACACGTCGGTCGCACCTCGGTGCGTGATGGAGTTCCTGCTCATCGAGCTCATGCTGTGGGGCAAGGAAAACGGCTACCAGAGATTCAACCTCGGCATGGCGCCGCTGTCGGGGATCCAAAATCGCAGCCTGGCTCCGCTCTGGAACCGGGTGGGAGCGCTACTTTTCAGTCGTGGTGAGCCGTTTTACAACTTCCAGGGTCTCAGGCAATACAAGGAGAAATTCGACCCGATATGGGAGCCGAGGTACCTCGCATCGCCGGGCGGAATGGTGCTGCCAAGAATTCTTACGAACGTCGCGTCCCTGATCTCGGGCGGACTCGCTGGAGTGGTGTCAAAGTGAGGATCCGCTTGCTGTTCGCTCTGCTCGCGCTCGGCTGCGCGCCCGCGCACTCCGCGTACATCCCGCGCGATCCGGAGCTCCGGCGGGAACCTCTTTACTTCTATCCGGGGGTTGGAACGTCGCGGCACCCCAAGGCCGGCGTCTTTTTCCTCGGCAACGACCTGGGATTCTGGGAGCCGCACCAGAAGCTGGCCGAGCGTCTTGCCGCGCACGGTTACGCCGTCGTCGGCTTCGATGTGAAGAAGTTTCTCGACCGCCTTCCCGATTCCGCGCTTCTGCGCGACAGCATCCTAGTGCACGATCTTCCGGGCCTGATTGAGCGCTCCCTTCATGAGCTCGGAGCGGACTCAGTGCCTATCGTCATCGCGGGACATTCGTTCGGCGCCGACCTCGCGCTCTGGGCGGAGGCGAACGCGCGACTTCCAGGCGTCGTCGGAGTGCTCGCGCTCAGCCCTACCAGAAGAGACCATCCCACCGTCACGCTTAAGGATCAGATGAACACCGGCGAGCCGACCGAGCCGGGCAGCTTCGCCGTCGATGAGCAGATCCGCAACACGCCAGCGAACGTTCGGATCGCTCTTGTGCGCGGCGCGAGCGACAAGGAGCGAAGGTCGGATCCCGATTTCATCGCGGCGGGCGGCGCGCGAATGAGCTATACCGTGATCCCATTCGCGTCGCATTCGCTCAAGTCGCTCGTGATCGCTGGGCCGATGATCGAACGCGCTCTCGATCGCCTGGTGGTGGGCAAGTAGCGCGCAGCTCGGGCGCGCGTCTCGCAGGCCACCGCTACAACGCTCCGCGCCGACGACTTCATCCTCGGCCGCCCGACGCCGCAACCGCCTTGTTAGCCTCGGCAGAAATCTCCCGCATGTCATTCGGGTTCATCGCGCGGACGACGGTCAGGATCGCGGCGAGCAGCGGCACCGCCACGAGCAGGCCGAGAAACCCGAACAGGAGCGCCATCAGCGCCTGAATTCCGAGAGTGAGCGCCGGGGGAATGTTCACTCCGTGCTTCATGAGAACTGGCACCAGCAGGTGATTCTCGACGAACTGGATCACGAGGTACCCGACCGCGACCACGAGCGCCTTGTGGGGCGAGTCGATGAACGCCATCGCGATCGCCGGGATCGCGGCGAAGATCGAGCCGACGATCGGAATGAACTTCAGAATTCCCGCGAGAATTCCGAGCGGCAGAGCCGCCTTCACGTTGAGCACGAACAGGAATACCGTCGTGACCGCGCCGATCAGGAGCATCGCGATAAGCTGAGTCACCAGCCATCTCCTGAGCGTCGTGGCGAGGCTCGAGAGCGTGAGCGCCGCTCTATCACGGTGGCGCGGCGGAAAGAGCTCGAGCAACCCGCCATGATAGAGTGCCGGATCGACGCCGATGTAGGCGGCGATGAAGAGAACGAGCATGAACGCGCCCGACACCGTGAAGGTCGACGTGAGCACGCGCAGGAACGAGTGCTGGGCGCCGCTGACCTGTTTGGTGATCTCGCGGCGAAGATTTCCTCCAGCCGCGACTTCGTCCGCGCGCGTCGCCGGTTTGCGGACGACGATGCCCGAGGCTGCCGCTGTCACCGTGTCGGCGCCAGCCGAATCGGTGACGACGACGGGCGCAAGTGTCGGCTCGGCGGGAGCTGATCGCTGCGCGACGGCGGCCCGCAGAGTGTCGCTGCTCTCCTCGTTGAACAGGATTCTGAGCACGCCGTTGGCGCGGTGTCCGAGCCATGCGTCGATCTTGTCCGTCGCTTCGGGGAGACGCTGCTGGAGCTCGCGCGATTGGGCGCGAAGAATCGGCGCCATTCCGATGGCGCCGATGGTCAGGAGACCGAGGAAGACGGTAAGAACTATGGCGACGCCAAGGGCGCGCGGGATCTTTCGCTTCTCGAACCAATCGGCCCCCTGAGCGAGGGGCAGGCCGAAGAGGACGCCGAGGAAGAAGAGGAACACGACGGGGTGCGCGATCCAGAGGAGCCGCACTATGATGTAGAAGCCGAAAATCAGCGCGAGAACTCGCACGACGTCCCGCGTAGGTAGCCGGATCGGTTGGCGTGAATCCATGACTAGATGCTAAGCCAGACGTGTGCCCGCCGCGAGTTTCGTTTGTCGCAGAGCTCCTGAAGAGGACATCCCTCGCCGACCCCGCCCGCGATGGACTATAGGAAAACACGCACCACGATTCCGGACCGGCTTGACCGGCGCGTGCAGTGCGATAGGTTCAATTCCATATGCCACGAATGCTTATGTGTTGTTGGACCGACCTCCCAACCGAGAGGAGCTGAGCATTTCGCGCGCGCGTCATAACGAATATGCATAGCTAGGAGCGCAACGCTCACGCAGGCCCGCAGCAAGGCCGTGCCTCTCAACGAGACGCGGTCTTTTTCTTTTCTCTTTTTTCGACCTCAGCGCCGAGAGGATGAATGCCCGCAACACCCGGTGGACCGATCGCGATCTACTACGAGCACCCCGACTGGTTCAGGCCACTCTTCGCCGAGCTGGACCGGCGGAGGGTTCCCTACGTGCGCGTGGACGCCTCTGCGCACTCGTACGATCCGTCCGAGCGCCAGTCTCCATATTCGATGGTCTTCAACAGGGCGAGCCCGTCCGCGTACCTCCGCGGCCACGCGCAGGTCACCTTTCACACGCTGAGCTGGCTGAGGCACCTGGAGCGCATCGGCGTTCCCGTCGTGAACGGATCCGCGCCCTATGAGATGGAGACTTCCAAGGCACTCCAGCTCGACATCCTCGACGAGCTGGGACTCCCGTATCCGAAAGCGAGGGTTATCAACAACGCGGCGCTCGCTCCTCAAGCCGCGAAAGGTCTCCGCTTTCCCGTAGTCGTGAAAGCCAACGTGGGAGGAAGCGGTGCCGGCATCACCCGCTTCGACAATGCTGAATCTCTGTCGGAGGCAGCGAAGGCGGGAGCGATCGACCTGGGCCTCGACAGAGTCGCCCTCGTTCAGGAGCTGGCGCCACTTCACAACGGGCACATCACCCGCGTCGAGGTTCTCGACGGAAAGTTTCTCTACGCCATCAATGTTTATCCGGCCGAGGATTCTTTCAATCTGTGCCCGGCCGACATCTGCCAGACCACCGACGGCCAGCAGCTGTCGCGCACCGCGTGCGCGGTCGATGCCCAGAAGAACGGCATGCGAGTCGAGCAGTTCAAACCGGCGCGCGAGATTGTCCGCGAGGTCGAGCGAATCGCCGCCCGCGTGGAGCTCGACGTCGGAGGCATCGAGTACCTGATCGATGATCGCGACGGCCGTCACTACTTCTACGACATCAACGCGCTGTCGAATTTCGTCGCAGATGCGCGGAACGTGATCGGATTCGATCCGTTCGAGCGCCTCGTCGACTACCTGGTCGAGAGAGTCGCCAACTCCTCCCTCGTTGGCGTGGAAGCGAACGCGGCCGGAGCGGATGCGCCAGCAGCTGCGGCAGTCGCGGGAGCGGCCTGATGCGGTACGGATACTGGCTCCCCGTTTTCGGCGGCTGGCTGCGCAACGTCCCCGACGAAGACATGACCCCGACCTGGGATTACGTGAAACGCCTCGCGCAGCGCAGCGAGCAGATCGGCTACGACATAACGCTGATCGCCGAGCTGTTCATGAACGACATCAAGGGGATCGATGCCGATTCGCTCGAGGCGTGGTCCACCGCGGCGGCGCTCGCGGCGGTGACGGAGAAGCTGGAGTTGATGGTCGCGGTGCGCCCGACTTTTCACGAGCCGGCAATCTTCGCCAAGCAGGCGGCGAACATTGATCACATCTCGGGTGGACGCCTCGCACTCAACGTCGTATCGTCATGGTGGAAGGACGAAGCCAGGCGCTACGGCATCAACTTCGAGGAGCACGACGACCGCTACGCGCGCACCGACGAATGGCTACGCGTCGTAAACGGAGTGTGGACGGAGCCGCGGTTCAGCCATGCGGGCAGCCACTACAAGGTCGAGGAGACGATCCTCGAGCCAAAGCCGCTCCAACGCCCGAGGCCTACGATCTACGCCGGCGGTGAGAGCCCGGCCGCCAAGGAGCTGATATCGCGCACGTGCGACGCGTATGTGATGCACGGCGATCCAGCCGTCCGCGTTGCCCCCAAGATCTCCGACATGCGCGCTCGGCGCGAAACTATCGGGTTAGGCCCGATGCACTACGGCGTCGCCGCCTACGCGGTCGTTCGCGATACTGAGGAGGAGGCACAAAAGGAGCTCGCGCGGATAACGAACGTGCAGCCCGGGACGCCGGGTTATCAAAACTACCAGGACTGGATCTCGCACACGGCACTCGAGCAGCAGGTAAGCCTGGAGGACTACTCGGTCTCGAACCGCGGACTTCGCGCGGGTCTCGTCGGAACGCCCGAGAAGGTCGCCGACCGTATCCGGGATCTGGAATCAGCAGGGGTGGATCTGCTGCTGCTTCAGTTCAGTCCGCAACTCGAAGAGATGGAGAGGTTTGCTGAGACGGTCATGCCGCTCCTGGAAGGGGCAGCGTCTAGTTCGCGGAGCGGCGACTGGCATCCACAAAACCGAGGCAGGGAGCTGTAGGCGACTACGCTGTTAGGCTGGCAGCTTTCATACAGGCGTGTTAGTTCCGCGCACCGCGGAATCTCGAACGCCATCAGAAAAGCTCCCGGCCTTTCAGCTGCCAGGCGATCGGCTCCCTGCTTCGGTGTTGTGGTGACAAGCGAGCTCCGCTCACTCTACGCCGAACCGAAAAGTTCGCCCTGCCTATCCTTGATGGTCAGGTAACACTCGCATGCCACTTTCTCGAGGCCCACGCGGTCGACCACGGTGATGTTGCCGCGGCCGTGCGCGACGAGGCCGGCTTTCTCGAGAGCCCCCATCGCCACCGTCACCCCGGGCCGCCTTACTCCCAGCATCTGGGCCAGGAATTCCTGCGTAAGGTCGAACTGGTTGCGCCCGACGCGGTCCTCCGACATCAGCAGCCAGCGCGCGGCCCTCTGCTCGATGACATGGAGTCTGTTGCACGCCGCCGACTGCGAGACGGTCTCGAACACGAATTGGCTGTAGCGATGCAGCAGCCCGTCGAGACCTTCGAGCTCCCGTGTCAGCTCAAGGAAATCATCCGTGGCGAGGCGCCTCGCCTCGCCTGAGATCTGACCGATCGCCTTGAGCCGCGACGAAGGGATACCGTGAAAAGGCGCCATCCCCACGAATCCATCGTTCCCAACGGTCATCGCCTCGACCGCGTCGCCATCTTCCATCTCCGTAACGAGCGAGATCACGCAGCTGTCCGGGAAGTAAGCAAAGGGAATTGGCTCATTCCGTCGGAAAACGATTTCTTCGGATTCGATTGCCACCATCTCGCACCGCTCGAGCACCGCTTCCAGCTCTTTCGGAGATAGAAGATTCAGAATTTTGTTCCGAGTGCGGGCCGCCGAGGGGCGCTTAGGGGACGACCCTTCCAGATGGACTTGACCCGCAGACTGGATCGATGGAACTGTCATGAAGAGCCGGAAACCGCCCCCAGCGGGACGTGGTGAGATTTCAGGACCGCCGCGATCCGCGACGATCCGCGACGAGCGTGATCCTGGTTAGGCGGGGTCGGTTTTGCAAGTACCGAACCGAGGCCACCTTACGACCTGCGCGCCTCTCAAAACGTCTTTCCGCGCCTCTCAAAACGTCCCTCGGCGCCCCGCGGAACGTCGCTCGTCCCGGCCTCGGCTCCCGTCGCCTCTCAGGTGTTATCTTCGGAGGGTCAGAACAGTCATTAGACGGCCTGCCGTCTATAGAGTAGCAGGACAGCAGTGCCCCAGAAGTGCCCCACTGGAAGACATGACGATACCCGCTGACCCACAGCCCAACGAGCGAACATTCCGCTTCAAGGACGAGTGGCTAGTCGCCCTCGTTGGGACTATGCCAGGCGTCACGCCCGAGTTGATCAAGCGTTGGCGCTTTCAGCAGAAGCCGTACATCGCGCAGGCCCTCATCGACGGTGACGTCCTGTCGTTCAAGGAGATCGCCGAAGTCGTCAAGGAAGCCTTCAGAATCGACTACGTCGATCTGAATCCCAGCGAAATCGACAAGAACGCGATGCAGATCCTGCCTGAGAAGCTTTGCCGGGAGCACAACGTGCTGCCCGTAAAAGTCGACAGTCGCATGGTCTGGCTCGCCATGGCCAACCCGCTCGACCAGGAAGCGATCCAGCGCGTGAGCTGGGCGACGAGTCGCGAGGTGACGCCGCTGTTCTGCCCGCCGGGGCAGCTCGACAAGCTGGTCTCGGAGACGCTCCGCCCTGATGCGATGATCTACGGCCTGATCGAGAAACTCGACCATGCCGAAGGCGTCGAGCAGGTCAAGGAGGAGGAGCAGAACGAAGCCGCGCTGCTGCGCGTGCATGCGCCGGTCATCAAGCTCGTCGACGCGATCATCGCCAACGCGATCAAGCTCCGCGCTTCCGACATCCACATCGAGCACGACGAGACATCAACCCTGGTGCGCTTCCGCATCGACGGACTGCTGAAAAACATCATGGTGCTTCCGCGCTTCATCGGCGTCGGCCCGGTCGTCTCGCGCATCAAGATCATGTCCGACCTCGATGTCGCCGAGCGCTTCCGCCCGCAGGATGGTCGCGCGAAAGTGCGGGTAGGCGGAGAAGAGGTGGCGCTCCGCGTCTCCGTCCTCCCGACGCGCGTCGGTGAAAAGGTCGTGATGCGTCTTCTCAACGAGAAGTCGGTACAGGTCTCGATGGCAACGCTCGGCTTCATGCCGGGAGTGCTCGAGAGATTCCAGGCGCTACTCATGCGCGAGCAGGGAATTCTCCTCGTGACCGGGCCGACGGGCTCCGGAAAGACAACGACCCTCTACGCCGCGCTCAACACGCGCCGCGGCGAATCCGTGAACATCGTCACCGTGGAAGACCCGGTCGAGTACCGCCTGAGCGGCGTCAACCAGGTGCAGGTGAATGAGAAACAGGGCCTCACGTTCGCCGGAGTGCTGCGCTCGGTGCTGCGTCAGGATCCGGACGTACTGCTCGTCGGAGAAATCCGCGACCAGGAGACAGCCAACATTGCGTTCCAGGCAGCTATGACCGGACATCTGGTGCTCTCCACGCTGCATACGAACGACGCGATCGGCGCGATCCCGCGTCTCTCCAACATCGGCGTCGAGCCGTTCCGGGTCGCGGCCGGTCTCATCGGCGTCACCGCCCAGCGTCTCGTCCGCAAAGTCTGTCCACACTGCCGGTACGAGGCTCCGATCGAGGAGCTGCACCCGATGGTTCGCGCGGCGCAGCAGCGCGTGTACGGAACGGCGCGGCACGTGAAGGCGACGGGGTGCACCGAGTGCGGGTTCACCGGTTACACGGGACGCCTTCCGATCATCGAGTTTCTCGAGATCACGCCTGAGATCCGCGGGATGATCACGATCGGCAAGTCGGCCGACGAGATCCGCGCGCAGGCACTGCGATCCAACGCTCTGCACACGTTCGACGCCGACGCGCTCTGGCACATCGCCGAAGGCGACACCACCGCCGAGGAAGTAATTCCCTACACCGAGTTCGAGCGTCGCCGGACTCCGCGCGCCAACACGCCGCGCGTTTCCGCTGAATACGTTCCCGAGCTCGACGCGAACGGAGTGGCGAAGCCATCGAGAGTCCTGCTGGCGGTCAGCGACAAGGCAGATCGCGTGCGTTTCAACGACATCCTCGTGGAAGCCCGCTTCGCCGTGCAGATCGCCAACGATGGGGCGGCCGCGCTCGGCATTCTGGCGCAGGATCCGCCCGACGCGCTGGTCGTCGCGCTCAAGCTTCCGATCCTCGACGGACGGCAGGTCGTGCACGCGGCGCGCACGGTCGTCGGCCTGGTGGACATGCCGATCATCGTCGTGGCGCCGGCAGGCTCGGAGAGCGAGACCAACGATCTCTTGTCGCAGGGTGTGGACGATGTCCTGCACGAGCCAATCGATGCCGCACGCTTCCGCGCGCGCGTCACCACGGTGATGAGAAGCCGCGGACTGTGGTCGGAGACGGAGGAAGTGATGCGCCCGCTCATTCCCCAGGACGAGGCGGAGCGGCTGGTTGAGTTCCGCCTGAGCGGCGCCGCCATCGAGTCGCCACCAGAGGAGCGCTTCGACAAGATCAGCCGCATGGCGCAGCGCGTGTTCAGCGTACCCTTCGCCGGCATCTCGTTCGTCGAGGGCGAGCGCCAGTGGTTCAAGTCGAGGCAGGGCCTTCCCATCCCCGACAGCACCCGCGACCACTCCTTCTGCGGCCACGCGATCAACGCCAACGAAGTCTTCGTCGTGGAAGACGCGGTGCTCGATCCGAGGTTCGCCGAGAATCCCCTCGTGCTCGAGGAGCCGCACATCAGGTTCTACGCGGCCCAGCCGGTGAAGGGACCGGGTGGTCACAACGTCGGGACGATCTGCATCATGGACAAGGTGCCGCGCGAGTTCGGCGACGAGGACCGCGAGTCTCTGCGCGACCTGGGCGAGATGGTCGAGAACGAGTTGCGGGCCAAGGCCCGCAAAAAGGCGGTAGCGCCCCCCGACTAACGTTCGCGTTCAGACGCCATAACGTGCCCTACGATGGCGGCGGCGCGGTTCACGTTCGCCATAGAGGGTGGCTCCAAGCCATCGGGCTGCAAAGCTGAGAGCTCCCGGCTTCGGCCCTCACGTTGGCCAGACCGCGCCCACCAGCCCGACTCCGCAACTTGCGCAAATGCCCAGGCAAAGACATTGTTAGCCGTGCTAACGATCTCCCTATCAGCGGAGCGCTCCATGACCACTACAGACGCAGTCTCACTCTCGCGCATCAAGCAGATCGCCATCCCCGTGCACACTCTCGACAAGGCCAAAGCATTCTACCGCGACACGCTGGGATTGCGGCATCTGTTCGACGCGCCCCCAGCCCTTTCATTCTTCGATTGCGGCGGCGTGCAATTGATGCTGGCCGGACCTGAAGCCCAGGGTAAGGACGGAGACCAGCAGCACCCTGTTCTGTTCTACGATGTCAGCGACATCAAGAAGACGCACGCGTGGATCAAATCTTCCGGGGCCAAGAGCCTCGAGGAGCCGCGCGTCGTCATGCGGTCGAATGGACGCGAGATCTGGATCTCCTCCGTATCCGACGGACAGGGAAATGTCGTCGGCCTGATGAGCGACGTCCCGGCCGCGTGATGAACGGTCACGAGTCCGAGGATCTCGCCGACCAGCTCCATTCGGCGGCGCTCCATCTCCTGCGCCAGCTGCGAAAGGAAGATGATGCCAGCGGACTTTCGGCCCCCCGCCTTTCGGCCCTCTCTGTCGTCGTCTTTGGCGGACCTCTAACCCTCGGTGAGCTCGCGCGAGCTGAACAGGTGAGGCCACCGACGATGACCCGGATCGTGACGGGCCTCGAGAAGGATGGTCTCATAAAACGGAAAGGCGACCCGCGCGACAGAAGGCTGACGCACATCGAGGCCACGCCGAAAGGCCATAAGGTTCTGGCTGCCGGACGCGCTCGCCGGGTCGAAAAGCTGGCGAGCGCCGTAGGCAAGCTGGAAAGGAAGGAGCTGGCGGAGCTCCGCCGAGGGGTTCAGCTTGTGAGAGAAGTGGTCGCGAGCATGCGCGGCAAGCCGGCGTGATCCAGCGAGGAATGAACATGAGTCGCCCCAAATCCGATTTCGATGCGCTGCGGGAAGACCTGCACAAGGTCTACGACGGCGACCCGTGGCACGGCTCGTCGATCACCGCTGTGCTCAAGGGCGTCGACGCCGACGCCGCGGCGCTGAGGAACATCCCCCGCGGCCACACGATCTGGGAGATCGTGCTTCACATGACCGCCTGGACGCACGAGGTCGCGTCGCGCGTGCGGGGCGCCGCCCCGAAATCTCCGCCCGAGGATTGGCCAACGCCCGAACTCGCTGGAGGAGAAGCTGCCTGGCGTTCGGCACAGGAAGATCTCGCTGCCGCTCAGAAGGATCTGGAGAGCGCGGTTGATTCGCTGAACCCGGACGACCTCCTTCGCTGGATCGCGGACCAGCGCGATCCGTCGCTCGGCACCGGCCTGACCGTTGGGACTCTGATCCGGGGACTGCTCCAACACCACACGTATCACGAGGGGCAGATCGCTCTGCTCAAGCGCGCAGTCGACCCTTTCCGCCCGGGCCGCCGTAGAGCCTGAATCGACCGGCTGATAAACAATTTTCACCTCGCCGGTGTCTAATCCCCATAGCTTCACGCTCCCTGCGCAGGCACCCTCCTTCTCCTTCCCAACCACGCGATGGATGCGAACGGGCATCCGCAGAACATCTATTGCCGAAGCGATCACTACGAGTATGCGCGCTACGGCATTCCGATCATCTTCTTCACGACGGGCGGACACGCCGATTACCATCAGGTAACCGACGAGCCGCAGTACATCGACTACGATCGCATGGCGCGGGTATCACAGTACGTTGCGGATCTCGCCACGAAGGTCGCGAACCTCGATCATCGCCCGAACGTCGACAAGCCCAAGCCCGATCCGCACGGACAGTGCGTGCAGTAGACATGATTTTCCTCCTCCCACCCTTCACCGTCATGC
>Ga0066795_10000022_pt1 | contig 15062 bp, 14 predicted proteins | sample PersoiDNA2013191_FD_70940 | JGI IMG/M metagenome (GOLD analysis project Ga0066795, IMG submission 70940) | Permafrost soil microbial communities from the Arctic, to analyse light accelerated degradation of dissolved organic matter (DOM) -... | ecosystem: Environmental > Terrestrial > Soil >... | reverse complement strand
TGCGGGCGATGATGCTTTATGAGTCTTCACCCGGCACGCTGGCACCAGACCAGATCGAGGTGTGTTTTCGCATCGCCGGTCGCATGGTCAGTTTCTTCGATTTCAAGGATGCGCCGGATCCAGACTGTGCATACTGTTTCGATCTGGCCAAGCCAGACGCGCCAATCCGGGTGGATGGAGATCTCCGGATAACACCGGCGCTGCGCTTCTTTGGCGCAACCAAGGCCGTCCCCAAGGTGACGGATATTATCGAACAGCATGAGCACGGTTCGATCCAGCAAGAACAACGCTTCGGCAGCGAGTTCACCCCGGCGGGCAAACTGACTGTGCTCAAGCATCTGCAGTTGTACTGGGGGAAGGATCAGCTGCACCGGCATCAGGAACGCAGAGGTATCAGCACCGCCCTCGACGTGGTGCACGGCTTTCGTACGATCAGCAAACTGGTGGCACGCATGGATATTGATAATGCGACGAACATCTCTGAAAAAGATGCGGCAACGCTGAAAGAACGTTCTGATATCAATCTGGCAGCTGATAATGATGATGTCGATTACAGTACTGAAAAATGGACTGTATCGGATATCAGTGTCGATGGGATTGGCGGCGTGATTCCGAATAACGGGGGAGACTGGGTAAAGATCGGCGACCTGTGCGGCCTCAAGGCCGGAAACAGTCCGATATGGTGGATCGGCATGATACGACGGCTACATACCGACACGTTGCATACGGACACTAGGGGCGCGGTGCGTGTGGGCATCGAAATGCTCGCCAAGAAACCCCTTTCGGTGTGGCTGCGCACTCTCGGCAAGGGCACTGAAAAAGTGTCCAACTGGGAAACGAGTTCCAGCTCTTTCGAATATGATTACATACCGGTCATCTTGTTGCCCGATGCAAGCAATTCCTATGCGAATGCCACGATGCTGATGGAATCGGGCAGCTACGTGCCGGACACGATCTATGAAGTGATGCTGGGAGAAAAAAGTCGCGACATCAAACTCACAAGCTTGGTTGCCGAGGGTGAGGACTACGAGCAGGTCAGCTTTCAGTGGCTCAATGCCGCGCATACATGATCTATTGAGCGGCCAGCAATATGAATTGACGATCACACCCCCGCACCAATAACTTTAAACAGAAAGTAACCTGCCTATCGGCCTTCGTTGTTGGTATTTACTGGAGGCTAATTAGTGCGTAATTGCCTAAATTAAAGCAGTGAGGGATAGATAACCAATCCCCACACTACCAGCGCATTCACGATGCTTAAAAACACCGCGGCACTGGCGATGTCCTTGGCGCGCTTGGCGAGCGGGTGCTGTTCCAGCGAAGTGTGATCCACTGCGGTTTCGAGCGCGGAGTTGAGCAGTTCGACGATCAGCACCAGCAAGATGCTGGCTATCATCATAGCCTTGCCGAGATGGCCGGTTGGCGAAAGCAGCGCGGCAGGAATCGCGATCGCTGCGATCAGTACTTCCTGGCGAAATGCATCTTCGTGCTGCCAAGCGGCGCGCAGGCCTTGCAGTGCAATCCCCGTTGCGTGCCAAGCGTGGGTCAAACCGGGGCGGTGCTTGTTGTGGTTTTCCACACTGACCCTTCTGTTTCAGGAATCGGCATAAGATTCGATAGGCGGGCAGGAACAAATCAGATGTTTATCCCCGCGCACATTATCGATACGGGCGACACTGGGCCAGAATTTGTTATCTCTCACCCACTTTAACGGGAATGCAGCCTGCTCGCGGCTATAGCTGTGCTGCCAATTATCGGCGACGACCGCTCTGGCAGTATGCGGCGAATTCTTCAGCACATTGTCCTCTCTATCCGCTTTGCCAGAGATGATTGCATCGATTTCCTTGCGTATCGAAATCATCGCGGCACAGAACCTGTCCAGCTCTTCCTTGGATTCGCTTTCGGTCGGCTCGACCATCAAGGTATCGGCTACCGGGAATGAAACGGTGGGCGCGTGATAGCCATAGTCCATCAGGCGTTTGGCGATGTCACCCACTTCCACTCCCGCATCGCGTTTGAACTCGGCACAGGCCAAAATCATTTCGTGCGCGCAACGGCCATTCTTGCCGCTATACAAGGTGGGGTAATGATCTTTCAATGACTCCTTGATGTAGTTGGCATTCAGTATCGCGATGCGTGTGGCCTCTGTCACGCCCTCTCCACCCAGCATCTTGATGTAGCCGTAAGAGATCAGCAGGATCAATGCGCTGCCGTAGGGCGCTGCGGATACGGCGTGTATTCCCTGATCGCCGCCGGTTTTAACCACTGAGTGCCCAGGCAAAAAAGGCACCAGATGTTTCGCGACACCGATGGGGCCCATGCCGGGACCGCCGCCGCCGTGCGGGATGGCAAAGGTCTTGTGCAGATTCAAATGACACACATCCGCTCCAATATTGCCCGGGCTGGTCAAGCCGACCTGCGCGTTCATGTTGGCGCCGTCCATATATACCTGGCCGCCGTTGGCATGGATGATGCCGGTGATCTCGCTGATGCTTTCCTCGTAAACACCATGGGTGCTCGGGTAAGTGACCATCAAACAGGCCAGATCATCCTTGTGCTGCTGTGCTTTTTCACGCAGGTCTGCCACGTCGATATTGCCCTGCTTGTCGCACTTCACCAAGACGATCTTCAAGCCGCACATCGCGGCGCTGGCCGGATTGGTGCCGTGTGCCGAGGTGGGGATCAGGGCGATGTTGCGGTGCGCATCGCCGCGTGACTGATGATAGGCCTGGATGACCAGCAGGCCGGTGTATTCTCCTTGAGCACCGCTGTTCGGTTGAAAACTCATTTTTGCGAAGCCGGTGATCTCGCTAAGTGACTTGTCCAGATTCTCAATAACTTCCTGGAAACCTGCCGCCTGATTTATTGGCACGAAGGGATGAATGTTGGCGAATTCCGGCCAGGTAATCGGGATCAGTTCGGAAGCGGCATTCAGCTTCATCGTGCAGGAGCCCAATGAGATCATCGAATGCGTCAACGACAGATCCTTGTTTTCCAGGCGTTTGATGTAACGCATCATCTCAGATTCGGAATGATAGGTATTGAAAACCGGATGTTGCAGAATAGGCGAGCTGCGCATTTTGATCGGCGACTTTTGCGCAAAGATCTGTGCTTGGTTCACTTGCGTGGCCACCTTGCCAACGGCCTGCGCGAACACGGCGATGATCGCGTTCAGATCATCGGCATCGGTGGTCTGGTCGACAGAAATGGTGATCGCGCCATCCGTATAACGGAAATTGATCTGCGCAGCTTCGGCCAATTTTCTGATCTTGGCATTGTCTGTGACGCTGATCTTCAGCGTGTCGAAATACACGCCCTCATCGAGCGCATAGCCCAGCTTCTTCAATTCTGCGGCCAGCGCGATGGCCGAAAGATGCACTTGCTGCGCAATGCCTTTCAGGCCTTCCGGCCCGTGATACACCGCATACATGCCGGCCATGATGGCCAGCAGTGCCTGTGCGGTGCAGATGTTCGAGGTCGCCTTGTCCCTGCGGATATGCTGCTCGCGTGTCTGCAATGCCATGCGTAACGCCGGACTGCCCTGCGCATCCACCGATACGCCGATGATGCGACCGGGCATGGAGCGCTTATAGGTTTCGCGGCAGGCAAAATAGGCCGCGTGCGGTCCGCCGTAGCCCATCGGTATGCCGAAGCGCTGCGTGCTGCCGATCACCACATCTGCACCCCATTCTCCTGGTGGCGTCAGAAGCACCAGGCTCAGCACATCGGCTGCCACGGCGATTGTGGTTCCGTTTGCCTTGGCCCTGGTTACGAAGTCAGCATAATCGTGCACCTTGCCGTCTGCGCCGGGATATTGGAGCAGTGCGCCGAAGATGCCACTGTTCAACGTACTAGTTTTGAAGTTGCCGATGACCAATTCGATACCCATAGGCGCGGAGCGCGTCTTCAACAGATCGATGGTTTGCGGGAAGCATTCGTCGGATACAAAAAATTTGTTTGAACCGGTTTCAATTGCCTCGCGGGAACGGCTGTTGAACAACATTGCCATCGCTTCCGCGGCTGCGGTAGCTTCATCAAGTAATGATGCATTGGCGATCTCCATTCCGGTCAGATCCATGATCATGGTCTGGAAATTCAACAATGCTTCCAGGCGCCCTTGCGAAATTTCGGCCTGGTAAGGCGTATAAGCGGTATACCAGCCCGGATTCTCCAGGATGTTGCGCTGCACCACGGCCGGAACGATGGTGTTGTAATAGCCCAGTCCGATGTAAGTCTTGAACACTTTGTTTTTTGCGGCGACACCGCGCAAATGCTTGTGGTATTGATACTCGGACATGCCGCTCGGCAAATTCAACGGCTTTTTCAAGCGGATCGCGGCAGGAACTGTTTGTGCGATCAACTCATCGACGGAGCTTGCGCCGATCTTTTCCAGCATTGCTGTTACATCTTTGGCACGCGGACCGTTATGACGGTCGACAAATTTATCAGTGGTAATCATTGGGGAATTAGGATTAAGGATTCGGGATTACGGATTCGGGAAATGGGATTCGGATCGAAGTAACGGTTCTTTATATCCTTAATCCTTAATCCCGAATCCTGATTTTAATGTGCTTCGCTATCCACTACCGCCTGGTAAGCTTTGGCATCCATCAGCGCGGCCACATCGGCTGGATTGTCGGGTTTCATCCTGAACATCCACGAGCGATACGGGTCGGCATTGATGTCTTCCGGCGTGCTGTCCAGTTTGCTGTTCACTGCCGTCACCACCCCGTTTACCGGCGCGTAGATGTCTGCCGCGGCCTTTACCGACTCAACCACGGCACATTCTTCTTTGGCTTTGAGTTTGCGGCCCACTGCCGGGGTTTCGACAAACACCATGTCGCCCAGCAGCTCTTGGGCGTGTTGGGTGATTCCTACGCTGATGTTGCCGTCGGTTTCGGTCTTGACCCATTCGTGGGATGCGGTGTATTTAAGATTTGCCGGGTTGCTCATGGTTTTGTCCTCAAGAAAATTAAATTAAACCTTTGCCGTTACGGGCGAACGGATACTTCACCACCTTCGCCGACAGCATTTTATCTCGGATTAAGACTTGCACGGTGTCGCTGATCTGCACGCCAATCGGCACGCGCGCCAGCGCGATGGATTTTTCCAGCGTCGGAGAGAAGCTGCCGCTGGTTATCTCGCCCTCGCCGTGGTCGGTATGTACCTTTTGGTGTCCGCGCAGCACGCCTCGATCCAGCAGCACCAGTCCGACCAGCTTGCGAGTCGGCGGGTTGGCGAGCAGTGTGGATTTGCCGATGAAATCGCGTTGGCTCTTCAAGTCCACGGTCCAGGCCAGACCGGCTTCCAGCGGATTGATGGTTTCATCCATGTCCTGCCCGTACAGGTTCATGCCCGCTTCCAGTCGCAATGTGTCGCGTGCGCCCAGGCCGATCGGTTTCACGCCTTTTTCTGCCAGCGTCGCCCAGAAGTACGGCGCGGCATTTGCCGGGATCATCACCTCAAACCCATCTTCGCCGGTGTAGCCGGTGCGCGCAATGAACATCGTGCCCATCTCTGCTGCACTGAAGGGAACCAGTTTTTCGGTCAGTTCCCGGCTGCCGGGCAGTGCCTCCCAGACTTTCGCGCGCGCATTCGGGCCCTGCACCGCGATCATCGCCAGTTCGGGATGGTCGTTGATAACCAGCTTGGGTGCATGTTGCGCAGCCTGTTGTTTCATCCACGTGATGTCCTTGTCCGCGGTGCCCGCATTCACGACGATGCGAAACCAATCCTCCTTCATGAAATACACGATCAGGTCATCGATCACCCCGCCGTTGTCCAGCAGCATGCAGGAGTACAGCGCCTTGCCCGGCGATGTGAGCTTGTCCACATTGTTTGCCAGCAGATAGCGCAGGAAGTCGCGTACGCCTGTGCCCTTCATGTCCACCACGCGCATGTGCGACACGTCGAACATGCCGCAATCGTTGCGCACCTGATGGTGTTCGTCTATCTGGGAACCGTAGTTCACCGGCATATCCCAGCCGCCGAAATCGACCATTTTCGCGCCCATCGCGCGGTGTGCAGCATTAAGAGGAGTTTGCTTTAGAGTCGTCATATTTGCTTTCTGAAAACAAAGTTTGCGAGCTTTCGCCTATCGGCAAAATGCCTGCTTAAATCACTTCAGTGCAGACTTACCTTTAGGTTAGTCGCAACTAAAATGAAAAAGGGCGCAGCACGAATTCGTGCTGCGCCCCATCTGTCCTTGGTACCTGAGAGATTACAACTCGCGTTGCTTGCCCCTTCGGTGGCTGGTTGATCCAACTCTCTCCAGATTTGCCTGCGCCAATAGTTCTTGAGCCTGAGCGGTTGCGGGTGTTGCGCCTTCGGCGGTGCCATGAACAATGTAATGTTGCTGGTGGCACGCTCTCCCATTGGTCTGAACGGCGGGACGAAATATACCTGAAAGTACATGCACTGACAAACAAGCGTTAGCATTGTTTGCCAATCCGGTTGCTTCATTTATTTTTACTGACACTGTCAGATGGATTATCCGCCGGCATCACTTGATTGCGTCCTGCGTATTTGGCTTTATAAAGTGCCTTGTCTGCCGCATCGCTTAGTTTGGCGCCATCCGGAAACTGCGATACATCTGCGATCCCGCAGCTAAACGTAACCGGGAACTCATTTCCATCCGCCAGATGGCGCAACCGGGAAAAGTCGTCGCGAATCGTATCCAGCACTTTCATTTCCGTCGCCCCATCGGCATCGACCAGAACTACCGCAAACTCTTCTCCGCCATAGCGCCCTACCAAGTCACTTGTGCGCAGCCGTTGTTTGAGTTTTCTAGGCAATTGCGCGGCGTAGGTTTCGCTCAAAGCATTTAACTTTGCCTGCAATTTTCCCGGATCATGCATGACATGGTTCCCTGATATCCTGCGCCGCACTCGCTAGAGTCACAGGTTTGAAAAGTTGGGCTGTGTATAGCCATGGCAATGATTTACTTACAGTGTGCATCTTCACGGGGCTGAACCATGGCGGGCGATAAAAATCGCAGGGGGTATGGATAATCAAAGTATATCCACGAAGTTGCCGCGATAGCATCTACCGGCCGAAAAACAACAAATTCGCTGTTGGCATATAACACCTTCTGCAACAACTCTTCAATCCGCAACACAACTTGGTTGGCCGTCAACAGCGAAAGTTACAAACAAGCAGTTGATTAGTTGTTTGAATAAAACAGCACCAAGCGATACCCGGATGGCTTGAGACCGGTGGTGTTGAGGCGCAGTTTGATGCCGAGTTCGCGGTTGGGTAGCAGGCCTACGGCTTCGTTTTCTGCAGAAGGTAAATAATCTGCCGGTATGAACTTGCGGCGTGCGAGAGGTTTGTCCTGACTGTCGTTGAGCGTGAGTTCGAGATTGGGAAAGGCTTGTGCGTAGGATGCGCGGTTGCGCAGCAGGGCATTCAGGGTGATCTGGTTTTCGTTGGTTGGATCGGCTTCCAGTGCTGATGATTCAATGCTTATCAGGTCAGGATGTTGCGGCAGCGGCACGCTGCATTTCAGTATCAGGCAATAGCCGATAAGTGCCGGTTTCAAGTCGGGCAACCGAGCGGCAATGTCGACACGGAAGAAATAGGCGGTTTGTGCGAGCAACACTATCAGCAACAACAATGCGGCCATAGCCCTTGGCCAGGTACGATATTTGGGTTGGAATTCGCTTTTGTCGTCAATATCTTGCACGATGGCGACTTGTTCTGCCAGCGTCATGGGTTGCAGAACAACCATGTCGGAATATGCCGATGTAATGGATTCGTCCAATATCGGCAATTCAAGCTGCAGATCCAGTTGATCAGGGGCAAAGTTGGGGCGTGTATCAAAGGCTTCCATACAATGCCCGCAGCGCACCATGCCGTGATGCGCCTCCAACTGCGCCTTGGTGATTTTGAAGCGAGTGCCGCAGTATGGGCAGACTGTCGTTCCGTACATCTTAACGCTTGCGCCCTGACAGGCACGACCAGCCGTCCTCGAAAATCGGGGCATTCAAATCGAACCATTGTTGATAGATGTTCATCATGTCTTGCGCCTGTTCTTCAAGTATGCCGGACAACACGATTTGTCCGCCTTGCCGTGTCGATTTAGCCAACAATGGTGCAAGCATACGCAACGGGTTGGTCAGGATGTTCGCGACGACCAGATCATAACTGGATTGTGGCGCATCGTCGGGCAAATAAAACTGCACGTCGTTGACCTGATTGGCGATAGCGTTGTCGCGGCTGGCAATAACGGCCTGCAAGTCTACATCAACGCCGACAGCATGGGCAGCCCCCAGCTTGAGCGCGGCAATGGCGAGGATGCCGGAGCCGCAGCCATAATCCAATACGTTTTCGCCACCGCGCAAATTGCTATCCAGCCAGCGCAAACACAAGCGCGTGGTAGGGTGGCTACCGGTGCCGAATGCCAGGCCGGGGTCGAGCACGATGTTGATGGCGTTCGGGTTGCTGGGCGTGTGCCAGGTCGGAACGATCCATAACCGCGGCGAGATCGGGATAGGCTCGAATTGGGATTGAGTGAGACGCACCCAGTCGTTGTCGGCCAGTGTCTCGATGCGATGTTCAGGAAGTTGTTTGAGGCCGATGTTGGCGGTTGCGTTGCGCAGAATGGCGCTGACATCTTTGTCGCTGTCGAACAGTGCGCTGACGCGGTTGTGTTGCCACACACCGGGTGGCGGTTCGCCGGGCTCGCCGAAGATAGCCTGTTCATCGGGTGTGTCGGCATCGGCATCCAGCAAGTCCACCGACAACGCGCCGAGTTCGAGCAACGCTTCGCTCAGGGCTTCGGCGTGCTCGGCATCGCTATCAACGACCAGGTTTAGCCACGGCATTATTTAACTTTGGTACGCTCGGCCAAACGCTCTTCCAGATAATGAATGTTGGTGCCGCCGCGTATGAAGGCTGCGTCTTGCAGCAATTCGCGATGCAGTGCGATGTTGGTCTCGATGCCTTCCACGGCCATTTCAGAAAGAGCGGTGCGCATTCGCGCCATGGCTTGTTCGCGTGTGTCGCCATAGGCAATGATTTTGCCTATCATCGAGTCGTAGTACGGGGGCACGAAATAGTTGGCGTACACATGTGAATCCACGCGGATGCCGGGACCGCCGGGCGGGTGCCAGGTGGTGATGCGTCCTGGAGAAGGTGTGAATTTGTAAGGATGCTCGGCATTGATACGGCATTCGATGGCGTGCCCCCTGAACTCGATGTCGCGCTGTTTGAATGGCAGCTTTTCCCCGGCGGCGATGCGAATTTGTTGCTGTACGATGTCGATGCCGGTAATCATTTCCGTCACCGGATGTTCCACCTGAACACGGGTGTTCATTTCGATGAAAAAAAACTCGCCATTTTCATATAAGAACTCGAATGTACCTGCGCCGCGATAGCCGATCTTGCGGCAGGCCTCGGCACAACGCTCGCCGACCTTATTGCGCATCTTTGCATCGAGCAAGGGTGCCGGGGCTTCTTCGAGAATCTTCTGGTGGCGGCGCTGCATCGAGCAATCACGTTCGCCCAAATACACCGCGTTGCCATGTTGGTCGGCGAGCACCTGGATCTCGATATGGCGCGGGTTCTCCAAAAACTTTTCCATGTAGACCATGGGGTTGTTGAAGGCAGCCTGCGCTTCAGAACGCGTCATGGTCACCGCATTCAGCAGAGCCGCTTCGGTATGTACCACGCGCATGCCGCGCCCGCCGCCGCCGCCGGAAGCTTTGATAATGACCGGGTAGCCGATGCTGCGCGCGATCTTGATGATCTCTGCGGGGCTGTCCGGTAACGCGCCTTCAACACCAGGCACGCAGGGCACGCCGGCTTTCTTCATCGCGATCTTGGCACTTACCTTGTCGCCCATCAACCGAATGGTTTCGGCGCGCGGGCCGATGAATACGAAACCGCACTTTTCGACGCGCTCGGAAAAATCCGCGTTCTCCGACAGGAACCCATAACCGGGATGGATAGCCTGCGCATCGGTTACTTCTGCCGCGCTAATGATGGCGGGGATGTTCAGATAGCTTTGAATAGAAGAAGCCGGGCCGATACAAACCGATTCATCGGCCAGTTTCACATACTTGGCATCCGCATCCGCTTCGGAATGCACGACGACGGTTTTAATCCCCAACTCGCGGCAGGCGCGCTGGATGCGCAACGCTATTTCACCGCGATTTGCGATCAGAATTTTCTCAAACATGTGATGTCTCCGCAGTGAAATAGCGTTTGTGGCTTTCAGCCACGGGGCGATTTGGCTGCGCCGCTGCGCTGCCTTTCGGCAGCTGGTCACCGCGATTGGCTATCAGGATTTTTTCAAACATGGTGTTGGGTACCCCTATCAATTCATTTTGCGAACACCCGCTATGCGGATTGGCTGCTTAAATCACTTCGGGCGAATCCACCCGTAAATGATTAGCTGGTGTGTTCTCATCTGCTGCACATGCACCTTCAGCTCGCGCGCTTTTCGTCTATTCGGTCTGCATGTCGTATCGCTCGCTTTGTTGATTCTTGCGCATCATCCCGCAAAAGCGACTAGTGGAAGGATCATGCCGATTGTTTTCGTGGCTAGTGAGCGTCTAACTGATGACAAACAGTGGTTGACCAAATTCGACGGGTTGCCCGTTCTCAACCAGGATTGCTGTGATAACGCCAGCTTTATCCGACTCGATTTCGTTGAGCAGCTTCATCGCCTCGATGATGCACAAAGTATCTCCGCTATTTACGGATTGACCAACATCCACAAATGCTTTGGAACCCGGTGAGGCAGAGCGGTAAAACGTGCCTACCATAGGTGACTTGACCACATGGCCCTCCGCTACCGGCGGTTTGCTTGGCTCGGCTGCAACTGCCACGGCAGCAACCGGGATAGCCATTGCTTGTTGAGGAGCTGCTGCATATACCTGTTGTGCTGAAGCCGCGGTGCGGGTGATGCGTACCCGTTCTTCGCCCTCGCTGATTTCCAGTTCGGCAATGCCGGAGCTTTCGACCAACTCAATCAATGTCTTGAGTTTGCGTAAATCCATGGTGATCTCCTTAATCTTGGTTTTTATGGTTCAGTGCGAATTGCACCGCGAATTCATAGCCTGCTGCGCCCAAGCCGCTGATCACACCAATGGCGAGATCGGAAAAAAACGATTCCTTGCGGAACGCCTCGCGCGCGAATACATTAGAAAGATGTACTTCAATGAATGGGATGGCTACCGCCGCCAATGCATCGCGCAATGCCACGCTGGTGTGGGTGAATGCTGCCGGATTGATAATGATGAACTGAGTACCATCGGCGCGCGCTTGCTGTATGCGTCCCACCAGTTCAAACTCGGCATTGCTCTGGAAGCAATGCAAGTTTGCGCCGCTTTTGCCAGCTAATGTCATTAAATGATTGTTAATTTCGTCCAACGTGACACGGCCATACACCTCCGGCTCGCGACTGCCGAGCATATTCAGGTTGGGTCCATGCAACACAAGGATGTTTTTCATGTGTGCAGATTACCGTAAATTAGGGCGATTTGTCCAATTTTTTGACGAAGATAGACAAAATATATTAAAGCCCAACACCTTGCAACGTTTTTAAAAACTGCTTGGAATCCTGATAACCGGTCACGCGGAAATCGCCCATTTCTTTGCCGCCTGCATCGAAGAATAGAATGCCGGGTGGGCCGAACAGGTTATAGCGTTTCAGCATGGCTTTATCGGCTTCGCTGTTTGCCGTGACATCAGCTTGCAGCAGCAATACCGGTTTGAGTTTGGCTACTACCGCGGTATCGGCAAAGGTGAAGCGTTCCATTTCCTTGCAGGAGATGCACCAGTCGGCGTAGAAATCAAGCATCACGGTCTGCCCGCGTGCCTGGATGATACGTTGGTCGAGTTCCGCAAGGTCTTTGACACTTGAAAATTTCAGCATGGCGGGCGTTTGTGTTTCAGTGCGACCGATGTTGCCGAGCGGGCGGAGGATGTCGCGGGAACCGGACAGGGCTCCGACCAAATAAGCCGCGCCCAGCAACAAGGCAAACAGGCCGATTCCTTTGAGAAGTTTGTTCCAGCCATTGGCATTATGTGGCAGCGCATCCAGTGCGCGCAGGTAAATCGCCGAGAAGATCAGCAGCGCCGCCCATAGCAGCATCTCAACGCTGACGGATAGCAAAGGTTGGATGATCCAGATCGCCAGCGCCAGCAACATCACGCCAAAGAATTGTTTGACCGCTTCCATCCACGCGCCTGCCTTGGGCAGCAGCACGCCAGCAGAAGTACCAATCAGCAGTAGGGGCGCGCCCATGCCTAGCGCCATCACAAACAAAGCGACACCGCCCAGCACGGCATCGTGCGTCTGGCCGATATAGAGCAACGCACCGGCTAAAGGCGCAGCCACGCACGGGCCCATGATGATTGCGGACAGCGCGCCCATCATGAACACGCCGCCCAGATGACCTCCGTGCAAGCGGTTGCTGGTGGTGGACAGCTTGCTTTGCAGCGCGGTCGGCAGTTGCAACTCATAAAATCCAAACATGGACAGCGACAGCAGCACGAACACGGCAGCGAAGCTGCCCAGCACCCAGGGTGTTTGCAGCGCGTTTGAGATCAGGTTGCCAGAATATCCAGCCGCCACACCAGCCGCCGCATAGGTTATCGCCATACCCAGCACATAGGCCAGCGACAGGATGAAGGCGTGCACATGGGTGATCTTGTGGCCACGCCCGACGATGATGCCGGACAGGATCGGAATCATCGGGAATACGCACGGGGTCAACGCCAGCAATAACCCCGCACCGAAAAAGAAGGAGACAATCAGCCAGAAACCACCATTCTTGAAAAGTTGGGCGATTTGCGAACTTTCGGATACGGGGGTTTGCGATGAAGGCAGCGGGGTTACAGTAATGACGGGTGGTGCAAGCTGGCCGGTCGTCGCATCCGGCAGGTTGATGTGCAAAGTCTTGGTGATGGGCGGGTAGCATAGCCCCTCCTCGCTGCAACCCTGGTAGACGGCGTTCAGCGTTATGTCTGTTGCCGGACCAGACGGGCGATCCAGCATGATCAAGGCTTGAAACGAACGATGGAAGACTTCGGTGTCGCCGAAGTTGGGGTCATGCTTTATTTCGCCTTTGGGCAAATTCACTGCCGTGACTTTGACCGCGTTGTCCTGGGTGGCAAAGGTAATTTTGTCACGATACAGATAGTAGCTGGGCGTCACGTTGAAGCTGGCCTGCAAAGTATGTGCATCGCGCACCGCGATCTCCAGGCCGAAAGCCTTGTCCGGCGGCAGGAAGCCGGGTTGTTTGTTGCCGCCCAGGCCGGGGAGACGATCCAGAAAACTTTCCGCATTTGAGACGGGCGCGGTAACACACAGCAGCAACAGCAAGATAAATCGCATAACTATTCCTTGAGGGTAACGGTTTCACTGCTTACCCAATCCAGATAAGCGGGTAAGCCTGCTATCAGAGGGACAGCGATGATTTCGGGAAGTTCGTAAGGGTGCGCTTCGCGGATCAATTTTTCAAGCAGCGGGTAAGCGGCATGTGTGGTTTTGATCAGCAGCGGCACTTCGATGACGGTTTCGATACCGCCCTGCCAGCGATAAGTAGAATTGCATGAAGCAAGCTGGTTCACGCACGCGGCTGCACGCGCTTCGACAAGTTGGCGCGCAAGTTTTTCCGCAGATTGAACATCCGGCAAATTGGTAATCACCAACAAAAAATCGTTCATGGCTTGGCGAAGCGCAATCCAAGTTGCAACAATTCATCCCAAACATCACCCTGCCGCAGACCTTTGATGGTCTTGTCCAGTCTTGCGGCTTGCTGGATGGCGCGCTCGATGTGCGAGAATTTCAGTCGGCGTGCCGCAGCTTCAATCAATCCCTGACGCGACCCCCATACTCGGGCATCGCGCAGGGCATTGCCGATATTGCCACCGTGCTGGGTGGCTTGCAGCACCCTGCCCAGTGTGCGGATTTCTTCGCTGATCGCCCAAAGCACCAGCACGGTGGCGGTTCCTTCGGCGCGCAGACCGTCAAGGATGCGGGTATAGCGTGCCGCGTTGCCGTTCAGCATCGCTTCTGAAAGTTTGAAAATATCATATCGCGCCACGTCCATCACCGCGTCTTTGACTTGATCGAAAGATACTATCCCTATCGGGAACAGCAAAGCGAGTTTTTGGATTTCCTGAAATGCAGCGAGAAGATTTCCCTCGCTACGATCGGCGAGGAATTCCAAGGTGGTGTTATCCGCCGATTGTTCCTGCCGTTTCAGGCGCCCTGCAATCCAGTGTGGCAACGCGCTGCGTGGAATGTCGTCGGCAGAAATCATCACGCCGTGTTGTTGCAGGGAGCCAAACCATTTGCTGTTCTGCGCAGTCTTGTCCAGTTTGGGCAAGGAAATCAGCGTCAACACGTCCGGGCTCATGCCGGCGCAGTAGTCCTGCAACGCCTGCCCTCCTTCCATGCCGGGCTTGCCGGACGGAATGCGCAGGTCTATCACCTTGCGTGTGGCGAACAGCGACAGGCTCTGCACGCTATTGTGCAACTCGCCCCACTTGAAATACTGTTCGGCGATAAATGTTTCGCGTTCGGTATAGCCGGCAGCACGCGCTGCCGCACGGATACTGTCGGCCGCTTCGATCGCCAGCAACAGCGCGTCGCCGTATACCACATACAACGGCTTCAAACCGGAGGTGAGATGGCGCGGCAAGTCTTCGCAGGTGATGGCCATGATTTACTGGGGCTGAGGTTTGGCGTGGCTCAAGCGGCGCATGATCTGTTGTACCATCTCCGAACGCATACTTTGGTAAAGCAGGGTTTCTTCGGCCTCCTTGGCGAGTACTTTGGTGTCATCGTAAGAATAATCCCGGCGTAGCGCCATCTCTTCGGCAGGTATCCAGTCTTGTTGCTTATGGTCATATGCGCGCAAGGAAACGCTGTAAATGAGCCGGAATTCAGTAACGCGTCCGCTTCCGCTCAGCGTTAGAATTTGCTTGTCGGAATTTTCAAAAACGACTTTAAGTACGACATCAGCCTGCGCGGCAGTGGGTGCCAGTTTTACTTTATTGGCTTCCAGGCTGCGCCGCAATTCGGAGATAAAGGGCGTCTTGGAATT
>Ga0066795_10000020_pt1 | contig 15567 bp, 14 predicted proteins | sample PersoiDNA2013191_FD_70940 | JGI IMG/M metagenome (GOLD analysis project Ga0066795, IMG submission 70940) | Permafrost soil microbial communities from the Arctic, to analyse light accelerated degradation of dissolved organic matter (DOM) -... | ecosystem: Environmental > Terrestrial > Soil >... | reverse complement strand
CATCCCGCCCGGTCCTGGCCCTGATCCAGCGCCTGCCGCTCGAGTTCTAGGCCGCACGCGGCCACGCGGATCAGGCAGCGGGACACGGGCGGGCTGACACGGCCTAGACGGCCGATCCACTAGACGGCGTGCGGTCTAGCGTGAGACCCGCGCCATTTTGAGCACCTGGCGCAAGCCAACTCGCTGGCCGTACAGCAAGACCCCGGCGCTGTAGATCCGCGCCGCCAGGAAGAGTGCCAGCGCGATGCTGACGAGCATCAGGACTACGGCAAGACCGAACTCCCAGGGCTGGACGTGGCCTCCTGCTACCCGTACGAGCATCAGGTATGGGCTGAAGAAGGGCACGAAGGAGAGGATCACGACCCAGGTCTCGGTGATGGCCTGAACGGCGAAGACCGACATGAAGTAGCCGACCATCACAATCATCATTAGCGGCGAAGTGGCGCTCTGCACGTCCTCCTGCCGGCTCACCAGCGACCCGAGCGCGGCGTATAGGAGTGAGTAGAGCAGAAAGCCCAGCGCGAAGAGGACCATGAAAGATGCCAGCAGTGGCACGGTCAGGCCGCTAATAGCCATGCCCGAATCGGAGCCGCCGAGAGCTGCACGGTGGAGCGGGCCCTGGGCCACGAGCCCGACGAACAGCGCCCCGATGATCACCCCGTATTGGGTCAGCCCCGCGGCGCCGTTGCCGATCACCTTGCCGGCCAGCATCTGCAGCGGCGTCGTGGCGTTGAGCATCAGTTCCATGACCCGGCTGCTCTTCTCTTCGGCCACGCTCGTGGCCACCCACGTGCCGTAAGTGATGATGGCCATGAAGATCAGGACGAGGAGACCGGTCGACAGAAGACTGGAAGAGATCTCCTGGTTGAGACTGTTGACCGGCGCGGCGGCCGACGAGTTGACCGGCAAGACCTCCCACCTGGTGGGCGCGAGAACGGCGGCCGTCGAGGTCCCCGCCCTAACCAGCCTGTCTTCGATCGCGAGCGAGGTAACGGCGTTGCCGATCAACTGGGCCGGCCGGCCGTCGGCCGGCAGGTCGGTTCGCAGCGTAAAGACGAGATCGCGGCTGCTCGCGTCGCGGTCAACGATGAGCAGCGCAGCGAACTTGCCCCGCTCCAGATCCTTCTGGGCGGCCGAGAGCTGGTCGGAGGTCAGCCAGGTCAAGTCGAAGCTCTTGTGCTGGTTCGATCCGGGCGCCGGCGTGCCGTTGAGGACCTGATCGAGGACCGTCTGTGCGTCTGCCGGGAGGCTCGAAGCGCGGACGACCACCTCGACTTTGGCCTGGCTTCCGCCCGCCACCGCGTCGATCAGGATCGGCGCCTGCATCGCTGCGAATGCCAGGACCGCCAGGATGACGGTGCCGATGACAAAGCTTCGGCTCCTGACCCGCCCGCGGTACTCACGGATCGCGATGTACCAGGCGTTCGGGAAGAGAGTCCGCCAGCCGTTCATGCGTGCACCGCCTTGGGGGCGAGCGTTCGTTCGCTCGTGTCGATCTGGCCCACGTGCTCGATGAATATCTCCTCGAGCGACGGGTCGGCAATCTCGAAGTGGAGGACCCTGCAGCCACGCCTGAGCGCCTCCTGCAGCACAAGCTCGGGGTCGTGGCCAGGAGCCACTTCCGCCTCCGTGTAGTCCTGGCCGCGTCTGGAGACCCGTACTCCATCCAGCGTGTCCAGCCAGGTGACCTCGGGATCGCCGTCAACGGCAAGCCGCACCACCTGGCGCCCGGTGGAGCGGCGCACGTCGCGCACGGCACCACCCACCACAACCCGGCCCCGATCCAGTATCGCGATCGCCTGGCACAGCTCCTCGACCGTCTCCATCTGGTGGGTCGAGAAGACCAGCGTCTTGCCTCGATCCTTCATCTCCAGAAAGGCCTCCTTGAGCAGCGCGACGTTGACCGGATCCAGGCCGCTGAACGGCTCATCCATCAGCAGCACCTGCGGGTCGTGCAGGATTGCGGCGATGAACTGGATCTTTTGCTGGTTGCCCTTGGAGAGCTGCTCGGCGCGCCGGTCGGCATATTCGGGGATGCGGAACCGCTCCAGCCATTCCCTGGTCTCGCGCACGGCATCCTTGGGTTTCACGCCGTGGAGCTTTGCGAAGAAGACGAGCTGGTCGAGGACGTTCATCTTGGCGTAGAGGCCGCGCTCCTCCGGCAGATAGCCCCATGTATCGCGGGGTGCCTCCGAATTGAGCGTGCCATTCCAGGTGATGGTGCCGGAGTCAGGTCGGAGGATATCCAGCACGAGGCGCATGGCCGTCGTCTTGCCGGCACCATTGGCGCCCAGGAAGCCGAAGACCTCGCCCGGCTTGATCTCGAGCGAAATGCCCTCGAGCGCCTGAACGTCGCCAAAACGCTTGGACACCGAATCGATGATCAGCGACATGACTTACCTATCTGCACAGGGCCTGGACCTGATACCGGCGCGATCATGAGTATCGCTTCCCGTCACCCGATCAGGCGACCCAGGGACGATGACGAATTGCCCGATATGCCTCGGCAACGACTGCCGGGGCCAAGGCGATGCCCACGACCAACAACCAGTCGGAGACATCGAGCGGAGTGGCGGCGAACGTGGCGGCGACAGGAGGAATGAACGGGATCGCAACTTGGATGGCGACACAAAGGATGCCGCCTAGCAATAATAGTTTGTTTGGTCTCTGCAGAAGAACTGGATGCGACAGACTCCGGTTGGCGTTGGCCCGAACTACCTGGCCGATGACCAGCGCGGTGTAGGCCAGCCAGCGGGCGTGTGTGAAGTCGGGGCTGTGCTGCTCGATCAACCACAGTGCGGCCACGGCGCTGAAGCCGCCGGCCAGACCGATGCGAGTCAGGATCGACCAATCGAGCAGCGGCTTGGTCCGCTGTCGCGGTGGCCGTTGCATAGCTCCGGGCTCCTCCGCCTCGCCCTCGAACGAGACGGCGGTGAGCATGTCGATGAAGATCTCGAGCCAGAGAATCTGGATGGGCAGCAGTGGCTGGTCGAAGCCCGCGAGGGTGGCGATCAGGATGAAACCGAGCATCGCCACGTGCGTCGAAACCAGGAAGATAAGGCCCTTCTGGACGTTGGCGACCAGGCGACGGCCCTGTCTCAGGCCGTCCATCAGGGTCACGAACGAGTCGTCGCCAAGAACGAGGTCGGAAGCTTCGCGGGCCACGGCTGTGCCGCTGCCCATGGCCACGGCCACGTCGGCGTGATGGAGGGCCGGGGCATCGTTGACGCCGTCACCGGTAACGGCCACGGTCCGGTTGGACCGGCGGGCGATGTCCACGATCCGAAGCTTCTGCTCAGGAATGGCCCGAGCCACGATGTTCAGCGTCGGCAACTCCGCGGCCAGGCGGTCATCGTCCCAAGTGGCCAACTCGGGCCCGGTGACGACGCGCTGATTCGGCAGACCCGCATCCGAGGCGATGGCCGCGGCCGTGGTCGGGTGGTCGCCCGTGACGACCATGGGCTGGATACCGGCGGCGATCGCCAGGACCATGGCCTCCCGGATTCCGGGCCGGATGCGGTCCGCAAAGGCGAGCACACCGAGCGGCAGCCACTGCTCGCCCTCCAGGCAGCGTGCCAGCAGAAGGAGCCGCTCCCCGGCCTTGGCGCCGCTCTCAACGAGGTCGTGCCAGGTGTCGAATTCCGCCGCCGACAGACCTGAGCACATCTCCAGAACGGCCTCCGGAGCACCTAGGGCCAGTTCCTCCACGGCCGCCTCGCCGTCGGGGCTCAGCGTGCGGGCTCTCGTTCGCGAGTAGGGTCTGTCATCGCTGACCGGATCGGCACCGAGAAGATCCGAAGGATCGAGATCCAGAACCACCGCCTGCTCAAAGAGGAAGCTGAAGAGAGATCGACTAAACGAGCCGGGCTTGCTGCCGGTAGCGACGCTCCAGGCGTCCTCTTCGGCTCTGACGGCCATCGTCGCCAGCTCGACGACGCTGTCTCGCTCCTCAACAACTCCGTCGGGGGTCCGGATGGCAGTCAGTGAGAGCCGGTTCTCCGTCAGAGTACCCGTCTTGTCGGTGATGATCAGATCGACCGAACCGAGTGTCTCCTGGGCCGACAGGCGACGGACAAGGACCTTCATGCGCAGGAGTCGATAGGCGCCCAGACCCAGCACCACCGCCACCAGGGCAGGCGGCTCTTCAGGTATTGCCGCGATCGCGGCCGAGACGCCGGCCAGAACGTTCTTGCCGGCATCGTGACCGCGCAGGAAACCCGCCGTGACCACGAGGGCGATGAGGCCGATTGCGACGACCAGCAGAATCCGGACGAGCCGATCCATCTCCCGTTGGAGCGGGGAGCGACGCCGCTCGCGTCCGGCCAGGGCCTGCGAAATGCGTCCGAACTCGGTCCGTAGACCCGTGGCGATCACCACGCCCTCGCCGCGCCCGCCGACCACTGCCGTGCCGCCATAGGCGATGCAGCGGCGATCGGCCAGAGCGACGCCCGCCGCGTCTGGCTCCACGGCGGCGGATTCCGGCAGCGATTCCCCTGTCAGCACACTGCGGTCGAAGGCAAGGGCCTCAGCCCGGACGAGCCGAAGATCAGCCGGCACCACATCACCGACGCGCAACAGCACGAGGTCGCCCGGCACGAGGTCGCGAGTCGGCACATCCTCGACGGCACCACCGCGCCTGACCCGGGCCACCGGCGCGACCGCATCGCGCAAGGCCTCCAGGGCCTTCTCGCCGCGATACTCGGTCACCACGCTCGCGCCGACGATCGGAGCCAGGATCACAATTACCAGCAAGCCGTCGCGAACTTCGTTGAGGGCGATGGCCAGGCAGCCAGCAATGAAGAGCAGGATGACGAATGGCTCGCGCACCCCAGCCCAGATAAGGCGCCAGAGCGAAGTCTTCTGCGACGGCTCGAGCTCATTTGGACCGAACTCGGAGAGCCGCGCCGAAGTCTGTTCTGATGTGAGGCCAAGCGCAGCATTTGCGCCGAGCCTCTCCAAAACGGATGCGACTGGGAGCTGTGCGGCAGTATCGGACAGGTCGGCAAGGAGGACAGAGAGGGACTCAGGGCCCTCTGGAGCGGCAGCGGTCATCAGTCAAACCATTTCGTCGAGCCGGGTCCGCTGCTCGCTGGTCAACTTTCGGGCGTCCGCCCCGACGCCGCCCCTAGAATGAGGCATGCCAACGAACTCGGCAATCCAGCCCACCGCCATCAACGCCGACCGCGACGCCGGCCTGCTGACCATCGATTGGGCCGACGGTCATCGAAGCCAGTACAAGGCCGTGGCCCTGCGCTGGCTGTGCCCGTGCGCATTCTGCCGGGGCGAGGCGGGGACGCCGGGCTGGCTGGACTCAATGCCAAGCTTGACGCCAGAACAGACACAACTTGTGGCAATGCGCCTCGTCGGCCAGTATGCCCTGGCGCCTACGTGGGCCGACGGGCACGACACGGGCTACTACACCTTTGAGGCGCTCCGTCGCGGCTGCTCGTGCGAGACCTGCGGCGCCGACAGACAACCGACAATGGCATCAACCCAACCAATGGAGGAAATCGAGTGATCGTCGTTACAACCCCTTACCTGACCGGATACCGCGTCACTGAGACCAAGGGCCAGGTCTTTGGCCTCGTCGTCCGAAGCCGCGGCCTAGCCGGCAATTTCGTGGCCGGCCTCCGCTCACTCGTCGGCGGCGAAATCCATGAGTACACCCAGTTGCTCGAGGACACCCGGCGCCAGGCCCTCGACCGAATGGTTCAGAACGCGACTCTGATGGGCGGCAATGCGGTCCTCTCGATGCGCTTTGACTCGTCCGAGATCGGCACCACTATGTCCGAAATCGTGGCCTACGGGACCGCGGTCGTGATCGTGCCAGACGCCAACGCCGGCCGCCCGACCATCGAGTAGGCCCGGATCCACCAGTCCAGCGCCGCAGGACGAGGCGCCGCTTCCGACAACGAGCGGCGCCGACGCGGCCCCTGCCTATTGCCAACTTGCCGGGACTGTCGAGAATGGGCCGATGCACAGCCGCCATTGCCTAAGAGCGTTGAGGGACACGAAACAGTGACCGGAGTAGTACGTGACTTACCCGGCGAACCTTCCCCGAGCAAAGGTGGGGTTAGTTCGGCGTTCCCGTACATCAACCGCGAGCTGAGTTCGCTCGAGTTTCAACATCGGGTCCTGCACGAGGCTGGGGATGAGCGAAATCCGTTGCTGGAGCGGGTCAAGTTCCTGGCCATCTTCGCCAGCAACATGGACGAGTTCTTCCAGATCCGCGTCTCTGGGCTGATGGAACAGGCCGAGGCGCATGCGGCGCCCGGGGCTCCGGGCGAGAAGCCGGCCACGGAACAGCTGGCGGAAATTCGGACCCGAGTCCGCGAGTTGCTGCACCGCAACCGCGACATCTTCGAACGGGTCTGCTCCGACCTTAGCGCCGCAGGCATCCACATCGTCGACTATGCCGACGTTCCCGGGCACCACGCGGAGCTGAGGCAGCGCTTCATCGACGAGGTCTACCCTGTCCTCACGCCCCTGGCGGTGGACCCAGGCCATCCTTTCCCGTACATCAGCACCCTCAGTCTTTCCCTCGCGATTCGCATGGAGGACCCGGAGGATGGCGAGGAGCGATTCGCCCGGGTCAAGGTTCCGGCCGTGCTGCCGCGCTTCCTCCAGATCGAGCCGACCAGGTTCGTCCTTCTCGAACAGGTCATCGCGGCCAATTTGGACATGCTCTTCTCAGGCATGACCATCCTGGAGACGCACCTCTTCCGGGTCACCCGCGACGCCGATTTCGACCTCCAGGAGGACGAGGCAGACGACCTGATGCTGGCCCTGGAAGAGGAGCTGCGGCGGCGGCGATTCGGCCAGGTGGTGCGCCTGGAAGTTGACGTGGCCATGCCGTCCTCAATGCGCCAGATCCTCGAAAAGGGCGTCGGTGTCGACACCGACGACTGCTACGAGATTCAGGGCATGCTCGATCACACCGGCCTGTGGAAGATCGCTGGGCTCGATCGGACGGATCTAAAGCTGCCCCCCTACTCGCCTGTCATCCCGCCTCGACTGGTGCCGCCCGACGAGGACGAGCCGGCGGACGTTCTGGCCGCCATCCGTGCCGGCGACCTCCTGGTGCACCATCCATACGAGAGCTTCGCCGCGTCTACGCAGAGGTTCATCTCTCAGGCCGCGACGGACCCCGACGTCCTATCGATCAAGATGACCCTCTACCGCACCAGCGGAGACTCGCCTATTGTCCGGGACCTCATCTCCGCTGCCGAGCGCGGTAAGCAGGTCGTGGTTCTGGTCGAGATCAAAGCTCGCTTCGACGAAGAAGCGAACATCACTTGGGCCCGCAAGCTGGAGCATGCTGGCGCCCACGTCGTGTATGGCCTGGTGGGCCTCAAGACACATTCCAAGACGGTGCTCGTGGTCCGGCGCGAAGGCTCCGCCCTGCGGCGCTACGTCCACATAGGCACGGGCAACTACAACCCCGGCACGGCCCGGCTGTACACGGACCTGGGACTGCTGTCGTGTCGGCCGGAGCTGGGCGCCGATGTCAGCGACCTCTTCAACGTGTTGACCGGCCTGTCGCGCCAACGTGACTTCCGACGTCTCATCGTGGCCCCGATGAACCTCCGAACGTGGATTCTGGCAATGATCCAGCGCGAGATGGACCACGCCGCAGCCGGCCGGAAAGCACGCATCGTGCTGAAACTGAACTCACTCGTGGACCCGGCTTGCGTGGCCGCCCTCTACGCCGCGGACCAGGCTGGCGTTAAGGTGGACCTGATCATCCGCGGCATCTGCTCGCTCTGGCCGGGCGTGCCGGGAGTAAGTGAGGGGATTCAGGTGCGGTCGATCGTGGGCCAATACCTGGAGCATTCGCGGGTGTTCTCATTTGCCAATGGCGGCATGCCGGAGTTGTACATCGGCTCGGCCGACTTGATGGAGCGCAATCTTGATCGTCGAGTGGAGGCTATCGTTCCCATCGAGGATCCAGAGGGCCGGGCTCGCATCGAATCGGCGCTCGAGGTCATGCTCGTTGACGATCGGCGGTCCTGGCAGCTCAGCCCGGACGGCACCTACCGTCGGACCGAGGAGATCAACGGCCGACCGGGTAGCATCGACACGTTCGAGACACTCAAGGAGCAGACCGCCGAGATGGCGGACGTGGCAGTCGCGGCACCTCACAGGCCCCACGCGGGCGTGGGTTCGCTAGATCCGAGGGCATAGGCGCGCAGTCAGAAGGGCGGACGTGGCCACCAGGCGGAAGATCGAAGTCGAGACCAAGTACCAGGTCAAGGTGCTCGGCGGGGCCGATCGATATCTTGTCGCGCCGGAGCTTGGCCCATTCACGGCCGATGGCCCCGTCCGATCGGTTCGAGTGGAGGACCGCTACATCGATTCGGCCGACTGGGCCTTCGCCAGGGCCGGCTTCGCGGCGCGTCTCCGCAAGACGTCCCACGGTACCCGCATCAACCTCAAGGCACTCAGCAGCTCCGGGGCTCGCCTGCAGCGGCGGCAAGAGATCGAAGGGCCGGCCGATGGGAGCCTGGTTCCTGGTAATTGGCCCTCGTCCAAGGCTCGCAGCTCGGTCCAGGAGCTTTGTGGTGAAGCGGCCCTCGTGGACCTGCTCACGATCCGACAGTTGCGACGCGTGCGTCAGCTACGCGCAGGCAACACCCGAGCCGAGCTGAGCGTGGATGAGGTTGAGGTCGTCGGCAATGGACAGGTCCTCGACACCTTCGAGGAACTCGAGGTCGAGCTGAAAGGCGGCAGTGAGACTCCCCTGGTGACTCTGGCCGATCTGCTCGATCGCAACGCCGACCTGAGGCCGGTGTCGCGCTCCAAGCTTGAGCGGGCGGTGGAGACCATTCGAGCAGCTATGACATCCCTGCCCAAGGATCTGCGACAGCGTTGGCAAGCGGCGCCGCTTGAGTTGCTGACCGGGAAGGCCGGGGCAGCCTCGGCGACCGCCGCGAGGCCTGCTGCGGAGACCGAGCCTGCCGAACCGACGCTCGCAGCCGAGGCCGCGCCTGAGGACGGGCCTGAGGCCGTGCCTGAGGCCGTGCCTGAGGCCGCGCCTGAGGCCGCGCCCGCTCCCAAGGCCGGGACGCGGAGACTCGGGATCCAGGCCGAAGACAGCATGTCCGAGGCCGCCCTGAAGGTGCTTCGGTTCCATTTCGCCCGAATGCAGAACCGCGAGGCCGGAACCCGCAGTGGTCTCGACACAGAGGACCTCCATGCCATGCGCGTCGCCACCCGCCGGATGCGCGCGGCCTGGCGAGTTTTCGACGACGCATTTAAGGCGGGCAAGACCAAGAAGTTGCGCCGCCGCCTCGAAACGATCGCAGACCGGCTCGGAGCCGCCCGCGACCTCGACGTCCTCATCGAGGGACTCGACGCTTATCGCCAGGCGCTCGACGAGGCGCAGCGGCCAGGCCTGGAGCCACTCCGATCGCTGTGGTGGCACAAGCGAGACGTGGCCCGAGCGGAACTCATTCGGGAGCTCGATTCGGACCGCTACGAGTCCTTCGTCAAGGAAACGTCTGCCTTCCTCGACGCGGGCGCCAATGCAGCGCCAAACGTGACCACGCCAACCGGGCCGCATCGCGTCCGCGACCGTGCGCCGTCCGAAATCTGGGCCACCTACGAAGCCGTTCGGGCCTACGAGCTCGTGCTGGCCTGGGCCGACATTGAGACTCTCCACAATCTGCGCATCTCGACCAAATGGCTGCGCTACGCGCTGGAGTTCTTCGGCGAGACGCTCGGCCCGGACGGTGACCCGCTCCTGGCTCAGGTGGTGGCACTGCAGGACCACCTTGGCAGTCTCCACGACGCAGACGTGGCCGCGAAATTGGCCCGAGAAGTCCTGGTTGCCAAAGCGGGGGAGTTATCCAAGATCGAGCGACGTGCGATCGGTGCCTACCTACGGTCCCGCGAACGCGAACTTGCCCGCCGACGCCGCTCCCTCGGTCCGGTCTGGCGGGCCGTCAACGGCACCCCGTTCCGCCTGGCACTGGGCCGCGCCACAGCCGCCCAATAGGCTGCCTCTCCGCTCAGCGCGCGCCATTGGCCGCGCCTGGTGGACAACGAGGCCTATCTGGAATCGAAAGGCTGTCCCACGCCTACTTCGATCGCACCCTCGAAAGGATGCGCGGGGAGCCCGGCTGGGTCGACCTTGGAGCCCATCTGCCGTTCGCGGCCAAGGATCTCGAGCGCATCGGCCACCGGATCACAAACGTCGCCGAGGAAGTCGTTCCAATCGACCGGCCTGGTCGAGGACCTCTCCTTAGGACGCAGAGGATTGCGGAATCGACGGCCTGGCTGGACGTGCGATGATCGGGCCGTGCACGCCACTGACGAGATCCAGCTCCACCTGCTCCGCCATGCCCACGCCGGCGACCCAAGGAAGTGGAACGGTCCTGATTCCGACAGACCACTCTCCGAAAAGGGCCGGCTCCAGGCGGTGAGATTGGGCCTCTTTCTGTCAGACATCGGTTTTCTTCCGGACCTGATCATGAGCTCACCACTCGTTCGCGCTCTTGAGACAGCACGGCTCGTGGTGACCCCCCTTGGCCTGCCGATCGTAGTGACCAACGCCCTGGCAGCGCCGCTGGACCTCGAGTCACTCGACCGGCTGCTGGCCGGCGCCGGCAACCCGCGTCGGCCCTTGCTGGTGGGCCACGATCCTGACTTCAGCATGCTGGCGGCCGAACTTGTGGGAGTGTCTGAACTGCACGTCCGCAAGGGCACTCTGCTGCGCATTGACACGCCGCGGCCGCTGGACGCCGGAAGCGGCCTTCTGCGCTGGCTGCTGCCGCCCGATCTCCTGACCGCCGGTACTGACGGTTGACCATCTAGGACGACGGCATATCCTTCGGCATAGACCCACGCGCGCCCCGCCGGAGGGCGCTCGACCATCTACCAAAGCGAAAAGGGGCTGGAATGGCAAAAGGCAAGTCCAATAAAGGCGTGAAGGCTCACGTTGTCGCGCCGGTTGTCTCCAGCGAGAGGCCTAAGAAGGCGTCCGTTCCGCGTCTGGTGCGCAAGCACCTCCGGCAGCTCGAGCGCCAGCTTTCCGACGCCGCCCGCCAGGAGCGCAAGCGACTGCGCAAGCTGGAGCGGGCCACCTTCCGGCGCCAGATGCTCCAGGCGGCACTGGAGGAGCTGCGCGGCGAAACCGTAGTGGCAATAGCGGCGCCGCCGGTGGCAGCCCCGGCAAGTGTGGCCGCCACGGCTCCGGCCAGCACTCGCCCGGCCGCTAAACCTCGCCCCGCCGCTAAACCTCGCCCCGCCGCTAAACCTCGCCCCGCCGCCAGCAGGACCGGGACACCCCGAACTGCGGCCGCTTCCACCAAGGCCGCGTCCAAGACGCCTAACTCCGCTGCCGCCCCGAAGGCAACGAAGTAAAGATCAGGCGCCCGACTCGCTAGTTGTCGCCGGGGCGGCTGTTTCGGAGATTGGCTCGACACTCCCGTCGGCCGCCGCAGACGCTCCCACGACTGGAGCTTGTGGCTTGGACGCCAATGGAATAGTGAACAGGAAAGTCGAGCCCTGCCCTTCCTCGGAGTCGACCCAGATCCGACCGCCGTGTGACTCGATCACATGCCTGGCGATCGACAGCCCCAGCCCCGTCCCGCCACGGCCCCGGACGCGAGCCCGATCGACCTTGTAGAACCGCTCGAAGATGCGGGTCAGGTCGGCCCGCGGAACACCTACGCCGGGATCGTGGACCCAGACGGTGATCTCGTCGGCAGTTTCGCGGACGCCGGCGACTATGTCGCCGCCGTTCGGACTGAACTTGACGGCGTTGTGCAGCAGATTGACCAAGACCTGGCCCAGCCGATCCTCATCACCGCGGACCGGGGAGACTCGGTCGGGCAGATCAAGCAAGATCCGAAGACCTTGACGCTCGGCAAAGAGACGGAGCCGTTCGGCCGTGGACCGGACGACTCGGACCATGTCCACGTCGTCGAGCAGCAGCTGGGCGGTGCCGCTCTCGATGCGCGACAGGTCAAGCAGTTCGTTGACCATCTGGATCAGGTGACCGGTCTCGACCTCGATCTTGGAGATCCGGTCCCGAAGTCGCGGTGAAGCAGATTCCGCGTCACGGGCCGCCGTTTCCGCCAGCAGGCTGATCGTCGTAAGCGGCGTCCGTAGCTCATGCGACAGGTTGTCGATGAACTCGGCACGGATCCGCTGCAGTCGCCTCAGCTCCGACACGTCCTCCAGCACCAGCCAGACGCCCGAAACTGGGGAGCGACGAGCCCGGACCGTGACCGTGGACCCTGTGCTGGACCTCACGGTCAGTTCTCCGATGGCCGATCCAGATTCCATCGCCGTCTGGGCGATGCCCTCGATCCGCGCATCGACGAAGGCCTCCAATGCCGACCGCCCAACCATTGCCCCGGGCCGCCGCTCGAGCATGACGTGAGCCGCGCTGTTGGCGAACTCGACCGTCAGGTCGTCTTTCAACCGGACGACTCCAGCAGTCAGAAGCTCGGTTAGGTAGCCCGTGTCATGAGTGGTCTGCTCGGCCTGCCAGCGGGCGTCCCTGGCATCCTCGATGGCGCCGCGTACCAGCCGTTCCACGCCTTCCGCATCGCGGGCGCCGGTCGCCTCCTGGAGTCGTTCGATTGCCCGGCCGCGAGAGATCCCGACCGCAAGCGACCATCCCAGCAGCACCGCCAGGCCGACGATGAAGAGGACTACGGCAAGATCCATGAATCGAGCATCGCACAGCCGGCTGACTTCGGCACGGAATAACGGCTCGTTGAGCAAGAGTGTCCGGCGAACGGTACCCTAGGGGCTGATGATGACCGGAGCGCGACCGACGAGGCCGAGTGCTTAGCCGGCTCGTCTCACGACCACAACGTCTCTCGGAGGCTGACCAGGTGCCCTCGTTTCAACTAATCCCACGCGAAGAGCGATTCTTCGACCTCTTCGTGGAAGAGGCGGCCAACGTCCTCGACGGCGCCCGCCAGCTCGAAGCAATGCTGCGAACCTTTGACAACGCCGACAAGGCGGCCAAGAAGATCCGCGATACCGAACACCGGGGCGACGAGCTCAGCCGCGACATCGAGCGCCGGCTGGAAGGAACCTTCGTCACGCCCTTCGATCGCGAGGAGATCCACGCCCTCATCAGCGGTCTGGATGACATCCTGGACATGATCGAGGCAACCGCCGACACCTTCGTTCTGTATCGAATCGCCGCACCCACGAAGACATCGGTGAAGCAGGCGGCGCTCGTCGTTGCGGCCTGCGAAACGCTGCACGAGGCCATCAGCAACCTGCGCGGCTTCAAGAACCTCGAGCGTTTCGTTGCCGAGGTCCACCGCATCGAACACGAAGGCGACCGGTTGGCAAGATCAGCCATCGCCGGTCTTTTCGACGACGGCGCCAAGACGATCGAAGTCCTCAAGTGGAAGGACATTTACACCAGACTCGAAGAGACGATCGACCTGTGCGAGGACGTCGCCGAAATCATCGAGCGAATCGTCGTCAAACACGCCTAGCCACGCTGAGGGGCGGATTCGTTCGGTCGGCCATACTCGGGATATCTGGGGCGAACTCAACGTTCACGGCGCTCCAACGCGGCGTTAACATTCCGGCGCCACATTCGGCGAATGACCCCGGTGCCAGACGGCATCCCACCCGTCGTGATCGATCCGGCTCAAGGAGTGGACGGCCAGGCTGATGGGCCGGCCGAGCCATCTGGGGGCTGGTTCGCCCTAGCCGATCCCGGCGGCCCAATCGATCGATGCTCTCGGCGGATCCGATGGAAGTCGTCGGTCGCCTCTCGATCGCAGGCCGCAGGGGACCCGCAAACGGCAACTTCCCTGAGGACCGGATCCCGGTCGGCGAAGGAGTCGAGCTCGACCGCCGGGCTCGAGCGATCCGGCGCGACGGTCGGCTGGCATCCTTGCGACCCCGCGAGTTGGCCCTTCTGGAGTTTCTCGCCATGCACCCAGGCAGGTCGTTTTCGCGCGAGGAGTTGATCAAGCACGTGTGGCATGGCGTCGGCGCCAACGAGCGGGTGGTTGACGTGTACGTCTACTGGCTGCGGGCCAAGATCGAGATCGACCCGGCCAACCCCACCCATCTCGTGACCGTTCGCGGCTCCGGCTATCTCTTCGATCCGCCGGCGAAGGCCTCCAGCTCGCCCGCCGCGACTCTGTCGAACGTTAACGAACCGCCAACATCGCGTTAAACGGCTGATTTGACCATGCCCTTGGAACTGGGAGCAGGTTGGCTTGAATAGCTGCCCCAGCAAAGAGGAGACACGACATTGATCAACGGAACCCGACGCCTCGGCGGTTTGGCCATTGCGGCCATGATGTTCGCCGCAGCGTGCTCGTCGGCCGGCACATCCCCAACACCGGCCGGCTCAGCGCCCGTCGCGGCGACCGGAGTCACCTGCGTCACCGGCAGTGTCACCGCCGCCGGATCGACCGCCCTCCAGCCGCTCGTCGACGCCGCTGCCAAGCAGTACGTCAAGGCCTGCTCCGGCTCGACCATCACCGTCAACGGTGGCGGCTCCGGCACCGGCCTCAGCCAGGTAGCCCAGGGCTCCATCCAGATCGGCAACTCCGATGTTACCGCCGCCAGCAAGCTGTCCACGCCGGACGCCAACAGCCTGGTCGATCACATCGTCGCCCGCCAGGGCTGGATCGTCGTCACCAACAAGAAGGTGACCGGCGTCACTAACCTGACGACCCAGCAGAACATCGACGTCTGGACCGGCAGAGTCACAAACTGGAAGGCTGTGGGCGGCCCGGATCTCCCGATCGTCCTGATCTTCCGCCCGTCTTCCTCGGGCACGCGCTCCACCTTCAAGAAGCTGGTTCTCGGCGGCGCCACTGAGGCGACCGGCGGCCAGACCCTGACTGAAGACTCCAACGGCGCTGTGACCACGGCCATCACCAAGACGGACGGCGCCGTCAGCGTCATCGGCTTCGCCTACTACAACGACCCGGCCAACAAGTCCCTTCTCAACGGCCTCCAGCTCGACGGTGTCGATGCGACTGTCGCCAACGTGTCCAACGCCTCCTACAAGCTCGCGGCCGACGGCCACATGTACACCAAGGGCCAGCCCAGCGGACTAACCGCCGCATTCCTCGGCTACATGCTCGGCGCGGACGTTCAAGGCACCCTGATCCCGAGCCTCTCATACGGACCAATCGCCAAGTAACCAGCAATCCGCTCCGGGCGCTGCAGTGACGGCGGGGCCCGGAGCATTCCATTTCTGCGGCAGATGGTTTGAGGCAGCGCCAATGGCCCAAGTGACAACAGCCAACCGGATAGGCAGCTTGAGGGCCGCACCCGGTCTCTTGGAACGGATCGATCTTCCGAGACGCGTCGTCTTCCTGGCCGCGACCTCGATGATCGGCATCGTCGCCCTGCTGCTGACTTTCATCACCTGGCAGGGGCTGCAGCTCTTCCTCAAGGACGGCGTCTCGATCGGACAGGTGCTCTCGCCGACCTGGCAGCCAGACTCCACCAGCGGCACGCCCAACTTCGGCGTCCTTCCTTTCATTGCCGGCACAGTCTTTGTAACCGGAGTCGCCCTGCTCATCTCGACCCCGCTTTCCGTCGGGCTGGCTCTCTTCCTCT
>Ga0066795_10000010_pt1 | contig 17496 bp, 10 predicted proteins | sample PersoiDNA2013191_FD_70940 | JGI IMG/M metagenome (GOLD analysis project Ga0066795, IMG submission 70940) | Permafrost soil microbial communities from the Arctic, to analyse light accelerated degradation of dissolved organic matter (DOM) -... | ecosystem: Environmental > Terrestrial > Soil >... | reverse complement strand
AAGAACCGGAGGAACAGTTCGGTATGCCGGTAGCAATGCTCCGAACGGAGGATGAAGTCTATTCTCTCACAACTGGCAATCTGATCCAAAATAAAGATGTAGAGGATCTTAAAAGCAAGCTTGATATCATTAATAAGAATGATAAAGTGGGTCTTAAAGAGCTTTTCAAAAGTTCTCTTTCGGGTCAGACAATAAAATCAGAAAGCACAGGAAATATGGGACTGATTGATATGGCCAGGAAATCAGGAAGTAAATTGCTATATAAGTTTGAACAGATAAATGACCGCTATTCTTATTACACTTTGACAGTAAAAGTTGAAGACAGGAATGATTAAGTTACGGCATTAAAGTTAAGTGTTTTTCCATCCCATGCAGCGTAGCTGCCATTCTTGATCCAATCTCCCAGAAACACAATTTCTGCTTCCGGTTGTAGTTTGTAAGACATTGCCAGATGGCGATGACCAAAGATGAAATAATCAATTTTGTCTTTCTCAAGAATTGACCTGGCATACCTTATCAGATCTTCATTTTCCTCACCAAGAAACTCTTTTGTTATACCCTTTCCCAGCCGTGAGCTCAGAGACCATCGGTGCCCGATACCAATACCAATTGAAGGATGCAGGGCTGAATACATTGCCTGCAATGATTTGTTCCTGAAGATAGAAAGAAGTAGTTTATAACCGATATTCTTCGTTCCTAAGCCTTCTCCATGGGCAAGGTGAAATTTTTTACCGTTAAACAGAGTAGTAAAAGGAGTAGAATGAATAATCATTCCGCATTCGCCTGAAAGATAATCGCTTACCCACATGTCGTGGTTTCCGGTAAAAAAATGAATTGGGATTCCGGAATCTGTTATTTCGGCGGCAGCTCCCAAAAACCTGGTATAGCCACGAGGGACTACCAACTTATATTCCCACCAGAAATCGAAGATATCTCCAAGAAGATATATCTCTTTTGCATCATTAGCAACTGCATTTAACCATTTGACTACCCTCTTTTCCCTTTCAACAGGAGGTGATCCTGCAGGCAATCCGAGATGAAAATCAGAAGCAAAATATATTTTTCCTGGTTCAGTCAAAGTGCAGGATTATTTGTTAAATAACTGATCGAATTTCAGTTGAAGCTCTCTGCCATGAATGTTTGAAGCAATAATTTTACTCTCTTTGTCAAACAGATAATTGGCAGGCAGGCTTTTCACATTGAAAAGCACTGCATTTTTCAGGTCTTTAGGATCATCTTCCCTGGTGCTGATCCATGGCAGCTCATCAAATTTGACTGCTGCTTTCCAGTTCGATTCATTCTCATCCAGATTAATCTGATATATCTCAAAACCTTTTTTATTGTAAAGCTTGTAAAACTCTTTCAGTTGAAGGTTTTCTTCAATGCAATCTTTCGACTGAACCGACCAGAAGGTGAGAAGTACGTATTTGCCTTTAAGCGATGAGAGGGCAATTCTTTTACCATCAATGTTTTTTAAATCAGGATCAAGCTTTGTCTGCGGTAAGTTTTTGGCTATCTGCCCAATCTTGGCTACATACATCTGATTCATTTCCTTTTCAAAGTCTCTTGCCAGAGCCTGCACCTGCTTTGAATTAGGATAATGACGGGTAAGAGAATCGGTTACGATTTTAAGGTATTGAAGATCGTGCTGATCAAAAAGAACATAAGTTTCAGGATTAATTCTCTGATAAAGCGCTTTTATTGAAGCCAGAGAGTTTATGTTATTAATTATGAATTCAATATTCTTTTTACGCTGAGCTTTAATTAATTCATTAAATTCTGTTTCAAGAGAAGGGCCCTTAACATCAAATCCTGTTTCCCTGGCAGCCTGAGAATAAATTGCACTCAGCGAATCAAGTTTTCTTTTGGTTTCAGCAAGAGTGAGATCAAGAATCTGTAGCTTCAGGGATCCTGCTGATCCTTTGACAATATAATTTTCATACAGGGTTTTACCATTAAACAATAGATTTATCTGTTCTCCGGGTTCGGTTAAGAGTGTAATAAAATTTGTTGATGAAAAACCCAGCTGGTAAAATTCAGGTCCGGTCGCTTTGACCTTAATCCGGAATGAACCTTTTCTGCTGATTTTTGCAGAGTCGATCAGGACGGGAGTATCGACATCAAGCCTGTTGAGATAAATATATTTTTCTTTGGAATCTTTAATAACCCCGTTAACGGCGAATTTACCCTTGTCTTTGCATCCGGAAATGATAATAACCAGAGTAAGTAGAAATAGTGTTCGTTTCATTAAAAATCGGATTTCCAGTTTTAATAAACAGCAAATTATTTAAGAATTTCAGCCAGTTTGATCTGCAATTGTTCACCTCTGAGGTTTGATGCAATAATATGGCCTTCTTTATCAAGAAGAAAATTACGAGGTATTGATTCGACTTTATAGAGCGGAACAACTATTGAGTTCCAGTATTTAACATCACTTACATGTATCCATTTCTCAAGATGATCATCCTGAATACCTTTCACCCAGGCCTCTTTGGTTTTGTCAAGCGATACCTGGTAAATCTGAAATCCTTTTTTATGATAAATATTATAAACGTTTACCAGGTTTGGATTTTCTTTTCTGCATGGTGCACACCATGATGCCCAGAAATCCAACAGAACTACCGATCCCCTGGTTGAAGAGAGTTTAATTGTATCTCCTGCAGGAGTAGGAAGGGATATCTCAGGAGCCACAGTTCCGGATCCTGATTCAGGAGCTGCAGCAGTTCCCCCATTCATTTTTGCAGAAAGTTCCTTCACCTGTTCATGAAGTGTTATGACTGGCTCATAATCGGGGTAAAGCTTAAACATTGATGAATCGACCTTTACAAAATATTTCAAATCTTTAGTGGGATTCAGGACATACGCGCTTGGTGCTACTTGCTGATAGAGTGCAACGAGGCTGACAAGTGATGTGAGGTTATCATCAATGTATTTTTTTGTATACGCATTAATCTCGCTAAGGTAAATCTGCGCAAGGCTGTCGAGAGATTCAATCACTTTGGGTAACTCAGGCTTATCTGCATTCTGCATATAGATTTTGTTTAATCCTGTCAGTTTTTTTACAGTAATACGGAGTGTTTTATTATATTCAACCATTAATTCGGTGCCCTTTGATCCCTCCAGGGATATCGGATAATTCAATGAATCGCTATTCACTTTCATACTGATCTTCTCACCGGGCTTAACAAGCAGGGTCAGAAAGTTATTATTATTACTTTTCAGGAGATAAAAAGATGGCTGTTTGATTTCTCTCTTGAAATTAAATTTACCATCAGTAGAAACCATGATTGAATCAATAGGTTTCAGTTCATTCGATTTCAGTTCGTCAAGAATTATGTAGGCGCCACTTACAGGATCCACAATTGTACCTGAAATTCTTACACTATTATTTTTACAACCGGTAGATACCAATACAATAAACAGGTAGAGAAAAAGCTTCTTAATCATTAAGTAAAATGTTAATTGATAATTATTTTCAAATATCGAGATGCAAAGTTATTCTTTTTTTAATCAGGCAATACTTTTAAGAAATTATATTAATTTTCTCACTATATGATGTACCTTTGTCTCGTACATTTTTAATTATTATCTTACACAGCTTTTTTTATGTTTTTACAAATTGTAATTATATGAGTTACATTAAGTTCGATAAGAGTCAGGTGGTAAACCTTGAATATTCACTTGGAAGGGAGATGATCAGAACAAACAGAGCAGGGTCTTACTCATCATCTACCCTTGTTGGATGTAATACACGCAAATATCATGGATTGCTAATTTGTCCTATAGATGAGTTTGGAGGTGAAAGATTTGTACTTTTATCTTCACTCGATGTAACAGTGGTTAATAAAGATAAAAGTTTTAATATTGGTATTAGAAAATATAAAGGAGATCATTTTAGTCCAAGGGGTCATAAATATATTGAGGACTATGATGTTGATAACATTCCTTCAAGGACTTACAGGGTTGGTGGTGTAATTCTTAAACAAGAAAGAATGTTGGTTCATTATGAGGAGCAACTGCTTATTAAGTATACGGTCCTTGAAGCATCGGAACCTATGAAATTGCAGTTCCGCCCATTTCTTGCTTTCCGGAATATTCATCAGTTGACTCATTCCAACCTGTCTGCAAATACAAAGGTTGATTACATAGAAAACGGCATCGAATCAAAGATGTATGACGGATTTCCTGCGTTAAAAATGCAGTTTTCCACAAATGTTGAATTTATTCCTGTCCCCTATTGGTATCTCGGAGTCGAATATCTGGAAGAACAAAAACGAGGGTATGATTATTCAGAAGACCTGTTTACTCCGGGTTTTTTTGAGCTTAAAGCCCAAAAGGGAGATATTATTATTTTTTCTGCTTCAACGAAAGAAGAAAAGACCTCAGGACTTAATCAGAAATTTACAAAGACTGTTACAGGTAAAATTCCAAGAGATAGTTTTATTAATTGTTTAAGAAATGCTGCCCAGCAATTTGTAGAAAAACGAGGAGGAAAAACTCTTATTATAGCCGGTTATCCGTGGTTTGGAGCATGGGGAAGGGATACGTTTATTTCACTTCCGGGGCTGGCTTTAGCACGACACGGACTGGTACTTTACAGGGAGGTTCTGGATACGCAGGTTAATAATATGAAGGATGGATTATTTCCAAATATGGATAATGCAAGTAACCCGGCATTTAATTCAGTTGATGCGCCTCTTTGGTTTTTCTGGGCTGTACAACAATATATTGAACATGGCGGCGCCGATGGATGGGAAAGATATGGTACAGCAGCTAAATCAGTACTGAATGCCTTTAAAAATGGTACCGATTTTAATATTCACATGAGAGGCAATGGTCTGATTTATGCCGATGCTCCCGGGAAAGCTCTTACCTGGATGGATGCTGTAGTTTATGGTATTCCTGTAACGCCACGAAGGGGTTATGCCGTGGAGATAAATGCTCTCTGGTATAATGCCATAAGCTTTTCACTGGAGATGGCAGCAAAAGAAAATGATAAAAAGTTTACAAAGGAATATAAAATGTTGCCAGACCTGATCAAGAAATCATTCCTTGAGATATTCTGGGATGATAAACTTGGCTACCTGGCTGATTATGTTAACGATGCTGAAGGTAAAAATCTTTTTATCAGACCTAACATGGTGATCGCTGTTTCGCTGCCATATTCAATGCTTGATAAGTACCAGATGAAAACGGTACTGGATGTTGCAGACAGAGACCTTGTCACGGCCAGAGGATTAAGAACCCTCTCACCGAGTAATACATTGTACCATGGTGTATGTAATGGGAATCAGGAAGAAAGGGATAATGCATATCATCAGGGAACAGTCTGGCCCTGGCTCTACGGCCCCTTCTGTGAAGGATGGTTGAAAGTTTATGGTCAGCAAGGTGTACAGAAAGTAAAAAAATTGATTTATGGTCTTGAAGCTGTAATGAGTGAACATGGGATAAGTACTATATCCGAGATTTACGATGGTGATCCTCCTCATTCACCCCAGGGCGCAATTTCACAAGCCTGGAGCGTTGGTGAGGTTCTCAGGATAATCAACTTACTTGAAACAAAATTTGCAAATCAATAACAGAGGTAGGTTATGCGTGTGTTAATGTTCGGATGGGAATTCCCACCTCATATTTCAGGAGGATTAGGCACTGCAAGCTATGGTCTCACAAAAGGCATGGCAAATATCGATGATCTGGAAGTGATCTTTGTTGTTCCCAAAGCATTTGGCGATGAGGATCAGACTAAGGTTCGGCTGATTGGCGCTAATCAGGTACATGTAGCATTCAAACAGGTTTTTTATAAAGGATCCAAACGCCCTATTGAAAGGATTGAGGTATCGTCAAAAATTGTACCTTATACCGACCCCGACGATTTTTGGAAATTGGTCACATCGGAAGTCTCGAGTTACAATTTTTATGTAAAGATAAATAACAAAGGTAAAGTAGATTTTTCAGGAAGATACGATACCAACCTGATGGATGAAATATACAAATATTCGGTTGTAGCCTCGGTGATAGCTGATGAAAATGAGTTTGATATAATCCATGCTCATGACTGGCTCGCTTATCCCGCCGGGATTGCTGCAATGGAAGTTTCGGGGAAACCACTTGTCATCCATGTACATGCAACCGACTTTGACCGTAGTGGAGGTAGTGTCAACCCCGATGTTTACCGCATTGAGAAAAGTGGGATGGATGCCGCATCTAAAATAATTACTGTCAGCAATCTGACCAGAGACATTGTTATAAACAAATACAATATAAATCCTGATAAAGTTGAAACAGTATATAATGCAGTTGAACCCGTGAAGATTGCCGAAAACTGTATTGTTAAAAAAGGTTTTAATGAAAAGGTTGTCACATTTCTTGGCCGGATTACCTTGCAAAAAGGTCCTGAATATTTTATCGAAGCAGCTTACAAGGTTTTACAGGTGATGGACAACGTAAGATTTGTAATGGCAGGGTCGGGTGATATGATGGAAAGGATGATGCGAAGAGCTGCCGCGCTTAAAATAACTGACCGGTTCCATTTTACCGGATTTCTTAAAGGGTCTGACGTTTTTACCATGCTTGATATGAGCGATGTTTATATTATGCCGTCGGTATCAGAACCATTTGGCATCTCCTCTCTGGAAGCTATGCAGTCAAACGTACCAGTAATTATTAGTAAACAGTCGGGAGTGGCTGAGATACTAACCCATGCAGTGAAAACTGATTTTTGGGATATAGATGCAATGGCTGACGCGATTTATGGTATCCTTAACTACCCCGCCCTGTCAAACATGTTTATTAAAAATGGTAAGGAAGAAGTTATCCTTCTTAAATGGGATAACTCCGCCAGGCATGTGCGTGATATATATTACAGAGTGATTGACAATAAAATCTAATACGATATGAGTTCATCAGTCAAAAAAGCGATTTGTTTCTATTTTCAGGTCCATCAACCATTCAGACTCAAGAGATACAGGTTTTTTGATCTGGGACATGATCATTATTATTATGATGATTTCTCGAATGAATCCATAATGAGAAAAGTAGCAGAGAAATGCTATCTGCCTGCTAATAAGGTTATTTTGGATCTGATTGAGAAGCATAAAGGGAAATTTAAGGTTACCTTTTCCCTCTCAGGACTGGCAATCAGTCAGTTCAGACTTTATGCGCCTGAAGTTCTTGATTCGTTCAGGAAGCTCGCTGAAACAGGAATGGTGGAATTTCTTGCTGAGACAAACTCTCATTCACTTGTTTCCCTCAGAAGCAGAAGTGAATTTGAGCGGCAGGTTATTAACCATAAGGAAATGTTAAAGGAGTTTCTGGGAGTTGAAGCAACTTCATTCCGGAATACAGAATTAATTTATTCTGACACAATCGGAACGTGGGTTGCTGATATGGGGTTCAAATCGATACTGACTGAAGGAGCAAAACATGTCCTGGGGTGGAAAAGCCCCAATTTTTTATATTGTAACTCAATTAATCCCCGTTTGAAAGTCTTGCTGCGAAACTTTGTCCTGAGCGATGATATTGCATTCAGGTTTTCAAACAGAGACTGGAACTCCTGGCCATTAACAGCCGATAAGTATGCTTCATGGATAAACAAACTTGCTCCTAAAAGTGAACTGATAAATATTTTTCTCGATTACGAAACATTCGGGGAACACAACTGGAAAGAGACCGGGATATTTGATTTTCTGAGTTATATGCCCGGTGCAGTTCTCAAGAAAACACCCTTCCGTTTTATGACCCCTACTGAGATAGCCGATACCTTACAACCAGTATCTGCAATCAGCATTCCTTCACCTATCTCATGGGCTGATGAAGAGCGCGACATTACTGCGTGGCTGGGAAATGAGATGCAGGTTGCTGCCCTTGATAAGTTATACAGTCTGGCAGGTAAAGTAAACAAGTGTGAAGACGACCTGATTAAAAAAGACTGGGAATATCTGCAGTCGAGTGATCATTTTTATTATATGGCAACAAAATTTTTCTCCGATGGCGCAGTTCATGCCTATTTCAACCCTTATGAAACACCTTATGATGCATTCATGAATTATATGAACGTGCTCAGTGACTTTGAAATCAGACTACAAAAATTATTTCCTGATACAGCTGAACAAGAGCATATATTTAAACTTGTAGCGCAGGTAATAGAAAAAGATTTGCTCATAGAAAAGCAGGTAATTGAAATTGAAAAATTAAATAAGAAAATATTGAAAATTAATCCTAAGGTAATACCGCCTATAAAGAAAATCTCAAAATCTTCAGTAATAGCGTCTGCAAAGGATAAACTTTCAAAACCGATCTCAAAGACAATAAAAAAGAGTGCTACCGGTAAGTCCGCTAATAAAATCAAAGTAAATAAAAAGTAAAAGCAACACGCTAAAACAAATAATTTTTGAAGATGAAGGTGGAATTTATTTTTGAGACCAGTTGGGAAGTATGCAATAAAGTTGGGGGAATACATACAGTAATCTCAACAAAAGCGCTTAAGATTGTAAATGAACTTGGAGACAAGTATATACTTATCGGACCCGATGTATGGCGGGAAGATGTTACTAATCCTGAGTTTATTCCTGATGAATCGTTGTTTGTGGAATGGAAAGCAAGAGCCGCATCCGAAGGATTAAGAGTAAAGACGGGAAGATGGAATATTTCAGGTAAGCCAATAGTAATACTTATTGACTTCACTCCATATTTCGGACAGCAGAACGAGATATTTGCCGGTTTCTGGGAAACATTCAAACTTGACAGTATTACAGGACAGTGGGATTATGTAGAACCTGCCCTCTTCGGATATGCTGCCGGGAAAATGATTGAAAGTTTTTCTACCTATTACCACGAACATCATAATACTATTGCTCAGTTCCATGAATGGATGACCGGCACAGGAATACTATATCTGAAAAAATATGCTCCGTGGGTTGCAACTTCATTCACAACCCATGCTACCGTATTGGGCAGATCCATTGCCGGAAATAATCGTCCTCTGTATGGTAAGATGGAAGAATATAACCCCTCGCAAATCGCGAGGGAATTCAATGTTGTGGCAAAACAATCACTCGAAAAAATTTCGGCGGCTGAAGCCGATGTTTTTACAACTGTAAGCAAAATAACATCAAGAGAATGCCAGCATTTTCTTGGAAAGGAGGTTGATTTTGTAACACCAAACGGATTCGAAGATTCTTTCGTTCCGGCTGATGATATCTTTGAAGGAAGAAGGCAAGTGGCCAGAGAAAAACTTCTTAGTGTAGCCAAGGCAGTTCTTGGTTATCCTGTTTCAGTAGATTGTGTTTTGGTTGTCAACAGCGGGAGATATGAATTCCGGAATAAGGGAGTTGATATTTTGATAGACTCTCTCGGTGAAATGCAGAAGAAAGGTAATATTGAAAAAGAATGTATAGCTTTTTTTCTCATACCTGCCTATCATAAAGGACCTCGTCAGGATATAATGGACATCCTTTATAATAACGGCCCGGGAAACGGTGGTGACAGATACCTGACACATAGTTTGCATTATCCGGCGACAGATCCGGTTTTGCAGAGAGTAGCGGCAAACGAACTTAATAATGATCAGAAATCCAAAGTAAAGATCATTTTTGTTCCCTGTTATCTTAATGGTTCCGATGGCATCTTTAATATGCCCTACTTCGATTTGCTGATTGGATTTGATCTTTCTGTTTTTCCTTCATACTATGAGCCATGGGGCTATACCCCGCTTGAAAGTCTTGTGTTTTCAATCCCAACTGTAACTACATCACTTTCAGGATTTGGTCTGTGGGTCAGAACCTATTTTGAAAATCCCGGTAATGGGATATCGGTAATTGAAAGGACAGATGATAACGAGATTGAAGTTATTGCTGAGATTTGGGCCTTCATGGCAAAGTTTATCGGTTTGAATGAAATGGAACTCAAGGCAGCAAGAGAGAAAGCTCATGCTATTTCAAGAATTGCCCTTTGGGACAACCTGGTTAATTATTATTTCAATGCTTATGAACATGCTCTTGCACAGAGTAACGAGAGAAGAGAAGAACCCAGGGAATTTGTAAGGTTCATTGAATCTCCGGGAATACATATTCGCAAACCACATCAGGTGCCTGTTTGGAAAGATATTTATGTCCAGAGCGATGTCCCTGAGAAACTTGCTGCACTTAAAAATCTGGCCAATAACCTCTGGTGGTCATGGAACACGGAATCAGAAATATTATTTAAAAGAATGGATCCGTCACTGTGGGATGAGGTCAAACATAATCCTAAATTACTTCTTGAAAAGATTGATTATAAAAGACTACTCATCCTGGAAGATGATGATGATTTTGTGGCTGAGCTGAAACACGTTAATGAAATATTTAAAGCCCATACAGACCGTCCCGATAATACTGCCTTACCTTCAATAGCCTACTTCAGTATGGAGTTTGGTATACACCCCTGCCTGAAAATTTATTCAGGCGGTCTGGGGATACTTGCCGGAGACTATCTTAAGGAAGCCAGTGATTCGAACTTAAATATTACTGGTGTGGGGTTGCTTTACAGATATGGCTATTTCAAACAAAAGCTTGGCCCCAGGGGAGAGCAGATGCCAGTATACGAAGCTGAAGAGTTTTCACGACTTCCTGTAAACCCTGTTAAAGATTCAAAAGGAAACCATTTGTATGTAAGCCTGGTATGGCCCGGGAGAACTGTAAAAATTCGTGTGTGGGAAGCAATGGTGGGGAAGGTACGTCTTGTCCTTCTTGATACTGATTTCGATGATAATTTACCTGAGGACAGAACTGTTACTCATTATCTCTATGGCGGAGATAATGAAAACAGATTAAGACAAGAACTCATCCTTGGCATAGGCGGTATAAGAGCTCTTGTGGCAATGGGTTTGAAACCTGATATCTATCATAGCAACGAAGGGCATTCTGCCTTTATCAGCCTTGAAAGGCTTAGAGGTCTGATAAATGATCAGCATCTTACTTTCAATCAGGCACTTGAAGCTGTAAGATCTTCGACTCTTTTTACAACTCATACACCTGTCCCTGCCGGGCATGATGCATTTGAAGAAGACCTGCTTCGTAAATATATTTCTCATTATCATAGCCGGTTAACGATAAGTTGGGGTGAACTTATGGCTCTGGGCCAATGTGAAGGGGACTCTGATAAAAAATTTAACATGAGTTATCTCGCTGCACGGATGTCGCAGGAGGTAAATGGTGTAAGCAAGCTGCATGGCGAGGTTAGCCAGGGCATGTTTAATAAGCTTTGGCCGGGTTATCTTAAAGAGGAACTCTTTATAGGATATGTGACTAACGGAGTTCATCATCCTACTTGGACCGCACCTGAATGGAGAGAGGTGTACAGGGAGCTGACCGGTAATATTAATTTTGACCAGACTGACAGAAGCCTTTGGGAAAAACTGTATAATCTGGAAGACAAAAAGATTTATGAGGTAAAAACAAATCTTAAAAAGAAACTGTTTTCAATTATAAGGAAAAGACTTCAGACAGATATGATCGAAAAGCATGTCAGTCCTCATACTCTGTTAAGTATCAGTGGTCATCTGGATGAAAAGGCACTTACTATAGGTTTTGCAAGGCGTTTTGCTACCTATAAGAGGGCATCACTGCTTTTCCTCGATCTTGACAGACTTGCACGTATAGTTAATAATCCAGGGAAACCGGTACAGTTTATTTATGCCGGGAAAGCACATCCCAATGACGATGGCGGCAAGGATCTGATAAAAAAAGTTTTTGAAATTTCACAGATGCCGGAGTTTGCCGGGAAAGTAATATTCCTTGAGAATTATGATATTGAGATGGCAAAGTACCTTACAAGAGGTGTCGACATCTGGCTTAATACGCCTACAAGACGTCTTGAAGCCTCAGGGACAAGCGGCGAAAAAGCAGTTATGAACGGGACTATCCACTTCAGTGTTCTTGATGGATGGTGGGTTGAAGGATACCGGGCATTTGCAGGTTGGGCATTACCAAAGAAAAGAACCTACGAAAATCAGGACCTTCAGGATGAAATTGATGCTGAAACTATTTATAATATGCTTGAATTTGAGATAGTTCCGGCGTACTACTCGTTTAATGATCAGGGTATTCCTTCTGAGTGGGTAAGCCTCATTAAAAACACTATGGTAAAAATTGCTCCTGAATTTACCATGAAAAGGATGATTGACGACTACTATGAAAAATATTATTTTAAACTTTTTAACCGAAACAAATATCTCATAGATAACAACTTTGAGAAGGCAAAAGAACTGGCAGCCTGGAAGAAAACCATGAAAGACGAATGGGATAATATTGAAGTCTTAAGTTATAGCTTTGAAAGGGCAGCAGAAAATGTATATCGTTCAGGTCATGATTACAGAGCAGAAATTGAACTTGATGTAAAGAAAATTCCGAAAGAAAACGTTGGTGTGGAATTTATTATCACCCATATGAGCAAAAGTGGTGAACATGAATTCGTTGCCAGTGAAGAGTTTAAATTAATCAGCTGCAAGAGTGGTATTTGTCTATACAGGGCTAGCCTTGTACCTGAAAAAGCCGGGTCTTTTTTCTATGGGATACGCATCTACCCGAAACACAAAGATCTTCCACATAAGCAGGACTTCTACCTGTTACGGTGGATTGATTAAATATCAGTCGCCCGACGCATAGGTTCTTTTTTAAATACAAGGGCTGTTCTTGAAGGCAGGTAGAGGTAAAGGTATAAAGGAGCATTAATAATGTTCCTTTCTGCTTTTCTTATTGAGATGTAGATTGTTTTCCTGTCTATTCTGTTGAAGCCTCCAAACGCCGGGTCATCCGTATCAAGTATAATCCTGAACTTTCCGGTAACCGGTATTCCGTAATCAGTAAACGAAGTAGTTGGATGAAAGTTGAAAACAAACAGTAATTCCCCTCTCATATAAGCAACAACTTTATCGGCATTATTTTCATATATCCTGTTAACAGACAGATCATCCAGGAATTTGAAGTCAGTCTGTAGTTTTACCATCTTCCGGTCGAACATACGCAGGTTGTAGTATTTAAGATCTTTGTTTTCTGCAAGCTCCCATTGACGTCGTGCATATTTAAAACTCCAGTTATTTCCTTCACGTGGAAAGTCTATCCATTCGGGATGACCAAATTCATTTCCCATAAAGTTCAGGTAACCTCCTCCGGAAGTGCTGAAGGTGATAAGTCTTATCATCTTGTGTAACGCAATTCCGCGGTCCACTACAATACTGTGATAGGATTTGTTCATTCCTGAGTACATTTCTGCATCTATCATTCTGAAAATAAGAGTTTTATCTCCGACAAGAGCCTGGTCATGCGATTCACAGTATGATATTATCTTCTCTTCAGGTCGATGTTGAGTCAGTTCATAGAGCAACTTTCCCATATCCCAGTTTTCATCAAATGTTTCTTTTACCAGTTTAATCCAGAAATCAGGAACTCCCATAGATAGCCTGAAATCGAATCCATATCCTTTCTTTTCGTTTTCAGAAGCTAATCCCGGCATGCCGCTCATCTCTTCGGCTATGGTGAGTGCCTCTGGTTTGTATTTATGTATCAGCTTATTGGCAAGAAATAGATAAACAAGTGCGTCTTCATCCTGATTGCCATCGAAGTATTCATTATAAGATGTAAAATTCTTTTCGAGTCCGTGATCATAATAGATCATGCTTGTAATTCCATCGAACCTGAATCCATCAAATTTATACTCTTCGAGCCAGTAACGACAGTTGGAGAGCAGAAAATGAATTACATTGTCCTTACCATAGTCGAAACACAAAGAATCCCAGGCTATGTGATTTCTTCTTTCATTTGAATGAAAATACTGACCCAGGGATCCATCCAACAGACCCAATCCTTCATTAACATTCTTAACTGAATGTGAGTGGACAAGGTCCATAATTACCCTCAGGCCTTCCAAATGGGCTTTATCAACCAGTTCCTTAAGATCTTCAGGTGTTCCGAATCTTGATGAGGCAGCAAAAAAACTTGAAACATGATATCCGAAAGATCCATAAAAGGGATGTTCCTGAATAGCCATCAGTTGTATTGTATTGTATCCGGATTCCTTTATTATAGGGATAATGTTTTCAGTAAATTCACGGTAAGTTCCAATTTTCTCTTGTGATGTTGCCATTCCAATATGGGCCTCATAGATCACGGGAGCATGATAGGCTGGAGTAAAGGAATCACATCTCCAGGAATAGTTATTCTTTGGTTGCCATACCTGGGCGTTGAATATTTTGGTCTTCTCGTCCTGAACCAAATGGTTAGCGTACGCAGGGATCCGGTCTCCTTTTCCTCCTTCCCAGTGAATAGAAAGCTTGTAAAGGTCACCATGTTTAAGTGTCTCTGGTGGCAGGAATATCTCCCAGTCTCCCATTGAGTTGATCCTCTTCATCATGAATTCCTTCTTCTCTTTCCATTCTGTAAAAACTCCGATAACAAAAATGTTATTTGCATTTGGAGCCCATTCCCTGAAAACCCAGGAATCGTTGTTACGGTGCAGCCCGTAATAATAATGCCCCATAGAGAAATCACAAAGTGTCCCATTGCCGACCAGCTGCTTTTCCTTTAGAAGGCATTTCGCTATACGTCTGTCGATGACATCTGTAAAGGGATTCAACCAGGGGTCGGACAGATAGAAACTCGTTGTATTCATGATGATTGGCAAAATTGAATATCTTTCTATAAAAGTACGAAAACTAAATCATTTATTAGGTTCATATCCATGGGCTTTATTAATTTTGCAGACATAATTTTATGGTATGGTAATTCATGATGGATATGAAAATCTTAATCTGTTTTCTCCGGTAGTAACTCTTGGAATCTTTGACGGTGTTCACAGGGGCCACATGGCACTGCTTGATTTTTTGGTATCACGCGCAAGAGCGATAAAAGGTGAATCTGTTGTTATTACGTTTTCACCGCATCCAAGATTGGTACTGGAAAAAAACAATACAAATCTTTCCTTCCTTACAACAATGGAGGAGAAGAAAGCGCTTCTTGAAAATGCAAATATTGACCATCTAATTGTAATACAGTTCAATAATGAGTTTAGTAAGATTCCGGCATGTGATTTTATTAAAGATATCCTCGTTGAAAAGATTGGAACAAAGCATCTTATTATCGGATATAATCATCACTTCGGGAAACGTGGAGAAGGCGATTTTAATACCATAAAGCAATGTTCAGAGGAACATGCATTAGTGGTTGAACAGGTTCAGGGCTTTCATACAGAAGAGGGAACTATCAGCTCCTCTTCAATTCGTGAAGCTTTATTAAAAGGGAAACTTGATGAAGCGAACAGATGGCTTGGATATTCTTATTCTGTAAGCGGTACTGTTATTGAAGGACGAAGAATCGGTCGCTCTATTGGATTTCCAACTGCAAATATTAAGCCTGATTCTCAATATAAATTAATCCCCTGTAATGGAGTTTATGTTGTAGAAGTTAAACTCGGAAATCAAATCTTTCCGGGAATGCTGAGCATCGGTTCCAATCCAACCGTAAATGAAGATATCAGATTCAGGAGTATTGAAGTTCATATACTCAACTTTGAGAAGGATATTTATGGAAGAAAAATCTCAGTTATATTCAGGAAAAGACTGAGAGATGAGAAAAAATTTGACGATTTAAAAAAGTTGACAGAACAGATGAGACTTGATAAACAAGATACACTGAGATTTTTGACCTGAAAAAATTACAATTTATTTTATTAACTTTGACCTCTCAAAAATAATCTGAATTATGAATGTAACAGTTGATAAGAATCAATACAAGGTAAAAGATATTTCGCTCGCAGAATTTGGCAGAAAAGAGATAGAAATTGCAGAAAAAGAGATGCCGGGTTTACTGGCAATCAGGAAGAAATATTATTCTGAACAACCTTTAAAGGGTGCACGAATCACAGGTTCGCTTCATATGACTATTCAGACTGCTGTGCTTATTAAGACTCTGGCTGAACTTGGCGCTGATGTAAGGTGGGCCAGTTGTAATATTTTCTCAACCCAGGATCATGCCGCTGCTGCTATAGCTGCCAGAGGAATACCGGTCTTCGCATGGAAGGGAGAATCCCTTGAAGAGTATTGGTGGTGTACAGCACAGGCACTTTCATTTCCGGGTGGGAAAGGACCTAACCTTTTGGTAGATGACGGTGGCGATGCTTCATTGATGGTTCATCTTGGATTTAAAGCTGAAAAGACACCGGAGATACTTAATAAGAAACCTTCCAACAGGGAAGAAGCAATTATTTTTTCCACACTTAAAGATATTCTGGCAAAAGAACCCGGGAAATGGCATCGTACAGTTAGTGAACTTAAGGGAATATCGGAAGAGACCACCACCGGAGTGCACAGATTATATCAGATGATGGAAAATGGTGAATTGCTGGTACCGGCAATTAATGTTAATGATTCTGTTACAAAATCAAAATTCGACAATCTGTACGGATGTCGTGAGTCACTGGCAGATGGAATAAAAAGAGCAACCGATGTTATGCTCGCAGGTAAAGTAGTTGTTGTTTGCGGATACGGTGATGTGGGAAAAGGATGTGCAAAATCGATGAAATCCTACGGATCCAGGGTTATCGTTACAGAAATAGATCCTATATGTGCATTGCAGGCATCAATGGAAGGATTTGAAGTTAAAACAGTTGAAGACACACTCAATGAGGGGAATATCTTTGTAACGGCTACAGGGAATAAGGATATTATAACCCTTGATCACATGCTGAAAATGAAAGATCAGGCTATCGTTTGCAACATTGGTCATTTCGATAATGAGATACAGATTGACAACCTGAATGAACTTAAGGGAATTGTAAAAATTAATATTAAGCCACAGGTAGATAAATATCTTTTCGCCGACGGACATGCAATTTTTATTCTTGCTGAAGGAAGACTCGTGAATCTTGGCTGTGCTACCGGACATCCTTCATTTGTAATGAGTAACTCTTTCAGTAATCAGACTCTGGCACAGATTGATCTCTGGAAAAACAAATATGAGATAGGTGTTTACAGGCTCCCAAAATATCTCGATGAGGAGGTTGCCCGGTTACATCTCGACCAACTCGGAGTTAAACTCACAAAACTTACAAAGGAACAATCTGATTATATCGGAGTAGCTGAGACCGGACCTTATAAACCGGATCATTACAGGTATTAAGTTTTTTCAGTTCCACACTTTGACATACCTCCCGTCAAAGCTTGTCTTGTAATTTTTCAGAGGATACCTTCCTGGACCGGAATAAGGGGTTCCTCCTGCTGAAAGGGCATAATATGTACTACATTGTGGACAGACAGCCATAGTAAAGTCGATATTTATCTTAATGCTTTTACCATTTACAGCATAATCATACGGGCAAGTACGATCATATGCATTGAAAACATCAATGCCAGATGTGTAAACAATTATCCCATTATTATCGAATCCTGCTGCAGCTGAACCTAAGTTATTTGTCTGAGATGTAACAATGACATGACTTCCAATTCCTGAAAGGGTTACAAACTCGGGG
>Ga0066795_10000005_pt1 | contig 20647 bp, 25 predicted proteins | sample PersoiDNA2013191_FD_70940 | JGI IMG/M metagenome (GOLD analysis project Ga0066795, IMG submission 70940) | Permafrost soil microbial communities from the Arctic, to analyse light accelerated degradation of dissolved organic matter (DOM) -... | ecosystem: Environmental > Terrestrial > Soil >... | reverse complement strand
GCCGTGGCCATGTGGTTGGGCACCACGTCCATGAGCAGCTTCAAGCCGTGCTCTGCCAGCACTCCGGTGAAGCGGCGAAACCCAGGCTCGCCGCCCAGTTCCGCGTTGATTCGGTGTGGATCGACCACGTCGTATCCGTGGCTGCTTCCGGCCGCGGCCTGGAGCAGCGGCGACGAGTACACGTGGCTTATCCCGAGGGACGCCAGGTACCTTGCCCGTGACGCCGCGGCCTCGAATGTGAAGTCTTTGGAAAGCTGCAGCCGGTAGGTGCAGCGTGGCGCTTGGTCAGGCACGCGGGTCGATCGCGTCCGAGACGATCTCGGCCATGGCCGCGATGAACTCCGGCCGGGTGTTGAACGAGGCGGTGCGGCGAAGCTTGAGGTCGCGCGCGCGCGCGAAGGCCTGGGCCTCGACATCGAGGTCGTACAGGATCTCGAGGTGGTCCGCGACGAAGCCGATCGGGCAGACGAGCACGTCCTGAGCCCCGGACAGCTCGATGGCGGCGAGCAGATCCGGACCAAGCCACGGTTCGCCGGTCGTGCTCGCGGACTGGAAGGCAAACTCCCAGGGCGGCAGCTTCATGCCTTCCTCGACGAGGCGGCAGCTCTCGAGCAGGCGGTCCATGTAGCCGTCTCCCTCAGCGACGATCCGGGCCGGAAGGCTGTGCGCTGTGAAGAAGAGGCGCTCCGGCCACGACTCTTCGAGACTCTCCGAAAGCAGCTCACGCACTGCCCGAATGAATGCCGGGTGGTCGTGAAAACCGCGCAGGAAGGTCAGCTCGCCGGGCCAGGCTTGCTCCAGAGAGCGCTGATAGGAACCAAGGCTCATGTCCGCGAAGTGAGGCGCGAGGGGCAGTCCGATCAACCTGCTCACGCCTGCGCTGGCCGCCTCGGCGGCGCCGTCGGCGATGAAAGGCTCGGCATGCTTCATGCCCACGAACACGGGCACCCCGAGCCGGGCGCCGATCGCGGTCGCCTGCTCTCGAGTGATCGAGGTGAGAGGCGAGCCTCCAATCGCCCGGTAGCGGGACTTCAGCTCTTCGAGAGCTTCCGGCGAAGGCTTGCGTCCGCCCCGGATATGCGTGTAGTAAGCCTCGATCCCCTCTTCGCTCCGAGGGCTGCCGTAGGCCATGCAAAGGACCCCCGTCGACTCACGCGACACGTGCGACCTGCCACTCGTGCACCGTCTCGACGAGGACCTGCAGATTCTCCAGTGGCGTCGTCGGCAGGACCCCGTGCCCGAGATTGAAGATGTGGCCAGGCCGGCCGCCGGCACGGCGGAGAATGTCGCGGGCGCGCTCGCGCACAAGCTCCGCCGGCCCGAGGAGCACCGCCGGATCGAGGTTGCCCTGGATGCCGCGGTCGTGGCCGACCCGCTCCCAGCCCGCGTCGAGCGGCACCCGCCAGTCCAGCGATACGACGTCTGGTCCCGTGGACGCTATCGACTCGAGCATCCCGGCTGTGTCCGTGCCGAAGTGGATCCGGGGCACGCCCGAAGAGCCGAGCGCCGCGAAGATGGCGCGGGTATGGGGGAGGACCCGAGCTTCGTAGTCGTCGACCGCGAGTGCTCCCGCCCACGAGTCGAAAAGCTGGATCGCGCTCGCGCCCGCGGCGACCTGGGCCTGGAGGTAGCCCGCCATCGTCGCCGCAAGCTTCGCCAGCAGGCGATCGAACGCGTCCGGTTCCGAATACATGAATGCCTTCACGCGCGCGAAGTCGCGGCTCGGCCGCCCTTCGATCAGGTAGCTGGCCAGCGTGAAAGGAGCGCCCGAAAATGCGATCACCGGCACCGGGGATTGCGCGACGACCTGCCGGACCGCCGTGATGACCTGCGGCGCGGCCGCCTCCCCGGGCGGCACCACCAGAGCCTCGATGTCGGCCGCCGATGAGATGGGCCTGGCGATGACCGGGCCGACGTTCTCGACCAGCTCGAACTCGACGCCCATGCCTCGCAGCGGCAGCATGATGTCCGCGAACATCACGGCAGCGTCGACGCCCAGGCGCCGGACAGGCTGCAGGGTCACCTCGGCGCAAAGCTCCGGCTGAGCGACGATGTCGACCAGGGTCCAGCGCTCGCGAAGCTTTCGGTACTCGGGCAGCGATCGCCCGGCCTGACGCATGAACCACACGGGTGTGACGTCGACCGGCCTGTGCCTCGCGGCGTCGAGGAAGCGGCTCAACCGGCGTCGTTCGCGGCGCCGAGCAGCGCGGTTATCTCTTCGATCGGGCGGTGGATCCCTGTGAGGATCGGCGTGTCGCGGACGGTGGACTTCCGGCTGTCGGTGCCCCGCAGTGCGCGGACGAGCTCGCCAAACTTCGGGAGGTCGTCTGTTTCGTACGCGACCAGGAAATCCATGTCGTCGACTCCGAAGCTGTTCGCCAGAAGCTGGCGAACTTCGGGGAATTCGTGGCCGACGCGCATGTGCTCGTTCATGATCCCCTGGCGCGCTTCCTTTCCAAGCAGGTACCAATCGGTGCTCTTGGTGAAGGGGTACACGATGAGATAGCGCGACCGCTCTCCGCTGAACAGCGACTGCTCCTGCGGCGTCGGCTTCTTGACGTACTGCGAAGGTTGGATCACACCGAGGAAGCTCTCCTTCACGCTCAGCCATGTCCCCATGCCGGAGCGCAGGACCATCGCCGCTCGCTCCTCGAGCGATTCGAGGCTCGGTCCAAGACTCCACAACAGCAGGTCGGCTCCGGGCTGCAGTCCCACCATCGAGTAGCTGTGAGTCAGCACCTCCAATTCCGTGGTGACCGCGGCGGCGAGCTCCTCGGCCGTCTCGCAGCGTTGGGTGGCCGGCAGTCGCCGCCACTCCGCATCCAGGCCGAGGGCCAGTGCGTGCACGAACCTTGCCTCGCTCACTGCTTCAACCACCCGGCCGCATCGGCCGCGAAATAGGTCACGACGATGTTCGCGCCGGCGCGGACGATCGATGTCAGCGATTCGAGCACCGCGCCACGCCGGTCGATCCAGCCGCGCTCCGCGGCGGCTTCGATCATCGCGGCCTCGCCGCTCACCTGGTATGCGGCGAGGGGCAGGTCGAAGCGATCGCGCGCCATCGCGAGCAGGTCGAGCGAGGTGATCGCGGGCTTCACCATCAGGATGTCGGCCCCTTCTCGCTCATCTAGCTCCAGCTCGCGCATCGCCTCGCGGCCGTTGGCGGGGTCCATCTGGTAGGACTTCCGATCGCCGAAACCAGGCGTCGAACCGGCTGCTTCGCGGAAGGGTCCATAGAGCACCGAAGCATGCTTCGAGGCATACGCGACGATCGCCGTGCCGTGGAAACCACCGGTGTCTAGGCCGGCGCGCAGCGCGGCGACCTGGCCGTCCATCATCGCGCTGGGGGCCACGATGTCCGCCCCCGCCTCGGCGTAGGCGATGGCCGCCTCCGCCAGCAGAGGCAGCGTCGCGTCGTTGTCGATCAGGTCGCCGTCGAGCACTCCGCAATGACCGTGTGTCGTGTATTCGCACAGGCAGACATCGGCCGCCAGGGCAATCGGCAGCTTCGCCGCTTTGAGCAGGCGCAGCGTTTCCGGCACCGGCCCTCTTTCATCCCAAGCGCCTTCGCCCCGCGCATTTTTTGAGTCCGGTATGCCGAAAAGCAAGACGCCGCCCACCCCGAGGGAGGTCAGACGCTCGGCCTCGGCCACCGCGAGATCGGGGCTCAGCCGGGCGTGGCCCTTCAGGGACGAGATCTCTTCGCGACGGCCGCGGCCCGAGACCACGAAGATCGGCGCGACGAGCTGCGCTGGGTGCAGCCGCGTCTCGCGCACCAGCTCGCGAAGCTGAGGATTGGCCCGCAGGCGTCTTGGTCGATCGTGCCGTTGGGCCGCGGGAGTCCCAACCGTCCTGGTTCGAAGCAGCTCACGCACCTTTTTTGATCTCCATGGGTAACGCGTGGACGACCGCGTCGGCAAGGCCCGATACGCTCTGCGCGTCTGCTTGCGCGATGACCACGAAGCCGCGCCCGCGCGCGCTGCTGGTCGTCCGCGGCCCGATCGTGATGGCGGGCACTCGTTTGCTTCCGCCCAGCCGAAGAAATCCTCGCACAGCCGACCCTGAGGCGAAAACGACAGCCCCGAGCTCGGGATCGGCCAGCGCGGCCCGAAGCATCTCGGCCGATGCGGCAGGACCCTCCACGGTGCGATACGCGGTGACCTCCTCGACTGCCGCGCCGCGCCGGCGCAGGCGGTCGGGCAGATCTTCGCCCGCGGCCGAGGCCCGCACCAGCGCGATTCGCTTCCCGTCGACGTCCGGGAGGGTGTCCCCAAGGTCTGCGCCGTCGGCGCGTCCTGGCACATGAGACGGCTCGACGCCGCGCGCTCGCAGAGCGCGCGCCGTCTCCGGTCCCACGGCCGCGAATTTCGGTCCAGTCGGAAGCTCGGTCAGCGCCTTCACTCCTCGCGCGCTCGTGAGCACGATCCAGTCGCAGCCCGCAAGCGCGCCGGCGTTGAAGTCCACCGGCTCCGTCTGCACCATCGGCACGGCATGCACGCGGTAGCCGCGCTTGCGTAGTGCGTGCACGAGGGGATCGGATTCACCGTCCGGCCGGGTCACGAGGACCGCGATCACCGCAGCGCCACCTCCGCCAGCAGGCGCTGCCCGAGCCTGGTCGCCATGGCCGTGGCGTCGCCGCGGCGGCCCGTCAAACGTTCGACGAGCTTGCCCGAGCCGTCGCTGTTAACGCCTCCGGCAAGCAAAGCGAACTCTTCTCCGCTGAGTGAGGCGAGCGCTCCCACCGGCGCTCTGCATGTTCCTCCGGTCGCCCTCAGCACCTCGCGCTCGGCCTCGACCGCCAGCCGGATGTCTTCGTCGTCGATCGCGGAGACGAGCTCCATGAGCCGGGTGTTCGTTCGCATCACCTGCACGGCGAGCGCTCCCTGGCCCGGTGCCGGCGAGAGGATGTCAGGCTCGAACCTCTGGTCGATTCGCGCCTGCTTTCCCAACCGATCCAATCCGGCCGCCGCAAGGACGAGAGCGTCGGCCCTGCCTTCGTCCAGGCGCCGGAGACGCGTCTCCACGTTGCCATGCAGGGGAATCACCTTCAGGTCCGGTCGCAGCGAGAGCAGGAATCCGGCTCGCCGGGGGCTGTCCGTGCCGACGATCGCGCCGCGAGGCAGCGATTCGAGAGAACCTCCGCCGCCTCTGATGACGAGAGCGTCACGCGGATCGGCGCGTTCGGGGTAGGCGGCGATCGCCAGGCCTGGATCCTCCTCGAGAGGAACGTCCTTCGCGCTGTGAACGGCGATGTCGATCTCACCGGCGAGTAGGGCGCGCGCGATCGCGGCGATGAACACGCCCTCGCCGGGCGACATGTCGATTGGCCGCACGTCGCCTTCGGTCACGATCGGCAGGAGCTCCACGTCATGGCCGGCCCCACGCAGTCTCTCCGCGACCAGCTCGCTCTGGACGAGCGCCAGCGTCGATCCTCGAGTCCCGAGCCGTATGGCCGTCATGTCCGCGCCGCTGTGTAGCCGTTCGTGAGGGCCACCAGAAGGCGGTCGACCGCGCTTTCGCCCTCGACGAGCAGCGCGGTGGCCTCGCGCGTATCAAGCCTTCGCCGCCGGGCAATCGCCGCCAGCTCTGCAATGAACGCCCCGCGAAACCTGACGAAGGCCTCGAGGGTGGCGGACAGCGACGCCCCAAGGGCGGCGGCCCGTCGCCCGTATTCCGCGGCCTGCTCCTCCGCTTCCGGCAGCTTGAGCGAAGACCGTCGGGGCTCTTCGTTGAGGTGATCGAGGAGCAGCAGAAGTAGCCTCCGGCCGCGGTCTTTCATGTCCGCACGCTCGGCCTCGGTCAAGGCGGCGATTCCAGGGTCGCCGGCAGGGCGACCGGGTCGCTGGGTCCGGAGATAGGCGCGCGTGACGCGAGAGGCGCTGGCGGTAAGGCCTGTCAGCACGGGGCGCCGGCTCCTGGCCTGGGGCACCAGTGATTCGATCGCGCTGCGGGGGAAGCGCCGGTGACCGCCTGGGGTCACGAACGCGGCGACGTCACCCTGGTCCGCCCACCGGCGCAAGGTCGCCGGCGTGATGCCGAGCAGCCGGCTGGCCTCCCCGAGGCTGAGCCAGGGCGAGCGGGCGTGTGAAGTAATCGATCCCACCTCGGCAAATTATGGCGAAATCTACCGAAACCTATTCATCTGCTATGGCGCGAAAGAGCCTCGATTTCACTCATGATGGATCGGTGCCGGCCCTGATCTCCCCGGACGGCCGTTGGTGGTGGGACGGCACGAAGTGGCGTTCGCGATCCGTCGAGGGCGCGCTCGACCTGTTCTGGTTCACGACCACGCCGGATTGGTTCCAGCGCGTGATCGTGACGGGCTTGATCGGCCTGATCCCAATCGTCGGAGGGATCAATACGATCGGCTGGGCGCTCAACGCCACGGACATGGTCCGCAGCGGCTGGAAAGAGCTTCCGCCGGCAGGTTTCCAGCACCTCGAGCGCGGCGTCGCTCCTTTCGTTGTCAGCTTGATCTACGGATTGGTGCTCTCGTTCGTCCTGGTCATCCTGGTCGCGTTCGCCGTGGTGTTGGGGATGTCAGGTCGAACCCAGCTCGTGATCGCGATCGGCATCGGGCTGGTGATCCTGGTGTTGCTCGTCGCGTGGTGGCTGGCGGCGCTTTACGTGTTCGCGGCGGTGCTCATCGGCTCGGACAAGCTGGGCATCGGGAGGGCGCTTGATCCCAGGCTGCTGTACGCCCTGGCCAGGGCCAACCACGACGCTTCCATCCGCGTGGCGCTTCTGTACGCCGGGGCGACCATCGCCGTCGGCGTCATCAGCAGCGCGGTGAGCGTCTTCTTTCCGTTTGCGATCTTCCTCGTGGCGCTTGTCCTGCCGGCGATCTACGCCATTCTCGTTCCGAGCCTCGCGGTCTTCCAGGTCGGCGCTCAGCCAGAGGTGAAGACGGCCTGAACCTCAGCGGCTCAAAGTGCAGACTTTGGTGCATAAAGCGAGGACTTTCGGTGCCCGGGGTAGCGGCACGGAGGGAACGGGCGTGGTGGCGGTAAGCGGCTTGCGGCTTGGCTATTCGTTGGTCTTCGACGATCGTCGCGAAGAGAGCGCCTACAGCTCCGCGACCTGACGCGCTAGGTCCTGGACGTCTCGTCCCACTCGGGGTGCTTGCGGAAAAGACCACCCCAACCGATATGGAACCAGTGCTCTTCCCGGTAGGCCGGGAGCGCCTCGACCTCATCGTCGGAAAGGTCGGTCACGATGTGTTTCGTGGTGATCTTCTTGATCCGGACCGCCGGAATCTCGACCGGACTGCCACCATGCTTGCGCTTGACGACGATGCCGTGAAAGATGTCCTCCGCCTCATCGCCCAGAAGTGATTCCGCGCTCCCGATCTCGCTGCCGCCGGCCGCCACCACCGGCGCCCGGTACGGCATCGCGCGCCACGCCACCACCGTTTCGTCATCGAACATGGAGACAACGATACGCATCGCCCTTTACTCGCTGCACCGGGGGGCGTACAACAAGCTGTGAGATGAAAGACGACCAAAGCATCCTGAGGTCCTTGTACGCCTTTGTTCCCAACCTCAAGCGCGCCTCGGACCGAGCTCTGAGCGTCTACCTGCCAGCGCGTGCCGAGGGTTTCGACATGCGTCATTACGACATCGAGTTCGGTCAGCTGAGGCGGCGGTACAAGGATCGGCTCGACAAGGAGGAGCGCGAGATCATGGAGCGCGAGCTCCTGCGCCTGCGCGAGCACCTCGAGGCCGTCAAGCCGGCCGGGGGTCCGGCGCTGGCAGGTTTCGGGGACGAGCCGGCGGGACTGCTCGAGCTGGTCAAGCTGCCGATGGAGACGGAGGCGAGACTGGAAGTGGGCTCGTTGCTGCTCGCCCCCATCGAGCGCCAGCTGGAGCGGTTTCCGCCGGCGTTGATCGCCGTCGTCGACAAAGAGCACGCGAAGTTGTTCGCCGCCATCCTTGACGACGTCTATCGGCTCGAGCAGGTGCACGGGGTAGAGGTCAAGCGAAACAAGGCCGGCGGCACGTCAGCCCCAAGCAATCAGCGCAAGGCGGACAACCGAACGAAGGCCAACCTCGAGCGAGTCATCGACGTCATCGGCCACGAGGTGCGGTCGGGCGCGTTCATGCGGATCTTCGTCGCGGGCCCCGAGGAAGCTCGTGCGGAGCTGGAACGATTGATGCCTCCACCTCTGAAGCGGTTGCTCGCGGGACACCTGTCGGCCGCGATCGACTCGCCTCGACTCCAGCATGAGCTCCGAGAGCAGCTCGTGCTGGCCAGGTCCCGCTGAGGGGGGATTTAACAGCGCGGCCTGAGCACGCCTGCGTCCGGGCGTGAACTGATTAGATTACGAAGATGGGCAACGCCGCCATCCAGGCTGACCAGCTGAAGAAGACGTACACGACGTCCCGCGGCCTCATTCGACGGGTGCGCAAGGACCATCTCGCGTTGCGTGGCGTCGACCTGGACATCGAGCGAGGCGAGCTCTTCGGTCTGCTCGGCCCGAACGGAGCCGGCAAGACGACGATCGTGAAAATCTTCACCACGCTCCTGCTGCCGACCAGCGGCGCGGCCAGGATCCTGGGTCTTGACGTCGTCAATCAGTCATGGGCGATTCGCAAGCGGATCGGCTTCGTGTTCGGGGGTGAGCGCGGCCTTTACTGGAGGCTGTCCGGCCTCGACAACCTGCGCTACTTCGCAGACCTGTATCAGATACCGCCTGACGTCTCCCGGCGCAGGATCGGGGAGCTGCTGGAAACGCTCGACTTGAAGGGCCGCGAGAACGACAAGGTCGAAGGCTATTCGCGCGGCATGAAGCAGCGGCTGCACCTGGCGCGCGGTCTGCTGAACCAGCCAGAGGTCCTGTTCCTCGACGAGCCGACGATCGGGTTGGACCCGGTGGGTGGGCGGGAGCTGAGAGGGTTGGTGCGCAGGCTTGCGAACGAGGGCACGACCGTGTTCCTCACCACGCATTACATGCTGGAAGCCGACGAGATATGCGATCGGATCGCCGTGATTAAAAAGGGTGAGATCGTGGCCCAGGGCACGCCACGCAGCATCAAGACCGGAGCCGAGGACCAGGGCGTGGTCGAATTCGAGATCGAAGGCCTGCCGGCCGAGAGGATCGAGGCCCTGCGAAAGCTCCCCGCGGTCACCACCGTGATCGTCGAGGAGCGAGAGCTCGCGCAGGTGATCACGATCCACTGCTCGCGTCCAGGCGAGCTGGCGGCGGGACTTGGTTCGCTGCTCGAAGGCATGCAGGTGCGCAACGTGAGCGTGCGGGAGCCGACGCTCGAAGACGCCTACGTGCTGCTGGTTGCGAATTGAGCGGGCGGTCCCGGTTGGAGACCCAGCCGTGACCGCTTACATACGTGCAGCCGCTCGGGCCTTCGAGATGTCGATGAAGCTTCGTTCGGTCAACGTGTTCACGAATTTCGGCTGGCTGGCTTTTCCGCTGATCTTCGTCGTCCTTGGTCTGGCCCTCTTGGGCGGCGGCGGCCGGAGCGCCTACGCGATCCTCGGCGGCGGCCTCCTGGGCTACTGGGGCATGGCTTATGTGGAGGGCGGCAACGAGATCCAGAACGAGCGCTGGTCAGGCACGCTCGAGCAGATCATAGGCTGCCCGACGCCTCTCGCCGTAATCGTCATTGGCAAGCTCTGCTCGAGCCTTCTGTTCGGAGCGCTCTCATTCTTCCCCGCCATCGCCGTTGGTTATTTCGCCTTTCATCAGAGCCTCCAGCACATCGACGCCGTTCCGTTCGCCGTTTCGTTCCTTGTCCTCACATTCGCCTTCTTCTCCATGGCGGTGACTCTCGCGCCGTTGTACGCGATGTGGCGATGGGCTTTCTCGGTCACCAACGGGTTTGAGATCGGGGTGTACGTGCTCGGTGGATTCATGTTCCCCGTGTCGCAGCTGCCGGCGTGGCTGCAGGCGATCTCGTCGGTGTTTGCTCCGACGTGGGCGGTTCGCTCACTCTATGCCGCGACCGGCCAACCCTTCGGACAGGACTACGCGCTCTGGTGGGCGGTCTCGATCGCGCTCAGCTGCGGCTACCTCGTCGCCGGTTGGTTCCTCTATCGCCTGGTGGACGTGCGGGCACGCGCCACCGGCCAGCTGGCGTTGGCATGAACAACTTCCGCATCTTTTTCCGAACCTGCTGGTTCCAGTACAGGGCCATGTTCAACTGGGCGACCCCGATCGGATATCTCTCGTACAAGTTCCTACAGCCCATTGGCCAGATCCTGTTCTTCACCGAGTTGGGCGTCTTCGCGACGGGTCGATCGAACGCCCTCTACTTCGCGCTTGGGAACGCGCTTCAGCTGACCGCCATCAACGGCATCTTTGGGGTGGTGATGTCAGTCGGCAATGAGCGCCAGTTCGGCACGCTTCCCATTCTTCTTGGGTCGCCAGCCAACCGACTGGTCACATTCCTCGGCCGCGCGTTCGTGCATGTCCTGGATGGCATCGCTGGCGTTGCCGTCGGCCTGGCGCTTGCCTTCGCAATGTTCCAGATCGACCTGAGCCATGCGAATCTCGGGCTACTCGCCATTTGCGTTTGCATCATCTCGTTGAGCACCGCCGGCCTCGGCCTGATGTTCGGGAGCCTCAGCCTCATCATGCGAGACGTCTTCGTCATCGCCAACGCCGTCTACTACCTGTTGCTGGTTTTTTGCGGCATCAACATCCCGGTCAGCCGGTTGCCCGAATGGGCCCAGGTGATCTCGACCGTGCTCCCCCTCACGCGTGGTGTGCAGGCGGCGCGTGAAGTCGTCTCAGGCGCGGGGCTGTCACAGGTGTCAGGACTTCTTGCGGGCGAGCTTGCCGTCGGCCTCGTGTACGCCTTGATCGGCTACGCAATGTTTCGCTGGCTCGAGCACCAGGCGCGACGGGGCGGCCTCCAGGAAGCCTACTGAGTCGCCTTTTCGAAGCTCCCGCGGCCGTCCAGACGGTCGGCCAGCCCGCGCAGGCTTCGGCGGGATCGAGGAGGCCCTCCTGAAGGAGTTCCGCCACTGACCGCCGATAGGTGACAACCTCACCGATTGGCGACCAGCAGCTCCAGCGAGTCCACGAGCCTCGGGCCCGGGCGGTTGAAGTAGGCGGAGCCGTCAAGCACGACCACTCGTTCCGCGCCGACCGCGTTGATCCTGTCGCGCACCCCGTCGGCTTCCGCCTGAGCTCGCGCCTGGTTGAAGCCGCACGGCGCCAGGATCAGCAGCTGCGGCCGGGCGGCCACGACGTCGCTCCAATCCATCGCCACCGACGGGATCCCAGCTCGCGCCAGCGGATCCTCGATGCCGGCCAGGTCGAGCAGGTCCGGCGTCCAGTGACCGGCGCGATAGGGCGGATCGATCCACTCGAGAAAAACGCCACGGACGGAGGGCAGCGACCGCGCCTTTTGAGCCGCGGACTCGATGCGGAGCCGCAAACCCTTCATGAGCGGGGCGGGGTCCACGCCACAAGCTTTGGCCAGCTCTTCGATATCGGTCAACACGTCCTCGAACGAGTGGGGGTGCTGGCGGATCATGCGGATTCCCGCCAGATCCTCGGCGACCTGGTCGGCCGGGATCGCGCACACGTCGCAGATGTCCTGGGCCACCACCAGGTCGGGTTCGAGCGCCAGGATGGCACCGGTGTCCACGGAATAGAGGGAGCGCCCTTCCATCGCGGCCAGAGACACCGCCGCGTCGATCGCCCCACTCTCTTTCCCGGAGAGCTGGAGCGTGGATCGCGTGACGATGGGCAGCAACGCTGCCTCAGGTGGGTAGTCGCACTCGTGGGTGACCGCGACCACCTGGTCTCCCAGCCCGAGCGCGAAGAGGGCTTCGGTCGCGCTCGGCAGCAGCGAAACGATCCTCATCCGGTGGCGGCCTCTTCCCCCAAGCGATCGAGCACCTGCTTGAAAGCTTCATACGGCTGAGCTCCGAGTACGAGGTAGCGCCGGCCGAAGATGTGCGCGGGGATGGCGTTGATTCCGAGCGACTCCGCCTCCCTGCGGTTGTCGTCGATCACCGCCGCGTAGCGGTCCGAGTCGATCGCCGCCCTGAGATCACTCGCATCGAGTCCAACCTCAGCCCCGATTCGCACAAGGTCGTCCGTGCTTTCCAGCCGTGCGGTTCCCTCCCAGTGAGCCTTCAGGAGCGCGTGATGCATCGCGTCGAACCTGCCGTGCTCGCGAGCGAACTCGGCGGCCCCGAGGGCGCGGCGCGAGTTGATGATGACGTCGCGCTGGCGCATCGTGAGGCCAACCTCCGCCGCCGTCGTCTCGAGGTGTTTGCGCATCTGCTCGAAGCGGGCGCCGCGGAAATAAGCCTCGCGGGGAATGCCCTCGACCGGAGCTTCGGGGTGCAGCTCATAGGGGAGCCAGGTCACCTTGACGAGATTCTCACGCTCGAGCTGCTCGACTCGGACCGAGTCGATATAGCACCAGGGTCAAACGTAGTCGGAGTAGACGATCAACTCTACGGGTGAGTTCACTGCCACCTAGAAACTATGGGCCGGTCACCGAATTCCCTGCGCGAAATCACGCGTAAGCTGCCGCCACTTCCGCCGCGACTCGCGCGTTGTTCACCACCAACTCCACGTTGAGGTCGAGTGATCGACCTCCCGACAGCTCCGCCATCCTGGCGAGCAGCCTCGGGGTGACCTCAGATCCCGCAACCCCGGCCAGCTCGCGCACTGCACGCTGCGCCATCTCTTCCGCCCTGTCCAGCTCCGCCGGCGGCGGCACAGCCACGACGATGCCGCGCGTGCCGGTGTCCCAGGCTGCGCGCAGCACCCGCGCCGCTTCCTGCGGTCCGTCGACCCGCGCGCTGACCTTGCAGCCGCTCTGCCTGGAGTAGAAAGCGGGGAACTCGTCGCAGCCGTAGCCCAGGACTGGAACGGAGAGGCTCTCGAGGCGCTCGAGCGTGAGCGGCAGGTCGAGGATGATCTTGGCGCCGGCGCAGAAGACGGCCACCGAAGTGCGACCCAGCTCCACGAGATCGGCTGATTGGTCTTCCGGGTGGCCCCGGTGAACGCCCCCGATTCCGCCGGTGGCGAAGAAGCGGATCCCGGCCATCGCGGCCGCCCGCATCGTGGCGGCGACTGTGGTCGCTCCGACCTCACCCCTGACGATGGCGGGCCCGAGATCCCTCGAGCTCACCTTGACGGCGCCGGACGCCACGCGCTCGAGGTCACCGGCGCTCAGGCCCACCCGCAGCTTTCCGTCGAGCACGGCCACGCTCGCGGGAACGCCCCCTTCCTTTCTGATCGCGGCCTCGCTTTCGAACGCCGCGCGCAGGTTGTGCGGCGCTGGAAGGCCCTGCCCGACGATCGACGTCTCCAGCGCGACCACAGGACGTCCATCCGCGACCGCGTCCGCGACCTCGCGCAATACCTGGAGCGGCACGCTCAGCTCGGTCTCCCTCCGGTTCGCGTGACAGCTTCCGAGGCCACGACCACTGCGCGTTCCGCAGCCTCAAACGGAGTGGCGCCGTGTATCCAGGCAGCACAGAAAGCCGCGGCGAAGGCGTCGCCGGCACCCGTGCCGTCGACGTGCTGCACGGCCGGCGCGGGAATGCGGCGCCCGAACACGCTGCATCCGGCGGCGCCGAGCTTGATCACGGGAACCTGCGCAAGATGCTCGGCGGGCACCCCGATGGTGGCCACCTCGGCTGCCGTGCCGAAAAGCAGCTCTGGCTTGAGGCGGGCGAGGTCGTACGCCATCCTGGTCGGGCCGTATTCCACCAGACCCGCCACCGACGAGAGGTCGATCGACAGCATTCCGCCACCGTCGCGAATGAGGCTGATCGCGGCGCGAGCCGCCTTGCCGAGAGGATCCAGGAACAGCGAATAGGCGGGGACGTGGATCAGCTGGACGTCTTCAAACCACGTCTGAAGCAGGTCGTCTGGGCGCAACCCGACGCTGGCGCCACGCTCCGAGGCCATGGACCGCTGGCCGTCAGGGCCGACGAGCACAGCGATCGCGCCAGTCGGCTCGTCCGCCCAGACCGGGCAGACATCGACTCCTTTGGCCTCCAGGTCCGCCACGAGGCGCCTGCCGCGGTCGTCGTCGCCGACCCTCGTGACCAGGCGGACCGGCTCTCCCAGGGCCGCGGTCCAGGCGCAAAAGTTGGCGGCCTGGCCTCCACCCCCGACGCCGATCCTCGACTTGCGGTCGTCGTCTGGCCGCAGCGGACCGTCGGGGATGATCGTGATGTCGAGCAGCAGGTCTCCGATGGAGAGGATCACTCGTGAAAGGAGAATAGCTGCCGTCGAGATTCAGGTAGGAGCCGCGCGCCTTCGGCCGGTCTGACGGTCCGGCTCTAGGCCGGGTGGACCTTGAAGATCAGCGCGTATCCCTTGCGCGATTTGTTCACCACCTGGGCCCCCGCGTCGAGCCCTTTCAACTTCTTTCGCACCCGGCTGATGTACGTGCGGGGGGACTCCTGGGGCAGCTGGTCGTCATGGCACGCTTCAACCAGCAGCTGTTGGGCTGTGAAGTATTTTTCGGGCCGGCTCATCAACATTCGCCAGGATCTGAAACTCGCGCTTTGTCAGCGTGACTGAGCTGTCGCGGTAGGTGACGGTTCTGGTCGCGGCGTCGATCGCGATCTCTTCCAGCTCGAGCTGGCGTTGGACCCAGTAATCCAGGCGTCTTCGATACCGTTTTGAGCTGCGAGTCGATCAGCCTGATGTCATCGTTCAGGTCCGTGTTGGCCGCTGCCCGAGACATGCATGAGATCGCCGGTCACGCGCTCCAGCAGGTCGTCCTTGAAGGCGATCATCTCCCGGTAGACGCTGATCCAGTGCCTTGTCTCCTGGGGCCTCAGAGACTCTGGATCTTCGCCTTCGAGCAGGCGGTCGCGCTGGGACCGCGCCTGCTTCACGTCCGGATCCTACGTCCTGGAATTGGTGCTGAAATTGGTGCGGAGACTTACCGCTGGACGGCAGGCGTAAGCAGGCCCCAGGCCTCCAACCGGTTCCTGAGCTTCGCTTCCGCCTGTTCGTCGAGCGGCGCCACCGGCGGAGCGCACCATGGCTCGCAGATTCCCTGAGCGTGACAGGCAGCTTTGATTGCGGCCGGGAAGACGCCACCGCGCAGCACCGTCACCAGCTGGTAGAGCCTGTCCTGGTCGGCCCGCGCCGCGGCCATGTCCGATCGTTGAAAGTCTTCGTAGATGCGGACGACCCAGCCAGGCGCCACGTTGGCAGCGCCGCAGATCGTGCCCGCGCCGCCCATCGCGAGGGAGGGTAGGAGCATCGTGTCGCTGCCGGTGAAGACGCGGAACCCCGGCAGCTCGCGGGTCGCGATGCAGACGCCTTCGAAGTATTCGAAATCGCGACTCGAATCCTTGATGCCGGCGATGGTTCCCTCGCGCGCCAGCGTCGCGACGGTCGCCGGCTCGGCGACGATCTTCGTGTACTGCGGGATGTTGTAGAGCAGGATCGGCAGCGGGCTGTCCTTGGCCACGGCGCGGTAGAACGCGAGAAGCGTCGCCTGGTCGATCAGGTAGTAGAAGGGAGGGGCGACCAGCGCCGCCGCCGCGCCCAGGCGTGCCGCGGCCTCGACCTCGATGCGCGCAGCCGGCAGGTGGCTCTGGGCCACGCCGCAGATCACGGGCACGCGGCCCGCCACCGCGGCGACCACGCTCGACAGAAGCGTGCGGCGCGCGGTTTCGTCCAGCGATGCGGTCTCTCCGGTCGATCCCAGGGCCAGGACACCGTGCACCCCGCCGTCGATCACGTGCTCAACCAGTCGTTCCACGCCCGCCTCATCCACCTTGCCGTCGCTCCGCAGCGGCGAGATCACAGCCGGCAGCACGCCTGTCAACTCTTCGAGCTTGAACATGGACCTCAAAGGCTAAAGGGAGACCGTCAGCCGCGTTCGGCGATCCGCACGACGAGGTCTCGCTGGTCTGATGTGAAGAACGGCGGATCGCCGGCGACGGCGTTCTCGCGGACATGGGCCGCCTGCTGCGTCGCCGTCAGGACGGTGCTCACTCGCGGGTCGCCGGCAACCCACTTCAAGATCGCCTGGGCCCACGTCTTGATGCCGAGCTCATCGAGCTCTGCGATCGACGGATGCCGGTCGAGGATGCCGTTCTGGAGCGGGCTCATGACGAGCACGCCCAGGCCCATCGACGCCGCCAGTGGCAGCAGCTCGCGCTCCGCGGTCCGACGCAGCGGGTTGTAGGGGATCTGCACCATGTCCAGGCGCCCGGTTTTCATCAAGGCCGCCAGGTCTGGAAACGCGGACTCCTGGTAGTGGGTGGCGCCCACCGCCCGTACCTTGCCCTCTTTTTTCAGGCGCTCGAGCAGACCGAGCTGCGCCGGCACGTTGAGGAGGTTGTGGACCTGGTATATGTCGACATGGCCGAAGAGGCGAAGGGCGTGATCGGCCTGCCGCCGGCCCTCCTCCGCATCCGCGGTCCAGATCTTGGTCGCGACGACAACGCGTTCGCGAATGCCTTCGAGGGCGCGGGCCAGGCTGGTCTCGGCGCGTCCATACATCGGCGACGAGTCGAACAGGTCGATGCCGGACGACATCGCCAGCTCGACCAGAGGCCGCCGGTCCTCGTCGGTGTCGAAGGTGCGCCAGGTGCCCATGCCGATGGCCGGCACGTCGATCGATGTCCGTCCAAGCGGCCGGCGATCCATCGGCCTGGGCTGCGTGTGGTGCGCGACTAGCCGGCCGCCGAGACGAACCGGTTGCGCAGAAGCCCGATACCCTGCACCTCCGTCTCCATCACGTCGCCCGGCTTGAGGAACTCGGGAGGAGTGCGGGCGAAGCCCACGCCATCCGGCGTACCGGTCGCGATCAGCGAGCCTGGCAACAGGGTCATTCCCTTGGAGACCCACTCGATAATCGCGTCGACCGGATAGATCATGTCGCGGGTGTCGCCGTCCTGCTTCACTGTGCCGTTGACGCGAAGCAGCAGCTTGAGCGACTGCGGGTCGTCCACCTCGTCTTTGGTCACCACCCACGGGCCAGTGGGGCTGGAACGGTCGAGGCTCTTGCCCTTGAAGTACTGGCCGCCCCAGCCGCTCTGGATGTCGCGCGCCGTGACGTCGTTCAGCACCGTGTAGCCGAATACATGATCCAGCGCTCGGCCGCGCTTGATGTTCGCGCCGCTCTTGCCGATGACGACGGCGAGCTCGACTTCCCAGTCGATCTTGTCGCTGATGCTCGGGTCTATCGCGATGTCGGCGAAAGGCTCTGTCAGCGAGGTGATCGCCTTGGTGAATATGGTCGGAGGGGCCGGTTCGCGACCATCCATTAAGGCGGTTTCCTCGGCGTGCTTCTGGTAGTTGCGACCGATCGCGATCACGTTGCCTCGAGGTTCGTCGAGCGGGGCCAGGAGCTCGAGGTCCGAAAGTCGCCGGGACTTCGAGCGGGACGAGGAAAGTGCAGCCTTCGCGTGGGCCAGTCCCTCGTCGCCCGCGTCGATGAGCGCGCGCAGGTCGGCGATCTCGGGCAGCTCGACCACCTCGCCTTCGCTTCCAGGCCGCAGAGCGCCGAGCCTTGAACCGCCGTCGGCTTTGAACATCAGAAATCTCATCTCTTGTCGTCGTCCTCCTCTGGCGAAGCCGGGGTGCTGGTACCGGCTCCTAAAAACAGCTCCTCAAAGTCCTCACGCTTGAGGAGCTCGTCCGGGCGTCCTTCCAGCCTGGTCTGTCCGGAGACCAGGACGCTTGTCCAGTCGGCGATCTTCAGGGCTGCACGCGCCCTCTGCTCGACGAGCAGCACGGCCTTGCCGACGCCGGCGAGCCGCTTCACATGCTCGCTCAAGAGGCTGTCGGCCAGCTTCGGCGAAAGGTTCGCCGTGGGCTCGTCGAGGATCAGGATCTTCGGGTCCAGCATCAGCACGCGAGCGATCGCGAGCATCTTGCGCTCGCCGCCGCTCAACTTGTCCGCCCGGCGCTTGAGCAGCGGCGGCAGCTGTGGGAACACGTCTCCGACCTCCGCGATGCGGGATCGGATCTGCGCGTTGCTGAGCAGGTAGCCGCCCATCTCCAGGTTCTCGAGGACCGTGAGGGGCTCGAAGATGTCGTTGACCTGGGGCACGTATCCGACACCGCGCTTGGCGAGCTCTTCAGGCGGGTGATTCGTGACGTCGCTGTCGCCTAGCAAGATCCTGCCCTCGGTCACGCGCAGGATGCCGACGAGGCTCTTGAGCAGCGTGCTCTTGCCCGCGCCGTTGGGACCGATGATTGCGACGATCTCATTCGGTCCCACCGACAGGGAAACGTCCCGGATGACGGGGACGCCGCCATAGCCGGACGTGATGTGCTCCGCCCGCAGGCTGGGAGCTGGGCGTCCCTCCACGCGCTGCCGGCTATCCGACGAGGTAAGCGTCGACAATCTCGGGCTGCTTCCTGAGGCTTGACATGGTCCCGCTGCCGATGACCTTTCCCTGCGCCATGACCACGACCGTGTCGCAGAGCCGCTCGACCATGTGCAGCTCGTGCTCGACCATCAGGATCGTCAAGCCTCCCGCGCGAAGGTCCTGGAGGTAGTACTGGATCTCCTCGACGATCTTCGGATGCACGCCCGACATCGGTTCGTCGAGGAGGAGCAGGCGAGGATGCAACATCAGCGCACGCATGATCTCGATCAAGCGCTTCTGGCCGCCGCTCATCGTGCCGGCGTAGTCGGACTCCTTGGCGCTCATGCCGAACCGCTTGAGCAGCGCGCGTGCCTCCTCGATCAGTCGGTCCTCGTCTTCGACCCAGTAGCGTTTGCCCATCAGCGCGCCGAACAGGGAATCTCCCCTGTTGCTGGGCGCGGCTACCAGCAGGTTCTCGAGCACGGTCAGCTGCGCGAACTCCGACGGCAGCTGAAAGGTGCGCACGAGTCGGCGTCGCGCCCGCTTGTACGCGGGGAGATGGGTGATGTCCTCGCCGTCGAACTCGATCGTGCCGCTCGTTGCCGGCAGGGTGCCCGCGAGGACGGCCATGAAGGTCGACTTGCCGGCGCCGTTGGGTCCGATCAAACCGGTGATCTTCCCGGGAACGACCTCGAGCGACACACCGTCCACAGCCCTCATTCCCTCGAAATGACGGTGGATGTCGGTGGCCACGAGCATCGGCTTGTCGGACTGACCGGTAAGTGTCGAGCTCAATCCGGGCCGCCTTCGAAGACCCTGCGCGGCTCTGGCCGGACTCCTTGGGGCCTGAACCAGAGAAACCCGAGGATCAGCAGGCCGATCGCCACCCACTGCAAGGCGGAGATGAGGTTGGGCGGCCCCAGGTTGGCGATGTTGGGATTGCTGTTGAGGAGGCGCGTCACCTCCTCGAAACCGACCGGCACGAGAAGGGCACCGAGGATGGCGCCGATGTTGTTGCCGCGTCCGCCCACGATGATCGCGGCGAACAGGATGATCGTCTCCGGGTACAGCCAGACCGACGGCGCCCAGAGTTGGATGAACCCGACGAGGATGGCGCCGGACAGTCCGGCGATCACACCGCCGACGATGAAGATGGTCATCTTGAGATTGACCGGGTTCTTGCCGATCGCGGCGGCTGCGACCTCTCGCTCGCGCATCGCTCTCAAGCTCCGGCCGTACGGTGAGTTGACGACTCGATTGACGACTGCGAACGCAATCACGACCGCGACGATGGTGATCCCCACGTAGAGGTACTGATACGACTCCGTGTTGGGATCGATACGGTCTGAAAATGGAGGCGGCACCAGGGCAAGGCCTGCCGCCCCCCCGAGGAACTTGTCGGCGTTGGTTATGACCGTGGTCGCGATCACGGACAGCACGAGAAGCGCGATCGCCTGGTAGTCGTCGCGAAGTTTCCTGAGCACCACGAACCCGACGGGGATGGCGAGCAGGCCGCCGGCGATGGCGCCGCCGATCCAGGGGAACGGAAATGGAAGCTGAAGGCCGCCCACATAGTGCTGGAACCCACCGTTCGCGGTGTCGGGCGGCAGCGAGAGTACGGCCGCGGCATACGCTCCCGCCGCCTGGAACACGATGAAGCTGAAGTTGACGATGCCTGACACTCCGAACTGCAGGTTGAGCGCGAGGCAGGCGATGATATCGATCCCCGCGTAGATGGCCAGGTTGGCCGCGTAGTAAACGTTCATCCGGCGGCGGCCAGTGCGCCACGCTTGGCCAGCAGGCCCTGCGGCCGCAGCACCATCACGGCTACCAGAATGCCGAAGGCGACGACCTCCTTGTACTGAGGCGACCAGGCAGCGGCGCTCAATTCCGTGATCAGTCCGATCATGACCGCGCCGATCATCGCGCCGTATGGCTGTCCGGCCCCGCCGAGCACCGCCGCGGCGAGGATGGTGATGAGGAACGCTGAGCCGTTGGCGATGGCGAAGGAGTCGGCGTTGAGCGCGGCGACGACGCCGGCCAGCCCGCAAAGCGCCCCCGTGATGAGCCAGACGGAGTCGATGACGCGCTGGGTCGGGATGCCGCAGTTGCGGGCTAATGTGGGGTTGGCGGCCGTCGCCCGCATCGCCTTGCCCAGGCGCGTGTACCTGAGTAGCCCGTGGATGGCAAGCATGGCAACGATGGCGATCCCGATGACGATGATCTGATCTCGGGTCAGGGCGATGCTTCCGAGGCGGATGAGGCTTCCGGCGTCCTCCTGGTAGGAGACGCTGTAGTACCCGACGATCGGGAGGAGCAGGTTCGAGATCATCAGCGAGACGGCCAGCGAGACGATGACCATCCC